>Ga0335398_10002808_pt1 | contig 26681 bp, 19 predicted proteins | sample BON03_FD_205742 | JGI IMG/M metagenome (GOLD analysis project Ga0335398, IMG submission 205742) | Freshwater microbial communities from Lake Bonney liftoff mats and glacier meltwater in Antarctica - BON-03 (spades assembly) (version 2) | ecosystem: Environmental > Aquatic > Freshwater > Ice >... | reverse complement strand
ACCCAAACCCCTGTCCCCCCCCCCCCCCTGCCTCTTCCTCCCGGCGCTGGGGAACCATCGCACGACCACCGCAGCATCGGATCACACGGCGCCGACTTGTCACCAGAGCGGGCGCCCTTTCATGGAGACTGGTTGCAACCCCTCCCGCTGTCGCGATCGCATCGGCGGCGCTCCCTCGCCTGGAAAAAACACCGCAGTCGGGCCCCCCATGATTCTCGATCGATCGATCCGTGTCCTCTTCGGTCACGAACACAGGGCGCGCGTCGGTCCTCTCAGTCAAACGCACGCGAAGACAACCACGAGGGCCCTCGTCACCGCGCGCTCGCCTCCCGCTTGCTCAAATCGCCTTCATTTGTTACAACCGACGGGGGGGCCGCGTGGCGCCGGCCGAAAAACGACCGCGCACACGCGCCCGCCTGGCGCGCGCCTCGCGCCCCTGGTCGACATCACACATGTCACACGCCATCCAGCCATTCATACCTGGATGGATCGTCGAACAAGGGTCTCAGAACCGCAGCTTGGTGAAGAACCAGCGGTTCTTGCCCGTCTTGAACTTCTCCTCGAGCTGCTTCTTGGCCTCCTTGCGTGCCTCGACCTTCTTGGTGTCGTCGTCGAGCACCTCGGGCGTGACCACGTCGGCCAGGTCCATGTCGAGCGTGTAGCGCGTGGGCATCATGTGCGTGTAGTTGACCGCCTTGACGAAGGTCTTGACCGACGACCGCCGCGCCTGCGTCTTCTGCGACGAGCGCTTGGTCACCTTGCGCGGCGGCTTGCTCAGGCCGACGACCAGCGCGTGGCCGTAAGGCCGCGCCGAGGTGCCGTCGTCGTAGTTGCGGACGATGACGGCCTTCTTGCCGGCGTACCGGCCGGTCAGGAGGACCACCACCTTGCGGGCCTGTTATTGGGTTGGCATGTGGGTTGGGGGGGGGAAAGGTTCGGGGTGTTGGTTTTGTGTGAGCGAAACGGCCGACCGACGGCACAGGCAGCGGCGGCGGCCCCAGCGAGCGCCGAGCGCGGCCGCCGGCGACGGCGGCGACGGCAGCGTGCGGCAGCGGCGCGCTTGCTCTGGTCGCGTCCTCTCGGGGCCCGGCAAAGGCGCCGGCCGGGCGACTGTCGCGCGGATCGGGCGATCCGGCCATGTCCGTGTCCTTTGCGACTGGGCTGGTGGAGAGGGTCGGCGACTCGAGAGAGACGCGTTCTCAAACGGCGGCTTTTCTGCCTTTGCCCTCGCTCCCGCTCTCTCTGGCTCTGGTCCTCGGCAAACGCCGATCGCGAGCTCGCACGCGCGCCCGCAACTAGTGCGCGCGATCGGTCGGCACCGGGATCAGCGCCGTCGCGCGCGCGCCTCGAGCGCCCTTGAGAGCGCGGGGCCGGCGGGCGAGGCCGCCCCTTGCTGCAGCTCGCGGTCCTTCACGCGCGCGTGTCCAGTGGCTGCCGACTCTCGCGGAGCTGAGGATGCCGTACCTTGAGGAACTTGGGCATCTTGGCTCCGGGTTTGGTGTTTTGGAAGAGGGCGAGCGGATGCCGGGAGGGAGGCGGGGGCTCTAGTAGGAGGAGGAGGAGGAGGAGGAGGAGGAGGAGGAGGAGGGAGAGGGCGTGGGAGAGGGCACTTCAAACAGAGCCCACCGACAACGAACGACGCCCCCCGGACAATCGGATCGAAACTCCCTCCCCTCGTCACATCACCTGTCGCGCGCGCACCAGCAGCAGCAGCAGCAGCAAGCACCAACACGATCACCCCAACGACAGGACCAAAAACGACATCGCGCATGCGCGCTGCCGCGACCCCCACCACCACCCCGTTGCCATGGGGTTCCTCCAGTCGCTGTCGGGCCTGCTGGGGGCGAATGGCGGCGGCGGCCCGCCCCCGCCGCAGGACTTTTGCTCGGCCGAGCTACCCGAGGTGCGCTCGCGTGCGGCCGGCCCCCGCCGCCGACGCGCCGGCGCGCCGACAAACGGCGAGCGCGCGACCGAGCCATCCGAGCCCTCTTCTCACTCGCGAAACAAACCGAACAACAACAACAACCACACCAAACAACGACAGATGTGGTCCTCCTTCGTCGACTACCTGGTCGACGTCGCCTACACGCGCGAGTGCCCGGCGCCGGTTGCCGCCGCCGCCGCCGCCGCCCCCGCCCCCCCCGACCACCGAGCCGGCCCCGCTGCCCCCACGCGACTGCCCGCCGCGCGCCGCCTCGTCGCCATCGGCGACCTCCACGGCGACCTCGACAAGGCCCGCCGCGCCTTCGCCCTGGCCGGCCTGACCGACCCGCGCCGCGGCCACGCGTGGGCCGGCGGCGACGCTGTGGCCGTGCAGGTCGGCGACCAGCTCGACCGCGGCGACCAGGAGCTGCGCATCCTCTACTTCCTGGAGCGCCTGCAGCGGGAGGCGCGCGCGGCGGGCGGGGCGCTGCACGTCCTCAACGGCAACCACGAGACCATGAACGCGGGCGGCAACTTCAGGTACGCGACCGCGGGGGCCGACGGGGAGATGCGCGCGTGGGCGGCGTGGAGGGCGCTGGGCGCGCGGCTGGCGGCGCCGTGCGGGTGCTCCGCCGGGGTCGCGACGCCCGGGGGCAGGCGCCTGGAGGCGCTCGCGGCGCCGCTCCTGGAGCCGCGGGAGCCCGCGCCCGCGCCCGCCTCGCCGCCGACGTCGTCGCCGGGCAAGGCGCCCGCCGCCGCGCTGTTTGCGGCGGCGGCCGCGGCGGTGCCAGCGCCCGCCCCCCCGCCGTGCCCGGCGCCCGACCCCGACCCCGACGCCCGCGCGCGCGACGTGCTGCGCGGCCCGCCCGCTCACCCGGCGGGCGGGGGCGGCGGCCGCGCCCAGCAGTACAACGAGCTGCGGTACGCCGCGCTCAGCCCCGGCGGCCCCGTGGCGACGCGCTTCTTCGCGCCGCACCCGGCCGTGCTGCAGGTGGGGACCACGCTGTTCGTGCACGGGGGGGTGCTGCCCGCGCACGTGGAGTACGGCCTGGAGCGCATTAACCGCGAGACGGAGGAGTGGCTGCGCGGGGACGAGAAGGCGGGCGCGGGCGGCGGCGGCGGCGGCGGCGGCGGCGGCGGCGGCGGCGGCGGCGGCGGCAGCGGTGGCGGCGGTGGCGGCAGCGGGGGAGTGGGGGCGGCGGCGGCGGCGGCGGCCGTGCCGTGGTTTTTTCCCTGGCGCAAGGGCGGTGGTGGAGCAGACTCGACGGCAGCAGGAGGAGCAGGAGGAGCAGCAGGAGCAGCGGCAGCAGCAGCAACACTAGCAGCCCCGGCAGCAAAAGCAGGGGCAGGAGCGGCGGCAACAGCAGCAGCGGCCGCGCCTCCGCCGCCGCCCGCGCCCCCCTCGACCCCGCCGCCCGGCTTCCTGCGCGGCGGCTCGGCCGTCGTGTGGGCCCGCGACTACTCAATGGTCGACGAGGCGCGCTGCGACTGCGCCACGCTCGAGCACGTCCTGCGCGCCGCCGGCGCCCAGGAGCCGGGCGGCAGCCCCGCTCACAGGATGGTCGTCGGGCACACGATCCAGCAGGGGCTCGGCGTCAACGCCGCCTGCGGCGGCCGCGCGCTACGCGTCGACGTCGGCATGTCGCGCGGCTGCGGCGACGGCGCGCCCGAGGTGCTCGAGATCCTGGGGGACGGGGCGGTGGTTAGGCGGCTGGCCGAGGGGCGGGAGCCCGAGGTGCTGCACGAGCGGGCGGCGGGCCGGGAGGAGGCTGTGGGCGGCGGCGCGGGCGTGCCAGAAGTGGCGATGGCGTGAGAATGTTCTCGAGGGCCCCTCGCTTGGTTTGAAGGTGTAAGCGAACGAAGAAAAACGTAACACGTAAAGACTCGTGTCGCTGTCGAGCCCGCTTGCGTCTGAAGAAATCAGACGGCGTGATCGGCTACGAAGGACTCCCTTTCGGGCGCAGCGACGCTGGACATGCGCTCCCACTCAAAGAAACGACTCTCCCAAATAAACCAAATGGACGCGGGCGGGTGGTACATGAACACGCCGCAGGGGCCCTCGGGCCCCCTTACGGTTCAGCAGTTGAAAGGTGCGGGGGTATCCTTTGGAGGGGGCGCGCGCGCGGACAGAGAGAAGCAGAAGAAGGAGGGGCCGGGACGTCAAAGACTCACGCGCCCGACAAACACCACCAACCACTCACAGAGTACGCCGAGAACGGCCACGTCTTGCCGACGACGCACGTCTGGCGCGAGGGCCTGCCGCAATGGGACGAGGTCGCGGCGATCCCTTTGCTGCGCGGCGTGATGGCGGCGGCGACGGCGCGCGAGCGTCGAATCAAGGCGGCGGCGGCTGTCGGCGACGTGCCGCCGGGGGCAGCTGGCGCGCCCGACGAGCTCGAGTTCGAGGACGACGACGGCACTGTGTACGAGTGGGACCACGCGCTCGGCAAGTACCGGGCGAAGGAGGACCCGGTCGCCAAGGCGATCGCCGAACGCGCGGCGGCGCAGGCGCGGGCGGCGGCGGCGGCGGCGGAAGCGGCGGCAGCCGCAGCAGCGGCCGCAGCAGCGGCTGCGGGGCCCGCCAAGGGCGCCGCCGACGCTACGGCCTTGCCTGCGTACGACCCGGCGGACATGACCTACGCGCCCCCCGACGAAAAGGCGGCGGCGCAGGCGCCCACAGGTCCCCGCGCCAAGCGGCGAGGCGACGACGCGCAGGACGGCAGCAACGGCCAGCAGAATGACGGCAGCGGCAGAAGCAGCATCAAGCGCGCCAAGCCCCCGCCGCCCGCGCCAAAAGAGGCCGGACCTATTGCCGCCGCACCCCCCCCGCCGCCGCCGCAGCAGCAGCTCAGCACCACCAGCGTCTACGTCACGGGCCTGCCCGACGATGCGACCGAGGCCGAGGTCGCCGCCGCCTTCTCGCGCTGCGGCGTGGTCCGCTCCGACGCCCAGGGGCGCCCGCGCGTGCGCCTGTACGCCGACCGCGCGACGGGCAGGACCAAGGGCGACGCGCTCGTGTGCTACCTCAAGCCGCCCTCGGTGGCCCTGGCGGTGCAGCTGCTCGACGGCGCGCCGCTGCGGCCGGGCGAGTCGGACCTGCCGATGTCGGTCTCCGTGGCGCGCTTCGACGCGGCGGCGGACGAGGCGGCGACGGCGGCGGCGGGAGGGCAAGGCTCCAAGGCGCCCGGCTCGTCCGTGGCGGGCGTGTCGGGCGCGGCCGCCGCGCGCCAGCGCCGCAAGGAGCGCGAGAGGCAGGAGCGGCGCCTGCTCGGGTGGGACGGCTACGACGACGCCGCGCCCGCGCGCCGCGCGACGGTCGTGCTGGCGCCGATGTTCTCGCGCGACGAGGTGCGCGCGTCCGGCGGCGCGGGGCGCGGCCTGCCGCGCCTGGCCGAGCGCGACGTGGCCGAGGAGTGCGCGCGCCGCGGCCTGCGCCTGGTGCGGTGCGTGGCGTTCGGCCGCCACCCGCGCGGCGTCGTCACCGCGCGCCTCTCGACGGCCGAGGACGCTGACGCTTGCGTGGCGGCGATGCACGGGCGGCTCTACGGCGGGCGCAGGGTCGAGGCGGCGCTGTGGGACGGGCTGACCAACTACCGCGCGGAGGAGGAGGCGGAGGAGGAGGGCGGGGGGGAAGGAGAGGGGGGCGAGGAGCGGGGCAAGGCGCGCTCGCTGCAACAGCGCCGTCGTCGTCGCAGCGGTAGCGAGGCGTCGTCGTCGTCGTCGTCGCAGGAAGAGGAGGAGGAGGGGGACGAGCGTCGCAATGCGTCAGGTGGCAAGGCGTCAGGCGCCACAGGCGGCGGCGGCGGGGCGCCAGAGGCGGATGACGACGACGAGGACGACGACGAGGAAGACGACGACGCGCGCTTGGCTTCCTTCTTTGGCGGCGTTGACGAGGACGGTCGAAAATAATAGGTTGGGTGGTGTGCGTGTCTTACAGTCTTGAAAATCCTGGCCTGCTTGATTCACTGCTCCCAATCGGAGGACCAGTGGTCGCTGTCGTCCTCGCGGCCTTGTTGCCGGCGCCGCCGCTGCCCGGCCTCGTCCTCCCCGCCCGCGCCCTCCTCGGCCCTCGTGTCCGCCGCCGCCGCCGCCGCCGCCGCCAGCGCCGCCGCCTGCATCACCAGGGCCTGCTCGGCGCCCAGCGACGCCGTCACGCGGTGCGCCAGCTCGCCGATCAGCGTCGCCCGGCGCCGGAGAGCTTCGGCGCCGCGCGCCGCCGAGTCGAGCACGGCGGCGGCGGCGGCCCTCTCCTCGCGCAGCCGCTGCTGCTGCCTCAGCACGGCCGCTGCTGCTGCCCCCGCCGACCCGACGGGGCGCCACGAGGTCGCCGCGAGAGTAGGGGTCCCGAGCGCTGCTGTGGCGCCAGCGCCGACGGCGGGAGCGGGTCGCTGCTCGGCGGGCCACGCGGCGAGCTCGCCCGCGAGCTGCTGCTGCAGCTGCTGCTGGAGCAAGCGCTGCTGCTGGTGCTGCTGCTGGTGCTGCTGCGGGCTGGCGCCCGTCGCCATTGTGGTCGTCGCCGCCGTCATCGGGGACATAGGAAACGGGCCGCACCCGCCTCCCGCTCCTGTCGACGCCGACGAGGAGCACGAGCGAGCCGAGGCCTGGCGCTGCGGTGGAGGGGGAGGGGGAGCAGCAATGAGGGGTAGGGGGGGAGCGGCGCCGGGCGCAGGCGGCCGCGGCAAGCGCGACGTGCGTCCGGGCGCCGGCGCGGCGGCGGCCGCCGCCGCGGCCGCCGCGCCCATCTTCGGCGCGTGCGGCAGCCGCGAGCCGGCGGTGGCGACGTGCACGTGGCCGTCGCCGGCGTCGTCGCTCTTGCGGCCGACGTCCGCCATCGAGCTGTCTCTCGACAGTTTTTGGGCGAAAGAACGGTAAATTGTCCGGGCTTTCAAACGCGAGTTTTGAGAGAGAGAGGGGTGCCGCCCGTCGTGGTTTCAAAGAGAGCAATCTATTATGGGGTAAAGACGGAATGGCCGGGTTGGTTGGTTGCTCTGCTCAAGAGAGGGGGGCGCATCGAACAAGGCGGCACGGCGGCGGTTGCAGGGCGGCGGCGCCGCCGAAACGCCAAGGACCGCCAAAGTAGAGCCCCGCGATCACCGCCGCCGCGGCAGCAGCTCGATCCCCTCGCCGTCGTCGTCGTCCGCCCCCGCCCCCGCGCCCGCGCCCGCGCCCGCCCTGCGCCGGTGAAAAGTCATGCCGTCTTTTTGGCCGTCCTCGGGGTCGTCGCCGCCGCCGCCGTCATCGTCGTCGTGGTCGCCGGTTTCCCTCCGGCGCCCGAGTCCCCCGAGAGCGACGACGACGCCGCGTGCCCCGCCGACGCTGGCAGCCAAGGCGTTGGGTGCCTGTTGAACCAAGCCCAGTTGGGCACGACCAGGAGCAGCGAGAAGGCGAGGCCCGCGGCGCTGATGTAGACCATCAGGCTGAAGCTGCTGGTGACGTAGCCGGCCAGGAAGCCCACGAGCCCGAAGAACAGCAGGGCGCGCAGCAGGTGCTGCTCCGCGCGCCTCTGCCCCTCAAAGTCCATCGCGCCTCGCTTTGCCTCGCGCCCTCCCTCCGCCGATGTCCTGGTGCCTGCTGCCGCTCTTGCACCTGTCCTCCAGGCTCCTCCTCGCCCTCCCTCGGGGGCTGCTGCGGGGCGCGGCGTCCCTCTCGCGCGTGTTGCGATCGATCGACCACGACAAGAAGGGATGGAGGGGAGATTGGGTTTGAGGAGGGAGCAATGTGGGCGTTTACTTGATGCCGGGTGAAACGAGAGGCGGGACGGGAGCTATACGGTGTGTGTGGCCAGAGGAGCCACTTGCGGGATTCGTGCTGGGCGTCGGCGTCGGCGTCGGCGTCGGAGCGCGAAAAGTCGCGCCTGTTCACAGGTGCAGCCACCCCGAGACGCGCGCCCACAGGCCGCCTCCTCCTCCCGCCGCGTCCTGCGAGTGCATCTGGTCATGCCTCTGCGCCCCCTGCCCCGGGTCCCTCTCGTCCTCCCGCGCCGGCATCTCCACCCGAGGCTCCTCCGCCAGCGGCACGAGCGGCGGCGGCAGCGGCTGCAGCGGCGGCGGCGGCAGCAGCAGCAGCAGCGCGGCCGCGCCGGCGTCCCCACCAGCAGCTGCAGCGTTGAAAGCGTCGCGGTGACAGGAGAAGGTGCGGATGAGGCCGCGACGGCGCTTGAGCGGCGGGGGGCCAGTGGGGCAAAGCCGGGACCCGTCGGGCGGGGGGTCGGCGGCGGCGGCGGCGGCGGCCTCCGCAGCGGCGGCGGCGGCGGCCGGGGGCTTGCCGGCGGCCACTGCTCCCCCCGGCAGCGGCTCGAGCGGCGGGAGCGGGGCGGAGGCGAACGCCGGCGCGGGGGACGCGTCGTCGTTGGCGCGAGCGCGCTTTTGCGGGCAAGGAGAGCGCCGGGCGGCGCCCTTGACGGCGGCCCCCGGATGGGGCGCGGCCGCCCCGCTGCCAGTCGCCAGCGCCCGGGCCGGGGCCGGCGCCGTCGCCGGCGGCGGCGTCGCCCACGGCCTCGACTCGGCGGTGGCGCCCATGACCACGGTCGCGGCGACGTCGCGCCAGGCGGTGCAAGTCGCGGCGGCGGCGTGCAGCTGTGTGTGTGTGTGTGGAAAGGGAGAGAGGGTTGGATGGAGGGTGTGAGAGGTGGGGGGGGGGGGGGGGGGGGGGGGGGGGGGGGGGGGGGGGGGGGGGGGGGGGGGGGGGGGGGGGGGGGCAAGCGAGCGAGAGAGTGTGCCGCGGCGGCGGCGGCGGCAAAACAACAGAGCAAAGAGGCTACTGACCCCCGAGGGGTCCACGACGGGATTTGCGAGGATCTGAAACAGCGGCAGATCCGGCAAATCGGCCCACGGCCGTGGCGGTCCTTGGGGGATGGCGGCGGTGGCGGTGGTCGCTGATGCAGCTGGCGCCGAGCGGGGCGGCACGGGCGGCCGGGGCAGCGCCGGGCGGCGGAGGGTGGCAGACCCGTCGCCGCGGCCGCCCAACCCCCCCGCACCTCGGCTGGCGCGCGTCTCGGAGCGGGTCCTGGGGCGCGCGGCCTGCTGCTGATGCTGCTGCTGCTGATGCTGCTGCTGCTGTTGTGACGGCTCTCCGCCTCCTCCTCCTCCTCGGAGTCGCCGCGTCGTCACCGCCATATCGGAGAGAGAGAGGAGCTGCGAAAGGCAGGGGAGGGAAGGCGACCTCGCGCGTTGGTTCGTTTGTCGTGCAAAATGCGACGAGTGCGACAGCCAGTGGGAACGAAAGTGAGGCCTCCTGGGTTTGGGGGGAGGTTGCGGCGGGGTTGCGCGCCGTATTTGCAGTGAAGGGGGAGAAGCGCCGAATCGCGTTGCGACACCTGATCGGCGACACGCGGGCAAAACGGCGGGCGGCGCCTACCCCCCGCCCGGCCCGTCGTCGCGGCCTCCCCCCTCGTCCTCCGCCCCCTCGCCCCGGTCCCTCCGCATCGCGTCCGCGAACGCCTCCAGCGCCTCGACGCGCTCCTGGCACGCCGCCGCCGCCTCCGGAAGCGGCCTCAGCGCCTCCTCCCACCGCGCCGCCTCGAGGAGCATCCCGCCGCTCGCCGCCGCCGCCGCCGCCGCCGCCGCCGCCGCCCCCTTGCCGCCCGCCTCTGCCGCGCCTCCTCCTCCTTCTCCTCCTGCTCCTGCTCCTGCCTCGCCCGCCGCCGACGCCCACCGCAGCAGCCGCCCGCCCTGCCGCAGGATGGCCGCCCCGCCCGCCGCGTGCCTGAGCAGCGCCGAGAACTCGGGCTGGCGCGCCGGGTCCACGGGCACGCCCGGCCGCACGCGCGCGTCGCGCAGCCGCGCTGCCAGCGCCAGCCGGCCGCGCGATGCGCGCGCGAGCGCGTCAGAGGCGGCGTCGAGCGCGGCGCGGCGGGCCGCGAGCGCGGGCGGCGCGGCCAGCCGGGCGAGGCGCTCGAGCTCGCGCAGGCGCAGGAGCTCGGCGCGCGCGCGGTGGGCCTCCTGGCAGCACTCGACGGCCTCGGCGATCGCAGACAGGTTGGCCGTGGTGGTGCCGCCGCCGCCGCCGCTGCTGTGGTGGCCGCTGCCGCCGCCGCCGCCGCCGCCGCCGCCCCGCTTGCGCTGGTCGGACGCCGCGGCGCCGTCTCCCCGCGCCCCGGCAAAGCCCAGCGCCGAGCCGAGCTTGAGCAGCTCCTCAAAGGGGCTCGCGCGCGCTCCCGCTGCTGACGCTGCCGTCGCTGCCATCATCCCCTCGATCGCGAATCTGTCTGTCGCGTTCGACTTTGAACTTCACTCTCGTTTTCCTCGTCCGTCGCGATGATCGAGTGTGTCAAGTGTCAAGGGGTATGACACGAGGAATGCGTGAGCGGTTGGGCTGGCCGCGCGTGTGCATCTGCATGGCGCTCATGGATTTGGTGGCGCGCCGATGCTGGCGGCGTCGGCGGCGGCGTCTTTGGTGCCTCTAGCTCCTAGCGACGCGTTGACGACCCGAACGACGCCCTCGCGGGCGTGCGCGGCGGACACTGCGTCGAAGTGCTTTGGGTCGTCAACGCGCGACAAGCAAGGAACAACATTACAGGCGAGGCACACACATCACGCCCGCAGCCTCGCCATCAGCGCCGCGTCCAGGGCGACCGGGTTTCGCGGGCTGAGCGCCGCCAGGTCCGCGGCCGCCTTGCCCGTCTCGTTCCTGCTCGCCGTCGACGCGCCCCTGTCGAGCAGCATCGCGACCAGCGCCGGCCGGCCGTAGCCCGCCGCGTACATGAGGGGCGTGTTGAGCTTGCTGTCCGCGGCCTCGAGGTCGGCGCCGGCCTCGACCAGCGCCCGCGCCACGTCCAAGTGCGCGGCTCCGGCCGCAAAGTGCAGAGGCGTGCGCTTTTCGGCGTCGCGCGCGTTGACGTCCTTGCCGACGGCGATGAAGTCCTCGCAGCCCTCGAGGTCACCGTACTTGGCGGCGTCGAAGAGGTCGTTGACCTCGGGCATCGGCGGCGCGGCGGCGGCGGCGGCGGCCCCGGACGCCGCGGGGCCCGCGGGGTTTGCGCCCCCGCCGGGCGCCGGAGGCAGCAACGATTCGAGGTCGCCGAGCCGCGAGCCGAGCTTGGTCAGCCATTTCGGGTCGGCCATGATCTTCATGAGGGCCGGCATGCCGCCCTTGGCGATGCCGTCGAACATCTCGGCGAACTCGGGGTCCTGGATTTTTGTGTTTGTATCTCGTTTGTTCGAGGGGGGGGCGGGAGAGCGTCGGCGGCAGCGGCTCGAACGTTTGAGAAGCACGTCGTCGGCGCGAAAGATGTCGGCGGCGCGCGACTCCTGGCAGCGTTGTGCGATGAGCACGCCGTGACTGAGGTCCAATTGGTCATTGCCGCGGCGTCGTCAGTGGGGCGCGGGTGCGTCGATCGCGCGCATCCCTCCATCGCCCCCCCCGTCATCTCCCCTCCCTCCGCCTTGCCTGTCACTCACGTCCTTGAGCTCGGCCATCCGCTGCTGCAGGGCCTGCGACTGCATGGCCTCCTGCATCCGCGCCATCTCCGCCTGGACCTCGGGCCGCTTCATCGCCTCCTGCATGGCCGCCATCTGCGCCTTGACCGCCGGGTCGTTCATGTCGGGCTGCGCCGAGCGCGCGGCGGCCGTCGGGCGGCGGCGGCGGTGGCGGCGCAAGGGGTGGCGGGGCGTGGCGGCGGCGGCGGCGGCGGCGGCGGCGAGGCACCGAGGGGTGCAGCTCGTGGCGGTGGCCGCCGAGCGCGCGGTGGTAGTTGAGAGGGCCATATTGGTTTGTTGCTGTGTGTGTGGTCCCGGCGGCAAATGCGCGCGTGCGTCAAAGAGGAGGAAGCGGAGCGGCGCGCGCCAATCCGGCTCGCTCGCCGTCTGTCGCGTTGCCGGCTTTTGTCAATTCGCAAGACAAGCGCGTCGTCCACCATCAATCCTAGGACTTGGTGCATCACTTAGGAAGTACCGATCGACGTCTTGGCGGACAAGCGAGAAGAAGACGGCGTCTCGAGGGACACCCAGCTCTCCCTCTGTCTCCGATTCCGCCCGCCACCTCCTCTTTCCCCCCTCACCCTCTACAAACCAATGGCGCCCAATCACCAGCCAGCCTCGTCTTGGTCGTCCCGCGACGCGCTGATGGTCGCGGCAGGCGCCGGCGCCGCGGGCCTCGCGATCGTTGCGTGGCGGCGCGCCGTTGCGTCGACGGGGACGACGGCGAAGGATAGCGGCGAGCGCGAGAGCGAGAGCGGCGACGCCGACCCGCACCAGCTCGGCGACCCGTCCGTCAACGGCGACCCGGAGCTCGCGCCGCTCATCTCCGAGGCCCGTAGGCGCGCCCGAAAGGCGCTGCTGGGTCGCGCGCGCGCCCCGCTGCCCGGGGTGCTCGCCGCCGTAGGCGGCACGCCGCTGCTGCGCGTGGCGTCGCTGAGCGAGGCGACGGGCTGCGAGATCCTGGCAAAGGCAGAGATGCTGGCGCCGGGCGGGAGCGTGAAGGACCGCGTGGCGGCGTCGATCGTGCGCGAGGCGGTGGCGGCGGGCGCGCTGGCGCTGCCGCGGAAGGGGGCACGCGGCACGGGCGGACTGATCTCGGACGACGACGACGAAGATGACGACGACGACGACGACGACGACGACGAAGGCGACGGCGACGGCAACGGCGGCGGCGCGCTTGGGGAGGACAAAGGCGACGGCGACCGTCCGGGAGAGCCCCGCCCCTTCGTCCCGCTCCTGACCGAGGGCACGGCCGGGAGCACGGGCGTCTCCCTCGCCACGGTCGCGGCCGCCTCTGGCTGCCGCTGCTTCGTGGCCCTGCCGGACGACGCCGCGCTCGAAAAGTCGCGCCTGCTGCGCGCGCTGGGCGCCGGCGTCGCGCGGCTGCGGCCCGTGGCCATCGCGCACCCGGAGCACCCCGTGCACGTGGCGCGCCGCGCGGCCGAGGAGGAGTGCAGGCGCCGCGGGGCCGCGGTCGTCGCGTCGGCGGCGTCGGCGGCGGCGGCGCGAGGGCCGGGCGGAGGTGACCGTCCTCGGGCGGCCGGCGCCCCTTGTGCCAAGGCCGCCGCCGCCGCCGCAGCCGCAGCCGGCCGCGGCGCGGCGCTCTTTGCCGACCAGTTTGAGAACCCCGCCAACTGGCACGCCCACCTGCAGACGGGCGAGGAGGTCTGGATGCAGGCCGCCGGGGCGCAGAGGGCGCGGCCGCGAAAACGGGGGCCGCGAATCACGGGCGCCCAAGCCCCGCCGCCGCCGCCGACCCTGCCGCCGCCGCCGCCGCCGCCGCGCGTCGACGCTTTTGTCAGCGGCGCGGGCACGGGCGGCACGCTGGCCGGCGCCTCGCTCGCCCTCAAGTCGCGCGACGCGCGCGTGCGCGCCGTCCTGGTCGACGTGGCCGGCTCCTCCTTGTACAACCGCGTCAAACGGGGCGTAGCTTACAGTTCCGGAGAGGCCGAGGGCGCGCGCCTGCGCCACCCGTTCGACACGGCCACCGAGGGCGTCGGCCTCAATCGCCTGACGGCAAACTTTTGCCGCGCGCGCGTGGACGGCGCCGTGCGCTGCTCCGACCGCGAGGCGGCGCGCATGGCCGCGCACGTGCTGCGGCACGACGGCCTGTTCGTGGGGTCGTCGGCGGCGGTCAACCTGGTCGGGGCGGTCAAGGTGGCGCGGAGGTTCCGCGGCGGCGGCGGCGGCGGGCAGCGGGGAGGAGGAGGGGGAGAGGGGGGCCGGGCCGATGAGGGCACGCGCGGGCGCGGGCGAGGGCGCGGGGGCCGCCGCCCCGTCATCGCGACGCTGCTGTGCGACGGCGGCGCGCGCCACCTCTCAAAGTTCCACTGCCCCGAGTACCTCGCGGCGCTGGGCTTGGACGTGAGCGGGGAGACGTGGGGGCGCACGGACCTGAGCTGGGTAGAGGAGGATTAACGACGACCGACGGTTTTTGAAAAACATTCGAATGTCGGCTTGCACACGGTCGAGTTTTTGCGCTCTTTGTTGTGCGGGGGGGTCGGGGGGTGGAGGCACTACGTGTCGAGCGCGCGCGGGCGCCGCTACTCTGTCGCCCGGGTTTGCGTCGGCGGCGGCGGCGATCGATCTCGCCCTGGATGTTGTTTGAAATTCCGCAAAAAAATGGGCGCCCCGCGCGCGTGCGTGGGCGCGGCGGCCGCGGTAAAAATGGAGACGAAAAAAAGGGGGGGAGCGCGGGCTGGGCGGGCCCGGCTTTGCTCTGCGTCGATTCGTGGAGCCCGAGGAAGAAGGGGATGCGGAGGTAGCGTGTGTAAGGCAGGCTAAGGGAGGGGAAAGACAGAGGAGAGGAGGGGAACGGCACCTCCCTGAGAAGTTTTTTTGTGTTTTTTTTTTGCGAACCCGGGCGAAAACCAGCGAGAGAAAAAATGCGGGGGAGACGGGGCGCGCGGCGCTCGGCCCTCGTCGTCGTTTTGCTTGTGGTCCAGGAGGCGCAGGCGCTTGCGGGAGCAAAGAGGGCGCCGGCTCGTCGAGGAACTAGACCGGCCGAGTGAAAATAGGAGGCGCGCGGGGCGCGTGCGGTGGGGCGCGCGAGGCACAGGCGGGCTTTTGCCGCCGGCATCTGCCCGCCGCCGCCCGCCGCCCCGGCCGCGCGCCCTCGCCGCTAAAATTGGTGCTGCTGCTGATACTGCTGCTGCTGCTGCTGGTGCTGGTGCTGCTGCTGCAATTGCTGCTGCTGCTGCTGCCGCTGGTACTGCTGCTGCTGCGCCTGCTGCTGCTGCTGCTGCTGCTGCAGCTGCTGCTGCACTTGCTGCTGCTCGTACAGCATGCGCTGCTGCTGCTCGTAGTACTGCTGCTCGTACTGCTGCTGCAGCTCCAGCTGCTGCCGCTGCGTCATCTGGGCCTGCTGCTGCTGCTGCTGCTGCAGCGCCTGCTGCGCCTGCTGCTGCTGGTGGTGGTAGGCCTGCTGCTGCTGCTGCGTGGGCGGCGGCAGCGGCGCGGGCGGCATCGCGCGCGCGAGCGCGGCGGCCGCCTCGTCGCCCCCCTGCTGCTGCTGCATCTGCATCTGCATCTGCTGCTGCTGCTGCAGCTGCTGCTGCTGCTGGTGCTGCTGGAGCGCCGCCGCGGCCTCGGGCGGCGCGTCCTCCGGCGGCGGGCACGCCCCCGCCTGGAACATCGCCAGCATCTCCCCGAGCCGCGCCAGCACCGCGGAGAACCCGGGCCGCAGCGACGGGTCGGTCTCCCAGCACGCGCGCACCAGCCGCGCGTACGGCGCGGGCACGCCCGCCGGGAACGCGGGCCGGCCCTGCCGCCGGTACACCCGGTCGATGATGGCGTCGCGCCCCAGCCCGGCGTACGCGCGCTGGCCCGTGTACAGCTCCCACATCATGATTCCGAAGGAGTAGGTGTCGACGGCGGCGGTGATCCGGCTGCCGACCTGGAAGAGCTCGGGGGCCAGGTGGGTGACCGTGCCGCTGCCGCTGCGGTTGACGATGTAGTAGTTGTCGCGCAAGAGCTTGGCCAGGCCAAAGTCGGACAGCTTGGTGACAAAGCCTGTCTTGTTTTTCGTTTTTTCGTCGTTGACGGCGTTTGTTTTGTTTTGTGTTTGTGTTTTGGTTTGTGTTTTGGTTTGTGTTTTGGTTTTGGTTAATATGGTGGGTTGGTCAGTTGGTGGGTTGGTCGTCGGTTGGGCGTCGTGGGTCGGCGGGGTTTGGATCCGGGGGAAAAAAGAAAAAGGGAACGACGATACAACCGATTCGAGCGTCGATGGGCGGCGCTTGTTCTGAACGCCGGCGGCGGCAAAAAAAAAACCTCGGGAAAAACCCCAAAGCCTAAGTTTCTCACCCAAAGGCTTGGCCGGCTCGCTCCGCAGCAGCACGTTCTCCGGCTTGATGTCGCAGTGCAGGAGCTTGAGCGCGTGCAGGTGCTGCACCGCCTGCGCCACCTCGACCAGCACCTGCACGATCGCGCAAAGGTCGACCGCCACCGACGCCGCCCCGAGCCGCCGGTGGAAGGCGCTCCGCTTGAGCGCGTGGCGCAGCGACCCGCAGTCGCAGTACTCCATGACGACGACGTTGCAGGTGGCGAGGGAGCGGTCCTCGTCGGGCTGGAGGCGGCGGAAGCGGATGTTGATGCGGCCCTCGGCGGCGGCGGCGGCGGCGGCGGCCACGGCGGCGGCGGCGGCCGAGGCGGCGGCGGCGCCGCCGCCGCCGCCGCCGCCCTCGAGCGGCCCGTCGAGCCTGCCGCCTGCGCCGCCGCCTGCGTCGCCGTACGCGACCATCGCGCCGTCCGCGCCCAGGTACCCGCCGCCCGGGTGGCCGCCCGCAAAATAGGGCTGCCCGCCAGCCCCGCCCCCAGCGCCAGCGCCGCCGCCGCCGCCGCCCCCGACGCCGCCGAGCTGCTGCGCGTAGGGCGCCAGCATCGGCGCGGCGGCGGCGGCGGGCGGCGCCGCCGCGGCCGCGTCCTCGACCATGTCCGTGAGGCACGCGTACACCTGCACGATGTTGGGGTGGCTCACCGTCGTCAGCACCGCCATCTCGAGCGCGTCCTTCATGGCCTGGCGCTCGTGTTGCCGCGCGTACATCACCTTGGCCGCCGCCACGCTCCCCTTCCAGAGTCCGCGGTACACGACGCCGAACCCTCCCTTTCCGACGGTCTCGAGCAGCACGAGGTCGTCGACCCACTGCAGGCGCGCGCGGGCGGCGTGGGCGGTGCGCAGCTCGTGCTGGAGCACCCTGAGCATGGCCTCGGTGCAGTTGCGCTTGACGAAGGCGCGCTTGCTGCTCTGCTGGCCGAGCTGCTGCTGGTGGGAGCCGCCGCCGCCGGCGGCGAGCGAGAGCGCGCCGCCGGGCCCGCCGCCGAGGCCGTCCGTGCCGCTGCCCGCCAGGGCCAGGGCGCCGCCGCGGCCGCCGCCCGCGGTGTTGGCGCCCCCGGCCACGCGCAGCAGGCTCTCGTAGAGGCTGGTGCCGCCCTTGTCGGCGGCAGGGCCCGTGGGAGGGGCGGCGGCAGCAGAGCTGCCAGACGCCGCCCCCGCCCCCGCCCCCGCTGCCGCCGCTGCCCCCGCCGCCGCCGGCTGCCCCGCGCCGGCCGCGCCCGCCGCCGTCGCCGCCGCCGTTGCCGCCGTCGCCGCCTTCGCCGCCGACGCCGACGCCGCGCCCGCCGTCGTCGGCCCGCAGAACCCCTTCTGCACCAGCAGCAGCACCAGGGCCCCCACGAACCCCATCAGCAGGTCCTTGACGTTCTGGAAGTTGGACGGCGCCTCCAAGGTGAAGTACATTCCGCCCAGCGTGGCGCCGGCGTGCTGCAGCGGCAGCACCACGATCGACGCGACCAGTGCCTGCGGCGAGATGAAGATGTCAGTCGCGGGCATCATGCACGACTGGAGGTACGAGGCGCAGTCGGAGACGAACCGGGCCTTGCCCTTGGCGACGGCGTCGAGGAGGAGGGTGTTCTCAAGGCTGATCTCGGTGACGGCGATGTCGGGGCTGAGGCTGCCCGCCGGCTGCGGCGGGGGGGCGGCGGCGGCGGCGGTCGTCGAAGCCGTCGCGGGCGAGGGCGGCGCGGGCCCGCCGCCGATGCCGTTGGCCTGGTGACCGCCGCCGCCGGCTGCTGCTGCTGTGCCCGCTGCGGCTGCTGCTGCTGCTGTTGCTGCTGCTGCTTCTGCCGCGCCCGCCCCTCCCGCCCCGCCCCCGCCCCTGCCGCTGCCGCCGTGGCGCGCCGCCGCCACCGCCGCCCCCGTCCCCTCGCCCCCGGCCGCCACCAGCCGCGCCGTGTCCGCCTCGAACACCAGCGCCTTGGTGTGGTCCGGCGACAGCAGCGCCAGCCGCACGCCCATGCGGATGTTGGTCGCCCGCAGCAGCAGGCGGAACGTGCCCCGCAGCAGCGTCGCCACCAGCGCGCACGGCTCGGGCGCCGCGTGCAGCTGCCGGAGGAGCTGCACCAGGTGGGCGGCCTGCTCGCTGCGCACGAGCCCGACCAGCCCGACGGCCAGGACCGCGAGCATGGGCTCCCACCACTCGTCGTCGAAGGCGTTGAGCTGCTCCTTGGCGATGACGAGCATCCCGGCGCGCGGGGGGACGGCCGCGGGCCCGCCGTCGCCCGGCGCGGGTGCCGGCGCCGACAGCAGGCCGCCGCCGCCGCCGCCGCCGATCGGCACCGCCAGGAAGGACCGCAGGCCGCCCGCCCGGTACAGCGCCTGCCAGTCGCGCGGCAGCGCCTCGGCCGCCGCGTCGTCCGCCGCCCGCAGGTACAGCAGCGACGCCGCGTCCTCGAGCTGGTACGCGCTCCAGTCGGCGCCCGCCATCACCACGTTGTCCTCGAGCGCCGCCGCGCCGACGCCGTGCGCCGCGAGCAGCACGTGCGACCCCGTGACGCCCTCGGTCGAGGCGATGATGGCGGCGGTCGAGACGTCGAGCGAGCCGCACAGGAGCTCGGCGGCCTCGGCGAGCCCGACCAGGGAGGTGGGGTTGACGGTGGTGAGGCGCTGCAGGATGTTCTTGACCTGTTTTTGTTTTGTTTTGTTTGGTCGATGGGTGGTCGTTTGTACGTTTTTTGGTTTTTCCTTTTTAGCGAGCGACGGAAACGACGAGGAGCGGGCGACGTGGCGCGCGCGCGTCGGGACGCTCTCGCGAGCGCGCAAAGGGGCGTGTCACAGGGGCGGCGCGACTGCCCGCCCATCTGCAGGAGCTTGAGGAGGGTGACCTGGATGCGCTTGACACTCAAGGGAGGGAGGGGGGAGAGCGTCGCGCGATCGATCAAGCCGGAAACGACACCAAACAATCGCACCTCCGACAGGTTCATGCGCACGGCCTCGGCCGTCGTGGAGCGGCCCTGCTGCCGCACGCCCACGCCCATCGGCGGCGGGATCGACCCGTCCATCGCGTCCGCCGGGGTGCGGCTGGCCCACGGCGGGCGCACGGGCGCGTCCTGGACCGTCATGACCGGGAACTGGGCGACGCCCTGCGCCTCCTTTTGGGGTGACCCTCCCCCTTCCTCCTCCTGCTGCTGTTGTGGTTGCTCCGCCGGGGCGTCTGCGGGCGGCTTGGGCTCGGAAGGAGGCTCGGGAAGCGGGGGCGCGGGGGCCGAGCCGGGCGCCGGCGCCTCCACCACGGCGGGCGTCGACAGGCACGCGCCCATCGCGCCTGCCCCGCGGGGGTGACGACGTTCTAGTTTTTTGCTTTTGGTGTCGGGTGTTTGAACCGGCGTTCGGGTTGATTCAGTGTCTGGTCTGATCTAGGGGCGGGCCGACGCGAGGCTGATGGAGAGGTCGAGGCGCTCGATCGTGCGGGGCGATCGGACGACGGGCGTCATTGTGTTGGTCTTGAGGCCATTTGTGATGCGAGCGCCCGGTGATGGCAGCGCGGCGCCGGCGGTGTCGCGAGCGTCGCCGCAACAGGAGACGCCGCGGCACGAGCGGCGGCCGGGGCGTCGATCGTCGAGGTGTCGATTCGATCGTTCCGCTAGAAAGGAGCCTGCTGCAACGCCCGCGCCGACAATCATCCCAGCAAACTCAGTCGGGATCCTTCCTCACGCACTCGGCGCGACCACCACCACGCGCCCATCGGCAGAGAGCTCTCTCTCTCTCCTCACGAATTTGAAGCAAAAAGCTCCAAACCTAAAAGCGCGATGCACCCGTCCCCCGCCCTGCTGCAGACGCTGCGGCGCGCGGCGTTGCTGCTCGCGAGCCGGCCGCACCTGCTGCGCAGCACCGTGATCGGCGAGAGCGGCACAGGAGCAGCAGCAGCAACAGCAGCGGCAGGAGCGACGCGGTCGGCAGCGTCGGCAGCGGCGGCGGCGGCGGCACCAGAGCCTCCCGCGACGACGGCGGCAACGCCGAAAGCAGCCGCGTCGACACAACCAGCGAGGACGACGACAACAGCCACCCTCGACCACGCCTACCTCGCCGCCGCCCGCGCCCGCGTCTTCGACCAGGTCCCCCCCCCTTCCGTGGCAGGCGCCGCCGGTTCAGCGGGCGCCGCCGCCGCCGCCGCGGCCGCCGGCGGCCGCCGCTCGGGCCGCCGGCCGATGCTGGCGCCGCTCCGCGGGCGCGAGCTCAACTCTTGGTACGTGACCGCCGAGCTGGACGTGCCCCTGCTGGAGAACGACGAGGAGACGTCGCGCCTGGAGAGCGTGGCGCTGCGCAAGTCCTCGGGGCGGGCGCCGCCGAAAAAGGGGCAGGGCAAGCGGAGCGGCAGCAAGAAGAGGAAGTGAAAGAGGCGGCGTGTTTTTCTCGTCGGCGTCTTTTTCCACTGTGTGAATCGATCCTTCACGTGCCCTCGCCTCTCTGTCATTTTTGTCTTAATGCGCCCGCCCCGTCCTCTCAGTAGTCCAGCTCTCCCTGCGCGTCGCGCAGCGCCGCCTCGAAGCCGCCGCCGTCGTCGCCGTCGCGAGCGCCGTCGTCCCCCTCGTCCCCCTCGTCCTCCTCGTCGCCCCCCGACAGCGCCCGCCGGACCGCCCCGTGCAGCAGCGCGAGGCGCGCGTCCAGGCTTGCGCCCCCGTCGTCCGCGTCGCCCACTGACCCCAGGCCCTCGGCCGGCAACCCAATGAGAGACGCGGCCGCCGCGCGCGCGGCCTCGGCCGCCGCCGCCGCCGCCGCCTCGCCGCCCGCGCGCCCGCCCCTGCCCATAGAGGCCGCCGCCGCGACGGCGGCCGCCTCGGCGCGGTCCGCCAGCGAGCGGTCGGCGAGCACGATGGCGAGCGTGGCGTCGCGCGCCTCGGTCGCCGTGACGACGCCTCCGCCGCCGCCGCCGCCGGCGGCCGCGCCGAACACGCGCGCGCTGGCCAGGGCTAGGCGCGCCAGCAGCCCCAGCAGACGCCAGTGCCCGCCCTCCCCCGCCGCGCCCGCGACGCCGTGCGCGCCCGCGGCGGCCGCGTAGGCGGACAGCAGCGCGGCGGCCTCGGCCGACAGGCGCGCGGCGTGGGGCGGGCGCGCGGCGGCGGCGCCGATCAAGGCGCGCACGGCGGCCGCCGCCGAGGGGTCGGGGCGGCGGTAGGTGCGGCGGCCGGGAAGAGGAGGGGCGCTCAGGGGGGATTGGCTGCTGCCGAAAAGCGCCGCGCGGAATGCGCCCGATCCCCCGGCCCCGTCGGGCCCCTGCTTGCGCAGCCGCAGCACGAGGTCGAACGCTGACGCGGGCAGCTGCGGCCCGGCGGCCGCGCCTCCTCCCGCGCGACCAGATGCTGCCGCTGCTGCGGCCGCGCAAGAGGCCGACGCGGCCGCCGCCGCCCTCACCCCGGCAAAGGCCGGCCCCACGCCTTGCTCCCACGCCGAGGCGGCCGCCGAGGGCGGGGGCCAGGCCACCCCCAGCGCCGCGTCGTCTCCCCCGGCGGTCCATAGCGTCGCGGACATCGGCGCGACGACGCCCTCGACTGCCGCGGCGGCGGCGGCCGACCGCTTGGCGCCGCCGCCGCCGCCCTTCTTGCCCCCGCCGCCCGAGACGATGAGGCCGAGCGCGTGGTCGCTCGAGCGCTCCAGCGGCGAGGACGAGGACGGCGACGGCCCGCTGCTGCTGCCCCCGCCGGCGTCGGCAGAGGCGGCGCCGCGGAGCAGCGCGGCGTCGGCCAAGGGGCGCAGGGCGCGCGCGGGCAGGGCGCCCGTGTCGGACGGCAGGACGGCGACCCCCGAGGACGCCAGCCACAGTCGCGACGCCGCCCACGCGCCGCAGACGCCGCCGCCCGCCGACGGCATCGGCGCCCACGACGGCAGCACCCCGGCGCCGCCGTCGAGCGCGGCCGTGCTCGCGGACAGGCGCGCGTGCGAGGGGGAGAGCAGCTCGGCCGCCTGCTGCAACAGGCGCGACGGGTCGTCCCGGTCGTCATCGTCGTTAATGTTGCCGGTGCTGCCGCTGACGTTGCCGCGGCCGCCGCCGAGGTACAAGCCGCCGCCGCCGCCGCCTCCCCACCCGCCGCCGCCGCCTCCCCCCCACCCGCTGCCGCCGCCGCTCCTCGCCGAGCGCAGGCGCGGCAGCACCAGCAGGTGGAGCTGCGAGCGCCGATCCGCCGTGTGCTGGGCCGGCGCGCCCGTTTGGGCGGCCAGCACGCAGTCGTCCCCTGCGGCAGCGGCGCTCAGCATCAGCGCGACCGCCAGGTGCGCGTCTAGGCCTGCCGGCGGGCCTCCGAGCGCCGCATCGAGCGCCGCCAGCGCGCGGCCCACCCCCCCGACTGATTCTTTTTCGTAGAGGGCACCGCTGCTGCCGGCGATGCGCAGGTGCTGGGGCGGCCGCGGCATCAGCGCGCCAGGCGGCGCCCACCGCAGCGCGGCCAGCTTGACGATGCCCGCGCTCGACGCCTCGATCACCACGCTCGCCGCCGCCGGATCCCGGGGCGCCGTCACCAGAGCCGCGCCGCCGAGAGAAGCGGCAGGCGGCACGACCGACGCGTGCCCGACGACGTGCACGGCGGCGCCCAGCGGCAGCGACCCGCACAGGTCCGAGCCCGACAGCACCACAGCCAGCGGCGGGCGGCAGCACGCGGCCCCGCCGACCCCCGTCAGCCAGACGACCTGCCGCGGCTCGTCGTAGCGCCCGGCGACGTCCTCGGCCCAGCCGCCCGCGTCGAAAGCGGCGCCGTCGCCGCCGCCGCCGCCGCCGCCCCCCACGCACGCCGCGGGGCAGCACTCGGCCAGCTGAGCGCTGGGGGGCAGGCGGCCGTCGACGACCTGCGCGGCGCCGCAGCGGGCGCACGCGAGGCGACGGACGGCGGGGAGGCGGCGCGCGGGCGCCACGGCGCAGACGGTGCCGAGCACCGAGACGAGCAGGCGGCTGGAGGAGGAGGAGGCGCGGCGAGTGGACGGGAGGGAGGACGCGCCGTCGGGCTCGTCGATCCCCCCTCCGCCAAAGGGGCAGGCGGCGGCGGTGGTGGGTTTGCCGGCGGCTCGGGCAGCAGCAGCAACGTCGGAGGACGCCGAAACGACGGCCTCCTGCGCCTGGTCCGGGGTCACGAGCGGCAAGGGCGGGCGTAGCAGGCGCACGTGCGCGCGAACGGGGAGCGAGGGATCGGCCGCGAGGAGAGGGCCGAGCGCGGCGCCGACGCGCTCGGGGTGCGACAGGACGATGGCGGCGGCGGCGGACGCGCCGGACGAGGACAACGAGGACGACGGCGACCACGAGAGCAACAGCGCTGTCGCATTCACCGGCAGCGCCACCTCGACGGCGGTCTCGGCCGTGCGGGCGCTGCGGCGAGCTTCCGCCGCGGCCTGGGCGTAGCGAGTCTGAAACTCCTGCAGCATTGACGGGTCGCTTGCGTGCAGGTGAAATAGCAGAGCGCGCGCGGCGGTTTGGTGGAGGTGGGTTCCGAGGCCGGCGGTTTGGTGGGTCGAGCCCGGCGAGGGCGGCGACCGAGGATGGTTGGTGCACGGGGGAAGGCGCAGGTCGCCGCCGCCGCCGCCGTCACCGTCGAGGAAGAGAGACATGCTGTGTTTGTTGTTAGTGGGTTCTTGTTCGATCGTGAAACGGACGAATGGGCGAGGGAGGGAGGAGGGGGGCGCTGGCCTAAAGGCGGTTGGTCGCCCGCGCTTCACGCCGACGGAAAAAATACGGCGGCGCCTTCCTCCTCCTCCTCCCTCTCGAAGGAAGGGCGAAAAAAAGAGAGGACGCGCTCTCCCCTTCTCCGCACACAAACGCGCAAAGAGCAAAGCAAGCAAACACAAGCTCACTCCGACAGCGTGCGCAGGGGGAAGACACACGCACTCTCGGCAAGCGCGAGCAACAGGGAACACGCGAAAACCCGAAAGCAAAAAGCAAAACGCAAAAAAGCGAAACGCGTCGCTCCTTTCCCCCCCCGCCAAAAAACAGCGAAAAACGCGTCGCCGCCGGCTCGTCGTTCGTTTCATTCCTGCAGCTCCTTTGCCGCGCGCGGTCCCTTCAACCCTCGCATCTTACAGCTTACAACCAGCATCGCTAACGCTCGAGATACAAGAAGTGAAACAAGAAGCAAGCATGGCGTCGGCAGCAGCAGCAGCAGCAGCAGGAGCAGCAGCAGCGAGCGGAGGCTCTAGCAACAGCAACGACGTCGGCTGCGTCTACCGCGCGGTCGCGGCGGGAGCGAGCGCCAACGCGGTGCGCCGCCTGATCGAGGACTGCGCGCAGGGTGACGACCAGCGCCGCGCGGCGGCCGTCAACCACCCCGGACGATACGGCGAGAGGCCCCTGGCCGCAGCGCACCGCAAGCAGCGCGGCGACCTGGTCGGGGCGCTGCTCGAGGCCGGCGCCGTTGCCCGGCGGGTGCTCGAGGCTAGGTGCCGTCCCTGGCCTTCTGCATCATGTACGGGCAGGTGGACAGCTTGCGCGTGCTGCTGCGCGCCGGCGAGGACCCCCGCCAGAAAATTTGCTGGCACCCGTCTTCGAGCAAGTTTGGCCCCCCCGACTCGTTCTGCGCGCCCCGCCCGCCCACTTTTGCCTCGCCGCCCACTTTTGCCTCGCCGCCCACTTTTGCCTCGCCGCCCACTTTTGCCTCGCCGCCCACTTTTGCCTCGCCGCCGCCGCCGCTCGGCGCCCCCTCTGACCGTTTCTGGGGCGGTAAGCGCTTCGGGGCGCCGCAGATCAGCTGCCTCTAGGTCTTGCTGCAGGAGGGTGGCGCCGACGTCGCCAACGCGCGGGGCGAATATGGCGCGCCGCCTCTCCACTGGCTCGCCATTTACGGACCAATTATCGCGCCAGAGGAGGAGCGGGCCGCGCTGCGCCTGCTCTTGGCGGGGGGCGCGCGCACCTCGGGCGTCTTTGACGACACAGGCCGCTCGCCGCTGATGGTGGCGGCCGAAACCAACAACATGCGCCTCGCGCGCTTCCTGATCGAGGAGGCGCACGCGCCCGTGAGTGAACGCGCCTCGGCGACGGGCCAGACCGCGCTGCTCTGCGCCTGCCGCCTGGGGCGAAGCGACGACGCGGAAATGCTGATCATGCTGCTGGGCGCGGGCGCGGACGCGGACGTCGAGGTGCGGGACCGCAACTGGGACCGCTTCACGCCGCTTCGATCGTGTGTGTATTACGAGCGCACGGCCTCGATGCGGGTGCTGCTCGACCTCGGCGCCTCGGTCAACGTCATCACGGCAGACGAAAGAACGCCTTTAATTGAGGCTTGCGGCAACGGCATCTGGCTGTGCGACGATCGCTGGCCCCTCTTTCAAAAGCTCCTGCGCCTTTCGACCGCCGAAACGCGGCGCCTGCTGAGGCACGGCGACAGCGCGGTCGATTTACTCGCGCAATGGCTGCGACCAAGCCATTATTCCTCTGTCTTACCGGTTGGGGAGGCCCTGCGCGTGAAAGAGCGGTGCCGCTGGGCGATCGCTGAGCTGCTGGCGTCGGGCGCGCGATTGCGGCGGCCAGAAAATGTGTCCGTCGTGCTCCCGATCGCGGCTTCGGTCATCGCGCGCCACGAGGCCGACCTGGCCGCGCGGCGCGCCGAGACATGCAGCTGGAGCGCGCACGAGGCCTTTGTCGGTCTGTCGCTCGACTTCGGGGAGTTGAGGGACTCCGAGCGGGCGGCCGCACAGAGGCGGGCGCGCTCGGCGGCGCTCGAGCGGGAGCTGGAGGAGATGGGGGCGGGCACGGCGGGCAGCAGCAGCAACGGCGATGAGGCGGGCGGTAGGACCAAGGAACGCGGGGAGAACGACGCGGCGGTGGGGCAGGCAGGCGCGGGCACTGAGAGCAAGCGGGTGAGCGAGCGAGGGCGAGCGGGAGCAAGGGGGGACGAGTCGCCGGCGACGATGAGCAGGGGCGTCGGCGGCGGTGGCGGTGGGAAGTGAGTCGATGAAAGTCAAAGGTTTATGAGATGGGAAGGGCACGCCACAATTGAGAAGCGCAAAACTCCACCATCGTTGGACAGGAGCAGAGACGGGAACAAGAGGGGAGCGCGGGCGGCCGCGACGGCGCGTTTTGTCCCTCACGAGCCAAGCCCGACAGGCAAACGCGCTCGCTCGCGCTCGCCCGCACGAGGGACTCTGTTTGTATTACTGTTGTCGTTCGCCCAGGGGCTATAGGGGCAGCGTCGTTTAGAACAAGGGGGTGGGTGGGTGGGGGGTGTCATTCGCGTTGCTTTTTGGGGGATGGTGGGAGGACGGGGGGGCGGAAAGGGACAGAGAGGGGTCGGCGGGCGGACAAGGGCGGGGGAGGGCGCCGCTTCGGGCTCTCTCAAAAAATGTTTTGTTTTGTTTTCTGAGAATAAGATTGATCGCGGGTCACACGGTAGGGCCAGAGAACAACGCAGATCACGCAATGGCTCGTCCAGATACACACAGCTCCTCCTCTTACAGGATCAGCAGCGCCGCCGCGCCCGCCAGCAGCGCTGCGTGCGCCGCCGCCGCCCCGAGGATCGTCGCCGCCGCCGCCGCGCCGCTCGCCGCCGGCTCGGCCTCGGCCGTGCCATTGCCGCTCGCGTTGCCCGAGGCGGCCGCGCCAACCGTCGTCGGGTCCGACAGGTTGACCTTGGGCCGCTTCTTCAGGTCCAGCACCGACGACAGCGTCTCGTTGGCCTTGGCCGACGCGTTCCCCTGCTTCTCCGCGCGCTGCTTGGCCGTCAGGTTGCGCTCCTCGGGGAAGACGTAGGTGTTGGCAGGAGAGGTGATGCTCCACACGCGGTCGCTTTGCGTTTTTTTGTTTTTCGTTGTTTGGTGTTTTGTTTGCGTGCGGTGAGTAAGGCGGTTGTCGTTGTTGTTTTGAGGGGGAGGGTGAGCAAGGGGCGGAGTCTGGCGAGGGCAGGGCAGAAACAGCGCGGTCGAAGGCAAACGGCAGCCACGGCGAGAACGACGGCCCCCGGAGCACGAGAAGGAACGAAAAACGAAAAACGAAAAACGAAAAACGAAAAACGAAAAACGAAAAACGAAAAACGAAAAACGAAAAACGAAAAACGAAAAACGAAAAACGAAAAACGAAAAACGAAAAACGAAAAACGAAA
>Ga0335398_10002802_pt1 | contig 26719 bp, 20 predicted proteins | sample BON03_FD_205742 | JGI IMG/M metagenome (GOLD analysis project Ga0335398, IMG submission 205742) | Freshwater microbial communities from Lake Bonney liftoff mats and glacier meltwater in Antarctica - BON-03 (spades assembly) (version 2) | ecosystem: Environmental > Aquatic > Freshwater > Ice >... | reverse complement strand
AAAATCACTCATGGTGGTCTCCCCAACGGCTGCTTACCGTTGTCTAAAACTTGAAACTTTCCGACTGAGCAAGTTTGCTCAGTGGGAGACCACTTTTCAAGTTTTAACAATTTTGGGGACGCTTCCACGGTTTACCGAGACACTTCCAAGACCGCAATCTTCTGCGATATCAACGCCGACCGGATCATTGATTTTTCCGCTTTTTATCGATTTACAGATCCGTCGGGGGCGGGGTTGGGGGGCATACGACGGAAAGGGTGGCGATCAATCTGGAAGGCTCACTACGAATTGGTCAACGAAAATAGCCAGCATGTGATGACCATTCATGAAGAAAACCCCATGGCTAAGTTTATGGATGGGATGCTTGGTGAAATTCCAGTGCTAGGAATTTTTTCGGGCTATTTATTCAATCCCAAATATTTGGTGACCGCTTTGGATGGAACTCCCGTAATGCGAATTACCAAAGAGCGATCGTTCTTAGAATCTGGCTTCAAACTAGATGCTTTGGTTCAAGGCTTGGACCCTGAGGACGAACTACGGATCCTCATGGGTGCCCTGATGATGATCTTCTTGGAACGCAAACGAGGTTAACATAGATTCAGCGATGGTTCGTCAAAACACAACACCTTGATTTTCAGTCAGCGGATTTTTCCAGCCATCAAGCTTGGACGTCTTATAATTCCGGGCGTCTAGCGGGGTTGGTTGGAAATTCGCTGTTTTTCACGTCGATTTCAGCTGTGGAATTAAAGGCGGTGGCTGTTGGGCTGCTTTGACTGGACTTGGATGGAATCGGAAAAGTTGATCCAGTTTTGGCGTTACCGGTTTCAGCTATTGGATGATTTCAAAATCGCCAATTCGCTCCAGTTCGGCCTGCTCGGATTCTTGCTGTTTTTTGGTCGCTTGAGCTTCCCGAGATTGCTGTTCTTTTTCAACCAGCTGTTCATACGCGGCCTTGGCTTGAGGAATGACAATCGAATTGGCGTTGGTTTGTTCGGCCGTGTCGGGCATTAACCACCTTGCAATCAACCCCAATGCGATTCCGCCGACAATTAGCCAGCTTCGTGCAATTAACGTTTGCAGAATCCAAAGGATCAATCGCATAGTGGTCCTCGACGTGTATTAATTGACGTGTATTAATTGACGTGTATTAATTGACGTGTATTAATTGACGTGTATTAATTGACGTGTATTAATTGACGTGTATTAATTGACGTGTATTAATTGACGTGTATTAATTGACGTAGGTTAGTTTTTGGGCAGTTTTTTGGGGCGAATTGGCCAAACGATTGGCAGCGTTTTCGGGCGATTGTCTGCGGGCAATAGTTCAACCGACACACGCGGCTTAGTTTACCACGAAATTCGCTTCCTGCGAAGAATCCCATTGGGTATCATATTTCGATCACCAGAAGTCCGAACCCCGCTATTGCCAGCGTACCACCGTCAACGTCCGGGATCTGGGCACATCCGCTGGAGGATCCCTGCGGGTAATCGCTCGCAATGATTTCAATCTTGGAAGCTTTGTTAATCGACCTTGGATTGGCCGCATTAGCAATTTGACTTTGAAATTCGCTAGGAAGCACCATTCTCCCGACGGACTTTGGCTGGAGCCGAGGAAGAGGATTTCGTGCTGGTGCTTTCTTCGTGCTGGTACTTTCTTCGTGCCGTTGCGGTCTTGTCGCGGTGACGAAACTTGTGAATGGGTTAGAATGCGGCACGCTCAGCTAGAATCGATCGCGAAATCGCTTCATTGGACTCGCTGTGCAGGCAGACCGCTTCGCAGCGTCGGTCTAAATCGACGAAACTGAACGCAACCGTAGTTGACCGTAGTCGTAGTCAACCGCAGCGCAGTTGATCGATGCGGCAGGATGCTGGATTTCGCACGACTTGGAACTGAATCGACTTGTAACCCATGCGCATTTCTCCGATAGATAGCAAAAAATGAATAGTGGTACCGCAGACGACGGCAGTGGCAGCGCCGGCCATTCAGATCAAGATCCGCCTTCAGATACACCGTCGGCGGGTGCGTTTTTGGGGGCCAACGTGGCATCGTTCGAAAGTCGCCAATTGGTTGCCATGCAACAGTTGATTCGCAAACATGGCGGGCAACCTTGGGTCAGTCGGTCCATGCAGGATTGCCCTGTGACCGATGCAGGACAGCGGCCTCTTTTTGATTTCGCTCAAACTTTACTGACCGGCGGAATCGACACCGTGATTGCGATGACCGGTGTGGGGTTCCGATATTTGATCGATGCCCTTTCGGTTCGTTTTCAACGCCAACAAATTTTAGATTTCATGTCGGACGTGACCACGATTGCCCGCGGCCCAAAGCCGAACGCTGCGATGCATCAATTGGGTGTCAGTGCCACCTACAAAGTCGGCCATCCGCACACTTGGCGTGACATTTTGAAACTTGTCGATGAACAAGGCTTGGCGGCAAACCGAAACATTGCAGTGCTTGAATACGGCGAAACCAATCCAAGCCTGATCGCGGGCTTGGAGGCTCGGGGGGCAGTCGTCTTGCCTGTCACTATTTACAAGTGGAAACTGCCCGATGACGTGCAACCGTTGCGGGACAACATCCAAAGAATCATTGACAGACAAATCGATGTGACCCTGTTTACTTCCGCCCAACAAGTCGTCCACCTCTTACAGGTGGCACAGGAACTGGGTTGCCGCGAGGTCTTGATCGATCGACTAAGTCAGACGGTCATTGCATCGATCGGACCGACGACCACCGAGCGATTGTTGGAATTTCAATTGCCGGTATACTTGGAACCTGACCAAGGCAAGATGGCTCGGTTAGTCGCTGCAGCAGCCAATTATTGGCAGCAACATCGCGACCAAAAACATCGACCGATCGCGCACAAATGGGTACCCAATTCGTATTCGCAAGAAGGAAAAAAAATGTCCTCCAGTGACATAGATACTTCAAGCCTTGGCAGTAACAAGACTTTGGATGCCGGCCTTTTGGCTGATCGAACGTTGACCGAAAACGTGGCGAAGGAATTTGCCAGCCAGCCTTGGTATGACGGCCCGTTTTTGAAGGCTTGCCGCCGCGAAGCCACCGATGTCACTCCGGTTTGGTTGATGCGACAGGCTGGGCGTTACATGCAAGAGTATCAAGAGGTCCGTTCGAAGTTGACCTTCTTGGAATTGTGTAAGAATCCATCGCTGTGCAGTGAAGTGATGTGCACTGCGGTGGCTAAGTTGGGGGTTGATGCGGCAATCATTTTTTCGGACTTGCTTCCGATTCTAGAACCAATGGGGTTCGACTTGACGTTTGGGCCAGGCCATGGGCCTCAGATTCACAATCCTATTCGAGTGTCGTTAGATGTGGACCGAGTGACCGAATTGGTGGACATGGATTCGCTGGACTTTGTCGTCGAAACCGTGCGACAGACTCGCAATGATCTGCCACGTCACCTACCCGTGATCGGTTTCGCGGGTTCACCTTTCACCTTAGCCAGCTACTGTATCGAAGGCGGCGGCAGCAAAAATTACGCGAACACGAAGCGGCTGATGTACTCGGACGAAATCGCCTGGAACACATTGATGCGAAAACTAACTTTCAGCGTCGCTCGATATTTGAATGCTCAGGTTCGCGCAGGCGCCGGATGCGTGCAATTATTCGATTCTTGGGTCGGTGCCCTATCCCCGACGGATTACCAACGGTACGTCTTACCGCACATGATCCAATTGATTCAGGCGTTGCCGGGCAACGTTCCGGTGATCAACTTTGGAACAGGAAACCCACAACTACTGCCTTACTATGCCGCTGCCAAACCTAGTGTTGTGGGTGTGGACTGGCGGATGGAATTGGATGCTGCTTGGGACTGGATTGGCGAAGAATTCGCCGTGCAAGGCAATTTAGATCCGCTCGTCTTGCTGGCAGATCAAACCATTATTCGCCGGCAAGTTCAACGGATTTTAGGGCAAGCCAATGGTCGCCCTGGCCACATCTTTAACTTAGGGCACGGAATCATTCCAGAAACACCGGTCGAAAACGCGGTCGCCTTGGTTGAGATGGTCCACGAAATATCAAGTCGTTGATGTGGCTTCTTGATTTCTTCCCAATACGTTTTTTTTTGATGAAATGCCGGACCATCCAATAGCAGATAAACTCGCGGGAAGAGACGGTTATTGCCAACGTCGAGTGTCCAAGACGACAAAAGTCGTTTTCTGGTCCGGTGATTCTGGGTACACCAATTTGTAAGGAAGATTGTTACCCACGCGGTCTTTCAATTGATAGGCATACTGCGGAATCAACAGGTAATCTACGTCGTATTTGCGTATAACTTCTGCCAATTGAACAGGGTCCTCTAATGCGAATCCTAAGTCACTTGCGGTATGAGGAAAGCAATCTTGAGTTCGCAGACTCCACTGAACCAGACTTTCACAATCTTGAGGTACGTCTTTCCAGCAAACGACCTCGCTACGTCCAGCATACCACTTAAACGTTTGCTGGTTTTTGGGCGTCAGAAACATCGCATCTCTGGACGTGTTGTTGGCGATCCAAACACACACCTTTTTCCAGTTTTGATAGATATCTTGGGTTCTTTGACGGTCCTTATCCGAGGGAAGACTCAGGCGATCAGCGATTGGACGGGGGTCGACATAGAATTGATACCAGTAGTTGGCCGCTTCCAGGGAAATCAACAAACAGGCGGTCGTACAAACCGCCGCTCCCCACTTGAAAGTCGCGGCCACGGGGCTTGGACCCGATCTTGCCACCGTCGGTTGCGACCGTCGTGCCAATGGCGACCGATACACACAATAAAATGGCATGATGGCCACAGACATCGGAATCATCAGATCACTGGTGCGAAACCAATAGAATCGCAGCCAACGAATTCCCTGGTCCCATTGAAATTCACTGTCTAGGATCAGGATACCCAAGGCAGCACCGCACCCAGCGATCACCAACGACATGATCGATAGGCTGGTCAAGATTTTGATCGAACCTAGCTTTGGTTCGGCCCAGTGATACTCCCTTAGCCCTGGTTCACTTCGTTCCACTTCGCCTGGCAACCAAGCCCCATTCGACACCCATTGCTGATCCGCACATTGATAGGTCGGACCCAACAACATGACCCAGGCGACCAGTAACGTCGCAAAGGAAAGTAATTCAAAGGGATTCAAAGCCCAAATCGCCATGTGATGCGAGATGCGATCGATTGCGTAAATTCTGGCGCCCTGATTGGCGATTTCTGGATCTAGACCGTAACTTAAACTAAGGGCAGGAATCAAACCCAGCAAAGACACCAACGCGCCACCAAGTAACCAAGGCACCTGAGTCATAATACTTCGATACCACGGTGAATGATATGCTTTGGCATTAATCATCAGGTCCAAAATCCAGACGACCAACATACACAAGACCAACCAACCGCCAACCAGTACATGGAACGCAGATGCGGCTCCGCCCCAGATCCAAGCCCCTTTCCAATTTCGTTGCGTGGCCAAGGCGATTGAGACAAAAATACAAGCAAAAGCCAGCCCTTTGGCCTCGGCGCCGCCAACCACCCATTCACCCGCCAAGTGAAACCACCGCGTCAGCACAACCAACAGACCAGCCGTCAAAATGCTGGTGCCAAAGCCGCGACAAAACGTACGGCTAAGGTAAGTCCATCCCAGACTCATCGCACCCCAAATAATCCATCGTGCTATCCACACTGAATGGGACAAAGCAAAGCAGCGAGTCAATTGGCCAAGGGTGAGGTAGAAAACCCAGTGAGCATCGGACGATTGTAAAAATAGATCGTCCGGGCAATAAGTTGGGTCCCAGAAACTGTAAGCCTTCGTCCAATAATGCGATTCGTTAACGTCAGGAGTTGGACCGCCAGCCATGGCCGCAAACAATAGGCAAACCAGGATCGATTCCAACAAAAACACGATGCTGATCGGCCATCGCAACAGTTTTTGCCCCTTGGCAGTGTTGATCATAGTAGATTCTGGCTAAACTGAGAAAGCAGCGGAAGTTTGACTCGGCATCCCAACCAGTTCATGTTGCCAATTAGAATCGCTTCGGTTTGCTGGAGTTTCACAAAAGCACTGTCCCATAATTTTGGTGACTTGTGAACACAACCTTTGTACGGTTGACACAATGAACCGTGAAAAACTCTAACTTTGGAAATGATAAACCTTGGAAAGGTCAGCAGCAGCGGCAAAATGGTAAAGCAATCCTTCAACGCTGCGAATACGCTGACGATCGATTGCCAATCAAACGGATTGTGGAATCGACCGGGTAGTGGACTAATAAGAATGGCATTGGCTTTGGTAAGAATGCCTAGTATGGGCACTAATGTTTGAAACGAAGATCGACCGAAGGCGGAAAGACGCGTGGGAAACCGAAATTGATGCAACAGCGAATCGGGTCTAGAAATGTGGTCCTGTTGGGCGTCGGACATACTCATGCGCACATTGTCAAACAGTGGGCCATGGGTCCATTGGAAGATGTCAATCTTATTTGTATTACCAATTTTCTCCAGGCAACCTACTCTGGCATGTTGCCCGGTGTTTTGGCAGGCGACTACCGTGCGGATCAAATGCAAATCGATTTGATCCAATTGATGTCGGCCGCCCAAGCGCATTGGATTCAAGAGACCGTAACCCGGGTTGATCTTCATAGACGAGAGATCCACTTTGCAACCGGTCGCGTGATTCCGTACGACTTGCTGTCGGTCGCCGTTGGCAGCGCTCCACCTGATGTACCAATGCTAGAAGTAGCAAGGGAGGAAGTGGTCAATGAATTGACACCAGGGTCCGACACCTCACTCGCCCCGGTTGATCAAACCGCGACCGACCCGATTTCATCCAGCCCATCCGTTCGCCCGTTGCCGATCGTCTTAATCAAACCGATGCAGACATGGTTAGAACGCTTGCAACAAGGACTTGTGCAAGCCAGAGCGAATTGCCTTAGCTCTGGACGATCCAAGATCCAAATCGATGTCGTGGGTGGCGGTTTAGGCAGCGTTGAAATCGTTCTATGTATCCCAAACTTCTTAGCCGAACAAGGATTTACGGCTGATCAATATTTGCTGCGATTGATCAGTGGATCCCAAGCCCCGCCCGAGGGATGTTTGGCGTCCACGAAGGCGAAGATCGCGAAGATTTTGACGGGGCGAAATGTCCAACTACAACTCGGACAGCGACTACAGGCGGTTGCCGGTTCGGACTTGGTTCTGGCCTCCGGCCAGCGCTTGCATTCTGATTTAGTGATTTACATCGGTGCCGGAAATGCTTCTCAAGTCACGGGATTGATCGACGTGCAACGTGATCAACGAGGTTGCATCGTTACAAACGATTGCCTGGAAAGCGTCGACGATCACCATATTTGGGCGGGCGGGGATTGCGGGTCCATCCAAGGGTTAAATGTCCCCAAAGCCGGTGTTTACGCGGTTCGGCAAGGGCCAGTAATGTGGAACAATCTGGTCCGCTGGAAGGCTGGCCAACCGCTGAAGCCTTATGTGCCTCAAGACGATTTTTTGAAACTAGTAAACCTGGGTGGCAAGCAAGCGATTGGGCAATGGAAAGGGGTTTCATTTCAAGGCAGGTGGGTGTGGCAGCTAAAAGATTGGATTGATACCAAATTCATCCACATGTACCAGCACTTACCCCAAAAAGTTGCCCAAATGATGGCCACCGGGAAAAAGCGTGGGGTGGATGTTTCATCCGCTGCAGCCAGCACTGACCGGCCTGAAATGCGTTGCCTAGGTTGCGGCGGCAAAATTTCTGCCAGCAGTTTACGGACGGTTCTAAGGGAATTGGCGGAACATTATGATCAGGGTAGCCCGGTTTACATCGGTCATGACTTGAATCACCCACCATTTTCACCCTTGTCCAATGACGCGGGATCGGATGATGTGGCGTTGTTCCAGTTACAGCGTTCGGGAAATCCTAGCGATACTCAAGGTAGTCAAACACCAGTGCATTCGCTTGCAATGACTGTGGATGCGTTCGCATCGCCTCTTTCGGATCCCTGGCTTTCGGGTCGACTGGCGGTTCTGCACGCGCTGAGTGATTTATGGGCCAGTGGTGTGTCGCCCGAAGCGGTCTTGTCGTCGATTGAGATTCCGTTTGGTTCCGACCGAGCGCAACAGCGGATCCTGAAGCAAGTCATGCGAGGCATTTGCGACGAATTGGCAAAACACCGAGTTAAACTATTGGGCGGGCACACGATGGAAGGGCCGCGGCTGGCAATCGCTTTGACGGCAACCGGTCGAGTCTTCGGTGAAGTGTTGCCTGGCCCCAAACAAGGACTGCAAGCGGGTGACTGCCTGCTGGTAACCAAGCCCTTAGGCACTGGCATCGCCTTGGCAGCGTTGATGCGTGCTTTGTGTTCAGCCCAAACCTATCAAGCCACAATCGCGGGAATGCTGGTTAGCAACCAAGCCAGTTTGTCGTTGTTGGCTGAACTTTCCATCCACGCCATAACCGACATCACAGGGTTTGGGCTGTTGGGGCACTTGCACGAAATGGTAGGCGATCAACCGTTGCAAATGAAATTGGACATGGACGCAATTGTCGATCTAACCCTGCCGGGGATACCCTCGCTGTTGAACCAAGGTGTGCGTTCGACCATGTTTCCGCACAATCAGGGTTTTCTGCTAGGAACGACTCTAGATGCAAAGCTAGTCAAGGGTAAACAGTCACAGCAACAACTGGCATTGGACTTGATCTTAGACCCGCAAACCTGCGGTGGTCTACTGTTTGCAATTCCCGCGAAGGACCTTTCGCACTGCCAACGTATGTTACAGCAACTGGGACTCGATCAGAATCGAGTGATTGGCAGTGTTCAAACGCGTTCGACTAGCGATTTGGCTTGGGCGAGTTGGTCAATCTAGCACCGTTAGCGGCCCTGCATCAAGCAAGCCGATCTGGGTGATCGGCAGACGTTCGGTTTATGGACGAGGCCGAATGCTATAAATCAAAACGATTGCGCCGGATGCCATTAGTGTCCACGGCATCCAATCTCTAGGAACGTAGATTCTTCGCTGATTGATTGTAGGAACCGTGAACGCGACGTTTTGCATTGTTTGTTGCGCCGCCGTTTCTCGCTCGGGGGCTCGTAACACCAAATGGTCGCACGCAAGGAATTCTCCTCCCAACAAGCAAAGGAAGATACCAAGTGCGATAAAAAGTGAACGCCACATAGTCAGATTACCAATTTGGGACTTGTTTGCGGAAAAATTCAAAATGGGCGACGATAACGGTCCTGCCCAAACGGACTAACCCATGCTGTCGGAGTATCTTCAACCGATCGCCAAAACAGAAGGTAAGCGGCGTCGGACAGCGTCGACCGTATTCCGAAAAATTGATCGACCATGTTGATGCGATAGGTTTAGACCGTTCGGGTTTGAAGCAGACAATCTGCAAACGGTAAGGTAGATCGTCTGGATTTTGTCGAATAAGTGGATATTTTGTCACCAAAGGACCTGAAAACCGCGGTCCACGCCCGCTGTTAGAATCACGGTTGTATGGCTTAAAATGAAACTTCGCTGGAACTTGCGCAGCTCCATCCCACCTGTAGAAAGCAACCCCATGACCACCCAATCCAACTCTTCGGACAACCAGCCCACACCATCGACTCACCGCAAGCGAGTTCTAGTGGTGGATGACGATCCGGAAATTGCAGAAAGTCTGCGATATGCACTGGCCGGCCAAGGTTATGAAGTTCTCATCGCTCGTGACGGAAATCAAGGACTGGCATTGGCCGAGACCGAAAAGCCAGACCTGGCGATTCTGGACTTGATGATGCCCAGGCGAAGCGGCTTCTTGGTGCTGGAAAAGCTGCGAGAGAACGAAACAGCGCCGCCCAGCGTGATTGTGATTACAGCCAATGAAGGCGAGCGGCATCAAGACTACGCCGAACTGTTGGGCGTTGATGAATACATTCGTAAGCCTTTCCCGATGCCCCGGTTGTTGGAATGCGTTAAGAACTTACTGGAAAAAAATGCCTGATGCCGTGGTGGGACGATGGGATACTTTCCACCGTGAAGCGAACCCCAGAAGCCGCCGGATCTGTAACGGGTGATCGCTGGGGCGGGGTCAGTTGCAACAACCGGCCCGACAGCGACTTCGTTTCAATCGCCAGGTCGTGGGATTTGCGGAAACACCGCAGTTAAGCTAACACAGGGATGTTCGGTGGTTGAATTTAGGATGGTATAGTTTACGGTCGTTGGGAAATGTCAGGGAGATTATTCCTTGGAGGGCGATTCTTAGGCCTGCTGTTTCGCCGCGCTGTTTTTTCAAATTTTGACTCTCTTGGTAGAATCGTTAATAGGATTTTGAAGTTTAAGCATGAGTAATCAACCCGGTCGATTGGATCATACATCTGGCGGAGAAATCCCTGCTTCTTTGGTTCCAGAACATGGAATGCATTGCAGTCACTTCTATTATCGGTGGGATCGAACTGCGCTGTCCGAACTCGCTGAATTTGAATTGGAAGAAGCCGCCGATGAATTTGTTAAACTGTTTGGCCCGGTAAACTTTTCGCAACCAGACAGTGACGGCGCCCAGTGGCCTGCACGAACTCAAATGGGTTTAGTTTCGGGGGACAAAGCCGACTTTGGTATCATGGTCATGGACAGTTGCCCCTTGAAAGTTGAAAAAGTAAACCAGCAGATTTTGGCCAGCCAGTTGGGACTGTGCCTGGAACCCACTTATTCCTTTGTTTCAATGTCGGAGATTTCGGAATACGTTCCAACGGTGGAACAATTTACTAAGAGAATGCAGTTAGAAGGCGGCGATCCGGAATCAGCCAGTTTTCAGACTCGCGTCAAGGGCTACTCCGATCGGCTGCCGATGATGAATCAGAATCGCATCATGCCAGCCTTTCCTGACTGGCCCGTTTGCTGTTTCTATCCGATGAATAAGCGGCGAGATCCAGGTGCCAATTGGTTTGACCTGCCTTTTTCCGCCCGCAGCGAAATGATGAGTGAACACGCCCGCAGTGGCATCCAATTTATGGGTAAAGTGACCCAGTTGATCACGGTTGGACTGGGACTAGAAGATTGGGAATGGGGTGTCACCCTGTGGGCAAAGAATCCAACGTACCTGAAGGAAATCGTCTACCAAATGCGTTTCGACAAGGCTAGCGCCCTGTTTGCGGAATTTGGGCCGTTTTACACCAGTTACCTAATGAGTCCGCAGGACGTTTTGAAGCACTGCCAGATCATTGATTAACGACCAAACCATAGCGCCATGCTCTTGTTAATCCGATGCGGGATTGGGTGGATCGTGAAGCATGGGTGTTGTGTTTTATTGTGCTCGAATGCGGGTTCGCAATTCTATTTCGAAAATTAAGGCTTGAATTTAATGGACAAAGTTGCGTGGGTCACTGGCGGTGGCAGTGGCATCGGAGCGTCGACAGCCAAAGCGTTGGCCCAAGACGGTTGGCAAGTGGTTATTTGTGGACGCGATTTGCCGAAGCTTGAGAAGCTGATTGCCCAGATAGGATCCCCAAACATTTCGGCGATGCGGTTGGATGTGGCGGATCGCAGCGCCGTAATCGCCACTCATAAGGCTATCGTTGATCGTATCGGGCCCGTTCAATTGTTGGTCAACGCAGCGGGCGTCAATGTTCCGAAACGTTCCATGGCAGACATGCTTCCTGAAGAATGGGATCAGCTACTGCAAATTAATGCCACAGGCGCTTTTAATTGTATCGCTCAGGTCATTCCTGGCATGCGCCGGGTCGGAGATGGGTTAGTTGTTAACATTGGTTCGACCGCCGGGTTACGAGCGTCACCGTTGGGTGGAATCGCTTACAATGCTTCGAAATTCGCAATGACCGCGATGGGGATCGGTATCGCTGAAGAAGAGCGTGTCAACGGGATTCGGGTGACCAATATTCACCCGGGTGAAGTTGACACTCCAATCATGAAAAATCGACCCAAACCGGTAAGCGATGAACACCGTGCGTCAATGTTGCAACCAGAAGACGTTGCCGCAGCAGTAATTTTCGTTTCCAAATTGCCGCCTCGTGCTCACGTTTGGGAGTTGGTCATTAAGCCAACCGCCCAGTCGTTTGTCTAGAATCTCGCGATGAAGCAGTACGCCGGCGGAGAGTCTACTTGGCCCAGCCTGGGGGTGTTCTAATGCCTGCCGTTGAAGGTAAACGTTACCAGGTTGACGATGCGTGCAATCAGGTGTGGGATCTTGGTTTAGTCTTAATTGAATGATTGGCGAAACATGAAAGCATTGGTTTTAACCGAATATAAAAATTTGCAACTGGATGCCAACTTTCCTGATCCGACGGTTGGACCCAACGAAGTCCTGATCAGGGTCGAGGCTGTTGGGATCTGCGGAAGCGACATTCATGGCTATGACGGTTCTACCGGACGAAGGATCCCACCTTTGGTGATGGGCCACGAAGCGGCTGGCGAGGTCATCCAATTGGGGCCAGGCGTTACTTCGCTAAAGATCGGCCAGAAAGTGGCATTGGATTCCACCGTCTTTTGTGGACAATGCGACTATTGCCGCGCCGGTCGAATCAACCTGTGCGACAATCGCCAAGTTCTGGGCGTATCATGCGGTGACTATCGGCGACATGGTGCGTTTGCCCAGTTCGTCTCGGTCCCTGCGCATGTGGCGTATCCGATTCCTGATGGGGTGACCACTGAACAGGCGGCCTTGGCCGAAGCCGTCAGTGTTGCGGTCCACGCCGTGAAGCGTTGCACTCCAAAACCGGACGACTATTGCTTGGTTGTGGGTGCGGGGATGATTGGCTTGCTGGTGGTTCAATCGTTACGTGCAGTGGGATGTAAACACATCGCGGCGATTGACTTAGATGACAGCCGTTTGGAAATGGCGGGACGTTTCGGCGCTGAACTACTACTCAAGGCCGGCCAGCAAGGCATTGATCAAACGGTCGCCCAGTGGTCTCAGGGTCGAGGCCCCAACCATGTTCTGGAAGTTGTGGGTGCTCAGGCTACGATCGAACTCTCGATCACGTTGACTCGTAAGGGTGGAAACGTGGTCTTGGTGGGGAACGTATCTCCGCGTGTAGAAATTCCATTGCAGCGTGTGGTCGCCGGCGAATTAACGTTGCTGGGCAGTTGCGCTTCGGCCGGCGAGTACACCGAAGCATTGGCTTGGATGCAAGACGGCAGAATTGATGTCCAGCCGATCATCTCGGCCAAATGCACCTTGGACCAAGCCGGCGATTGGATTGCCAAATTGTACGCAGGCGTTCCCAATACGATGAAAGTAGTGGTTCGTCCCAATGATTAGTCGTCAGGTTTTGTTGGACTACGGCAACTCGGATACTGGGCACTCATTGAACTTGGAACGCTCGGCTGAGTGGGGTTTCCCTGAACGGGTAGCAGGTTGGTTCGAACGGGTTCATTGCATGCAACAGGGCAGCAAGCGAGTCCAACGTCGCGAGCGGGCAATTTGAGATGCGATGTCAGATCCAAGTTCAGATGCGTGGGGCGATCTGACTTAGTTTGGCAACTTAATTCATATTCACTTATTCTTCCACCAAGAGGAGTTTTTTCCTAATGCAGAAATTAACTTTGGGCACACAAATTGGGCAATGGGTTTGCCTGTGTGTCTTTTTATTAACAGGTTCTAGCTTAGGCCTGATGGCCGTGGCGACCACTTTGGGAACTGGGGTTCAAACATCGCAGGATGCCCAGGAGAAAGACGAAGTCGATCCTGAGGCCGCGATTGGAAGCCTTGACAATCAGGCCGGTATCGATCTGCAAATGTTCGATTCGTCGGTACGCATTCAAGACGATCTTTTTCGCCATGTTAACGGCACTTGGTTGGATAAGACTGCGATTCCATCGGACAAATCCAATTACGGTTCGTTTACTGCCTTGGCGGATATTTCTCAAAAGCGGATCCGGAAGATCATCGAAAGTGCCGCCGCCAATGAAAACGAAGCGGGCAGTGACGCAGATAAAGTCGGAAAATTTTACCAGAGCTTCATGAACACTCAATTGATTGAAGACTTGGGTGTCAAACCGCTGCAAGACTATTTGGACAAGATCCAAGCGGTCACCAGCAAGAAAGAAATGCTGGCGTTGATGGGCCAACTGCAAGTCATCGGAGTCGATTGCCCGCTGGGAATTTTCGTTGGCGTGGACAACAAAGATTCGACTCGCTACTTGGTGTCTACCATTCAAAGTGGTACCACACTTCCTGATCGCGACTTCTACTTGCAAGACGAAGAGAAGTTCAATGAAGCCAAAGACGAATTGGTAAACTACATCGACCTATTGAACGATTTGGCAGGTATAGAAAATCCTGAAGCCGGTTTCCGCATTCTTCAGTTGGAGGCGAAACTAGCCGAATATCAATGGTCTCGAGTGGCAATGCGGGACGCAAACGCTCGATACAACAAGTACGCCGTCAGTGACCTGAAGGATTTGACTGGCGACTTTGATTGGAAAACGATCATGACTCAAGTCGGTGTGGGCGAAGTTGATGAAATCAACGTCATAACGCCCAGCTACTTCGAGAAGTTTGCTGCGTTCTATGAAGAAACTTCATTGGACCAATGGAAAGAATTCATGACGTTCAAAGTGTTGGACGGTTTCGCCACGTCGCTATCCAAAGACTTTGTTGACGCTCATTTTCATCTGCATGATGAGGTGCTGGCTGGGATTCCAGAACAAGAGCCGCGTTGGAAGCGTGGCGTTGCCGCGACCGCAGGCGGCGGCCGAGGTTTCGGGGTCTTGGGTGAATCGGTTGGCAAATTGTACGTTGAAAAACATTTCAAGCTTGCAGCTAAGGCCCGAATGGAACAACTGGTCGCCAATTTGATGGAAGCGTACAAGCAGAGCATCGACGATTTGAAATGGATGACCCAAGAGACCAAGGCCAAGGCTCAGGAGAAGCTTAGCAAGTTTACCACCAAGATTGGTTACCCCAACAAATGGCGTGATTATTCCAAGTTGGAAATCCTCGAAGACGATTTGGTTGGGAACCTGATCCGGTCGGCCAAGGTGGAACACCATCGCATGATTGATCGATTGGGAAAACCGGTCGATCGTGAATTGTGGGGAATGACACCTCAAACGGTCAACGCTTATTACAATCCGACGATGAATGAAATTGTGTTCCCCGCTGCGATCCTGCAACCTCCGTTCTTCAATCAAAATGCGGACGATGCCGTCAACTACGGCGGCATTGGTGCCGTGATTGGCCATGAAATCAGCCACGGTTTTGATGACCAAGGCAGTAAGTACGATGGCGACGGAAACCTAAACAATTGGTGGACCGATTCCGATCGTGAGGCATTCAGCCAATTGACTCAGAAGTTGATCAATCAGTATGCGGACTATGAACCATTGCCAGGAAAGAACGTCAATGGCAATCTAACCTTGGGGGAAAATATCGCGGACCTCAGCGGTTTGACAATTTCATTCAAGGCTTACAACTTGTCACTTGAAGGCCAGCCTTCTCCTGAGATCGCAGGTTGGACTGGCGAGCAACGCTTTTTCCTGGGGTGGAGCCAAGTTTGGCGTCGCAAGTATCGCGAAGCGGAGATGATGCAACGCTTGTTGGTCGATCCGCACTCGCCTTCTAGCTATCGAGCCAACGGCCCTGTCACCAATATCGACGCATTCCAAAAAGCTTTTGAATTGAAGCCTGGCGATGCATTGTATAAGACCGAAGCCGAACGGATTCAAATTTGGTAGTACCTCACCAAATCAAACAAACTTAAGGCCAGTCAATGCTGTGCATCGTTGAACAACTAAAGTAGGCGGCCAGGGTCATGCGTTCTAGTCAGGTGCGACTTGATTGCGCTGGACAACACCCCAACCCCAACAGCCTGCTACCGTCATTGGACACACAGTAGCTATCCGCAGCTATCCGCGGACCAAGTCGATTCGCGGACCAAGTTGATTCGCTTTCGGATCCAACGGTCAAAAGAAACAGCCCAGACAGCGTCGCGAACAACCGCGTTTCTGCCTGGGTTTCTTTGCGCCCATTGTCCTCGGATTGACAACTAGATCTGCGCCATAGTGAATCAAAGTCCGGCCCATCGCCTTGAATCCTTGATCGAATACCACGCCACAATTCAACTGCAATTGGAAACCGAACAACCGCAGCCATTGCCTTGTGCCGCCAATCCTTTGCGTGATCCCGCTGCAACAATTACCGGCGACTGGCAATTCAGAGAAACGACAGCGACCCTATTGAGTCGAATCTTGCAGTAAGTCCACGCCAATTCCCATACGATGTTGACGACGTTCAATCGCAACAGTCCAACATTCTTTTAGTCGCTCTTGAAGCATGGCCATAATTTGGCCGTCATCCATCGTTTCTAACTCTTCGACAGTAATCGGACGCCCCACAACCAGTTGAATAGTGCGAGGTTTGGGGAGAAGTTGTTTTCGGGGCCAGGCATGAAACGCTCCTTCAATTGCAATTGGCAAGAGCGGAACTTTGGATCGTTTGGCAATGACCGTGAAGCCGGGCTTTAGTGGTTGCAGTCTTCCGTCTTTGGAACGGGTCCCCTCGGGAAAGATCAAGACCTTCTCGCCGATCTTCAGTCGCTCCATCGTCCGCTTGATGCCACCTAGCCCCAAGCCTTCGCGATTGATGGGAATCGCGCCCATGTATTGTATCAACCAAGCAAAGGCACCCTTGAACAGACTGCTACGGGCCAAAAACGTAATCGGTTCGGTGCATGCCAACCCAATCAAGATTGGGTCCAAATGGGATTGATGATTCCCGCAAACCAACGCACCGCCGGCAGGAATATTCTGCCGACCCTCGATTCGAAGCCGAAAAATGATTGCGAAACCTAGCCCGACAACCAAGTGAGCGATTCGGTATACAAACCTAGCGTGCCAAGATCGCTTCTTCTCAGGCATGGTTCAACAATTCCAATCTTGCAATAAGCGTGACTAAAGTGATAACCAGCAAGTCCAACCAGTTTGACGACCAGTTTGACGACCCAGCGAACATTTGTACGCTGACATTCGCGCTGGGGCGAGCGGCAACTATAAAAATACCAGCACGCAGCGCAAAGCAACTGGATTTTACTTTCCTTCGCTTGTGACACGTGTTTGTATCACGGCGTAGGCCCTTGCCGCCACACGATACCCCAAGCAGTACAGGTTAGCGATATCGCTTTGTCCAGCACGCCGCGGCTTGGATACCTTGTTCAAGCGGCAGTGCCACCGATCGAAACTTTCGACCGACCCAAGACCGACCAGTTCAGGGAAATTACCAAACATCGGCCCAGCAAGACAAAGGACAGTGCCAGCAATTTTGCTCGCAATCTACCAAAACATGGTCAAATTTCCAACTTCGGCAATCACAGGAACTTTAACTTCCCTTAAGAGCACCAAAAAGGCGACCAAGACAACCCAAGGAAAATATCCGCAAAAAGTGGAAAAAACCTACAGGACCTCAAAGGAAGAATTACCACTTTTAACATGCCGCTAAGGCACGTAGATCGCCTCAAAGCGCGGAAAAGTCTTACTCGCACAATCACCATGGGTGTGCAGGCATTAGTCCGCGTTGACCGCTGCGGACCGACTCTTACAATCTTAAACACGATGATCAACCAACCCGCACTTTCCCGAAGGCCATCGCCAAGCATTACTTCCGATTGGGGTTTTGCTAACGCAGCGGGTCTATGGCTGGGTGAAAATGGGGCGGTGGTTACTTTTTGTTCAGATCGAAAACGACCTCAGGAGGGTTGGGTCGAAGTGACGGGTCACATGAGAATCGTGACGGTTCATGCATTGACAGCAGGACGCGACTTCTTCAAAGATGCTCTTTGTTTCTTCAAGAGTGGATTGCAATCCGTAAATTCTTTTGGCAGCTTGGCTTCTGATATTCACCGACCCAGTATACGGATCCGTCCCCAATCCGCGAACCGCGTTTCGCTGTCTTGCACAGCGGATGTCGTTTCCAAGCTGATGATTTTGTCTGGAATGATCGCTTGGGTCACTGGCTTAAATTTGTTGGTCTTGATTATTTTGTTGGTCTTATTGCCAAGCAGTGTCGGTGGTTGAACGAAAAAATACAATAGTTCACACCCGCACTGAAAACATTCGGTGCGGGTTTTTTTTGGACTCAAGAATCCTAACGGTTAAGAATTACGATGGAATTAAGAAGTAGAACAGTGACTCACGGGCCCGATCGAGCGGCGGCTAGAGCGATGTTACGGGCGGCAGGGATGAGCGATTCGGACTTTGACAAGCCGTTGGTCGCCATCGCTAATACTTGGACCGAAGTCGGCCCTTGCAATATGCATCTCCGCCAGCAGGCCGAATTGATCAAAGCCAGCTTACGAGCCGCTGGCGCCGTTCCGTTGGAATTCAACACGATCGTAGTATCGGACGGAATTTCGATGGGCACCGAAGGCATGAGGCATTCGCTGGTCAGCCGCGAAACCATTTGCGACAGTATCGAACTGGTGGTCAACGGTCATCAATTTGACGCGGTAGTAGCGATCTCTGGCTGCGACAAGACTGTGGCTGGCACCCTTCAAGCGTTGGCCCGATTGAACTTACCGTCCATGATGGTCTACGGTGGGTCGATTCACCCGGGCAAACTGGATGGCAAGGACATCACCATCCAGGACGTATTTGAAGCGGTTGGCAGCTATGCCAGCGGCAAAATTGATGCGGCTCAGTTGCGATCAATCGAATGTGCTGCCTGCCCTGGGGCTGGAGCGTGCGGTGGCCAATTTACGGCTAATACCATGTCGACTGCCGGCGCAATGCTGGGAATTTCGCCCATGTTCAACAGCCTGCCAGCGACCAGTCAAGAGCGACTGGATGCCATGAGTCTGGTGGGACCGATGCTGATGAACATGATCAAATCGGGCATCACCGCTCGTGACATCATCACACGGCAGTCCCTGGAAAACGCGTTCTACGGCGTGGTTCTTACCGGCGGTTCCACGAACGCGGTACTGCACTTGATGGCAATCGCAAGTGAAGCTGAAATTGAATTCTCGATCGATGACATTGACGCCTTAAGTCGATCCACCCCAGTGTTGGCGGACTTAAAACCGACCGGCAGGTTCACTGCAGTGGATATGAATGCCGCCGGTGGAATGCGTTTGATCGCCAGTCGTCTGAAAACCTTGGGCCAGCTGCACGACTGCCCCACGGTGTCAGGCAATTCCATGCACGAAGAGGCGGACGCATGTGTAGAGACTGAAAATCAAGAAGTGATTTTACCTGCGGATCAGCCCATTTTGAAAACGGGACACCTGGCAATTCTACGCGGGTCGTTGGCTCCCGAGGGTTGCGTGATGAAATTGCCGAAGAAACCGCCACAGATGTTCAAAGGTCCTGCTCAGGTTTTCGAGAGCGAAGAAACCTGCTTCGCAGCCGTAAAATCGGGAGCGATCAAGCCTGGAAGCGTAGTTATCATTCGATACGAAGGGCCGGCCGGTGGACCAGGCATGCGAGAAATGTTAGGCGTCACCGCGGCCATCATTGGTGCTGGCCTGGGTGACAAGGTGGTGCTAGTGACCGACGGTCGATTTAGCGGTGCCACGCACGGAATGATGATTGGACATGTCTCGCCCGAGGCCGTTCATGGTGGCCCGATCGCTTTTGTTCAGGACGGCGACCCGATCGAAATTGATATCGAAAACCGTCAATTAAACGTATTGGCGGACCTTGCGCCGCGGAAGGTCAACTGGGTGCCACCTGCGCCAAAGTACACCACAGGCGTCTTAGCAAAGTACGCCGCCTTGGTTTCGTCTGCGTCGTTAGGCGCAGTAACAGTTCCCGCGTTGGCCAAACGAAAAGCTTAGTTCCTGACCTCAGCGGCGGTATCAGCCCCGCCAAACCTATTGAAAACCAACGTTGCAAGTTGGAATTGAATCCATTCTTGCAGCGACAACGGAATCACAACGAGTACTGGACCCAGATGCCCGTCAACTGACTTTGAAGGCATTCCCACGAAGAACTTCGAAACGATAAGGACCCTGATTAAATGAGCAAGACATCACAAACAACGGTCGCAGACCTAGCGGCTTTGGAAGGCAAACGAATTGCTGTCATTGGCTACGGAAGCCAAGGCCGCGGACAAAGTTTGAACTTGCGAGACAGCGGCTTGGAAGTGGTTCTGGGTTTGCGTCCCAATGGACCTACCTGGAAGCAGGCTCAGCAGGATGGCTGGAGTCCGATGACCGTGGAAGATGCAGTTGCAGACGCCGATTTGGTCTGTCTGTTGCTTCCTGACATGCAACAACCCAAAGTTTACAGCGAACAGATTGGACCCAACCTAAAGCCGGGTGCCGCGGTCTTGTTCTCGCACGGCTTCAATGTTCTTTACGGTTCGATCAAGGTCGACGCCGATCACGATGTGATCATGTGTGCCCCTAAGGGACCAGGCGCTATTGTTCGTCGCGAATACGAAAACGGATTTGGTGTCCCTTGTTTGATCGCGATTGAACAAGACGCCACTGGCACTTCAGACGCCTTGTGCATGGCATACGCTCAAGGAACAGGCTGCGGACGGGCAGGCGTGCTTCGCACCACATTCAAGGAAGAGACCGAAACGGATCTGTTCGGTGAACAAGCGGTGTTGTGTGGCGGATTGGGCGATTTGATCAAGGCCGGCTGGGAAACGCTGGTCGAAGCAGGTTACTCGCCCGAAGTTGCCTATTTTGAATGCCTACACGAAACCAAATTGATCGTCGACTTGATCTATGAAGGTGGATTGGCTGGCATGCACAAATTCATCAGTGATACCGCAGAATACGGAGCCTTGACCGCAGGGCCTCGAGTGATCACTGACGAAACCCGTCAACGCATGCGAGACATCTTGAAGGACATTCAGGACGGTAGCTTTGCCCGCATGTGGCAAAAGGAATTTGCTGACGGCGAGGTCAATTACCGTGCCATGCTAGATAAAGAATTGAATCACGATATCGAAGCGGTTGGCAAAGACATTCGCAGTCATTTCTCGTGGCTGGCTGCTAAGCAAGATTCGAATCCATCGCAACCCCAAACCATGGAGGCATCGTCCAAATGAACGGAGCACAACTGTTAATCAAATGTCTGGAAAATGAAGGCGTCAAAGTAATCTGGGGCTATCCTGGCGGCGCAATCATGCCAGTCTACGATGCTTTGCTGGATAGTTCGATCAAACATTATCTGACCCGTCATGAGCAAGGCGCAGGCTTTGCTGCCCAAGGTGCTTCGCGCAGCACGGGTCAGACAGCGGTATGCATGGCGACCAGTGGTCCTGGTGCTACCAATTTGATCACTGCGATCGGCGATGCGTACATGGATTCGATTCCCCTGGTGGCAATCACGGGACAGGTGCCATCCAATTTGATGGGAACCGACGCCTTCCAAGAACTGGATGTTTTCGGCTTGACCTTGCCGATCACCAAGCATAGCTACGTGGTTTACAACGCTGACGACATTCCAAAAATTGTTAGCGAAGCATTCCAGTTGGCGGGAAGTGGAAAGCTGGGCCCGGTGGTGATCGATTTTCCAAAAGATATCGCCAACGCCTTGACCGATGCTCAGCCGATCACCGCGACACAGCCTTTGCCTGCAATTAGCGAGTGTAACCCCGAAGCACTGCAAATCGCAATTGAACTGCTGAAGAATTCAAGTTCGCCATTGATTTATGCGGGTGGCGGTGTCGAAAAGGCGAACGCAGTTCAAGAGTTTCGTGATTTTGTCGAAACCACAGGCATCCCAGTTGTGCACACTTTGCACGGCTTAGGATGCTTGCCGGGCGATCACCCCCAATTCTTGGGAATGGTCGGAATGCACGGCAGTGAAGCGGCGAACCGAGCGGTCCAGGGTTGCGATCTGTTGCTGGCGATTGGTTCACGGTTTGACGACCGAGCGACGGGTAAGCTGGCCGAATTTGCTCCCAAAGCCAAGGCGATTCACATCAATTTGGATCCCGCCGAGTTCGGTAAGTTGCGAATTGTTCAATCGGCATTGGGTGGTGATTTAGGAACCAACCTAAAATCACTTACAGCCGAGTTGTCGATCGACGCATGGACCGAAGAGACTCAGACATGGAAGCGAGAGTTAGCGTGCAAATACGACGCTCCGTTTGAGAGCGTCTTTGCTCCCCGTCTGCTGAACGAATTGTCCAAGGAATTGACGGACAAGGATACTTTTATCTGTTGTGATGTGGGACAGCATCAAATGTGGGTTGCCCAACACTATGAATTTTCGCACCCCAAGTTCCATCTAACCAGCGGCGGTGCCGGCACCATGGGCTTTGGCCTACCTGCTGCACTGGGTGTTCAACAAGCGAATCCCAATGCCAGAACGATCGTCGTTTCAGGTGATGGATCGATCATGATGAACATCCAAGAGTTGGCGACGATCAAACGTTACAACATCCCGGTCAAGATCTTGCTATTTGACAACCAAGCCCTGGGTATGGTTCGACAATGGCAGCAACTGTTCTTCAATAACCGCGAAAGCGAAATTGACTTGAGTGACAATCCAGACTTCTGCCGCTTGGCCGAAGCGTTTGGAATTCCGTCCATGCGTGTGGTTCATCGCGATCAAGAGAACGATGTCATTGCTGCGCTGCGTGATACCGAAGGTCCGTTATTTATTCACGCCATTATTGACCGTACTGCAAATGTTTGGCCTCTGGTTCCTCCAGGCGCTAACAATTTGCAGATGATGACCCAAAGCGATGCAACGACTTAAGCATTTGGCAGTCGTCGCTTTCGTTCTGTTATCGCTCATTGTCTTCCAGCCAAGCCACTGCAGATCCCCCTCCTTCCCAGGAAGTGACTTTCTGCAATTGGCCTGGTGGTGGACGTGTTTGGCCCAGCTAAAACTGACCTAATGGTTGCTTGGTACCGGAAGGTCGTTGTTCGCCGAGTCTGAGTACCAAACCATTCAAATCAGTCCTTCGGGCAAACGGTAACCGTGCCAGATGCTTGCGAATTGCATTTTGAAATGGAAACCCTCGCCGGACATTTTTTCCGAACCTAATTGTTAAAACCATTCCCGCTTGATTGTTGTATTTTCAGCAGTTCGCCTTAACCGCGACCTGCTTCTGCTTAGGAATATCGTCATGAACCCAGTTCAATCTGCCCAGTTGGTTATCCACATGAGTCGCGCGTACGGCAGCCTTAACCGATTGATCGGTATCGTTCGCCAACGTTCTTACGAAATTGAAAGCATGTCTGTTCAATCGGTTTCCCCAACCGACTATCGAATTGAAATGGTCGTGGTCAGCGAACGTCCGCTGGTCCACTTGATCAAAAAGATCAGCCAAATGCACGATGTCAACAGCGTGTCGGCGGGACAGTTGACCGCGTTGACTGAAGTATCTTAGGAACAGCCCTGAAACCATTTTTGGCTTTGAATTTTCCCGTTGGGTCGGCCGTCCTACGGTTATGGCCAACCGTTCGGCAGGCGTTGACACGAATGCCGCTGGCACGAATGGTGATTGCCTAAATGGCGTTGTCGCGTCTTGCTCGGGAAGCTTCTTCGGGATAAACGGGCGGTGCGTACGGTCGAGCGGGTGCCAATATTTGGGTGGTGGATTCACCGAGTAATCCACTGCCCTCAACCTGAAGCCTGAAGCCTGAAGCCTGACCAGCGGCCTTAGTTATCGCCCAATCCGCCTACGCAAACCCAGTCGTTGGGTTTGAATCCCAGGTTTCCTCGGCGGCTGGGGGTCATGGGCCTTTTGGGCTGTGCTTGAGTTTATTTGTGTGCAAACCAGTCATCCATCGAGCGATTAGGTACGGTCGATTCGCTTCAGATCGTGAATGGTTCCACTGATCTACGTTTTTAAAACCCGCGACTACATCTCAAGCAGTCTCACAACCAACCGTCCTCCCGACAAGCTGGCCGATCAGGAAATCTTAACATGTCAAACTCGCTGGGTTCCGATCCATCCCCACAGCTTTCGCCTCCACCTGTGGACGGCTCGGTTGAAACGTTACTTGCGAACCTTTGGCACGAAATCCCCCAAGCACAGGCTCGCATCTATCAATTAGATGCACCCACTGCTTGCCAGGAAACTCAACTGCCCAGCGGACGAACGTTGTGGTTGAAGCGAGAAGATCAATCCATCGTCCACAGCTACAAGTGGCGTGGTGCCTACAACAAAATGGCGTCACTGATTGAAGATGGGTTTAAGGGAGAGATGGTTGCAGCATCAGCCGGCAATCACGCGCAAGGCGTCGCATTGTCAGCATCACGACTGGGTGTCAACGCCACGATCTTCATGCCGCGAACCACTCCGCTTCTGAAACAGCATTCGGTCCGAAAACTGGGCGGACACTGCGTGGACGTTCGCTTGGCAGGGGACAACTACGACCAGGCAGCCGCGGCAGCCAAAGAATACTTGCAGCAATCGGACGCGAAATACTTACACCCCTTTGACGACCTGAAGGTGATCGCTGGACAAGCAACCATTGGCATGGAATTGGATTCGGAGGTCGCGCCGGATCTAGTGCTACTAGAAATCGGCGGGGGAGGGATGGCCAGTGGCGTGGCCGCTGCCATCAAACAGCGTTTTCCCACAGCGAAACTGATCGGCGTTGAAGCCGAGGGTCAGAACAGTATGCAACAATCGATTCGCAGCGGAAAGCGAATGACATTGCCCAAAGTTAATCGCTTTTGCGATGGAACCGCCGTGGCCCTTCCAGGCGAATTGACATTCCAACTGTGTTCGCATTTATTGGACGACGTCTGGGTCGTGGATGACCACGATGTTTGTACCGCAATCGAATGGCTATGGGACGAGATTCGGGCCGTCGTTGAACCCTCGGCCGGGATCGGCGTCGCGGCGGCTTTGGCAGCGGACCAATCGGGTGTGATCGATCGCCCCGAGATCGCCGCAGCCTTCACGGCATTGGGCCTGGGCAAAGATGCCACGATCCTGACCGTTCTTAGCGGCGCCAATGTCGACTTTTTGACTTTGCCTTCCATCGCTCGCAAGGGACGTCTTTCTTTACAAGAACGCCGGTACTACCGTTTCGAAATACCGGAACGTTCGGGCACGTTGATTGGACTGCTGGACCAGTTTCTTTCGGACATGAACATTATTGACTTTCAATATGGAAAGACAAAATCAGATCGAGCATTCCCGGTGATTGGTATCGAGGGTCCCAAAGCTGAGCTCAATGAATTTGAAAAGCGAATGGAATTGATGCCATTGCATTTCAAACCAGTCACCGACACCATTACCGTGGAATATCGCCTGGTACCTTTCAATTTAGAATTAGCCAGCCACCCGTTGTTTGCAACGATTGAATTTCCAGACCGCCCCGGTGCTCTTGGTGAATTCATGCGTCAAGTGGTCGGACAGGCCAACGTTTGCTACTTCAACTATACTGAAACAAGGCAAAGCGTTGGGCAAGCGTTGATGGGCTTTGAATTCCAGACACTGCCGCAGCGGAAGAACTTCCTAGACAGTGTTGAAGCTTGGAATATTGGTTTCCGCGAAATTGAAACCTCAAGCATCTCGGGCTTGTAGTTAAGGAAACATTCGCGCAACCCGTCCAAGCTTTCAACCCTTCTAGGATAACCACTGACGACTGCACAATCGGCTCCCTCTAAGCAGCCACAGCTGACTAATAGTGAACGCGAATCACGTCGTGAATGTCTTCGATCAACAAATCTACTTGTTGCCCGTCACGTTGGATGGATGTGGATTCGTTGAAAGACGTCACCTTTTCAAAATCGCCGTTGATATGCAATTGGACTCGGTAAATTGGTGCATCTTCAATCAAGCATGGCAAAATTAAAGGCCGATCTTTGGCCGGGGTCGTCTGCGGCGTTGGATTGTAGGCGATCAAGTGAATGCGTAACGTCCGATTCTTGGGATCATCCGAAATCACAGCCTCCACGTTCGCGGGTGCCTTCACTTCAACTCTTGGCGACGGATTCAAGTACCGCACTGCATTACGTAGCTGCCGCCTGGCCTCGACACATGGTGCTTATTAGCTGTTGCGAAATCAGGCGATGATGCAAACGTCAACACCCTGCCCTTGCCCACCTGATTCAACAAGATGCCTGGCCCCACTGCCACATCGTTCGATCCTCCTTGCCCAACGAATCTTTCTCGTAACTTGATGGCAAAGTCAAAGGCGACAAGAACCGATCGCGACGATGGCTGATTACGCGTGAATGCACCGAACCTCGCGTATTCGTCTTTCTTTGTACTCGGTCTTTCTTGGTTCGCTTCCTGCTTGCCTGATCCTGCTTGCCTGATCCTGCTTGCCTGATCCTGCTTGGCTGTTCCTGCTTGGCTTGCCGAGTCGCAATCCGTTCGTAAGCCGAAGTGAAGTGACTTTCTTCGGGCGACGCAGCTATGTTTGCTCGCACGGGGTTCAAGTCCACATAGACGCTGCACGCCAAAATCGCCTCGTTATCCAGCAGTTTTTGCGTCTTGAAACGCCCCTCCCAAAACGCGCCAGTCACTTTATCTTCCTTGTTGGCTCGCTTGGCGATGTTCTCGCACAGTGCCTTCATCAACCAGCTGACGTTCTGCCAGCGGCGACGAAGTTCAGCGATTCGTTTGGCCGGATCCCCTTCGCTTCGATGAGTCATGATCTCATCGAGTTCCGCCTTGGTAGGTTCAGGAATCTTGCCACCGACGGCGGCTCGTTTGGGAAAGAGTCGATACCATCGCTTGGCGATTTCTTCGTCGGTCCACGAGTCAGAAATGTCGTGCCGAGTTCGACAGATGAGATGGAAGTGGTTGTCCATCACCGCGAAGCCCATGATGTCGATGGCGAAGACGGACGCGAGGAATTCCAATCGATCGCGGA
>Ga0335398_10002800_pt1 | contig 26743 bp, 21 predicted proteins | sample BON03_FD_205742 | JGI IMG/M metagenome (GOLD analysis project Ga0335398, IMG submission 205742) | Freshwater microbial communities from Lake Bonney liftoff mats and glacier meltwater in Antarctica - BON-03 (spades assembly) (version 2) | ecosystem: Environmental > Aquatic > Freshwater > Ice >... | reverse complement strand
AGGATCAGTTTCACAGGGGATGAGATTGCACCAAATCTCGCCTTGGCGATGAAACTGAAGACAGATTTTGGTCTGGACCTTCCGCTGTTCGGAAAGGATGGATTGGAGGCACCCGAAAAGTTCTTCGAGCTGATGAATCAGGCGGTGAGTCGCTGGCGTATACCGACCGAGCAACCGTGGCGACTGGTGAGGCAGATGCGCCTTGAATTCTTTACATTCAGCAAGGATGTGATGTATCGCGATCTGGATCCGGACAATTGGCCCGACGACAGTTTGGTCGATCACCCGGTAATCGAAACCGCGACGGTTGGCGGTGAAAAAGAGGTGATCAAGGAGATCTCCGATGAAGAGGTTGAACAACTGCAACGCGAGGCCCGGATTCCGACAGTGTTGGACGCTGATGGTTCGCAGATGAAAGTCATCAAACATGTGCTCGACGGGTCGAATCTTGTGGTTCAGGGACCGCCCGGCACCGGTAAAAGCCAGACCATTACGAATATTATCGCCGCAGCCATCGCTCAGGGAAAGAGGGTTCTTTTCATGGCCGAGAAGCTCGCCGCGCTTAATGTTGTCAGTGACCGCCTGAAAGCAGTGGGTCTATCGCCCTACTGTCTGGAACTGCATTCAAAACGATCGAGCTCAAAAGAAGTTCTGGGCCAAATCCGAACACGGCTTGAGCACAGGTCAACCACGAGATCATCTTCGAGTCACGTGAATGGGGTAAAACCAACGCTGAACAAGCACCGGGATCAACTAAATGCACATTGCGAGCTCGTAGGTGAAATAATTCATCCGTTGGAGATGTCGATCGCAGATGTTTTTTGGCATACGGAAAACTCGCGAGAAAAACTGCGAAAACTTATAGATCAGTCCGATGATGGTGGGTTGGACATTCCCGGTTTGACAAATCCGCCCGCAACAAACATCGAGACGCTGCCAACCAGAGAAAGCCGTGAGCGCCTGGCAGAGTACCTGGATTCAGTTCGCGTTCATTGGGACGAGGGGATCCATATTCGGGGCAAAGTATGGACAGGTTTCAACGTCGCGCCCCTGACGGACGAAGACGTGGCGGCGCTGGAAACAAAAAAACTTGAAGAACGAGCACTTCGATTCGGAACCCTCTCGATCCTCCAACTGTAGTTGAACCGAAGTAGCCAGCAGAAGATCACGCAGCATGTCGATTTGATCGGCGAATAGCACCGGCCGTTTGCTGATCGCGTCGTTTCCCCGAGGTTGCCTTGACGGCGGGCGTGGTTCTCCATTTACTCACGGCATGAACCCCGGCAGTGTGAAGTCTCGCTCGCGCGATATGGATTTGTTTTTCAAATCCGCTGTTCGGGTTCGAACCGTCGCCGCAGGTCTGCTGCTCCTGGCATTGGGTGGCACGGCATTAAAGGCCGCCGACTATCAGAGTGACATCAAACCCATCCTCGCAGAACACTGCTATTCGTGCCACAGCCGGTTGAAACAAAAATCGAACCTGCGGCTGGACGCCGGGTCGCTCATTCATAAGGGCGGCAAGAACGGACCGGCGGTGGTTGCAGAAAAAAACAGCGAAAGTCTGCTGCTCGAAAAAATCCGGTCGCAAGACGACGACGAACGCATGCCTCCCGAAGGCAACCCGCTGTCGTCAGGTGAAATCGCACTGCTGGAGGAATGGATTGCCGCCGGTGCCATTTTTCCGGCGGACGAGCCGATTCCTGCCACACCCTCCGAGCACTGGTCCTTTCAGTCGTTGCGTGCGGTGGCCCCACCGGAGATCAAGGATGTTCGGCAGGCCCGCAATCCCATCGACAATTTTGTCATTGCCGCTCTGGAACAACGCGGCTGGGTTCCGGCTTCCGCTGCCAGCCCACGCGCGCTGTTGCGGCGGGCTCATCTCGATTTGACCGGGCTCCCGCCGACGCCGGCCGAGCAGGATCAATTTCTGGCGGACACGTCACCAGAGGCTTTGGACCGGGTGGTCGATGAGCTTCTGGCTCGTCCGACCTATGGCGAGCGTTGGGCGCGGCACTGGCTGGATGTCGTACGCTACGCCGACAGCAACGGTTACGAGCGAGATGCCGAGAAACCCTACGTCTGGCGTTACCGCGACTACGTGATCAACGCCCTGAACGAGGACAAGCCGTTCAACCGCTTTGTCATCGAGCAGCTGGCGGGCGACGAACTTCCGGAATTCACCGCCGAGACGATGATCGCCACAACCTACCTCCGGCTCGGGCATTGGGATGACGAACCGGCCGATCCGCCGACCGATGTGTTCGATCAGCTCGATGATATTGTGAGCACCAGTGCGCAGGCGTTCCTGGGCCTGACGCTGGGTTGTGCCCGCTGTCACGATCACAAGTTTGAGCCGCTCCCGACCCGTGACTATTACAGCATGGTCGCCGTCTTTAATCCACTTGAACGACCGCGTGACGGCCGTACCGAGCTGGCGGTACCGGTGGGAACGCGAGCGGAACTGGCCGCGCTGGTGGAACGAGATCGCGAGATGGACCGGCTCACCAAAAGCGAACCCGCCCTGGCCCCGGACGTAATTGAAGCACGAACCAACCAACTGCGTTTGGCGACCCCCGATCTTCCGCTGGCCTATCTCTGGCGGGAACCCTCACCCAATCCACCGGCTAGTTTTGTGATGGAGCGCGGTTCCGCAACGCGACCGGGCGATCCGGTGCAGCCGGCGGTCCCGGCGATCTTGGTGAACAATATTCAGCCCGTGTTCCCGCCCGCTGATGACCGCACGTCACGACGCCGGCTCGGCCTTGCGCGGTGGTTGGCCGATCCGGAGAATCCACTGACTGCCCGCGTCATCGTGAACCGCGTATGGCAGAAACATTTCGGTCACGGCCTGGTGCGGACGCCGAACGACTTCGGCCTGATGGGTGATCCCCCGACGCATCCGGAGTTGCTCGACTGGCTGGCGAACTGGTTCATGCACGACGCGAACTGGTCACTGAAACGACTGCACCGGCTCATCCTGACCAGCAACACGTGGCGGATGAGCGCGCAATCAAATCCGGAATACGCCGCCGCCGATTCCGAGGTTCGGCTGCTCTGGCGAATGCCCTATCGTCGGCTGCAGGTTGAGGCCATTCGCGATTCCATGCTCGCCGTCAGCGGGCAGTTGAATCCGAAAATGTTTGGGCCCGCGATGAAACCGCCGATTCCGGCGGCGGCCGTCGAGGCGAACACCGACCGGGAATCGAGCTGGACACCGTCAGACCCGGGAGAGTGGTCACGACGGAGCATTTACGTGTACATCAAACGCGGGCTCGTGGTGCCCCTGCTCGAGGTGCTTGACCTCGCTGATACCGTCAACAGCTGTCCGCAACGTCAGGTCACGACCGTCGCCCCGCAGGCGCTGAGCCTGTTCAACGGCGACTTTGTCAACGAGCAGGCGCGCCAGTTTGCGAACCGCCTTCGGCAAGAAGCCGGGCCGGGCCGGAGTGGGCAGATCGAACTGGCGTGGCGACTGGCATTGTGCCGGACGCCGAGGCCCGCCGAGATCGCCGCGATGAATTCCTTTTGCGCACAGGAAGCGTCCCGGCTGATCGCCGAGGCGGCTGCTGAAAACCGGGAGCTGGCGAAGCCCGATGCGGAACAACTTGCGCTGGTGCAAATGTGCCGGGTGATCCTCAACCTCAACGAGTTCGTTTATGCCGAGTAACCAGTTATGAGCCGCTTCATTCCCAACCCCACTCCGTGTGGCCGGTCGCGCCGCGAATTTCTTTGGAACGTGGGCGGAGGCTTTGCCGGTCTGGCGCTGATCGATCTGCTGTCAGACAGCGGCTTCTTCACCGCCAGCGCGGAAGGCGCGAGCACGGCGCAGGTGCCGCACATTCCTGCCACGGCCAAGCATTGCGTGTTTCTCTTCATGAATGGCGGCCCCAGCCAGGTGGATACATTTGATCCGAAACCGGCGCTGACGAAGTTCGACGGGCTGCCTTACCACGGCGATGCCAAGGTCGGTTCGAACGGCCGGCCCATTGGTCATCTCATGCAGTCGCCGTTTGAGTTCCGAAAGCACGGGCAGAGTGGCCTGGAGATCAGCAGCCTGTTCCCGCATACGGCAAAGTTCGCCGATGACCTGTGCGTAATCCGTTCCATGCATACCGACACGGCGGCCCATGCGTCGGGTTGTTTGCAGATGAACACGGGCAACATCTTCATCGGCAAGCCGAGCCTTGGCGCGTGGTTGAACTACGGACTGGGCTCCGGCAATCGCAACCTGCCAAGTTACGTGGTGATGACGGATCCGCGCGGCGGCCCGATCGGCAGTGCCTCGAACTGGACGGCGGGTTACATGCCCGCCGAACATCAAGGCACACTCTTCCGCAGCGGCGGTTCGCCACTGCTCGATCTGGCGACCCCGGTCGGCACCAGCGACGGCACGCAGCGCGCCAGCCTTGACCTGTTGAAGGAGCTCAACCAGGAACACCTCAGGCAACACCCGGACGAGTCCGAACTCCTGGCCCGCATCGAATCCTACGAACTCGCCTACCGCATGCAGACCACGGCTTCGGACGTGGTCGACCTCGGCCGCGAGAGCGAGGCGACCCGCGAAATGTACGGGTTGAACCAACCACGCACTGCGGACTTCGGTCGCAAATGTCTGATCACCCGTCGTCTGCTGGAACAAGGTTCGCGGTTCATTCAGCTTTATTCGGGAGGCGGGCACATCGAGGATACGTGGGACGGCCATTCAGACTGTATTTCCAATCATACCTTGCACGCGGGGGAAACCGATCAACCCATCGCCGCGCTGATGACCGACCTGAAACGAACCGGATTGTGGGACGAGACGCTGATCGTCTGGGGCGGTGAATTTGGTCGCACACCGACCAGTGAAGGGGTTGGCAAACCGGGCCGCGACCATAACTGGCACGGGTTTTCCATGTGGCTGGCGGGCGCCGGAGTGAAGGGCGGGCAGGCTATTGGAGCAACGGACGAACTGGGTTTCAAGGCTGTCTCAGAACGCTGTCACGTCGGTGATCTCCACGCGACGATCCTGCACCTGATGGGCATCGACCACCAGCGGTTGACGTACTTTCATCAGGGGCTCGACCAACGACTGACCGGCGTGCTCGACCGGCGTGTGATCCAGGACGTGTTGGCGTAGTCTCGGGAAAGCTGAACATGGGATTAAAGGGACCGGGCGCGCGAGCCCGGTTTGGCGATCCGATGTTCGTGAATTATGCCGAGGCAAACAGCGCCGCAGATTTCGCGCTGACCGCTTCAAGCCCTGCCATCGAGCGCGGTCTGGATCTTGGGTATCAGACGGATTATCGAGGTGTTTCGATTCCCCAATACGGCACCGCTGACTTCGGAGCATTTGAACACCCAAGCCACGACGGACAGTAGCCTCTTTTGAAATAGCGGGTAATGGTGTCTGGCGACGAATGTTATCCCGGCCGACGCAACCGCACGGAATGTCTGCCGTGGTTTTGGCGCGTAGGGCTACCAGATGGACACGCGCTTTTTCGGATCCAGAAACATGCCGTCTCCCTCGGCGATGCCAAACGTCTCATAGAACGGTGCGAAGTTGGCAAGCGGACCTTTGACCCGGAATTCCGGCGGCGAATGAGGATTGGTTTTCAACATTCGGACCATGTAGGCGTCGCGTGATTTGGAGCGCCAGATCTGCGCATAGGAAATGAAGAACCGTTCGGCGGCGGAGAGGCTGTCAATCGTGTCCGGAGCAGGTTTGCCTTCGAGAGATTTCTGGTAGGCGCGCCATGAAAGCGTCATTCCGCCGAGATCACCGATGTTTTCTCCAAGGGTCAGTTGGCCGTTGACGTTGGAGCCTTCGACCGGGGAGTAGCCGTCAAACTGTTCCACCAGTTTGGCGGTGCGTTTTTGGTATTCTTCGGCGTCGTGCTCCGTCCACCAGTCACGGAGCATTCCGTCACCGTCCGATTTGCGGCCCTGATCGTCATAGCCGTGGCCGATTTCATGGCCGATCACCACGCCGATTCCGCCGTAATTCACCGCGTCGTCCGCCTGCAGTCCGAAGAACGGCGGCTGAAGAATTGCCGCGGGAAACACGATCTCGTTCATGGACGGGTTGTAGTAGGCGTTGACCGTCTGCGGCGTCATGAACCATTCACCGCGATCAATGGGTTTGCCGAGCTTGTTGATCTCCCGGTTATGCTCGAATTCGGCGGCTTGTCTGAGGTTCCCGATCAGGTCACCGGCGACGATTTCCAGCCCGGAGTAGTCCTTCCATTTGTCAGGATAACCAATCTTGGTGCTGAATTTCGCGAGTTTTTTCCGGGCTTCAACCTTGGTCTCGGGAGCCATCCATTCGAGCTGCCCGATGCTGTCTGCCATCGCAAGATTGAGGTTGTTCACCAGTTCGAGCATGCGCGCCTTCGCCTCAGGCGGAAAATGGCGTTTCACATATTCCTGACCGACGGCTTCCCCGAGCAGGGCGTTTACGAGATTGACCCCGCGTTTCCACCGTTCTTCCTGCGCTTCAGTGCCGGACAGGGTCTTGGAATAAAACTCAAAACTCGCGTCGAAAAAGGCGTCGCTGAGAAAGGCGGCCGCATTATCGAGCACCCGTAATTTCAAATAGGCCTTCCACGTGGCCAGGTCGGTCCCGGCGAAGATGCTTGCGAAGCGCTCCAGATAGTCGGGCTGGCGAACGACAAATTGGCTCTCGGCTCCGAGGCCGGTTCCGTCCCAGTAACGCGCCCAGAGGAACCCGCTGTTTTTTTCGGCCAGCTCCGGCCGGGAAAACTTATTGTAGGTTTTTTCGCGGTCGCGATTTTGAACACGCGTCCATTGTGGCTCGGCAATTTGTTTCTCGAAATCATACGCGGCTTGCGCGAGTTGCGCGCCGTCTTCGATGTCCGCCAGCTTGAACAGCGTCTCCGCGTAAACAAGATACTTGGCGCGGATGTCGTCGTAACGGTCGCCCTCCTCAAAGTAATAATCCCTGTCCGGAAGCCCGAGACCGCTCTGCCCGATGTAGCTCACGTACTCGTCAGGTTTCTTCAGGTCCTGGTTGATCGACAGTCCGACCGGATGCGAGATTCCAAGGCGCGCCATGTGCGCAAGGTAATCCACGAGTTCCTCCCTGTTCAAAATCGCGTCAATCTCAGCGAGCTCGCTTTCGATTGGGGCCGCACCAAGCGCGTTCAGTTTTCCGGTGTCCATGAAACCGTTGAACAGGTCACGGATCTGCTGGGCGGGCGTGCCGGGTTTGAGGTCTTCAGCCTTTGAAAGATCCTCGATGATGGTGCGGACATTCTCGCGGCTTTGCTCGGCGAGAGAATCGAAACTACCCCATCGGGCCTTGTCCGCCGGGATCTCAGTCCGGTCGACCCACCTGCCATTCACGTAACTCCAGAAATCATCCTGGGGTCGGACGCTGGAATCGAGTTCTGAAACGTCGACGGCCGGCGCACTTAACGACGACGTCGCGAGTAGGGCGTTGAGGCCGGACAACAAAATGATTCCACGCATGTTCATGAAATCGATCATCCCGGCGAAGCAATGGTTTGCCAAGTCGGGAATCGGTGAAACGCTGGCTTCCATCGGATGAACGCGTTGGGGCGGGAATTCCCGCGAGTGCCCGGCCCGATGGAGATGCCTACCACCCCGTTCATTGTTTCACGGCCAGACGGATTACTTCGAACTGTGCCTATCCGATTGTTTGCCAACGCCCGTGTGGAGCGCGGCTGTGTCGGAGACTAGCCGCAGAAACTTGCGCACCTGCTGCGGCTGGCGCTTCGCACACAGCCGCGCTCCGTCAAAGTGGCAATAAACCGGATAGGCAGGCTTCGAACAATCGCTTCCCGGTTACGGACCGAACTCCGCCCGCCGACTCCTGGAAAGCTTGAAGAACTCGCACATTTAAATCCCCGGACTTGGCATCGATCGACGCTTTTGCTATTCAATGACTCAACAGATTGTTTGGACTATGAAAATATCCGGCGAGCCGGGCCCAATTCACGCAAAAGCCCGGAATGAATTTGCGATCAAGACCGGTCATGCGCTGCGTCGCACTGCCCGTAGTTTGCCCATCCTTCTGTTACTGATCGCATCGGCACCTGTTCACGCCGCCGAGGTGGCGGAACACCCGGATGACGGATCTCTCGAACTTCTTGCTCCGGCCGTTTCCACCGGGACGGGTTTGCTGCTGGAGCTGGCCTTGACCCTGCCCGAATTCACGCGGGAGAAGTTTGCCGCGGCCATGGCGACCGTTGGACCCGAGAAAATCAACAGGCGCTGGACTTCACCGGTCGTCACCCTGCCGCCGCATCCGCGTTCTGACGTGATGGGACTGACGCACGAGGAAGTGAAGGCGTACATGATGGAAGTGCAGCACCTGTTTGACACCGGGAAAGCCAACCCGGTCTCGGACGTGGGCCTGATCTCCACGCAGGAGGACGTGATCCTCAAACCGATGCTCAACCACGTCGCAGCATTTTCAAACTCCGTCGTCCGGGCTTACCTGCTCGTGCAACGAACCTCGACGGACGATGGGTGAAGCTACTACTCCATCGTGCAGGACCTGACGGCCGATCCCATTATTGACTACTTCGCGGAACTGAAGAAAAGCGGTCCGGAATTTCAAGCGACGAGCTGTTACAAGTGTCATTCCTCAGGCCCGCTCGCCATCCATCCGGCGCGCGGGGATCTGGTGCTGGACGCGAAACTTCTGGCGGCGGTCGACGAACACATCGCCGATCAACCGCGCTCGGAATTCTACTTCCCCCCGGATAACCCAAAGCCGCCCACCGGCGAAAATCTGAACCTGAAATTCTGCCCCAAGTGCCATGACGATGACGGTGACCGCGGGCCGCTGTTCCAGCTTCAGTCACACCCGATCCGCGTGATGGTGGACTTCGGCTACATGCCACCCAACCGCCGTCTGAAACCCGAGGAAGTTGCGGAACTCAAAGCTTGGCTGGAGCCGACGCCATAGGAATTTATGAAATCGCGATAAGGGTGCGTCGGAAGAAGAAATAGACGAACGCCGTTTGGACGCTATGCTGCCATCCAGTCATGAGCGCTGTTGAAAAAATCAAACTGGCTGCGGCCGAACTGGGCCCGGATGAACAATACGAATTGTTCCGCTGGTGGACGGACTCCGATGCATTTCGCAAACGGCAGCTCGCCGCTTTGAAGAATGACATCGCCAGTGGGCTTGATGATTTGAAAGCGGGACGCTTTCAGGCCTACGATGACACCAATATCATGCAGTTGGCTGAGGAGATTGGTCGAACCGGACGTGACCGTTTGAAGAAACCGGGGGCATGAATCAATACCGGGTTTCAGCGGGGGCGCGGTCTGACTTGGACGAACTCTGGCTTTACATCGCGCAGGACGATCCGGAAGCGGCGGACAGGTATGTTCGCGCAATTGTCTCGCGATTTCCGACGCTCGCTTCGATGCCGCGCATGGGACGTGCGCGACCCGAGCTGTCGCCCGGATTGCGCAGTCACGTTGTTGGCCACCATGTCATTTTCTATCGACTGTTTGATGGTGGCCTCGAGGTGGTGCGGGTGCTGGACGGGGTGAGGGATTTGCCACCGCTCTTCGATTGATCCACAAAGGCCACTCTTTCGTTCACGCTTTCAAGGTAATCCCAACGGGATACTCAGGAGCGCGGGTCTGCGACCCGTAGCAAGTTCGACATGCATGACGCGCTCAAACTTGGCGGTGAGAATCCGGAGTTCTGATGCGCTGCGGGTCACAGACCCGCGTTCCGAATTCCAAGGAGATTCCATCACATCGCTCGAAATCAACACATCGTCACTTCAAATCCACCCGCCGCCCCGTCCGTGCCGATTCGTGGGCCGCGTCGAGAATCTCCACCACGGTCATGTTGTTGGCGAGCGACGACAGTCCCGTCGGAATGATCTCCTTCCGCGCCACGGCGACGAGGTAGGAAATGGCGTCCTTGTTCGGACCGGTCAGCGGCGGAGGCGTGATTTCCGTTTCTTTGCTTTCCCGGTTCAGCCTGACGAGCAGTTCGTTCGAACGGGGCACGAGCACCTGGCCGGTGCGACCGTAGATTTCCATGTCCTTGCGGTCGATGGCCCAGTTCCAGGACGCCTGAAAAATGGCCTGCGCTTTCGGGTATTCGAGCACGATCGTCGCTTCATCCTCCACCTTGGGATACACGTCCGGCTTGATGCGCTGCGTCACGGCCATGACGGACAGGGGACGTTGTCCGTCCATCAGCCAGGTCGCCAGGTTCGCGCCGTAGCAACCGAAATCATTCAACGCGCCGCCGCCGTTTAGCACGGGGTCCGTGAGCCACGCGAGGAAGTGCTGCGAGCAACCGATCTCCACCGGTCCGCGATGCCCGTCATGCACCACGATCTTTCGAATCTCCCCAATTTCATTTTGGTCGTGAACCATCTCGTAGGCGGTGTGATTGCCCGGATACCACGTCGTCTCGTAATTGACGAACACCTGAATGTTGCCGCGTTTGGCCGCCGCCTCGATGGCGCGCGCGTGTTCCATGTTCACCGCGAGCGGTTTCTCCATCATCACGTCGACATGCTCCGTCGCGCAGCGTTCCACGACGGCGCGATGCTCGAACGTGCTGGTGAACGTGGCGACCAGCTGAACGTTTGTCCGCGCAAACAAATCGTCCAGACTGGCAAAGAACAGGTTGGTGCTGAGGTCGAAACGCTTCGTGTAGGTGGCGATCAAATCACGGTTGGTTTCGACCACGCCTACCAGCGCCACGTCCTCGCGTCCGCGCAACTGCGGGAAGAACCCATACGCGTGGTCATGGCTCAACCCGACGACCGCGACCCGCACCGGCGGTTTGGCGTCCTGGGCGTTGGCCACAAAGCTGGCGGTGAGAAAAATGGCGGTGATTACCGGGCGAATTGATTTCATGAGTGGGGTGGGATTCAAGAGCTGGTTGCGAGTCTGATTTCAATTATTGATTCTCGACCCGGTAGAGATGCGTTTTCGTTCGCAGATAAAACGCCATGCCGTCCGCCGAGGGACAGGCCATGAAACTGCCGTCCAACGTGTTCTTCGCGAGCACCTCCAGCTCGAGGCCCGGCTTGAGCACGGTCGTGACGCCTTCCTGGCTGAGGAAATACATCCGGCCGTCGGCATAGATTGGCGACGCCGCGTACTTCCCGCCGATGCGTTCGTTCCAAATGACATCGCCAGTCGCCGCGTCGAGGCAGGTGACGAAGCTCTCGTCCACAGCCAGATAAAGCCGGCCGTCCACCAACAACGGGGAGGCGTATCGGCCAACTCCTTTTTTCTGCCTCCAGACCACATGCGTGTCCGTGACATCGCCGTGGCCGTCCAGTTTGATGGCAATGAGTTCCTTCTTTGAAAAGCCCGTCACGATGAACGCCATGCCATCGCCCACCACCGGGCGGGGAGCGCTTGACCAATCATCGTATTGCACGCGCCAGATTTCCTCTCCAGTTCGTGGATCGTAACCATACGTCGCCTTCGCGCCGACACTGATCAACTGCGGTTTGCCATCGACCGTTGCGATCAACGGTGTGCCGTGAGATTTTCGGTGGTCGCCTTCGCGGACCATCGGATCATTGGAATCCTCGTCGTTCCAAACGACCGAGCGATCCGTCTTCCAAACCGTTTTGCCGGTCTCCTTGTCGAGGGCTGCCGTGTACTGCAGGTCCGCGCCGTCGAAGGTCAGGATCAGCAAGTCTTCGAACAACACCGGTGACGCGGACGCACCGCGATAATGCCGGCACGGAAGATCGTTGCGTTTCCAGATGGCCTTGCCGGTCTTGGTATCGAGACCCGCCGTCCCCGCGCTGCCGTAATGGACATAAACCCGGCCCGGCTCAATCACCGGTGACGGCGTCGCGTAACTGTTCATCGACGCGCCATTGCCGAGCGGTTCGGGCGTGTCGGTGTGAAAGACAGTTTCATTGAACAGAATCTTTCCGGTTTTTTCATCCACACAAATGGCGTAGTAATCGTTCCCCTCCGGCGTTGCGGACGTCATCCAGACCTGGCCGTCCATGATGACCGGCGTGGCCCAGCCCTTCTCGGGAATCGCCGTCTTCCAAATGATGTTCTTGGTCTCGCTCCATTCCAACGGCAGGCCGGCGGGTTTGGCGTCCGGCGCGGAAACGTGACCGTTGCCAAAGGGGCCACGGAAATCCGGCCAGTCGGCTCGAGCGGTCGGAACGGAAACGGCGAGGGCGAACAACAGGGAGAGGCAGAGCGGCGTTGTGCGGGCGGGAAAATGTTTCATAGGGATCATGGACGGAAGGTGGCAAGCCGATCACCGGGAGTCAATCATCGGTGACGCCAACGGGGTGGGCGGCTGAAACCGTTGGGAAGAACGCAACGGACCGGCGGACAGACACTCCGACGTGAGACATCATTGTGGACTGCGGTGGCAGAGCGCAGCGGCGACACCGCTTTCGGCCGCTCCAAGCGCACGGAAACAACTCGGGTCTCACTTCTGCGCGAAAGCTCCGTCGCCGTTGCACTCTGCCGGAGCACTCCAAATTTTCCCGCCCGGTCTCAGCCGGAACCATGTAGTTGAATCGGGGAGCGCCGGCCGCTGGCCGGTAGCGCTCGGCGGTCCGCCGAGCGCTTGCGCCCTCCAAGTTGAGAGAACCATCCGGTGCGCAGGGTCCTGAACGCGGTCAGCGAAGGACCCAGGATGAAGTCGTCGCCGGGCCGGCGACGACTGCCGGCGGGCCGCCGGCGCTCCCCATCGCAACTGGATGGATCCGGCTAAGGTAGTTGTTCAAATTAGTTTCATCCACCCAACTGTGAATACGCGCTGGAGCATGGACAGCCGCTGTTCCTCCCCCCCACTTTCCGCAGGCCGGGATATCCGCAGACCGAAGCCGCAGTGAATTTGATACCAGCCGGGTTTGGACCTTCCACCGCCGTCACCAAGTTTAATTCGTCGCAGCCGCCTCAAAAAAAACGAACGGATTCCGTTCTTGCCAGAAAAACGCCGGTCGGTTTTTCTAACCTCATCGGAAAGCGGCGTTTGGAGAAACTGACTGTGCACGACGTCGTGCATGCCACGTCGCTTATTAATACTGTTGGCCAATGATGAGATTACTCGCCATTCTGGGAATTTTGTTGCCGCTGGCACTGTTTGCCGATGAGCCGGTTAACGCGGAATTGGCGAAGGAGGCTGATGTCGTCGTCCGCGCTAAACGAATCAAACCGGGAATAGGATCAAGATATTGGTGGGCGACAATTGAGATTCTCGAGGTTTACAAAATGCCGAAGGACTTGAAGCTAGATAAGCGGTTCGAGGTAGCGCACGAATCGGTGGGAAGGAAGATCCCGCCGGGAGTTTCCACGTTGTACTTGGTGCGATACAACGCGGACCGACCAAAGGATGGTTGGAAACTCTTGGAGAAGAATGATCCAAAGACGCAGGGACTGCTTCCCGGATATTCGCATTCTGAATCTGAAGAAAAGGCCAATCAGTCGGTCGAGAGGAATGTCGGGCCAACCCTTCCGTTGCGTGGCTGGTTCATGAAATCCAAACTTTTAACCTCATCGTTGAGCACGCCGGTCGCCCGCCGTCCCTCACCTTTGCGTTAGTGCAGGCAACTCTTATGGCCACGGAGGTTCCGCAACCCAATGACGAGTTGACGCCAAAAGAGCTAGGCTGCTATCGAAGCATGAGCCAGTCGCAACGAGATGAAATTGATGAGACGATTTTCACCCACGTGGCCGATCATTGGAAAAAGGTTGCGTGGGTGGCAGTCCAAACACACGAAGTTCTTGAAAGTCGATTCCCGGAGTTTTCCATCAATTTCTATGCGGAGAGAATTGGATATCTCGCCGACAGAGGTAGATTGAATTCCAAGGGAAATGTGGCGTACATGCGATTCAGCGAAGTTCGTTCGACAAGAGAAGGCTAGCCATTCGATTGATGAGAATGCCGAGCAAGCCCCGCCGGTTCGGAAGTGAACATGAAAACTGAAACCTCAACTTTGTCGATGGAAGCGGGCCAGCGCTTGCCATCCATCATCTAGGCGTTTGGCATTGTTTGCACCGCGAGATTTTATGCATGTCACCACAATCCAGTTTGAGTTGGCCGAAGCTTCCGAGCATTTGCAGGCTCTTGTTGCTGAGTTTCGCGAGGGGAAGATTGACGACCGAGGCGAGCCAGCAGTTTCAGTCCAGTTAGCACATGTTCTTGACCACCTGTGTCGCGCTTGGAATTGCAAGGACATGACCCCGGAGCGGCATTCAGCACTTTCACAGGCAGAGTTCGAGCGCCTGTCCAATACCGTGCCGAATTTCTTGGGCGAGCGGGTGCTGGGAGAGTTTGCTTTAGGTTGATCACGATGCCGAACAACAAAGGGTAAAGCGAAGGTGAGAAACGAACCTTCGACCAGGCCTTCCGGTTGAACCACCACGTTTGATGACCATTGGCATTTTCTATGATGCGTTTTTCGATTTTGAGGGAGTGGTTTGGAGGGAACGGAAGGCGTGGACGCTGCGGCTTCAAATCCGCAGATGTGCCGAATGTAATCGTGCTTCAGTTGTTCAATAGAGCCGCTCAACGACGACTGCTTTGTCGGTCCGACTACGGGCGACGACGGTGTTGAATATCTCTTCGTCCATCTGGACAAATGTTGTTTCCCGGTCATTGCTGATTTCGCCAAGGACTGCGTGTGCCGAGCGCAGTCCTCCGAGCCAACTGCGCGTGTCGGTGATGTAAACGAGATCGCCGGGCGCGGCACCGAGCGCCTCAGCCAGGGCACGTGATGGCCACACGACAGGCAGTCCGGCTTCGCCGCGGGTTTCCGGTGGGTGTTCGTCGCCCGCGCGTTGCGGCATCGCCTTTGCCTTCGCGACCTTGCCTTCCTTCCCGGGCGCTCCTTTGTAGTGTTGCAGGGCGTCGGTGATCGTCCCCCAGACCAATCCGCGTTGACGCTCGGTCGTTTCCGGCCTTGTGAACAGTGTGACGACAATGCCAATGAATGCACACACCCCGATCCCGTAGCAGGCCCGCATGTATTTGTATTGCTGAATGCCGCCGAACAATCCGTCCCCCCGCTCACCGGCAGGAATCCCCTGGGCAAACGGAGCGATGACTTGTGGATAGAACAGTGAGAATGCCATGGCCAGCAACCCGCCGATGATGGTCCAGATTGCGGCGGTGGCCGTAAAGCGTCGCCAGAAAACCGCGAGGAGCAAGGTGACCACGAGCGGTGGAGTGATCGCCGCCGTGAACGCGCCGTGTGCCTCGTAGATCGACGCGAAGTTCATGAATATCGGCACCAGCACCACCCCAAAGATCGTGACCAGGACGGACGTCCAGCGCGCGACTTTCATCATCTGGCGCTCGCTCGCCTGCGGTCTGATGTAGGGTTTGTAAAGGTCGTTCACGGTGAGCGCGGCAACGGCTGTGATCAGTGTGTCCACGGTCGACATGAGCGCAGCGGTCAGCGCGGCGAGCACGAGGCCGAAAACCCCTGGGCGACTCAGCAACTCGGTGGCGATATAAAACGCGTCGCCGGCTTTGATGTCGCCGGGCAGATCTCCGTGGTTCACCAGCGCTGCGGCCAGCCAGCCGCCGCCTCCGACCACGCAGGCGGCGAGCGTCATCAGGATGACAAATGTCGACATCGCAGCCTTGCGCGTATCGCTGAGCGACTTGGCAGCGAGGAAACGCATGATGATCCCCTGATTGAGAAAATAGAACATCGCCGAGTTGGCGACTGCGTCTTGCCAGAAAACACCCACGGTGGAGAAGCCGGGGTCCTGGTTGAAATTTGGAAAAGCGGCGCGGTGGTCGCGTGGGAGGTTTTCCCAGAAGATACCGAAGCCACCGAGATAGTCGAAACCGAGAAGCAGAATCATCGCGCCCACGATCAGGAGCATGAAGCCCTGAAAGAGGTCGGTCATGATGACGCTGGTCTGTCCGCCAAACGTGACGTAGGTCGCGGAGATCATCGCAACGATGAGGGCTGCGGTTGGAATCGGCCAGCCGATGAGGGCGTTGAGCACCTTGCCCATCGTGAACAGGTTCACCCCAACGTACCCGATCAGATAAATGAGAATGCAGAGGGTCGCCCAGAACCGCACCTTGGAATTGAACCGCCGTCCGAGGTATTCCGGTGCTGAAGTGACGCGGGCGAAATAGAGGATGGGAAGCCAGCCGAAGACCAGCAGGGGGAACCAGATCCAGTCGTTGAAATAGCTCATACTACTCGACAGGCCGTATCTGTATCCCATGTTCGAATACTTGACGAAACTGTAGGAGCCGATCGTTGTCGCGATCATGCTGAAGGAGATCAACCACCAGCTGAACCTTTGCCCGCCTAAGAAAAAATCACGGGTCGTTTTCTGCCGGCGTCCGAACCAGGTCCCGATGACGAGGATGATCACGAAGTAGCCGATCATGATCCCGTAGTCGAGCGGTGTTCCGCGCACGCTGCCGTCGCGCTTGAGGACGTGTTCGGCCCCGCCGTTGTAGGGTTGCGGGGCTGCCACCGTCATGGGCGCGTATTGCAGGTAGCCCTGAATCAGGAGGAATGTCCCCACCACAACCACGCACGCGATCAGGTGGAGCAGGGGTCGGCCACTGAACCCGAGGTATCCCTGCTTTGCGGCGAAGAACAGGCCCACCGCAAACACGATGCCGCCGAGCGTGTAACTGTAGACAAGCGGGTCCATGGCTTACGGTGTGGGTTCGGCGGCGTGAAGTGCGATTGACTCGCGAATGAAGTCGGGAACGTTGGTGGTGATCGAGTCGACTCCGAGGGCCTGGAATTGTTCGGCGGTCGGTGCATCGTCGACCGTCCAGCAGTGGAAGCCGAGTTTGCTGTTGCGCAACTGCCCGACAAATTCGCGGGTGATCACCTCCAGCTGCGCTTGCGTTCCCAATCCGCTGGCTCCGTTTTTCGCCAGCGAGGCGAGAATCGAACTAGCCGACGGTTCCCATTCACCGGTCGCCTTGTCCTTCTTGTAGCCCACCAGCCAGTTCGCCGTCAGGTGTGGCAATTGCGAGCGACACGCCATGATCACGTCTTCGTTGAAGGAGATGATCGCGATCTGTTCCGACTTCACCTGCGGAAACTTCGCCAGCTGCCGTTTCAGGGCGGGAACGATTTCCGGCCCGCATTTGATTTCGATAAAGATACGCTTTCCGGGAGGGACGGTGGCGAGCACCTCGGCAAGCGTCGGAATCCGTTCACCAATGTATTTCGGGCTTTTCCACGAACCCACGTCGAGTTTGCGCAACTCGGCAAAGGTCGTTCCCGCGACCGGCAGATTCACTTTCCCGTCGGTCACACGCTTCGTGGTGCCATCGTGGATGCAGACGATCTCGCCGTCCTTGCTGAGATAGTAGTCGCCTTCGATCCCGTCCGCACCGCGTTCCCACGCCAGCTCGAATGCGGCGAGCGTGTTCTCCGGAGCTTCAGCCGAGGCTCCACGGTGGGCGATGACGAGCTGTGCCTGTGTGTTCATATTGAGCGAAAGCAGAATCGCTGAAATGAGGATGGGATAACTTCGGTTCATGGTGGGGAATGTCAGTAATGATTCATTTGAACGGGTTCAAGAAACGGGTTGTGCGTGGGCGAGTCGTTGCCCGAAATCGCCAACGTCGGTAACCACAAAATCCGGTTTTGGGTTCGCCGCATCGGCCTGATCACGGGTGGTCTCGCCACTCAGGACCAGCACGGACACGGCACCGGCGTCGCGGGCCATTTTCATGTCGGTGTAGAGGCGGTCCCCCACCACGGCAATTTCAGAAATCTCGTGCCCCACCTGCCGCGCGGCATGGTGCAGCAACTCCGGACTGGGCTTGCCGGCGATGGCGTCGGGCTTGCGTCCGGTCGCCGATTCCAGGAGCGCGCAGATCGAGCCGCAATCCGGCAGCATGGTGTCCTCCTTGGTCGGGCAGATCAGATCGGGATGAGTCGCCACATAGGGTTTGCCGCGGGCAACCCAGCTGGCGGTTGCAGCCAGCCGGTCGTAGGTCAGCGTGGTGTCAAAGGCGACGATGACAGCGTCAGGCTCATCGGTCCCATCGACGATTGTGAAGCCGGCGGCGGCGAAGTCACTCCGGCACCCAGGAGTCCCCAGCACCGACAGGCGTGTTGCCCGCGGCCAACGGCGGCGCAACAGGCTGACCGTCGCGTCGGTGGAGGTGACGATCTGGCCCGGCCCGGTTGAGATGCCCAACCCGCGGAGCAGGGACACGTACTCGGCATGACTGCGCGAGTTGTTGTTGGTCATGAAACTGTGGCCGATCTGCAGACGCCCGAGTTCCTCGAGGAAGGGCAGAGTGCAGGGAAACAACACCCCGTCCAGATAGAGGGTTCCATCGAGGTCGAGGACGACGTGGCGAATTTCTGACAACGATTGAGCCGGGCTGGTCATTGGAACAGGGGGACTTGTCTCATAGAATCTCAACGAACCGCAAGCCTCTCCTCACTTCTGGAGGTAATCGCAAGCGTGGAGCAAGGTGGAGTCAGACCTCCGGGCGAACTTTCGAGCGCACACGGCAGTTGATGGTTCGTCCGGGATTGGATTCCCAAACAGAATGCTCCGGGTAGCTCGCCTATTCCGTTGTTTGACATTGGCAGGGTACGAGGAATCACACGCTGAATCCGTAGTGGTTGTGATCACGACCCCGCTTGGGCTTGCCGATATCGCCAAGTTCAACAGACACAGGAGACGGCGGGCTGGACTACGGAAAGCCGCCGATTGGGTAGCGCGGAGTGGAACTCTGCCGTGTCGCCCATTCTCCGGGCTGATCAGAATGGCGTGCGACCAAGCTCATCATCCGACCGGATGAACGTGTCCTCGGGAATGCTGCTTTTCCTACGCTCGTCGCGGCCGGCTCAAAAAACGAACTGATTCCATTCTTGCCAGAAAATCGCCGGTCGGTTTTTCTAACCTCATCGGAAAGCGGCGTTTGGAGAAACTGACTGTGCACGACGTCGTGCATGCCACGTTGCTGATTAATACTGTTCGCCAAAAATATGAAGCGTGTTCTCATCCGGCTAGCAGTTGGAGCAGTCCTGCTCGGCGTTGGATTCGTGGGCGGACGGTTATTTCAGCACGCCAAGACCGGATTTCACTTCAAAGTTCTCGCCGAGAAGCAGTATGGAGTTTCCACAGACCCAGTTAGTTGGCGTTGTGTGAGCGAGTCCGTTGGGATACCGTTTCTTGATCCGGAGACCACGATTATCAATTATCGCGGCCGGACGATTTACAAGGCCCAGCGCATGTTTCAGGAGAGTGTTCCGGTGGCTCAGAACATTCAAGTATCAGGCAAGCAGATTGATTGGGATGATGGAGAGCTACGGTTTCATCTTTTGGTCGAGGAGATGAAAAGAGGCGAACAATAAAGGTCGTGTTGCTGCGGAGCCAGCAAACACACACCCTGGTTGAACAAGCCCGTCAAGTCAGCGCGGGTTTCCTGATGCGTTTTTCGATTTCGAGGGAGTGGTTTGGAGGGAATCGAAGTTGTGAACGAAGCGGCTTCAGTGCGGCCTTGATTACGCGAGGATTTCGTTGATCACGTTCCCGGAAACGTCGGTCAGCCGGAAGTCGCGACCGGCGTGGCGGTAGGTCAGTTTTTCATGATCAAACCCCATCAGGTGCAGCATCGTGGCGTGCAGATCGTGGACGCTCGCCCGGTTCTCTACCGCCTTGAATCCGAACTCGTCCGTCGCGCCATAAACGGTGCCGCCCCTGATCCCGCCGCCGGCCATCCAGACGCTGAATCCGTAGTGGTTGTGATCACGGCCCAGCTTGGATTTGCCGGTGTCGCCGAGTTCAACGGTTGGTGTGCGACCAAACTCTCCGCCCCACAAAATCAACGTGTCCTCGAACATGCCCCGCTGCTTCAAGTCGGCGATCAATACGGCGATCGGGCCGTCGATGTCGTTCGAGTGCTTTCGGATGTTGCCTTCAATGTTGTCATGATGATCCCACGGTTGACCCGCCCCGTGCCAGAGTTGGACGAAGCGCACGCCACGCTCCAACAACCGCCGGGCAATGAGCGTCTGCCTTCCGTGAACATGATCACCGTAGGCCGTGCGGACGTATTCCGGTTCGCGACCGATGTCGAAGGCGTCGCTTGCGTCCATCTGCATCCGGAAGGCGAGCTCGAACGATTCAATGCGTGCGTCCAGTTTTGGATTCGCTCCTCGTGCGTGTTCGTGCTCCAGATTCAAGCTGCGAAGCAGATCGAGCTGTCGTCGCTGCATGGACTTGGTCGCGTGCGGGCTGCGGATGTTCTCGATCAACTTCTCCACCTCGCGGTATTGCGGATCGACGAACGTTCCCTGATACACGCCCGGCAGAAAGCCCGCCTGCCAGTTCTCCGAATCTTTGATCGGCAATCCGCCCGGACACATGGCGATGAATCCCGGCAGGTTCTGGTTCTCCGCGCCGAGTCCATACAGCATCCACGCCCCCATGCTCGGCCGCGCCTGTACGCTGTCGCCGCAGTTCATCAACATGAGCGACGGCTCGTGATTCGGCACCTGCGCATACATCGAGCGCACGACCGCGATGTCGTCTGCGTGCGCCGCCGTCTTCGAAAACAGTTCGCTGATTTCGAGTCCGCTCTGCCCGTATTTCTTGAACTGGAATGGCGAGGGAAACGCCGCGCCCGTTTTGCGCTCGGTCCGCAAATATTCACCGGGAAGTGGCTGCCCGGCGTACTTGGTCAGCATCGGTTTCGGATCGAACGTATCCACGTGTGACGGTCCGCCGTTGAGAAAGAAATGAACGATGCGTTTCGCCTTGGGCGCGAAGTGCGGCGCGTGTGCGAGAAGCGGGGAAATGGACTCGGTCTCGGCGTTTGCCAGCCCGCCCAACGACATCGCTCCCATGCCCATCCCGACACGCGCCAGGAAGTCGCGGCGGTTGATTGGTGGTTGGAAATTTGGGTTCATGATTGGCAACGGTGGTTGATATTGAAATAGCTGGTGACGCGGTTCCTTCAATCCACAAAGGCAAATTCGTTCGCGAGCAAGAGCACTTGGGCGTATTGCTCCCATGGAGCCAGGTAGTCGGGTGCGGGTGTCGGGCCGATGAATTCGGCTTTCGCGTCCCACTTTGTTTCGGCGGCGGTGACCCCCGGTTCCCAGAGGAACTGGTCGCTGTTCAGGTTGTCGGCGATGTCCACGATGAAATCAATCGTGTCACCGGACTCCACCGAAATGTTTTCCGCAGTCATCTCAATTTCCGTGTGATGAACGGACGCTGACTTCAACTCGCCGTGCCGACTCGACGCCATGAAGCCGCGGATGCCGTCGCCCGCTTCCGGCTCATGTTTGAGGATACCGGTGATGCTGATGGTCGCATTGGTCGGAGCAATCCATCGACGGACGACGGCGTAGGATCGCGTATTGCCCGGATGCCCGCCCGTCGCCGTGAGTTGTGCCCAACCCGATTCACCGCCCGGCCATGAATCAGCGCCCTGCCACGCCTTCCCGGTGAAGTGCGGCAGCGGCGTGAAGGATTTCAGCTGCTTCGCCGTGTCGTCGTATTCACCCGTGCCGTAACGCCAGGAAGTCTCGGGAGGTTCGGGTGGAGGTGGCGGAAGATCCGTTTCCGCCGAAGCGATGAACTGCAGTGCGGCACTCACTTCATGTTGCGTGGCGGGTCGTTGATAAATGGCCTGGTGAAGCCGTTGCACGCGGACTTCAGGTGACGCATCAGCAAAGCGCGCGGCGACGGCTCGTGCGCGATTCGCGGCAAACTCCCCGTTCAAGAAGAACAACGCCTGTTGGGGAACGGTCGTCTCGTGCCGAACCGCGACGTGGATGTCTGGATTGGCAAAGTCAAACGTACGGAAGGTACCGGGCAAAAACTGGCGGTCTACGTAGGCGTAAACTGTGCGGCGTTTGTTTACTGCATCCAGCAGCTCAAGTGATTTGCCGGATATTGTGAAATCGAGTTCTCCGCTGACCGCAAGCATCGCATCACGCAGTTGTTCGAACTCGAGCCGGTGAATCGGAAAGTGCGAGAGGAGCCGGTTGTCGGGATCGGGGGCGGGGGGGTGTCCAGTGATCAGTGGGTCAGTATTTAGTGAAGCAGTGCGAATACTCTCCGCGTGATCGGCGGTACCTGTTACTGACCTACTGATCACTGATTTACTGACTGAACTCTGTTGATAAACGGCACTCGACAGAATCAAACGGTGCATAGCCTTTACACTCCAACCGTCGGCGATGAAGCGCAGCGCGAGCAAGTCGAGCAACTCGGGATGACTCGGTGTTTCGGCGCGCAGTCCGAAGTCGCTCGGCGTCCGCACGAGGCCGGTGCCGAAGTGATGTTGCCAGATGCGGTTTACCATCACGCGCGCGGTCAGGGGATTATTGGCGTTCGCAATCGCCCGCGCCATTTCCAGACGCCCGTTGCCGTGATGGAACGGTTCACGATCCGGGCCGCTGATCAGTTGCAGGAATTGACGTGGCACTTCGTCTCCCAGTCGGGACGCGCTGCCGCGAACGAAGATGCGAGGGTTGGGCTCGCGAGGACGCTCCACCAGCGTCAAAGCAGCCGGCGCGTTGAGCTCGATCAACCGTCGTTCCACCTCGGCTTGCAGTTTCCAAACCTCGTCCACAACCGACGTCGGGAAAAATAATTCGTTGCCCACAATGCTGGTGTTGGGCACCGCGGTCGGCGATTGCGGGTCGTGCAGGAATGCCAGCAACTCTTCTGCTCCCGACTGCCCGGGCTCTCCCCCCGCGTTCAAAAAAACCTTGCCGTAGCGCGCGGCAGCTTCCGCCAGATCCTTCGGCGGCTTGGCAAACGCGGCGGCAACGAGCGGGTTCAATTTGCCGTCGTCGATCAATTCTTTTAGACGGGTTGCGGCATTCGTTTCAAACCCGGTGGCCGGCAGTTCCGCCAGCACATGCCACGGAGAAAACATCGGGTGCGCTGCATCCACCTCAGTGTGAAGGAAGTCGCGCCAGCGGCGGACCGAGGCGGGCATGATGTCTTCCGCGACGAAGATTTGATCAAATCCTTCCTCGGGATATTTCTCCATTTCCAGTTGCGCCGTCAGATATTCGGCCACGCGTGATCGCAATCGCCCCGCCGCCTCATCCCGTCGTTCCTTCATCGTTTCCGCCGACGTTGCCTGGCGTTTCAGAAGTTCCTCATCGTCGCTTGCTCCCAGCGGAATCAATCGCTCGTCCGCACCATGAAAAACGCCGTAGAGTGAATAATAATCCGCAGTGGGAATGGGATCGTATTTGTGATCGTGGCAGCGAGCGCATTGCACAGTGAGCGCCATCGTACCACGCGTCACCACGTCAATCCGGTCATCGATGATGTCCGGCGTCACTCCGATGAAACGGCGGCCGCCGGTGATGAAACCCATCGCCGCGAGATCGGGAGAACCTTCGGGCAACAACTGATCTCCCGCGATCTGCAACAGCAGAAACCGGTCGTAGGGCAGATCTTCATTGAAAGCGCGAATCACCCAGTCGCGATAGGTCGGGGCGTGGACAAAGCGACGTTCCTCCCGAGCATAGACGTACCCTTTCGTGTCGGAGTAACGGGCGACATCCAGCCAGTGCCGCCCCCATCGTTCGCCGTAACGCGGCGATCCGAGCAGCCGGTCGATCAATTCGCTGACGGCAAGTTCACGATCAATCGCAACAGCTTTTAAGAATTGTTCGGTTTCTTCGTCCGTCGGCGGCAACCCCGTGAGATCAAAACTCATCCGCCGAATTAACGTCCTCGGGTCTGCGGCGTGTGCCGGGGTGAAACCGGTCCTCTTGAGCCCGGAAAAGATGAACCGGTCGATATCGGTCTTTACCCACGGATCGTTTCCGATGTCTGGTGGCGACACCGCAACCGGGGCATGAAACGCCCAGTGATCCATGGCGTTTGGGGGCGGCTTTGTCTCGGCTGTGACATGGATCACAGCGCCGAGCAACAGCCACAGCGCACTCAAAAATCCAGATGTCACCGAACCAAATCCGGTGTGCGCCGAAGCGGTTGAACTGGATGAGTTGCTTCTCAAAGCGCGGTGTTGTTGGTCGGTTCCTTCACCGACAAATCGGTCATCTGCTTTGCGTTTATCGTCACGGTCGCTGTGGCCGCTGACGATATGTCGGCCCGCTCCGAAAGGGAGTTCACGATGGCTTCGGCATTTCGCTCCACCCTGCCCGTGAAAGCGTCGCGACCGTTGATCATCACGGTCAACGGTTGATCCAGATCCAGCAACCGGTCGGAGAGCCTCAGACGAATGCCCGACGGTACATCCCCTTCCAGTCGGATCATCTGGCCCTTCACTGAGGCAATAATCTTCGGTCGGTTCTGAATCACGACATCTTCCGGCAGCTCCAGCCAGTAGAATCGCCGGTGCACAACATCGTCCTGTTGCCACACAATCTTCTCCGGCCACGGGTTGCGAACGAAACCGGCCATCCACGGCAGCGCTTCGGCGTCCTTCTTGTTCATCCAATGGCCGAGGCCCTCGTAGATGCGCGACATGTGGACATACCCGCCCGGGTCATCTTTCTCGAGGCGATCCAGTTCGACCGTGCGATCGGCGGCGATCTGATTGCGCTGGTAGGCGGAGTCATCGCCGCCCATGAAGATGGCGAAGGGCAGATTGCGCAGTCCCAGCAGCGAGGCTTCATTGGGATGACCGGCCATCATGGCGGCCGCAGCGAATCGATCGGCCATCCGTGGAGCCAGCTGCCACACACCATCACCCCCTGCGGAGTAACCCATCAGGTAAACCTTGTCGGGATTGACGCCGCGCAAAGCGACGTAATCGTCGATGAGCCGCTGGAACATCGGGTCGATGTGCGCCTCATGCCAGAGGTTCCAGGTATCGGTTGGCGCGCGCGGAGCCACGTAAATGCCTTCGGCCGGTTCGTAAAGTCCGATCTGGTTCCGCCATTGTTTGTCATTCACCGAAGCACGGGTATTGCCGCCACCATGCATGGAAATCCAGAGGCTGTGCCCGCCCTCCGGTGCGGCGCCGAACTCCTTTTCCAGCCATCGCAGTGTTTTGTCACCCTCGGTAATCGACTGTTGCTCGAACTCATCCTTCCGCTCGACGGCGAGTTCGGCGAACCGGTCTGCGGCAAGCAGTTGCAACGCACTTTCAGCTTCGGCTCGAGTTAGAGCATTCCGCAGCGCGGGGGCGTCAGCCGGACGTTCGACAGCGGGCAATGCCAGCCACGCTCGGACTGAATCGAGCGCTTCCGATCCGGGGGAAAGGTCGGCCCACACGGCATCCACGGTGGAGGCGCCTTTCGCCAGCGGGCCGAAGGGGATCTCGCGGATTTCATCCCCAACCGTGAAGCGTAGCCAACCACCGGTGCCGGGTTTCAGATTGAAGCGTGGCATGTCGTTGAGGTCCGCTGTTCCGGACTTCGTGTCTGCCAGTGCGCAGGAGCGTCGGACGCCGTCGAGCACACACACCTTGGCGCTGAGCCGTGTTCCTCCGGACTCGTCCCACAGCCGCACTCCAAGCTGCGCGAGTTCCAGTTTTTTTGAGTCGGGTTTTGCATACCGAGAGGTTACGTTGACGGCTGCCACGGACTGGCTGTTTCGCGCCCACACCATTGGGAAGTTTAATCCATCACGCTTCCACGAAGTCGCGTAGATGGCGTGCCTCGGAACATCCGCATGCGCTTGAGATGCATCACCGACGAACCAGCCGCGATCCAGACCCGCCGCGTCAAATTCATCCGCACCGGTGAAATGCCAGTCGCCGTCCCAGATCTCCACCCAGGTGTGGTTGCCGCGTTCGTTGCTCCAGAGCGGGGTCCCGATTGCGCGTGCCGGGATCCCAACCGCCCGGCAGGCTTCCACAAGTATGACGGACAATCCGGTGCAGGTCGCCATGCCGAGGTCCTTGGATTCTTTGAGGCTTTGGTTGGGTCGTTTGCGTCCGGTGTTGTAGTGCACCTTGATCCGGTTGAACAATTCCCGGTTCAGAGCTTGAGCGGCGGCGGTCGCGCTCGTTGCATTCTTCACGATCTCGCGGGCCAGTTCGTGCAGTTCAGGGCGCCACGCATCGCGGGTTTCATCAAACACGGCGTAAGGAAGAACATCGTTTTGGAAAATGTCCTCCGGGACATCAGCGGCCCATGGGAACTCTGCCCGCGCCCGAAAAGCGAGGTCGAGATTCTCGATGAGAAAGTCGGAGGAAAGCGTTTCGCGATCGGTCGCCGGCATGTGCTGAACCAGAAAATGCGCGGCGCGATCTCCAGCCTCTCCGTGCTTCGCTTTGGCCACCGCCACAAAATCATCAAGTGGAGCCGCAGCGGCCACGCTTGCGAGACACAAAAACGCGAGGAATGATTTCACGCGGTCAGGCTGTGTCAAAATTTCGACGTAGTCAAACACTGCGGACGTTCGACTGGCGCGGTCCGACAACCCGCAACCGTCAATGCTGATTATCGTCGGGGTGGGAGATGTTCGCAGTGGCGTTGTTGGAGGTCGTTTGTTCCATGGCCGGTCGAAGAGGATTCAGCAAAACCTTGTTTGCGCGGAAGAACGGGTCGAGCCCTTTACTTTTGGGATGGGAAAGATCAGGTTCCAGCCCGGATGGAAACGCAACCCGCAACATTGGAAGGCCGCCAGTGCATCACGCCGCAAACCGGAGAAGCACTCCCGCTGGATGGTAGTTGTCAAACTAAAGAACCGACCCCTTTATGGAGATCAACCTCACCGTGCCCGGCTTCCGAAACCAGAGGATCATTCTGGTGACCACGCTTCTGGACCCCAAACGATATCCGGCTGATGAACTGGCCAGGCTCTACCTGCGCCGCTGGTCGGTGGA
>Ga0335398_10002793_pt1 | contig 26795 bp, 17 predicted proteins | sample BON03_FD_205742 | JGI IMG/M metagenome (GOLD analysis project Ga0335398, IMG submission 205742) | Freshwater microbial communities from Lake Bonney liftoff mats and glacier meltwater in Antarctica - BON-03 (spades assembly) (version 2) | ecosystem: Environmental > Aquatic > Freshwater > Ice >... | reverse complement strand
GTCTCACGGATGAGATACTGCGCCTGAGATGAGAGTTTTCTGGCGTCTCGCTTTTTGATACCTCTCAATAATCGATGAGCACCGAATGTCAATCTTATTGAATGTATTTATGGGCCGTATTAATAGGAAGGGAAGCGGAAACACCTGTGTCCGGTTGAAATCGTGAAAGGCCCTGAGTACTGGGAACCAGCAACCCACCGTCCGGAAGCGGACTAGTGGCAGTCAACCAATTGGGATTCCCTCCAACCTCCGAATCCGGCCGGGCAAACAACGTCGCCGGCCACCGCTCAATGCGTCCGTCAGAATGCAGCCGAACCAGGCTGGAAGTGCCGACACGGAACCACATTGATTCATCGTCGCCGGATTGAAGGCCGTCGATCCAATCCCCATCCGCCATCAACTCACGGAGTTTGTCATTGCCGGGAACCGGATTGAATGCGGTGCCGTCATAAACAAAAAGCCCCGCTCCCTTCACCGCCACGAAGAGTTGATTGTTATCGTCCGCCAGCAACGAGGAAACGTTGCCCCCAGGCAGGCGTGGGTCGGACTTGGGATCGAAATTTACAAATCGTTTGCCATCAAAACGACTGAGACCGGAATGAGTCCCGAACCACAAATACCCGTCCGGCGTCTGCGCCATCGCACGAATAGAATTGCTGATCAGACCATCCTCTGAAGTCCAGATCCGGAAATCGTCTGCATCCACAGCCACATCCACGACCGGTGCCTGAACCGGAGCTGGCAAAGGAGGAAACTCTGACTGCTGGGCGAAGCCACGCGGGCTTGCGAAGCCCGCGAGTACCAGAATGATTGCGATGCGTTTCGCCCAGTGAGTATTCACTTCATGAAAAATATTTTTCGAGAAACACCACATCACTCAGTTCCTCTCACCATGTCGGCACGCTCATCGTGGAGCAAGTCTCTCGGGACGAAATCGTCAACCATCTTTTAGTCGACCGATTGATCCTGGTCTCCGGGCTCATGAAGCTGAATCGTTCCCGGCCCGTAAATCCGGACCGCTCCAGCGATACCTCCCGTGACTTTTACCCAGTAGGGCACATCTATTAACTTAGTTGCTTTGAAGATCGATGCCGTAAAACAAGGGATTTTTGACGCCTGTTTTCGTTTTGAGTTAGTTAATAGATGTGCCCATGGAACAATGGGCGCGCGTGCGTCGTAAAGTATTGGTGGATGGCGAAAGCAAGCGTTCGGTGATGATGGGCTCTGTGGATCACACTGCCCCAACAACTCCGTCAAAGTTGCGGCAAAACGCTTTCGAGCAATTTGACCTGCGGATAGTCCGGACCGAAAACAGCAGTCCAATCGTCGCGACACTGCGCCCACAACTGCTCCGCCTTTTCCTTGTCTCCAGATTCAAGATAACTCTCGCCCAGGTTGTATCGAGTCTGCGTCGTATGCGGGTGGTTTGTCCCAAGGATCTTCTCGTGAATCGCCAGAGCTTTGTTTAGCAGTTTTTTGGCTTCATCCTTGTTCCCCAATGCGTTTTGAAAGGCCGCGAGATTCAAGTAGGAGTTTGCCGCGTCATAATGGTTTTCACCATGGACCTTCACGAACATTGCGGAAGCTTCCTTCATTTTGACCAACCCTTCATCGGCATGTCCGCCACTGAGGAGTTCATGCGCCTCTTGATTGAGTTGGGATGCTTGCTGCAATATTTCGTGATCATCAGCAGACACCATTGAAAACGGTTCTCCACTGAGAATCATTTGCTCGCACACGACCGTCCCGCCTCTCTGAACCCATACCACACCCGCGACTGGAACACCGAGCCGCCCGACGGCAGCACTGCCGATGGTGTTTGTGCCCTGAACTAGAGTAAGGAGACCATGTCGAAAACGCAGAAGCCATTTCCCATCCCGTGGCGCCTCCGGCAGTTGAATCGCTCTAATCACCCTGTTCTGATTCGATGTTTCCTTCACGAAACTCACCAGAGTCGATACCTCAGGGTTCTTGGAGCGTTGCAACTGGACGCTAACAATCGTGCGATCAAATAATACGAACTTGAACTCGGTCTGTAATTTCGCCGGCTCCTCTTCTTCGGGCGGCCTAAATTGTAGCATCAATTCCAGCTCCACATGCGCACCCGCCTGAACTGGACGGATGAGCGACAGGTGCCCACCCATCGCGTAGGAGCGACCCTCATCGTCGTAGCTTCCAGTGCCTCCCGAAGAAGTGCTCCCCGGAATACTCACCGGGTTCAGGTGAAAGCGTTCGTGAGGATTGTCCGCAAACTGTTCGTCAAAAACAGTCACCCACTTCTCCGTCTCCGCTCCAAAAACGTTGATGCCCATCAGCATCGACACGAGGAAGAAACAGGGACTATAAAATGAGGTGACGTTCATGTTGTTGGGGATAACGCTACTGTTTGATCTCATGTTAGAAAAGTTAAGTTGCTGCCAGTTATTGTTTCAATTTTGATAACGCTCAGGGTATCGCCACCTCAGGTCGCGTCGGTCGGTGATGTTGACCGGAGTGTTGACTGATAGCTACTCCTCGGGGTCACCCAGTTGCCCCGGCGAGTTGCTCCCTGTTTAATGGTATTGCAATGGTAAACGGCATGAATCGAATTGGTGAAAGACTACATGACGCGGCGGTCCTGTCTATCGCTCAAAAGGATTAGATTTGAGGATTTTTCTGGCGGCCAATTCCACGATCGGGTGTGTTTGAAACTGAGGGTCAACCGGATGCGCCGGATGCTGAAAAGGTGGGGCGAGGGGAAGCCGACATTCGGCCTCCGAACGAGCCTGCGATGGCTTGGGGCAACCTCTGAATCCCGTTCCGCCCCGCATGGAGGAAGGCGGTGAACCGCCGAAAGGTCTTGGGCACGGGCGGCTGAAGACCGGAGAACTGATTCCGCCCCGTGCGCTCAAAGTTCGTTCGGAGAACTCACTCCACCTTGACCCTCAGTTTCATACGCACCCGACGGGAGAATGAATCCGTATGTGCAAGCCGTTCCTGATCCGTGTTTTCCCTTCCGTGGTTCACATCTCCGGTTTTAGGTTTAGCAACACCTCCTGGGTGGCGTCCTCCGCATCAGCCCGGCCACCGATGCAGCGAGCGGGCGTATCGATAGACTGCGTCCGCGTGTTGACTGCAAAGTAGCTTGAACTCGAGTTCGCGGAGGGCTTGGGCGACGACGATTTTGCTCAGTTCATCGCTGAAAATCGACAGTCTTGATCGGTATAGGTGAGACCGAGCAGAGGCCCCTGGTATCTGTTCAATACGGCGGACTGATGATTCGGAAGAACGATGCGCCGGCAGTCTCCGGTACGATCATCTCGACGCGGACACTGCGACTGGCGGCGGGGACGTGTTGGATCGTTGTCCAGTTGGATACCGCGAGGTTGTCGGTTGACTGGAGCAGATAGCGTTTCCCGACGGCGGCCGTGAATTGAAGTCGGACCAGTCCGCTGCTCTGGATCACCGGGCTCAGGCGGAGGTAGTCGGTTTCATCATTCGGATTGGTGTGTGCGCGCCATTCGTCGAGATTGCTGAGACCATCGAGGTCCGGATCGCCGGTGGCTCCGTTGATGCCGGTGTTCGAATCGGGATTCAGGCCGAACAGAATCTCCCACGCCGTGGGCAGGCCGTCGTTGTCCGAATCCATGGAGGTCCAGCCGTTGAACGATCCTGGTGTCGGACTCGCGGCGATCCAGTTCAACGGTTCATCAGCATGATCCGTGACTGACAGTCGTTGGAGTGACCGGCCGCTGCCGTTCGCGTTGGTGGTCCAGAGAAAGCCGTCGCCGTAGCGCACTGAATCCGTCTCAATCATCGGGACGAAGCCGGGATTTTCAGCGGGGGCCTGTTGCGGGCGGTCCGGCATCAGCAAAGTGACGCGTTCCTCGGCGTTGTTCAGTTTTCCGTTGAACGGACCGAGGATGGTTTCGTTGCCGGTCAGGCTGTAAGCGCTGCGGAAGGCGGCGAGTGATGCGGTGTCACTCACCGGATTAAAGCTGACGATGAGCAGATGGCCGTTGGCCGGAATCGTCGTGCCTTGCGGAAAGGTGTAGTTGACGCCGTCCGCGATCTGCCAGGTGTTGGTCAAATGACCGGGGTCAAAGAGATTGACTGGGGATGCGGTGATGTTCCGGAGTTCGATGAATTCATCCCGGTTGTTGCCGACTCCGTTTGCGTCTGGAGGAAAATGCATGATCTCGCTGATGACGATCGGGCCGGTGGCGACGGCGGAGTTTTCCCCGGGCAACGTGCTGGAAAACTGTCGGACCAGCCGTTCCTTGCCGACAGAGTTCGCGATGCGACCGAGCGTGATGCCGTTGAGGTTTGCGCCGAAGGAGAGCCCGTGCAGGTGGCCGGTCAGATCACCGATGGAGTTCGCCGACAACAGCCAGACCTCGTCACCCAGCGAGCTCAAGCGAAAGCTGTTGGTCGATTGCGGATCCGCATTGAAATTCGATTCGTCGACGAGGAGATAGCCGTTCGCGGGAATTGTGGTTCCGGTGGAAAACTGATACTTGCGCGGCTGGTCCAGGCTGTCGGTCAGCCACCAGTAACCGATGTTCACGGACTGATCAGAAAGGTTGCGCAGTTCGATGGTGTCCACCTGCGGGAGGTCGGTGTGCGCGAGGACTTCGTTGATGACGACCGGTCCTTCGAGTTGGGGAACGCCGTCATCCGCTCCGGGCGAACCGAGCGCCGCCGCGCTGCCGCGCCAGATTGCGGAATGGCTCAGCGGATTGCCGGGAACGTCCTCGTAGCGGAGTTGCAGACTGAACCCAAGCCCGTCGGTCAACCGGTTCCAGCCGTCCTCGAAGCTGAAATCGAGGATCGTGGCGCCCGCAAAATCAACCAGCGCGATTCGTTCGCCGTTATTGTTCAAACTGCCGGAGTATTGACCGGCGATCAGTTGACTCGCGGCATAGCGCAGATTGAACGCGTTGACATTCTTCACCAGCAGGAGCCTCCCCCCGGCGTTAAGCGTCATCGGTGCGTTCGTCGTGAACTGAAATGTGATGCCGTCGGTGAACGTTGCTCCCACGAGGTCGATCGTGTTTGCGGAGATGTTCTTCAGTTCGAGGAATTCGAAATCATCCTCGGTCAGCAATGGGTTCGACAGGAGTTCGGCGGCCGTCGGCGGAGCGGGGTGGTAGTTGATCTCGGTCACCGCGAGTGAGGTGGTGTTCGCAGTCGGGACCACCGTGAGACGGGCGGAGAGGATCCCGGACCAGCGACTGGTGAGCGGCGGGTTGTTCGGCCCGGTCAGGCTGGTGTGGCCGGAATGGAACACGCGCGCCCGGACTTCGGCGGTCGAGTTGATCGTGATGGGGCCGGAGTAAGGAAACGCGGTCGGCGACACCGCTCCGCCCGGCAATCGCGGGTCGCTTCCGTCGAGCGTGAAATAGAGCGCGCCCGGACCGGGTTGGGTGAGCTGAAGCTGGAAACCGACGTTGACCCGGCCGCTGGCGGCGTTCATGGACGGCGGAGCGACGAACTGGCTTTCCATGAACTGGATGCGGTTGAGCAGCCACTGTTTCTTCAACGCGATTTCTCCGGCGTAGCTGCCGTCGCGCGGATTGATTCCCCAGCGCGTGCGTTCGCGCGGTTGCGCCTCGGCGAGTTCCGCCGCGAAGGTGTCGACCACATTGTTGATGTTGCCGGTGCTGAACGTGGTCCGACGCAATTCCTGCCAGCGATCAATATAACGTTGATAGAATTCCAGATCGGTGAACAGCCGGTTCCACCAGGTGTAGTTGAAAAAGTCCGTCCCGCCGTCACCCGATTCGGACCGCCAGACAAGCGGATTGCTGTCGCGGCCGTCGGTGGAACCGAGCGCGCGGTCGAAATCCCAGATCGGGCCGAAGGTGATTTTTCCGCCGCGCGGTTTGTGCATGAACGCGCTCAGCCGCAACGCGTCGACATTGAAGGACAGGACGTTCAGCAGGTGATGGTCGATTGCGGCGTTGACATCAAGATGTGTGGCATAGCCGGTCAGGGGATTGGCGTAAGAACTTCCGTAAAGAGCCGTTCCAAAGTCCGCAAAGTATCCGCGGATGAACTGTTCCTGCGCGTCCCGTTCCGGCAGCAGGATGTCGGTTTCGCCCGGGTAGACGTAACGGATGCTCTGATTGGCCGCATAGAATCCGTTGTCGCCCGGATCGGCCCGGTCGATCTTCAACATGTAGCCGCCGGAGATCTCCGGTTGCAGGGTCTGCTCGGGCAGCAGGCGGTCGATATTCACGCGGTCCCCCTCGCGGTCGACCTTCTCCATGAACACATAGACGCCGTAGTAGTCGCCCATCCCGACGTCGCCCCCGTCGGTATTGATGAACACCTCGACGAATTTCGTGCGGACGGCGTAGCGGCCGAGTTGATTGCTCAGTTCATACATGAGCGGATTGTTCATCAGGCTGGGATCGAAATTGAACGGCGCGTAGAGCACCCAGTCCGCCTCCTTCGACATGCCGAATGGTTCGATGTCGACGTCCCGGTTTAATTCGTCCCAGGCCTCCACCGCGAGATTGGGCTTGGGCTGGCCGCCGGTGCTGGAACCGCGGGTCTTGATGCCGGCCCGCGTGACGATGCCCGGCATGTTCGTCGGGGATGTGCGGCCATTGACCGGATCAAAGAACGAGATCACCGATTCCTTCTGCGGGTCGCCGGAGAAGCCACCGCGACCGAAGTTGTCGATCACGATGACCGGCAGATTGGAGGTGAAGCTCGTGATGTCCGGCGCGAGCTTGATGAAGGCCGCACCGGTGACCGGCCCCGGCCCTTTTCCGGGCTCAATGACGCGCGCACGGATGTAGCTGGACGCCGAGACCGTGACCGGCCCGGTGTAGAGCGCAGAGGTATCATTCGGTTCATCCCCGTTCAACGTGTAGCGAACCTGTGCACCCTGAACCAGTGTTACCTGGCTGAGTGAAAACTGTAGTGACGTGGTGAAGGTCTGTCCGGGCCGCGAGATGGTCACCTCTCCCGCGAGCTGGGCGTATCCGTTTCCATTGATCGTGCGCGGAGTGGGCTCCGGAAAAAACACTGCCGAGGGACTTCCGTTGGCGTAGGTGCGCCCGACCAGCTGGGGTGAGATCAACAGATCGGAGCTGCCGACGCCGTTGTTCAATCCGTGGAACGCAAATACATTGTTGCCGACCACGAGGTTGTTGCGAAACGGCGTGATGTCGATGTCGAAAAACTGTAGCGCGATGGCGTCGGCGCGGTTGAGCGGCGCGCCGGACTGCCAGTCCGCGGAGACCGGGGCGTTGTCCCGATAGACTTCGGTGCCGTTCAGGTAGACAATGACCCCGTCCTCATACTTCAAACGCAGCGTGTAGAACTCGTAAAGTGAAGGGTCCGCAAGGGCAAACGGAACGCGCGCATAAACCGTTTCATTCGTATTCCGCATGTTTCCCACGTCGAGCCCGACCTCCGCGCCGTAGTCGTAGCCAACGCCCGTTGTTCCGGTGAGCCAACCGCCATCATTGAAGACGGCATTCTTCCAGTTCAATCCGAGGTTGCCGCTCGGCGGGATGAACGCCTTCGCGGGGGAACCTTCGGCCAGCAACACTGCGTCGGTGGTGTTCAAACTGAACCCGTAGGAGACGTCCTCCCGCTGCGGCGGAAATGGATCGAAGGAATGCGAGGTCGTCGAGCCGTCGGGGCGGATCAAGGCGAGGAATTCACCGGCCTCGTTCAGTTTGAAACTGGTGTGCAGCGGTTGGCCGACCAGCGTCCGGTTCTTGCCCGAGGCGAACAGAAGAACATAACGATCTGGCGGCAGCGTGATATTCGGAAAACGCCATTGCGTGAGGTTCGTTGACCGGTTTGAGAGGAACCAGCCGTCCAGATTGAACGGCGTCGTGCCTGGGTTGTAGATTTCGATCCAATCCGAATGGTCGCCGTCCTCATCGACCAGCGAGGTCTTGTTGACGGCCATAAACTCGTTGATCCGGGGATCGGCGGCGGACAGATTTTGCCCGCACAACATGGACAACAATAACGATAACAGGACAATTTGACGTAGCACGGCGGAGATTAGCATAAACAGCGCGGTTGAGCCAATCGAATGCCAGACACAGTTCGAGGCACCGACCGAATTAAAGGGTGAGTAGACCGAGGCGGCCTGGAGCCTGGACAATCTCGTGGTCACCACCTCGGCGGCAAACGGAAGCCGACTGTTGATCGCCGCCGGTGCCACGGGCAACAAACTGAATCTTCGCGTCCAAGGTCAACCCGGTTCCGCTGTTACCATCCGTCGTTCTACGGATTTCAACTCATGGACCTTCGTTCAGGACGTCTCCAACCAGACCGGTGATTCAACGATCGAAGTCGATTTGAACGCGTTCGGTTCGCCGATATTTTTTCGTGCGAATGGAAACTGACGAGGGAAACGTCAGTCACGGCCTCTCAAAAACCATCAACGGCCTCGGCTCTTTCTGAATGGGTTGGGAACTGCCTGATGTGTTGTTCCGGTTCGGTTGGCCTAGAATCCCCATGATGCCGGCCTTTAGTTGCTGGACGCGCGTCCCGAAATCCGGGACCGGCGATTTGCCGAGATCGGGCCCCCACGTCCAGAGCGTGTTGTCGGAGGTCAGCCCGACGATGGTCGCGCCGCTTCCCCAGACGGTCACCCAATCGGAGCGTTCACCAAATTGCTGCCAGTTTTCCTTTGTCGGTGTCTGCCCAAAATTCCAGGAAACGGGAGTTGCCCAGAGGGCACCGTTTTCGCGTACTTGAAATCCGCCCAAAGTCAGTTCCGGTTTTGTCAGCATCCCGGTCGCGAAAGAACCTTTCACGGAGATCGAGATGAAGCGGGTGCAATTGTCTTTGGCAGGAGTGTTCTCAGCTGGAACTCCGTCTGGGTGCCACAGTTCGCCCTGCCGGTTCTTGACGAGCCCCGACGAACTCACCAACTCCACCCAGTTCGTATCGTTGTTGAACCGTGTCGGAGTCGGCAGGTTGAGCTGTTGATATGAATTCCCGGTTCGGGTCGGGACAAGACCCCAAACCCAGAGCGTACCATCACGGCGCAACCCAAATGTTGCCAATCCTTGAGCGTCGATGTCGGACCAGTTCGAGTCGGTTCCAATTTGGATTGGAACAGGTTGGTGTGGGCCGACAGCAACTCCTAGCTGGGCGTAAGAGTTGTCACCCCAAGCCCAGAGAGTTCCGTCGTTCCGCAGCGCTGCGGAATGGCGATGTCCGGCGGAAATCTTCGTCCAGTTTGTATCGGTTCCGACCTGTTCGGGAGTAACTCCAAGATTCGTCTGCCAGCGCCGCCCCCACTCCCAGAGGGTTCCGTCGTTTTGAAGCGCGAGCCAGTGCGAGGCTTCGCCTGCGGCACTTGCCCAATTCGTTCCCGTCCCGATTCGAACTGGCACCTCCGCCAGTGGCTGGGACCGGTTTGCGGTTTGTCCCCAATGCCAGAGGGAACCGTCCGGTGGAATGATGAGCACACCGAAGCGGTTGGGAAATACTTTCAGCGGCGCATTGTTGTTTGCGAGATGGACGATCACGGGTGGCGGTGGCGACGGCTCAGTAATTCCGTAACATAAGGCCGCCACGATGGTGACCAGGATGAGAGCGCAAACTGTGATCAACCGTTTCTTTCGGCGCTTCGGTTTCGGTTCGGCAACGACTGGTGCAGCCTGTTCCGAAGCAACTTGTTCGACGGCGGCTCCGGCCTGCTTCCCTTTCGCTCGGCGCGGTTTTGGCGCGGTCCAGACGTCAGAGGTTTCCTCCTGGCGACCGGCCAATTCGTGAAACCGGGTGCGGAGAAGGTGAAATGATCTCCAGCCAAACAACGCATCGAAGGCCAGCCCGAGAACGAACCAGAGCGGAAGATAGAATTTCCAACTAAGCGACTGCGGGATCGCGGAAAAAAGAAAGGTCCAGACCGACGCTCCCAACGCGATAATCGCAAACCCAATCCACGGCAGAACAAGAACGCAAAAGAGCGTGCCCAGATTGGCTTTGTGTAAACTTTTGCCCGAAAGAGCCGCAGCCATCGAGGTGAAGACGAGCGCAGCAATGTCGAAGAGCAACATACCGATTCCAGCCAGCCAGAGGCCGATCACCCTGGGCGCTTCCGATCCTTGTGCCAGATGGCCCATCATCAGGAGCTCGACCAGCACGACGAGCAGTAGCGGCCACAAAAATTGACGGCGCAAGGCGAGCAGTTGTCCTCCCAGAATCTGCATTCCGTTGAGCGGTGTCGTCAGCAGCAGCTCAAGGGCACCGGCCCGTTTGTCTTCCAGAAGCCGGTGCCCCGCTTCGAGCGCGATCCAGATTTTCAACGTCGAGTTGATGATGACGGCCAGCGTGACATAGACGAAGGCATCGAGCCGGGTGTCACCGTGGGCCTTCCAAATGAAGAGCTACCACAGGCCGCCCGCAGCGAGGAACGCCCAGACTTGAACCGGCTTGAAACGGTTGCGCGAGGTGAGCCAGTAGTAGGCGTTCAGGTCGAGCACGCGCCTGCGAAACGCGGACTGCTTGGCGCTTCGAATCGAAACCGGTGTTGGTGTTGGGGTCGTATCGGGGCGTTTCACAACTTTTGAAACGGACGGTTTGTCCTGCCAGGAGCGTGGAACGATCCAGCTGGCCAACGCGAGCAACGTGATGGAGATGAACTGCGTCACTCCGATCGACCACCAGAAATCCTCCGAGTGGAACGCGTAACGACTGTCCGCCGCCAGATACATTGAGTAACCCGGACAAGAATAGAACAGTTGGGCGACAAACATGTTTCCACGCGAGTTGACCAGGATTAATCCGCCAATCGCCGCCGGGATTGCCGTGATGAACAGAAGCGTCAGAAAATTGGCGGCGAGCGCCCGGTGGAAATCACGACTCATCGAAGACGTAAACACGCCGACGGAGATCGACAGCAGAAAGGTGCTGACCAGCACCACGACCGTTCGCCAGAGCTCGCCGTTGGTCATTCCACCGAGCAACAACGGCACCGCCAGCACCGGGAAGACCGCCAGCAGCCCGTAGAACCCGTTGAGCGAAGTGGCGACAACTTTCCCGAGGACGATGTCGTACCCTTTGAGATCCGTCAGAAAGAGGAACCCGATGGTGCCGTCCCTTTTTTCCTCGCTGATACAATCTGCGGTGGAGAGACGTCCGGCCACAAAACTGTAAACGATGGCGAGGCCCGACAACGCCCAGAAAAGCGGTCGGCCCACGTTCGCCGCGCCAGAGATGGGATTGGCGATCATCAAGGCCGCTCCGATCACGATGGCCACCGCCGCGACGGCGATCCGCACCCGGTACGTGCTTCGTCGTCGTGCGGCCACACGCAGTTCACGTTCAACGATGGGAAGGGAGGTCATGCTGATTTCACAGAGAATCAAAGGCCGACAAGCCAAAGTCAACTCAGGGGGAAACAAACGAGATTTCTCTCGCGCTTCAATAAAGCCGTCTTCCGGTGCATCAATGGCCCAACGCTCGATTGGACCCGCCTCAAAAACGGTCGGCATGAACTATTTTGAGCATTTGTTCACCTGACCTGTGTGGCGTTCCAAACTGGCCTGTGCAATCCCTCGGATTCTCCTTTGCCCGGAGGCCCGCTTGGCGTTTACTACGACCACATGTTGCCGCCTGATTACCACATGCACACGCCGCTCTGCCACCACGCGGTGGGCGAGCCGGTAGAATACGCCCGTCGCGCCCGAGATCTCGGTCTGAGCGAGATCGGTTTCACGGACCACTCACCGATGGCTCGCGATGATTTTGACCCCCGGTCGCGCTGGCGAATGCTCTATGGCGAGCTGGATGACTACATCGCCGCCGTTGAGCTGGCGCGCCGGGAAGTTCCCGAAGTTACCATCCGCATCGGATTGGAGGTGGACTTCGTACCGGGCCACGAAAACTGGATTCAGCAACTCGCGGAACTCCATGGATGGGATTTCTTTATTGGATCCGTTCACTATCTCACCAATGATTTTGCGGTGGATGATCCACTAGACATCCCGAAATGGAAGGATCACGAACCGCAGAAGATCTGGCAGAAATATTTTGAACTTCTGACGCAGGCGGCCGGATCTGGACTTTTCGACATTGTCGGGCACGCCGATCTTCCGAAGAAGTTTAGTTTTCAGCCGCCACGCGATTACGCGCAATTGTATGATGATTTTCTCGGAGCCGTGGCGAGGACCGGAATTGCGATCGAACTCAACACCGCGGGGCTGCGGAAAGACTGCAAGGAGATCTACCCCAGCCGGCAGATTCTCGAGTCGGCATTTGCGCGGCGGATCCCGATCACGTTTGGTTCGGACGCCCACGCGCCGGAGGAGGTGGGGGCCGATTTCGAGGCGGCGGTCTGGCTCGCCCTGGAAGTTGGTTACCAATCATCGATCCGTTTCGAGAAACGCCAGTGTCGGCCGGGAGTCATGCTGGCGGCGTCGTGACGGAATGCGGCTACCCCGGTTCGCGCGACTCGTTTGCAAGTTCGTCACTTTTTCCACTGATTCGTTTCCCATGGCCAACGCCTACTATGAGTCCGGTGATTCGCGCGCGCGCAAGGTGAACGAACTGTTCGCCTCGATCGCGCCGCGTTACGACCGCATCAACGACATCCAAAGTTTCGGGATGCACCACCGCTGGAAACGCCGGCTGGTGGGGATGGCCGCACTCCGGGCGGGGGATCGGGCGCTGGATGTCTGCTGCGGCACCGGTGACATCGCGGAGCTGCTTGCGGCCACGGGCGCCAGAACGACGGGTTTGGATTTTACCGCTGAAATGCTCGAGGTTGCCCGCCGACGTAATGGTGCAATCGAATATGTTCAGGGAGACGCCATGAACCTGCCGTTCGAGGACGAATCGTTCGATGCGCTAACCGTCGGGTTTGGTCTGCGCAATCTGGCGGAGTGGAAAACCGGTCTTGAGGAAATGCACCGCGTCGCGAAACCCGGCGGGCGACTTGTCGTGCTTGATTTCGGCAGACCGGACAGCGGTCTCTGGCGTGCGCTTTATTTCGCCTACCTGCGGATGATCGTTCCCGTTTACGGAAAGCTGTTTTGCGGGAACTGGTCGGCCTACGCTTACATACTTGAGTCGTTAAAAAATTACCCCGCTCAACGTGGCGTCGAGCAGGGTATGACAGAACTGAACTGTAAGGATGTTCGCGTTGTAAACTTCTTCGGTGGCGCGATGAGCATCAACCACGGCGTGAAAGCCTGATCAATCAGCGAGGCGCTTCACGCGGATATTTTTGTATTTTACGACGCTGCCTGGATCATGGGCTTGGAAGGCGAAAGTTCCCGGGCTGATGAAGCGGGTGAAATCCTTGCCCGGCTTGGCTCCATCAGGCTGGGTGTAAGACAGCACGACCACGTCATCAATCTTCACCGTCACATTGTTACCGTTTACGGTGATGGTTTGCGTCCACCAAGTGTTGTCTTTGGCGGGAGTGTTTCCCAGATTGGCAACGTCATAGAGGCTGCCGGTTTTTTTCCAGTCGCCATGGGAGACATTCACCTGACACTCAAAACCGTTCGTGGGCCAGCTCTTTGCCTGATACTTGGTATCGAAATAAATGCCGCCGTTCGATTTTGGCCCGGTCATCACGTCCACTTTGAATTCAAAATTCTTGAAGGGTTTCTCATCGCCCACGTAATAAAGGTGGCAGCGCTCACCGTTGGCGACAATCGCCCCGTCCTCAACACGGAAGGACGCTTCGTTTTCATTGGCTTTTTTCCAGCCGTTCAACGTCTTTCCGTCGAACAGCGATTTGAAGCCGGGTTCAACATCAGCAGCCTGCGTGTTCAGAATGGAAAACGAAACGGCGGCTGTGAGTAACAATGAGAATTTCATGGGCCGGATGGTGGCGGTCAGATCGCTAAAAATGCAATCCGGAATTTTCGAGACCTTGAACACGCGAACCCTCTCTTGGTGTGTTCTTTTCGAGAAACGTCTTGGCAGGGAATCGCCCCTGCCATCATGTTTCTGAGCAAACATGAATCAGAATAGCCAACAACACCGGCCTCCAGAATCGCATGCCGGATCAGGAGTGGGGGCCGTCGGCGCGGTGGCCGGAATCGGACCCCGGATCTTTTCAAGAGCCTGTTTCCTGGTGCTTGGAGTGTTCCTTTGCGCACCGGTCACCAGGGCGTCAGACCGGCCCAACATCGTCTACATCCTCGCCGATGATCTGGGATACGGTGACGTGGGGTGCCTGAATCCGGACGGCAAGATCCTGACTCCCAACATTGATCGACTGGCGGAGCAGGGGATGGTTTTCACGGATGCACACTCAAGTTCCGCCGTCTGCACGCCGACCCGCTACGGTATTCTGACCGGTCGCTACAATTGGCGGTCACGGCTGAAAAATGGCGTGCTGGGCGGGTTCTCACCGCCATTGATCGAGAGGGATCGTCTGACCGTGGCGGCGTTTCTCGATGCCAACGGGTACAACACGGCCTGCGTCGGGAAATGGCATCTCGGATTCAACTGGCAGTTGAAGGACGGCGGGGTCGCCGACGATAAAGGAAGTTACGGGGCGCTTTACGAACGAGCCTGGGACGTCGACTACAGCCGGCCCATTCTGAACGGTCCGCTTTCCGTCGGATTCGATTACTTCTTCGGCATCAGCGCGTCGCTCGACATGCCACCGTATGTTTTCATAGAGGACGATCAAGCCACGGAGATCCCGTCCACCACCAAGAAATTTCTGCGCGAAGGTCCGGCGGGGGAGCGGTTTGAAGGCGTCGACGTGCTGCCGCAGATCACGCAGAAAACGGTGGAATTCATTTCGGCGAACGCGGCGGCGTCCAAAGCGGGACAACCGTTCTTCGTCTACATGCCGTTGAACTCACCGCACACTCCGATCCTACCGTCGCCGGAATGGCAGGGGAGAAGCGGACTCAACGCTTATGCGGATTTCGTGATGCAAACCGACGACACGGTGGGGAGGGTGATGGCGGCGCTCGAGCGTAGTGGAGTCGTCGAAAACACATTGATCATTTTCACCAGTGACAACGGGTGTTCCCCGCAGGCGAATTACGCCGAACTCGCAGCAAAGGGCCACGATCCCAGCCATGTCTTTCGCGGACACAAGGCGGACATCTTCGAGGGTGGGCATCGCATTCCATTCATCGCGTCCTGGCCCGCCCGGGTAAAAGTCGGTACCACGAGCCAGCAGTTGATTTGTCTGACCGATCTGTTCGCAACGACCGCCGAGATTCTGGGCGAACCTGTTCCTCCGGATGCTGCCGTGGACAGCGTGAGCATTCTCCCCGCGCTGGAAGGTCGCGACCACGGTCCGCTGCGCGAGGCGGTGGTTCATCATTCGATCAACGGCTCGTTTTCGATTCGTCAGGGCCGTTGGAAGCTCGAGCTTTGTCCGGACTCGGGAGGTTGGAGCGAGCCACGCCCGAATAGTGGTGCGGCGAAGAAACTTCCCGCCACTCAACTCTACGATTTGACGGTCGATATCGGCGAGACGAACAACCTTCAAGCCGAACATCCGGACGTGGTTGAGCAGATGACAAAGTTGCTGGACAAATATGTGGCGGACGGGCGTAGCACTTCAGGGTCGGCACAATCAAACAACGGGGACGTACAGATTCGTCGTTGATTCCGCACGTCTGTGGAAACCGGTCTCAAAAGGCAGCGCCGGTTTCTGGTGGAACGGACCCAATTCCGGCTCCAACGTCTTCTGAAACAGAACGTTCTGATTTCGCCCTTGTGACGTTCCGCGAACATCGGCATAGAATCAGTTTTTGGACCCAGCCTGCTCGTTACGGCACAAAAAATTGGAGCTGAAATGACCGTCGCGGAACTTATCGAAAATCTGGAGAAAGTGAATCCCTACCTTGTTGTCCGCGTTTGGGATACCCATCGGCGTTGCTTCACTGATCGTTTCTACGTGCAGTCGGCCACTTACGACGATGAATTGCTGGTCACGCCCGCCACGGAACAGCGACCGAAAGCCTCTGCAACGGAAGGGCATCCGTTTTTTGAAGATCTTCCTCCGGACAGGCCGTCTCCGAATCCATAGTGCGACGCACACCTTTTCTTAGAAGATGGTTGCGCGTTCCGGTGTAGAGAATAGAGTTCTTCTAATCGCCGTTCTGTCTTAACCCCGTCATTATTATGAAATATCAGGTAGATGACTGGCACTTCCGGCTTGCCGAGAACAACGTCGTTGCTGCGGAACTGTTTCTGGACAACGGACAAAAGGCCATCCTTGAGGTGCTGCCGCTAAACTACGACAACACGCAATCATCCGCCGGAAACGAGATGATCGTGTGGTGTGAAATGCCCGGTGAAATGGTCACCGAAGGCACCTGCCAAGCCCGCTGGATCACCCGCCCGCCCGACAACAAATGCCCGTGGAGTCGCGTCGAAATTCCGCCGGGACTCATGGGGCAGATCGAGGAACGCCTCGCCGCCGCGCAACATCAGGTCATGTAATTCGCGGGCGGTCCTAGGTCAGTTGATTCGGGCCAGCAACCAGGTGAGCAATTCGCTGATCGGCAGCCGTTCCTGCGCGCCGTCGTCGCGGTGGCGGAGTGTCACCGTGTCTTTGTGTTCCGGACCGTTCTCGCCCACGGTGTCGAAATCGATCGTCACACCAAACGGTGTTCCCGCCTCGTCCTGTCGCGCATACCGGCGACCGATCGCGCCGCCTTCGTCATAGAACACGTTCATGTGCGGTCGCAACAGATCGCGAACTTCCAACGCCTTCGCAACCAGCTCGGGTTTGTTTTTCAACAACGGAAAAATGCCGACCTTCACCGGCGCGATGCGCGGATGGAATTTCAACAACGTGCGGACTTCCTTCTTGCCCTTGTCGTCCACTGTCTCCTTCTCGAAGTAGGCATCGGCGAGCAACGCAAGAATCAGGCGATCAACACCGGCGGAAGGCTCGATCACGTGCGGAATATACTGTCCCTTCGCGAGGCCGTCGGCGTCAGCACGGGCCATTTTCTCGGCGGACTCGGGAGTTTCACCGGTGCGGGAGAGATAGCCCAAACGATGTTGATAGTAGGATTCTGATAACTGCGTGCGCTTCGCCTCATCCAGATCTTTCCAGGCGGTTTTTAGAGTATCATCGAACACGCCCATCAGTTTGCCGGACGCGCGTTGGTGTTGCGACAGATCGAAATCACTGCGGGCGGCGATGCCTTCCAGCTCTTCACCCATGAGGTCACCGTTCGCGTCGCGTTTGCTGAACGGGAAGGTGTAGAGAATGTCCACCGTCGCACGGGCGTAGTGCGCGAGTTCTTCCGGCGTCTGCCAGTATTCCTTCAGGTTTTTTCGCGGCAGGCCAATGCTCTCGTAATAGGCGATCCGTTCCTCGACCCAATACTGGTGCCACATCTGCCAGCCCCAGTTCGGCTGCGGTTCGCCGGGGTGGCCCGGAGCCGCCGGAGTGGCGACGGTGCCGTGGATGGCCTCGGTCACTTCGTCGGGTTTGATGAAGAATTCGAGTTCCATCTGTTCGAACTCGCGGGAGCGGAAAATGAAATTGCGCGGCGTGACTTCGTTACGAAACGCCTTGCCGATCTGCGCGATGCCGAACGGCACCTTCTGACGCGACGTTTCGAGCACGTTCTTGAACTGTGCGAAGATGGCCTGCGCGGTTTCGGGCCTGAGATAGGCGACATTTTCCTCGTCGGCAACCGGACCGACGTAGGTCTTGAACATCAAGTTGAACGGGCGTGCTGGTGATAATTGAAAACAACTTTCAGGATGATAATCAATTGTATCGTTAATTTGATTTGGAAGCGGCTCATCAGGAAAGAAAGGTTCAGCAATACCTTTTGATTTGAAATATTCTAGGGCTTTGCTTTTGGCTGATTCTGCTGGTTTGCCTTGAGGTAAAAGAATTGAAATTGGCTCAAAAACAATGGACGCACCAGCTTCTAAATCAATTGTTCCCTGCTTGTTTATTTCTTTAGCAATTGAGGCATCAATTGCTTTTGAAGAACGCCCTAAACTTTCAAACGAAAACAACTGCTTAATTTTTTGGGCTCTTTGATCCGCGGGAAATTGGCTTAAATAAGTTTCAATTTTCTTTGTTTCTCCTGCTGCTTGAAACGTGTAAGCCGTGCCTGATCGCGGTTCAACTTGATCGGCGCGAACCCTTTTTTTCGTCAGTGGACATTCGCGCATCATGTCCGCAAACGTATCCACGTGCCCCGACGCTTTCCAGATGGCCGGGTTCATGATGATGGTGGCTTCCAGTCCGGCGATGTCGTCGCGCAGGCGGGTCATGGTTTTCCACCAGGTTTCCTTCACGTTCCGCTTCAGTTCGGCGCCGAGCGGGCCGTAGTCCCAGAAGCCGTTGATTCCCCCGTAAATCTCGGACGACTGATAAATGAACCCGCGCCGCTTGCACAGCGACACGATCTTTTCCATCAACGGTATTTCTTTGGGATCGGCCATAAGGCGGGGAGTGTTCCCAAGACGCCGGATTGATGTCAACCGCAGCGTGAATTTTGGCAGTGTTCGAAATCGTGAGCAAGTGGATGCGAGACCCCGGAAGGTTGGGGGGCTCTCCGAGCGAGTCTTCGAAGTCTTGCGGGATTTCTCGCACGCCGCCGAGGTCACACAACGGAATGGCCGAGTCACCCGGAGCCTTCTGGATGCGAATCCAATCCAGGACGAACCATCAACAGCGCGTGCGCGCGCAAGTTCGCCCGGAGGTCTCACTCCACCTCCGACCCACACGTTCAAACGCATCCGGGAGATCTGGGCGGGTTGACAGTTTGCGGCAAACGCGTGAACCTTTTGCGCGTTCACCAATTGAAATGATCATGACATTCCGTTTCGCTGCCAAAACATTCGCCCTCAGTTCGGTCCTTTTGCTGTTGATCGCCGCCGGTTGCGGCAAACGCGAGACCCGCGTCGAGATCGGGAACCGCGAGGGAATTCTGCACAAGGGCAACAAGACCGAGCCGCAGGATCTGGATCCGCACATCGTCGAGGGCACCGGCGAACATCAGATCATCTCGACGTTGCTGGAAGGGTTGACGGCGGAAGATCCGGTGACGTTGGCTCCGGTTCCCGGTGCGGCGGAGCGCTGGGAGATTTCCGAGGACGGCAAGGTTTACACGTTTTTCATCCGTCCCAACGCCCTCTGGTCGAACGGCGACAAACTGACGGCGCATGATTTCTACAATTCCTACCGACGCATCCTCACGCCTAGCCTCGGTTCGCGCTACGCGAGCATGTTGTATCCGATCGTGAACGCGCAGGAATTCAACGAAGCGAAGATCACCGATTTTGCCCAAGTGGGAGTGAAGGCGCTTGACGACACGCGGCTGGAGATAACGCTGAACAACGCGACTTCTTACTTTCTGGAAATGACTGCGCAGCATTACACCTACTGGCCCGTTCACCTGCCGACAATCGAGAAACACGGTGATCCGTATCTTCGCGGAAACAAATGGACGCTTCCGGAAAACTACGTGGGCAATGGCCCGTTCGTACTGACCGAATGGCGGGTTGGCGACGTGATCAAGGTTCGCAAGAGCGACACGTATTGGGACAAAGCAAACGTCCGATTGAACGGCGTCAACTTTTACCCGACGGAAAGTGTTGAAGCGGAGGAACGCGCCTTTCGTTCCGGCCAGCTTCATCTTACCGAGGAGGTGCCGAGTTCGAAGGTGAAGGTCTATCTACGAGACAATCCGACTGAGATTCGCATCGATGATTTCTTGGCGACCTACCTCTACCGGATCAACACGACGCGCGAGCACACGAAAGATCCGCGTGTACGTCATGCGTTGTCGATGGCGGTCAACCGGGATGCGATCGTTCAGAAGGTGACGATGGGCGGACAGAAACCCGCCTACGCGTTGACGCCGCCGAACACCCGCGGATACACCAGCCGTGCGCAGGCTGAGTATAATCCTGACAAAGCCCGCAAACTGCTGGCCGAAGCCGGTTATCCGGGAGGAACAGGATTTCCCAAGATTTCAATCCTGTTCAACACCTCGGAGAATCACAAGGTTATCGCGGAAGCCATTCAGCAAATGTGGAATGCGGAGCTCGGGATCAATGTTGAGCTGGTGAACCAGGAGTGGAAGGTCTACCTCGATAACGAACACGACCTGAACTACGACGTGAGCCGCGGCGGTTGGGTGGGCGACTACCCGGACCCGTTCACGTTTCTCAGTACGTTCGCGAGCTGGAACGAAAACAACCGCACCGGGTGGGTCAACAAGAACTACGACGCGCTGCTCGACCAGTCGATGCGAACGGTGGATCCCGCCGAACGCATCGAAGTGCTCAAGGACGCCGAAGCCATTCTGTTGGAAGACATGCCGATGATCCCAATTTATTTCTACACGCGCGTCTACCTGATCGCGCCGTCGGTCAAAAACTGGAACCCCACCTTCGCCGATCATCATCCTTACAAGTACGTCTACCTCGACGCCACCGCAAAGTAGTGCCATCTGGTCCGCGTCCGATTCTCGGGCAGGGCGGCTTCAGCACCGCAAGTGGGCACCCGTTACGAACAGAATGGATAGCGTTGACGGTTTGCGTGGATTTTGCGATGAACACCTCACCCCTATGAAGCGGTTCACACTATCTCTAATTGTGGTTGCGGCTCTGGTGTCCTTCGCCGGATGCAAGCCGAGCGAAACCAAAACGGATTCGTCCACGTCCAGCACCCCGAAAACCGGAGGCAAACCGCATAAAATCGCCTTCGTCAGCAACGGCGTGGATCCCTTTTGGGTGATCTGCCAGAAGGGCGTGGAAGCAGCGGGCAAGGAATTCGGTGTTGATGTCGCCTTTCAAATGCCGTCCGAGGGGATCACTTCGCAGAAGCGGATTCTTGAAGATCTGGTGACCAAGGGGACCGATGGCATCGCGGTCAGCCCGATCGATCCGGCGAACCAGACGGACATTCTCAACCTGGTGGCCGAACGCAGCAAGCTGGTCACGGCCGATTCCGATGCTCCTGATTCGAAGCGCCTCGTCTACATCGGCATGAGCAATTACGAGGCAGGCCGGATGGCGGGTCAGCTGATGAAGGAAGTCCTCCCCAACGGCGGCAAGGTGATGATCTTCGTCGGTCGACTGGAACAGGACAATGCGAAGTTGCGCCGCCAGGGTTTCATTGACGAACTGGTCGGTCGCAAGCCCGATCCAACGCGTTACGACCCGCCGACCGCGCAGCCAATCGGCAATGGGTTCACCATTCTCGGCACACTCACCGACCAGTTCGATCGCGCCAAAGCCAAGGCCAACGTCGAGGACACGCTGGCGAAGTATCCGGATATCAGCGGCATGATAGGGCTGTTTGCCTACAACCCGCCGGCGATTCTCGAAGCGCTGAAACAGTCTAACAAAATGGGCAAGGTGAAGGTGATCGGGTTCGACGAAAACGAATCGACCCTCCAGGGCATCGTCGATGGCGTGGTGCATGGCACGGTGGTTCAGAATCCTTACGAGTATGGTTATCAATCTGTGAAGGTGCTGAACGAAGTGCTGAACGGTGATTCATCGTCGATTCCTGAAAGCAAGTATATCGAGATCGCGGCCCGCAAAATCCGGGCGGACAACGTTGCCGAGTTCTGGAAACAGCTGAACGAGCGCCTCGGCAAGTAGGAATTTTCGATGCCCGCCGAACGCCAGAACTGTCTGCTCGAAGTCTGCGGCATCATCAAGGAATTCCCGGGCGTGCGCGCACTGTGCGGCGTCAGCCTCCATCTCAAACGTGGTGAAGTGCTGGCCGTCATCGGCGAGAACGGCGCGGGCAAAAGCACGCTGATGAAGATCCTCGCCGGCGTGCAGAAACCCAGTTCCGGCGAAATTTTAGTGGATGGAAAACCGGTGGTCCTGCGTTCGGTGAACGACGCGCTGGACCGGGGGATTTCACTCATTCATCAGGAACTTAATCTGGCCGACAATCTGGATGTTTCCGCAAACGTGTTTCTGGGTCGCGAGTTTCGGAAAGGCCCAATCCTCCGACGCCGTGAACAGTATGCGGCGACTCAAAAATTCCTCGATGCGATCGGGCTGGACGTGACGCCGGAAACGCTCGTCAGCACGCTCCCGATCGGCCGGCAGCAGCTCGTGGAAATTGCCAAGGCACTCTCCGTGAATGCGCGCGTGCTCATCATGGACGAGCCGACTTCCAGCCTTTCATCACGCGAAGCCGACAAGCTGTTCGAGGTCATCCGCTGTCTCAAGGCCCAGGGCGTCAGTGTGGTTTATATTTCACATCGGCTGGGTGAGGTGAAGAAACTGGCGGATCGCGTCACGGTGTTGCGCGATGGCGAGAATGCCGGCGAATTGTCGCGCGAAGAAATTTCCCATGATCGTATGGTGAAGCTGATGGTCGGTCGCGAGGTCGCGCAGTTCTACCCGCACAAACCCCACGCGGCGGGCGAGGTGGTGCTGAAATCAATCAACCTGAAAACGCCCGCTCATCCGACCAAGCCGATCAGCTTTGAACTGCGGGCGGGCGAAATCGTGGGGATGGCGGGGCTGGTCGGAGCAGGACGTACCGAGGTGTTGGAAACGTTGTTTGGCGTGACGCCCGCCGTCGGTGGAACAGTGCGGGTCGGCGACAAATCGTTTCAGCCCAAATCACCGCTTGAAGCCATCGAAGCCGGGCTTGCGCTCGTGCCCGAGGATCGCAAACAGCAGGGCTTGATCTTGGACATGGCGGTGCGGGAAAACCTGAGCCTCGCCAGTTTGAAACGCGATCAGCGACGCGGCTTTCTGGACTTTCAAAAAGAACGGGCCATCTCGCGCGAGATGATCGGGAAGATGCGGATCAAGACGCCGGGCGAAGAGCAGGTCGTGCTGTTTTTGTCCGGGGGCAATCAACAAAAAGTGGTTCTGGGAAAATGGCTCGCCATGAAACTGAGGGTGCTGCTGCTCGACGAGCCGACGCGTGGCATCGATGTCGGGGCCAAAAGCGAGATCTACGGATTGATGGAGCAGCTGGCGGGGGAAGGTGTTGCCATTCTCTTTGTTTCCAGCGATCTGGAGGAGATCATTGGAATGTCGGATCGTACGCTCGTCATGCACGAAGGCGAGATCACCGGTGAGCTGACCCGCAGGGAACTGACCGAGGAAGCCATCATGAACCTCGCCACCGGTGGAATCGATAAGGCCGCTTAACCACCACGCAAACAGCATCCGCGACCGTTTCGAATTGGCCTGATTACGACGATTGGAACGGTCGTGATGCCCGGGGGCGCACGCCAATTCGTGGAAATGGATTGATCGCAAGAAATGAGTCGTTCTGAAATTAATCCGGTTTTTGTGGTCCACATTCTTCACTGATTGCGTTGCGGCCCCGTAATGGCAAATTCGCGTCGACCGATTAGACCCGTATCAGTTACTACGAAGTTCTTGCATCATTTCTGGGGGGGGGGGTACACTTCGAAGATGATGAGAGGGAGGGTGGCAATAGTTGATGATGACGAGAGCGTTCGAGCCTCGTTGGGGTTGCTGTTCAGGAACCGTGGGTATGATGTGGTCGGCCTGTTCGCGGATGGGGCCGTTGCAGCGGATGGATTGCCGCAGCTACGGCCTGACTTCGTCATCCTTGATGTGCGCATGCCGAGGGTGGATGGCTTGGAATGTTTGCGCCTTGTGCGGGCTTTGATACCTCACGCACGGATTATTCTGTTTACCGGGTGTCGTAAGGCTGTAGTCCTCTCGGATGCGATCATGGGGGGAGCAAACGGTTATGTTCACAAGGGCTGCAACGAAACGTTCTTGATGTTGATTCAAGCCATGAAACAGTCTCATCCGGCTGGTTTATTCGTTCCGCATGGAGGCATGTCTTCGGACCGCGGAACGGCGTCCGGCAGTTTGGCGCGTGAAGTGCCCCCCCCCGGGAAAGGCAGCTTCTCCAGATGCTGGCGGACGGTGAAAGTGCGAAGGAGATGGCACCCGTTTTGGGATTGGAACTCCAATCGGTCTTCAACCTACTGCACCGGCTGAGAGTGCGATGGCACTGCCGCAATTCCTGTGAACTCGTGGCGCGTGCCATGAGGGAGGGTATGCTGGACGACATCCGCGATTGGTCGGGAGAGTAGTAAACTACCTGTTCCCATTCCTGCGGGAAGTGGTATCGTCTTGGGATCCCGGGAAAAAATTTGGTTGCGCCGCTCTCGGGGTCGTTGCGTTGAAGCGGGGCAAATAGAAAATGGTGTCGTGAAAAATCAATCATTATCAGCCTTCCCCATGCGTGCTCAACTCATTCTATCGTCCACCGCCGCCTTGCTGCTGGCCGTACAGTCCGGGCTTGCCGCCCCAAAGCTTTCCAATGTTCCACGCCAGGATTTCTGGGTGACGGACGGGACGGTGAGCGCCATCGCGGTCACCAACAATCGCGTGTTCATCGGGGGCGACTTCACCCACGTGGGCGAGTGGACCGGTGGCGGCGTGCCGGTGGATCTCACCACGATGAAGCCGGTGGCGAAGTATCCGAAGGTCAACGGCAGCGTGCATGCCGTCGTCGGGGACGGACAGGGCGGCTGGTTCATCGGCGGTGATTTTGCCACGGTGGGCGGGCGACCCCGGACCAATCTGGCGCATATCACGGCGGAAGGCGATGTGGACGCCAACTGGACGGCCCATGCCACAGCCGGCGGGGATGAGCCGGGTCTGGTCACGCATCTCGCATTGGACGGGAGCACCCTGTACGCGGCGGGCGCCTTCACCAATCTGGGCGGTCTGTCACGTCGATTTGTCGGGGCGGTGGAAACCGCCTCGGGCGCGGTCCGGCCTTGGGCACCCCAGCTGGACGGCAATGTCCTGGCGCTGGCCGTTTCACCGAAGGAGGTGTACCTCGGCGGCACGTTTCGGTACGTCGGTGAATCCAATCGGAATTATGTGGCGGCGATTGACAAGACCAGCGGACACGCCACGAGCTGGGATCCAAACGCCGATGTTTTTCCTCATGGCTATGTGACCAACGGGTTTGTTTATGCGATCACCACCCACAGCAACCTAGTATTTGTCGGCGGCCCGTTTTACACCTTTTTCAGCATAAATTATTTGGTGGCAATTGACGAGGAAAGCGGGCTGCGGACTTGGGGTGCGGGTCGTTCGTATTTCCTCAATGTTCTTAAAGTCCACGACGATCAATTGTTCGTCGGCGGATTCTTCGGCGAAATCGGAGGGGATGGGGAAAACGGTCACGTGCCCAGGAACAGCCTGGCCGCACTGGTGGCGACGACCGGTGAGGTGCTTCCCTGGGCACCGGTTGTCGGTTCCACAGGTGTGAATGTCAAAACGATGGCGTTCGCCAATGGCAGTGTGTTCGTCGGAGGACAGTTTCGCAGTCCAAACCCTCCTTTTGACCCGGTCAATCAAACGAATGCGGACCATATTGCGACATTTTCCATCAGCACCGCCGAAGAATCCGGTCCGCGCCGCCCGTGGAACAACGGGTGGGTCAACGCGCTGGCGGTTCAGGGAAACCAGATCTACTTCGGCGGAAACTTCGACAGTCTGGCCGGAAACAAACAGAGATATCTCGCCGAACTGGATCTTCGTGATGGCACCAAGACCGCCTGGTCTCCGGAGTTGAACTACGGTGTTTCGGCGTTGGCGCTGACGGACTATCAGCTTCTGGTCGGCGGGTCGTTCAGCGAGATTGATTCAGAACTCCGGTCGCATCTGGCGGCGATTCATCTGGATGACCTGTCGGTTTCGGACTGGGCTCCGGCGGTGGAAGGAAAACAGTTCGTCAGTGTCGCCATCTCCGAACTGCTGCCCGCCGGTGATGATGTCCTCGTGACCGGCGAGTTTGTCAAGGCGGGTGGCCAGTCGAGAACCAACGTGGCAATGGTCGGTCTGAATACCGGTGAAGCCACCGGTTGGACGGCCGACACGGACGCGGCAGTTCACACCGCAGCAATCGCCAATGGCCGGGTGTATCTGGGCGGACAGTTTTCAAAAGTGGGAGGTGTGGACCGTCCGCATCTGGCGGCGGTGGATCTGGTTACGGGTGCGGTGGACCCGTGGAATCCCCAACCGGACAGGTGGGTGACCCATCTTTCCGCCAATTCAACCGGGCTTTACGCCAGCGGATACTTCCGCCGGATCAGCGGACTCGCCCGGACCAATTTTGCGGCGTTCGCGATCACGGATGGTTCGCTGCTTCCTTGGAACCTGCATGGAATTGTTATCGCATCGCCGACCGGCAGGCCTCTGCTGGCGACAGAAACCAATGTGTTTCTGACGGGCATCTTTTTCGAATCCCAAGGGCGTGCGTCCTCGCTCATCAATGTAGCGACCAACACCGGGATTCCTTTTCCTTGGGAGACCCGGCCTTATTTGTTTCTTCGGCCCGAGCGGCTCCTTTTTGATGGCTCCTCACTCTTTGTAGTCGGGGATCACGCGGCCGGTCGGGGGCCGAAACGAATGGGAATCGCCGTGTATCCTCCGGCGGGGTTCAGCCGGTTCAGCCGGATTTCGACTGACGGCACAGCCGTCCAACTGCGGCTGCTTGGAGACGCCGGCCTGAGCTTTCAGATTGACCGGTCAATGGACCTTGATCAGTGGGTTCCCATTTCCACCAACACCGCATGGGAGGGAATGATTGAGTTCAGCGACACCGTGCCAAATGTTGATTCAAAGTTTTTTTACCGCAGCAAAAAAACTCCATGACATCGAGCTAAAGGAATAATTTTCGGACCCTGCGATCATTTTTGAACCTGATGTTCAGGAATAGTTGTGATCCGTCCGATTTCCGGCTCCGCAAACAACAAAAACAAACAAACGAATGAAAACCATCAACAAAGCGCCCTCGCTCTCCCAAGGCGAAGGGCAAAAAAGGAAAGGCACCGGCAGGTGCTTTTGTCTCATATTACTCCTGTTGGCCG
>Ga0335398_10002792_pt1 | contig 26802 bp, 22 predicted proteins | sample BON03_FD_205742 | JGI IMG/M metagenome (GOLD analysis project Ga0335398, IMG submission 205742) | Freshwater microbial communities from Lake Bonney liftoff mats and glacier meltwater in Antarctica - BON-03 (spades assembly) (version 2) | ecosystem: Environmental > Aquatic > Freshwater > Ice >... | reverse complement strand
CATTCCGACGATACTCGTCACTGTAACTGCGACGGAATATCTTAACTGGTTTCTTCGACATCGATTTCGCTCCTTGCGTACAGCATAGCACGCTTAAATGAGCGCCCACTATTCACGGGGAAGTCCAGACAGCCGCGCGTCGGCGAGTCGGGCTTAGAAGTTTCCCTCAGCGGCCACCTTCAAAATTCGCTTGTCCACCTCGGCCTCGGCCAGCAACTCTTTCAAGTGACGATTCTCAACCTCCAGCTCACGCAATCGCTTAGCCTCGTCCGACTTCATCCCGCCGTACTGTTGCTTCCAACGCATCCACGTCGATTCCGCCACACCAAGCTTCTGGTAGACCTCAGCAGATACCTTGCCGGCGGCAAGCATTGACTCACCTTCCGCTAGGGCTTTCACGACTTGCTCAGGACTGCGACGTTTTCGCTTCGAATTACTCATCAAAATCTCCGCGCCCGGAATGGGGCTCTGAAGACTCTCATTCTAACTGGTACCGAATTCGGGGAGCACGCCAGTATCTTATGGATTACTATTTCTAACTGACGTGCAATACCATTCGTAAGTTAACTGAGCAGTCAACGTGGTTTTCGCATTGCAGCTAAAACGTACCCAACAGGCCTGAAACGCTTTTGGAAATTCATAGTCAACGGCGGTGTGGCCAGACAGTTGGAACGTCTTTCAGGTTTCCCACTGGCCGGTTCCAGGATGTCGGCTTTAACCTTCACGAAGCAATTGTCAGTCGCATACAGATTCAGGAGATTGCGGTCGTAACCGGTCATCAGATATGGATCGGATGGGACGTCGGCAGCGATGGAAGAATTCTTGCACGGCCCGCCCGTGCCGATTGGCTTGCCCAATTCCCAGATGTCATCGATAGCACCAATCCTCAACGCTGTTTTGCCATCGTCGGTTTGTACGAAATGATTGCTGCTGGTCTGTGTGTCGGCATCTACATCGGAAATCACCATGAGTCCTCGATAGCTGCAGTAATCGGCAACACGAAGATTGTGTGTCTATACTGTACGAACTCGGACAAAACCAGACGCGTTTTCCGCCGGCAGTTCGTAGAACGTACCGTGGCAGTTGAACAGGTCGCGTTCTGTTGCGACTTCACGTGCCAGTCGACCCCAGCCGAATGAACTTTCCGCATCAAAGGCTGGGTGCCCGTTTGGAAGTCGAAATCGTTTACCGTTGTCGTCGATGCACAAGACAGACGCGTCGTCGCTTTCGATTCCCCCGGTGCGATCGGGAATGGCGGCATTGGCTTTTAGCCATTGGTGTTCTGTGTCGTTGTTAAGTCAGACGACAACTCTTTTGTGGCTCTGATTGCGATGTGTGAGACGATGGAGCTACAGTGGCGGAAAATCGTACCTGGGTTCGCCAGCCGCGATAATGCCACCCTGCCTCCACTCACACTCCGCCTGCATCTGGCGGAGTAACAACTTAGTGCGATGGGCATCGGGGCCAGCCGTGCCCTTTGTTCATTTTAGCAAAGCAACACCTGACGCCACGCTACCTGCTGTGTCCAGCCGGCAAACAATCTGGCTCCATAAATCACAAAATGGCCCGTCGGTGATCTAAATGAGTGAGTTTGGGCGGCTGTCAATTCTGCCGATCGTTTGACGATTGCCGACTTGCTCGCCAATATGGGTTGCTTAGAATGCCCTGAACGTTCCTCAACGGAATCCTGCCATGACCTCTGACCGTGCTGCCTCGAAAACTAATCAACACGATGTTTCCCGACGTGGCTTTGTAAAAACAGCCGCCGCCACGACAGCACTTGCTGCAGCCCACGTTTCGGCGGTATCTGCGGCGGGACTCAATCGCCGACAAGACAAAGTTGTCATCGGGATAATGGGACTCAGCCGAGGCATGGCCCTGGCCCGTACTTTCCTGGCGACTCCAGGCGTGGAAATCAAATACCTGTGTGAAACCGATAGCAATCGCCTTGCAGCCGCAGTCAAAGCTTTGGAAACACTGGTCGACAATCCGGTAGTTGCCACGGGCAACTTCAGAGACATTCTGGACGACCCGGATGTTGATGTTCTGGTATGTGCTGCACCAAACCATTGGCATGCTCCGGCCGCAATTCTTGCCTGCCAGGCGGGCAAGCATTGTTATGTCGAAAAGCCGTGCAGCCATAATCCATGGGAAGGCGAAATGGTTGTTGCCGCAGCTCGTAAGTTCAAAAAATGCGTGCAGATGGGCAGTCAGAGGCGAAGTGCCGACAAGATTATTGAAGCGATCGGCATGATTCACGAAGGACGCATAGGTAACGTCTTTTACAGTCGCAGCTGGTACGCCAATCTGCGTGGGCCAATTGGCGAATCGACTCCGGCACCGGTGCCACCTCATATCGATTATGAACTCTGGCAGGGCCCGGCGCCACGCCAACCATTTACTTCCAATCGACTTCCGTACAACTGGCACTGGGTCTGGCATTACGGCAACGGAGAACTGGGAAACAACGGCATACATTCGCTGGACCTTTCTCGGTGGGGACTTGACGTCGACTACCCAACGCGAGTCGTTTCATCCGGCGGTCGTTACTTCTTCGACGATGCTCAGGAAACCGCCGACACTCATGTGGTGTCGTTTGAGTTTGAAGGCAAAAAGCAAATGGTGTGGGAAGGACTCAGTTGCAACCGTATGGGGCCTGACGGCACTGGCTTTGGAGTTTCCTTTCACGGAGATAACGGCTCAATCAAGCTGGACAGCTGGGGATATTCTGTCTTCGATCAGAAGGGCAAAGAACTTGAAAAAGTCGAAGGCGTGCGTGCCGATGCGGCTCATATTGCCAACTTTATCGACGCAATTCGCGCTGACGATCCGACGATGCTGAATGCCGAAATCGAAATTGGGCATAAAAGTACGCTGCTTTGTCATCTTGGCAATATCGCACACCGAACTGGTGCTTCGCTAAAATGCGATCCTTCGAATGGCCACATCATCGGGAACCCCGCCGCAGAAAAACTGTGGAAGCGAGAATACGAACCAGGCTGGGAACCGAACATTTCTTAAGTCAAGACGCCTCGGCGAGCTGTGGCTGCCACGACGGAGTATGCTGCATCCGTCGATCAGGCGGCGTTGTTCAATCGCTGACGCGGATGAGGGCGGCGTGAAGTTTTGAAACCCAGTTGCCCAGCTGCGTTTACTCTTGCGGAACAAGTCGCCAATACATCAACGTCATTGGTAAGCACCGGCGGTTGGTCAATCCCCTTCCTGCTGACGGGCCGAAAACAAACTGCTGGACTACGTTTACGTATTCAATGCCTTTGAAGCTGTGTTATGGACATCGCTGGGGGTTTTCTGCGCCGCAGTGTCCGGAAGATTTCCTGCGCGTCGTATCCGTTTTCTGTTGGCCGCGATTGTGCTGTTCGCGTTTGTGCTGTTCGCGTTTGCCGGTTTGGAAGTCATGGAAATGCGGACGGGAGCATGGTGGCGTCCACTGGGACTAATGGTCTGGAAGGCCGCGTGTATTGTCGCGTTGATCATTCTGGCGGTCGACCATTTTCGCTGGCGGAAAACGAAGCCTGGTTCCGACAACAACGACCGTGCAAAAATTCATTAGTCCACGCATAGATAACTGCGGTACCTACGGTTAGGCTCAGCTTCATTTTCGGGTCTCGCGGTAGAGCGACTTCCTGAGCCAGCCATTCTACATCAGCATGTTCACAAAGTCAGTTAGCGAAAAACGGCGATGCAATGAAACGAAATCCGAATACACAACACTCGTGTTTCATTGCTTCGGCCGCTGGCTAGAGCGTCTATAGAAATGACGGAGCAAGACTTGTGTCGAGTTTCGGCCGGTGCCCCTGCGGCAAGGCCGAAAGTTCTGGCGACTTTGGCTACCAGTGAATAAACCTGTTCGTGACATGCATTCTGGATGCGGTCCTGAAATTACAAATTTACAAGCAAGCGACGTGAACAAGTGGATCCAGCCATTGCGAAATTTACTCGCTCACGCTTCGTGCTTCTATTGGGACGTTCGCCGGAGCGGTTTTTTGACCGTTTCTAGGACAGCATTTCGTTCGCGGATTCACCACCCGCCGCCAACTTCTTCGTGCGGCCGACAACCAGTCCGATAACAGTCGCCAATCCACACAGAATCGCAAACCAGTCGCCGAATTGGGCGTAGATTGTTGAGCGTCCGTCCAATGGAAGCTGTCCACACATTACGGCTGAACACTGTCTGTGGCGACGACCGGTGGTTTCGTCGTACATCGATTCTACCCTTGTGAAATCCGCGACAACTCCGGCCGATGCTTCGTTCATGATGAAAAACTGTTCCGGTTGTCGGATTCTTCCGCTGGAATCGATAAATGCCGAGATCCCGGCGTTGACCGCTCGCACCATCGGCTTGCGGTTTTCGATACAACGGAACGTCGCCGTAATCAAGTGCTGATCGAGTTCGCTGGATCCTCGAAACCAGCCATCGTTGGTCATGTTGATTAGTACATCGGGTGTCTTGCCAGCGGCGTCGATTGTATTGGCGGCGCGACGGACAAGCTGAGGAACTGTGTCTTCGAAACAGATGATCGGCGCAAAACGCACGTTTGCGTATTCAAAGCTGGCGGGCTGGATTCCCGCATCAATACCAAAGCCTTCGCCAAACGGAGTCACTTTCGCCAGCCAGGGAAACACGGTTCGCAGTGGAATGTATTCACCAAACAAAACACGGTGCAGTTTGTCGTAGCGTCCTGAGTAGCCAAGGTCGGGGCGAATGAAGGCCGCCGAATTGAACTTCTGATGATCACCCTTTAACGCAACTTCGGTTATCAGCCCAACCAGCATTGCGGCTCCTGCTTCCTGACTACGGTTCTCAAGAAGTTCGCGAGCGTAACCGCTGTGCCACCGATCAATTTCCTGCTGGGCAAAATCACTGTTCGATGTTGCCCCCGGCAACGTAACGTGATCTACCAGATCAGCGTCCGTTACTCCGTCACCGATAATCAGGTCTGGAACCGGGAACATCGTTTCCGGCCACACGATTAGGTCAGGTCGCAACCCGGCTGCTCGCCGAGTCAGTATGTCGTGTTCACGCACCATTCTCAGCCATTCATCCGGATCGTGTTTCAGTTCCGGAGTGAAGTTACCCTGAGCCACCGCCACCACGGGACCTTCGCCAGCAACGTCTAGTGGCTGCATGCGAATCGAACCATACACGACGCTCAAAAGCACAAGGCCTACGCTGGTTGATGCGGCCACAATCATGCTGAGCTTTGCTGCTGAAAGAACTTCACTTTCCGATTTCGCCAGCCCCAACCTGACAAGCATATTCGCCGGAAGGCAATCCGCGATCACGCCGCTGGACAACGCAACTAGAAACGAAACGCCATACGCTCCCGTGACGTCGGAAATCTGAACCAGCGATGTCCATAGGTACTGCGAATGACCAAGGTAGTACCACGAAAACCCTGTGAACAGATATGCTCGCAAAAATTCCAAAGCCGTCCACACCACGGGTACAGTCAGCCACAACGGGCAGCCGGCCTTCACAACTCGTCGTCCAATAAAAACGAACGCTGGAAAATACAGCGATATATAAAAGGAAAGAGCGGCCAGGGCTCCATACATGGTCCAGTGTCCCAGACGCATCCATTGCAATGTGCAGACCGCCCCAACAAAACCGCAAACTCCAAGTGCTCGATATGCAAAGCGAGGTAATTGCTCGATTCTTAGCAGTAGACACAGCGGAACGATTGCCACCCACGCGGCCGGAGCAAATTCCATCGGGCTAAAGCTAACCCACATCAGGAAGCACGAGATCGCGGCCACCAGCACAACAGGAAGCACTGACCCCGAAGAAACATCCGCCATTCGACCGGATTCGATGATCTTTGAAATCTCCGGTCTCAGGTTTGGTCGCGACTGTGCAACTTCTGAGTCTGATTGTGTTTGAGCCGTTGACAAGGCGTGTTCCTAAAACATTTTGATAATTGCCATTCCTTCGGCGGAAGAACATAGCAGATGGCCGCCCGCTGCGGCACCCGGATTTACCCGTTCCGCGCGGCTAACGCGGCCAGCTGAATTTGCGGGCTATCTGCTTAAATCTGCCCTGTCCGAACAATACCCACAAGTCGTTAAAAATCCGGGGAAGTCCTTCTTCGATGATGGAATTACGAAGACAGACTTGTGATTCATTCGCTTCTCCCGGCCGCATGGGCAGCCATAATGGGAAAATCCTATGACTGCCTGCGAGATTTGGTGAATACGCCTGATGAGCGACGAACCGGCGAAAACTCAGGTCCATTCCAAAGTTACAGTCCCGATCGAAGAATTTTCGAGGCTGGATCAGTCGTTGCTGTTTGCCCAACTTTCCAGCATTTCGTATTCCGACGAATCTATCGCTAAGGGGCTGTCAGAAATTGTAGGCTTCACTGGTCTGTCGCTTTTTTGACCGCGATGGTGCTCAGGCTTTTATGTTCTGGAACGACGTCGATTGTGTTGTGGCCTGTCGAGGAACCGAACCCAACGACATCCGTGCTGACGTGAACGCCGTTTCCGTGCTGACCAAAACCTTTGGCCGCGTTCACAAGGGGTTCATGCAGGAAGTTGATGATTTGAGGCCGATGCTGGAAGACGCTCTGGTTGAAAACAAAAAGACACTGTGGTTCGCCGGACATTTGGGGGGCGGAGCAATGGCCACCATTTGTGCGGAACGCTGCTATCTGTCAAAAATTGACTCCATGCCTCAAGCGTTGTTCACTTACGCAAGCCCGCGAGTTGGCGACAAGCGGTTTGTTAACTTTGTGAAGCTGGACCATTCACGCTGGGTCAACAATAACGACATCGTTACTCGGAGTTCCCCCTGCCTGGATAGACTATCGACACGCCGGTAAAGAATGGTATCTGGATCGCAACGGCGACATCAAAACAGTCAATGGCTGGACTCGCACGTACGACCGGTTGAAAGGTTTCTTGTGGGGTCTTCTGAAATTCAAAATCGATCCTTTTTCAGACCATTCGATCGATCGCTACATCGAATACATCAAAAAATCCGTGCCCGATCAACCTGCCGCCCGTCCAGCAATTGTCGAACTTTCGGACACCTATTCGGATGCACCCGAATAGCGTCTTGCAGCGTCGCCTGTGCAGTACCTTTGAACCCCGCGGGTCAAGCCTTCGGCTCACCTGTCGTGAGCCAAAGACATGCGCCGCCAGTGTTTAATGCGTGACGTCAGCTGATGATGTGCGTTTGCCCTGAAAGCAACGGTCACAGTTCTTCGATCATACACTACTTGAAAACGTTGCGCAGTCGGTGGCGTTAACTTTAGATTGGCTGGCACCGGAAGCATTTATTTACTGGAGGAATTCTGGTTTTCGCAACGTCCCGTTACACCAGACCGCGTTTTTTACGCAGTCCCCATTCAACTGCCATCAGAATCACGAACAACAGCAAACTGAACCAGTTGTCCCATAGCGTGACGCGTTCAGATCTCTTCATTTCCAGACTCGGCAGACCGTTGGTCGCCCAGTCCTGAAGACGTTCAATCATGGTTTCCGGTGTCAGAAAATCGCCTCCGCTGACATGAGCGAGTTCTCGCATCAGCGCAGGATCAGCCGCGGGGTTATCAAGTTCCGGATCACGTGGATTCACAAGAAAACGGGTGCTCGCATACAGCGTCCCCTGACCTTCGCCAGCGGCTGCCGACACGTTAACCCAATAATCACCAGGCTCCAGAGTGTTTTGGAAATCCCCCGCACCGCGAGCATCTACGGCTCGAGGCGTGATGGTTTCGCCTTCTCCGTCCGGACGCTGCACAGCCACTTTGTAATCTACGTTGGACAACGGCAGACCTTGGGAATCACGAAGTCCGAATGCCAGTTCCACGCTTCGTCCCGGATTCAAATCTCGCGGTTCAACATTCACCCAAAGTGGAGTTTCGCCATCATTTTCCATTTTCGTCAGCCAGAAAATCACCTGACGCCAAAATCGCTGATGAGCCTCTGCGCCCCAGTCGTCGTGAGTCGCCCATTGCCAGGTGGTGTCGCCGGCAAACGCCAGTACGCGAGCGGCCCCCGTGCTTTGACCAACCAGCAGTGGAATGCGAGTTGGAGATTCCGCCAGAACCTGCGCCGCCGTACCTTCCTTCAAGCGAAACACGTTGGCTCCACGCAAAGGGGGCAGTTCGTTCCAGCGGCGTTTGTTTTGATCAGGAGCCGCAATCTGCAGAATAGGATTGTTGATGGCCGCTCGAGTCGGAATCATGGCGACGTCTTCGGTTAGCTGCTGGTCTGCATCAGACATCGCCACGGGCAACAGGCGAGCCAGCGGCGAACGTTGATATCCACCGGAGCCAAAGTTGCTGGCCCCTCCAATCATCATTAGGCCCGCGCCCTGGTCGCAGCAGGCGGCAATTTTCTTGAGGCGTTCCGCTCCGAACCATTCCGCAGGAACATCGCCAATAATAAACGCGTCGTAGTTGCCTGGCTGAAACCACGATTCATCAATAGCCAGTGGCTGAGACAATCCGCCTCCACGAATTAGTTTCGCATCCAGTTGCACGCGACTGCTGACATTGATCCGTCGCAGCCACTTTTGTTCGTTACGAATTGTGTCAAAGTAGACGACGCGGATCCCGCCTGATCGAACACGGATAATCGTTTCAACGCGGTTATTACTAAGCTGTGCCTCGCCGGGCAGCGGGTCGACTTCGACGGCAATTTTGATCTCGCCGGCCTGTTGCGGAACAAACTGAAGGTCTATGGTTGAGTCTTCGGAACTTCCGCTGATCGTCAACATTTTGACTGTAATATTGTCCTTGTCTCGCGCAACGAACGCCATCGGTCCGGATGTGCCATTGGGAATTCCATTGCGCTGTTCCACAAGAACACGCATCTGAACCTGGCGGCCGTCTGCTCCAAGCGCTCGGAACCTCACCTTGATAGGTACGACGTTGCGAATAAACACATCTCGAGCCACATCCAATTCGCTGACGGAAACGTCCAGCGTGGTCGTGGCGACTTGGGAACTGCCGAACGGCACCGTGTAGATCGGACCATGCTGGCGAGCCAACAGCCTGGCGGCCTGAAACGGATCGATATCGTTCGTACCGCTAGCGGCTTGTTTTCCGTCACTCCAAAACAGGATGGCGGCAATCTTTTCTCGATTGGCTTCCTTCGATAACAGTTCAAAGTTCGCCCCGATGGCCGTCATTGGCCCTTCAGCCACGGGAGACGGAACGTCATACGGCACCAAAGATTCTGAAAGATCGCGAAATCGAATCTCAACCTTCTTCCCCAGCTTGTCCAGCAACGGTTTGGCTTCTTCAAACAGCTGCAACATCTGAGCCCGGCGAGTTATGCCGCCCAAACCGTCAGGAGTCCCCATGCTGCGACTGGCGTCGGTGACAACGTACAGGACGGCGTCGGAAGTGTCATCGGATTCCAGAATCACCAGTGGCCGACATAACCACAGTGTCAGAATCACAACCAAAGCGATCCGCAGAGCCAGCAATATACGCTGCCATAACGGCGATAAATGTCGCACTCTACGCGGGTACCCCACCGCAACAACCAGCAACATGCCGGCGCAGGCAAGAATGACCAAAGGCCATGGCCAGATTGGTTCGAAGGCCAGCGTCATACTATTTTTTATTGGCCGAAAACGCGTTCCGGCGTGCAGTGAACAAATTGCCGACTAGAACGTTTTACGAAATAACGTAGCGAAACTCGTGTAGAGTTCTGTCAGCTGAAACCACAGGACAAGGCCGAAAATCCTGACGAAATTCGCTTCCAGTGACCGCACCTTTTCGTAACTTGTTCTAAAGCAACCTGTTATCAGTTTAGACAGAAAACAACAACCCAGCACTAGCTTACGGGCAGTGAGTAGAATCAATATTGGCTGATGACCTGCCGTAGATCTAAAGGTCACTTTTTTGCGTAGCGACACATCCGTGAATTGCAGGACACTGCCCGAATCTAGCCGCAACCAAATGTAGAAGATAAAAAAACTTGTCAGCTATATTGTAGATACATTTCACCGCGTTGTCGTTCCGCTGAATCCGATTAGCTTTCTTCCCGCCTGCTGAATACAATCCTGCACAGAATTGAGCGTCTATTTCTTCCTGTTGGTCTATCTTGGTATCAGTATGTCGCAGGATTCCGACAACTTACGAGACAGCGGCGAAACTCCAGTGACGTTTCGGGGCCCTGCCAATTGGTTTTCCTTTGACCTTCCGAGGTCGCTTCAGCTTGAGCAGACAGAAGCTTTTCTGGAAATCAAGCCGGTTAAAGCGGCTTCAGACGTTTCAGTACGCCACGACGCAACTCGGACTTCAAACACAGTCTCACGTTTGCCGCCTAGTCGTCCTGCGTCAACCAATCCGTCGGCATCAGGCAAAACGTCCCCGGAACAGACGCGTTCAGACTGGACGTTGACGTTGTATTCCGCATGGGTCGACGACGGCCAGCCTCAAACAAAGGCTGCATCGTTTAACGCAGAGTCGCTGTTTCCCGGAGTTATTAAGTCGGTCGCCGGAACACCGCTGGAACTTCCAGGCCGGTGTCAGACTTGGACTGGCCTTTCTCGAGAAACATTTGCCGGTCCCTGGTGGCAGAAACTGTTGAGCCGACGTAATTCGTACGCATGGCAACTGTGGGTTGTTGAATATCACGACATCATTATCGTGGCCAGCCTTCAAAGCCAGATCGGGCGACCGCTGGACGATGCAACCAAAGAACTGTGCGGCAACGTCTTGAATACAATTTTGTTCGCCGAAGTTTTGGCTAAGCCACCCGCGCTGTTTAGAACAGAAGTGTTAGAAATCGCAAGAACACATTTTCCGCTTCTTGAAACGGTTGCCAGTGGCAGCTTTGGTCTGCAGATTGCCGGATCGGAAATTAACCTGTCCAACTTCTATCGTTCGTACATTCAAAATCCTGAACGGATCAAGGGAATTGTGCTGCCCAGTCTGGCCACAATCGTGCGATTGCAGGAACTTGGACCAGACCAACTGATGCCGGGATTGGATGAGGTTTCAGAACGAGTCATGCCGATGCTGTACCCTCAAAGTGAAGCCGATACGACGATGAAAGATTTTGTCGGCGTTTCATGGGTTGGCGGGTTGAGCGTAATGTTTGTTCTGGATGAGGACGATTCTTACCGTTTTGTCCACAAGTCGATGTTGGAGAAATGGCACATCAACGCTGAGGAGCTTCAGGATCTGGCGATGAAAAATCTCCAGACGTTTTCTGATGATCACCCCTTGGAAGTATCTCTTGTCGGGACGGAAGAAGATGCTCAGATGCTTGTCCCGGTAAAACCAAGTCCGTACAACAGCGTAAGATTGCTGGGCAAACAGTTGCATGGCCGGCTGCGCCAGATTCTCGGAGCCGAACTGGTTGTTGGTGTTCCCAATCGCGATTTCTTTGTGGCTGTTTCGCTGAATCACCCGGACCTGATTGGACAAATTCAGGAAAAGGTAGCGCAGGATTATCAGGCGATGCACCATCCACTGACAAGTCGGCTGCTGGTGATTTCCGCCGATGGTGTCAGCGAATACTGTCAGTCGTAAATCGCAATGAAACAGCTTAGACATGTTGCCTTCTGCGGCGGTGGTTCCGGCGGACACATCATTCCAGCGGTGGCGATCGCCGAAGAATTACTGCAACACAATCTGTTGGCCACCGTCTCATTTTTCACAAGTGGTAGAAATGTAGACGATAAAATTCTGCAGTCGTGCAAACTTCCGCAAACACGCGTGAGCGTGATTCAGCAGCCTGTCACGTCATCACAGGGCTTCATCAAATATCGATTTGCGATCATCAGGTCGATTTGGCGGTGTCTAAGAAGTTTCAAACAAAAGCGACCCGACATCGTTGTGGGCATGGGGGGATTTGCTTCTGTTCCAGGCGTCATCGCCGCCTGGTGGCTGCGGATTCCCGTGGCTTTGTTTGAATCGAACACAGTTGTTGGAAGGGCCAACCGTCAGCTCAATCGCTTGGCCAAAGTAACGATGATCGGCTGGCCGACTCAGTCAGGAAATCCACATGCTGTCGCCGAAAAAGAAAGGCGGCCAATACACTGGAAAACAGGCGTGCCCGTCCGAAGCAGCTTTCAGCACGCTCACCGACAGAAGGTGAGCCATCCTGGAGTTGTGCAGCTGCTGATTATTGGAGGCAGCCTGGGCTCACTTCGGCTGAACCAACTTGTTCACGCGGCGTTTCTGGACAGTGGCGACTTGAACGACAGCATTCACGTACTGCACCAAACCGGTGAAACAAATCTGGAAATTGTTCGTTCTGGCTACGACCAGTCATATGTCGACGCGCAAGTTCGCCCCTACATCGAAAACATGGCCGCCGCAATGACTCAGGCGGATCTGGTTATCAGCCGTGCCGGAGCGTTGTCGCTGGCAGAACTGGCGGCAATCGGTCGAGCATCAATTTTGATTCCACTTTCGACAGCCGCCGACAACCACCAGGCGTGCAACGCTGAACACTTCGCCGGCGTCGGCGCTGCAGCTGTTGTTGATGAAACGGACGAACATGCCGCATCTCATCTTCGTGACTTGCTTCTGAAACTATGCCGAGACACCAAAGAACGAGAAATCATGGCAGCCGCCGCCGGAAACTTACGGCAGCCCGATGCGGCATGTCGCGTTATTCATGTGCTGAGTGAACACTGCAAATAATTAACCACACACACGCCGGGCTCGCTACAGAACGCCGCCCCACCACATAGTGCAGACGCGTTCAACATCATTCCCCTTAGATTCAACTCATTGACGCACATTTAAGTGTGACGGCGTCAGGGTTTACCGCGAGCAGCTATGTTAATACGGGTTCGCGCCAACGGCGACCGGTTTCAGCCAGCAGGCGGTCAGCGGCGGATGGCCCCCATGTTCCGGCTGGGTAGAATTCCAGTCCAGACGGACCGGCCTCCCACAAATCAAGAATGGGGTCGACAAACTTCCAGGCCGCAAGCAATTCGTCGCTGCGAGTGAACAGCGTCGAATCGCCTCGGATCACATCAAGCAACAGTCGTTCATAGGCTTCGGGCAGGTGATTGGTGAAATGGTCTTCGTAATCGAAGTCCATCGCCACCGGCTGCACCTGATACTGCATTCCCGGTCGCTTAGTCGAGAAACGCAGGAAGATCGATTCCTTTGGCTGAATTCGCAGGACAAGTTGGTTTGGCCGCGCCTCGACGATACTGCAAAGATCGCCATCGCACTCAACGGTGCTGAACAGGTTCAACGGCGGATGTTTAAATGTGATTACGATCTCAGAAACACGATGGGGAAGTCGCTTTCCTGTACGAAGATAAAACGGAACTCCGGCCCACCGCCAATTGTCAATTCCCACGTGCATCGCCACATAAGTTTCGCGGTTTGACTTTGGCGGTACGCGGTCTTCTTCTCGGTATGCTGTGGCTGGCTTCTTCCCCACCAGGCCTTCCGCGTATTGTCCTCGAATGGCCCAGTTGCTGATTGGCCCTGATGAGCCAGGTCGCAGCGCCTGCAGAACCTTCATCTTTTCGTCGCGGATTTCGCGAGCCTGAAAAAGTGCCGGAGGATCCATGGCGATCAACGCCAGCAGTTGCAACACATGGTTCTGCAGTACGTCTCGCAGGGCGCCTGAAGTGTCGTAATAGGCGCCTCGACCACCTTCCATGCCGATCGATTCAGAAACCGTAATCTGGACATTGTCGACGTGATTGCGATTCAGTAACGGTTCGAAAAACACGTTACCAAAACGGAACAGCAGGATGTTCTGGACAGTTTCCTTGCCCAGGTAATGGTCGATGCGATAAATTTGATCTTCTCGAAGACAGTTCCGAAGCTGCTCGTTCAGCAATTCAGCCGAATCAAAGTTGTGACCGAATGGCTTCTCAACAACCACACGCAAACGGTCGCTGAGTTTTCGGTCAGTTGGAATCATACCTGCTGCATTCAAGCCTCGCACTGCATCGTCAAACAGTGATGGTGCGGTGGCAAGGTAAACAACTCGCGGCGTTCCGTCTTTTGAGCCGAGTTGTTGTTCCAGATTCGTCGTGGCTTCTGCCAGAGCGATGTAGTCAGCTTCCGTGCTGATATCGACTCGGCGATAAAAGACCTGCTTTGCAAAATTCCCCCACGCCTGAACTGTTTCGGCGTCCTGAGAATCTCCGACAATGGATTCTCGTAGCTCGTTACGAAACTCTTCATCCGTTTTTTCCCGCCGCGCCACGCCTATTATCGGACTCCGCTCGTTCAGATAACCCTGCCGTGACAACTGAAACAATGCCGGTATAAGTTTTCGAGCCGTCAGGTCGCCCGACGCGCCGAAAATCAGGATTGAGGTGTCACCCATATTAAGATGCGTATTGGACATAATAGATTCGTCTGGCAGTTCAGAAACAACTTCGTGTTGCGAATTACAGTTCTTGAGACGACGAGTTGTATCGCCATCGAGATGTGCATTTGTCTTAAGAAACGACTTATTCCATCAAGCTCGCAAGCATTTCGTATGATACCTCAGTCAGGTCTGTGACGTGAGCGTGTGCTCGATACAGTTCTGGTTTTGTGCGGCCTCGGCTGACAATACCAAGACATTTCATCGCCGCAGCCAAAGCCGCCTCAATGCCGGGCGGAGCGTCTTCCAGCACGATGCAGCGTTCCGGCGGCATGCCCATTCCTTTTGCTCCCAGAAGAAATACTTCGGGATTCGGCTTTCCAATTTTCACATCCGCCCCGGTGATGACAGTGCGAATTGTTTCTCGAGCATTCAGTTGGTCAACCACTGCCTGCACATTAAGAGGTGGACCGCTGGACCCTATCGCCATCGGAATTCCTGCGGCCGCGAGTTCAGCAACCAGTGATTTAGCGCCCGGCATCGCGGGGAAATCTTTGGCAATGTATTCTCGATACATCGCTTCCTTCTCGTCCTCAAATGCGGCAATCTGCTGGTCGGTAAGGTCGGGGCTCCACGTTTCGCGCATCACTTCGCGACTTGTGCGTCCAAATGCCCGGGCAAATTCGGCCTCGGTGCAGTCGCGACCATGCAGTCGAGCACAATCTCGCCAGGTTTCGAAATGAGCCGTGTATGAATCGACAAGGACGCCGTCGACGTCGAAAATTACGCCAAATAATGGAGAAGACATTGGGTGTTGTTGAGGAAGTTGGTTGAAGGCGGATACTGTCCAGACACATCGCCACCAGGTAGACTGCGGCAGTTAAGTGCCTGATCGAAAGCTTCCGCTGATCCGTGGTGCTAAGTCGCACGAAGGCTATCGTCCGTTCGGCACATTGACCACCGCGGTCTGCGTCATTCTTTTCTTACTCTGAATTCGAGAACTATGAAGATCGGAATCATGGCCGACATCCACGACAACGTGGATAACCTCAGACATGCAATTGGCCGATTTAACGCCGAGGGATGCCGATTGATCCTGCTGGCAGGTGACCTGGTGTCTCCGCTGGTAGTGCCCTCTATGAGAAAGCTAACCGGACACGTTATTGCGTGTTTCGGCGATAACGATGGCAATAAGCGAGGAATTGCCGGCGGGATGAAGATAGTGGGAACACTTGCTCACGGCCCGGTTTGTCACAGAACACACGATGGCATGAAGATAGTAATGGCTCATCAACTGAACGAACTGAAAGACTGCATCGGAGATGCCGACGTCGCCGTGTTTGCACATACTCACAGACCAAGCATTGTCGAAGATCGTCATGGCAGACTGTTTATTAATCCCGGCGAAGTCGGTGGCTGGATGTTCCGCAAACCAACTGTCGTGATTCTGGATTCCGTCACTCGGAAAGCGGAACTGGTCGATCTGCCGGCCATGCCACCGGGCGTGTTTATTCCCGAACCTGGTTAAGCTCGGGCCGCTGACTCAAATTTAAGATCGCTGTGGCCGCAACGCGTTTGAATTCCGCCACGCAGCACTTCGGAGGACCAAAACCGTACCGCTGTTTGGTGCTAATAAAAAAAGACCTCTGACCGCGTTTGTGCAGTCAGAGATCTCTTGATTTGTAAAACAATAACCAGGCTTGACGACACTGCGTATTGCCGAGTGACCGTTGTTTCGCGAAACCAAGCGGACCTTTGGTTCCCGAAAGTTACTTAGATGAACTTGGTCTTGCCAGGAATAGCAACCGGAGGAACGGGAATATCGCCCCATTCATAGGCCACGGGTGTCAGATCTTCCTGGCTGTTCATAACTTCGTCCCAGGAGAGTTTTTTCCCGGTATAGGCGGCCATGCGGCCTGAAATTGCCATCATGGTACTCTTGCACATGTAGTCGCCGTTGTTGATCGGATTGGCTCCACGAATGCTGGCAAACAACTCATCGTGTTCGATCTGGTACATGTCGCCACCTTCGCCATCAAACGAATAGATCTCTTTGCCTGCAAGGTCGTAGATCTTGTGCTTCATTACGTCGGCGCGGCCTTTGGTACCAACGATGTAGTCACTCACGTCGTTCTCACAACCATTCCAGTGGCGACAACGAGCGAATGCTTTTACGCCGTTGGCCCATTCGTACACAATATTGAAATGGTCGTAGATGTTTCCATACTTCTCATCCGTTCGAACCTGCCGACCGCCACTGCCGCTAATAGAAATGGGTGGCACGTCATCCATTGCCCACATCATCTTGTCGAGGCTGTGGATATGCTGTTCCACATTGAAGTCACCGGACAGCCAAGTGTAGTAGTACCAGTTGCGCAACTGATGTTCCATTTCGCTGTCGCAATCTTCTCGCGTCTTGCGAGGATCCCAGACTCCGCCTGTCATATAGCTACATTGCATCTGCACAATGTCACCAATCAGGCCGGCTTTGATTTGATCAAAGATCGCTCGCTTGCCGTGGTGATATCGCCAGCACAATCCGCTAACCAGTGAAGTTTTCTGTTCGCGAGCTTTCTCAACCGATTCCATCACAGAACGGATTCCCGGTGCATCCACAGCAACCGGCTTTTCGCAGAACACGTGTTTGCCGGCTTCGACAGCAGCCTTCAGGTGGCGCGGTCGGAAGTGTGGAGTCGAAGCGAGACACACCACGTCAGACTTTTCAACGACCTTTAGATACGCGTCGAATCCGACATGACAGTTGTCATCCGGAACGTTTACGCGAGGGACTTCGTTTTCTTTATTGAATTGCCGTTGCAGGCGAGCGCGCGCACTTTGCAGACGATCTTCAAATGCATCCGCCATGGCGACAAGTTCAACGCCGGAATCGGCCTGCAGAGCCTGTGATGCCGCGCCGGTTCCTCTACCACCGCAGCCAACAAGACCGACCTTCAGCAGGTCGCTGCCACCGGCGTAGATTCCAGCAGACAGGGATGAACTGACTCCAAGTGCCGCACTGGCGGCCGCGGTTGACGCGATAAACTGACGGCGGGTAGGTTCCTGATTCATTAAATAAACTCCGGCGGGATGTGGTCGGTGTGATGTGGTCGGTGTGATGAGGTCGGTGTGATGTGATGAGGAAACCGTCCGGTGACGGTGTGTTTGGTGTCGGTGTGTTTGGTGTCGAGCTTCAACGCTATTGCTGCAACTTTGATGAACGTGAAGAACCGAGTGAGCAGAGTAACTCTGGCAACCAGAGAAAACGACATGTCCACAGAAGCAGCATAACTACATATGGAATGCAATGTGAAACGAACTGCAGGTATTCCAGTGGCAAAGTTTTCAGAGCGCATAAAAAACGCGAACGATCCAGTTGACCGTTCGCGCTGGATTCCACAGTTTCGAGTGAAACCGTTCTAACGAAACTAGTTAGCTTCGTCTTTACCACCTGGTAGATCACCAGCTTTGATGAGTTCGTCGTAGGTCTTTTCGTCTTTGTTCTTTTCGCTTTCAGCCTTTGTCAGGGCTTCTTTGATCTTTGCTTCGTCTTTGACATTCTTTTCGCCAAGAGTCTTAGTCAAAGCAACGCCGTAATCATTACGCTTCTTCTTGTCTTTGACCGGATGGCAAATTGCACAGGTCAGCTTGCCGTCAGTACCATGCTTTTTAACAAGATCAGGGTACGCTGTTTCAAAAGCTTTTTTGAACTGTGGTCGAGCAGAAGCGGTTTCGCTGGTCATAGCGACGATCGCGAACAAACAGGTACCAGCGATCACGTAACGACCGAGGTTTTTCATAGCTAGCATTCAATTGCCTCCAGGATTTCAATGTTCCGACGTAATCACCACGGAGCAGGCGACGTTGCCATTCTTCGGCTCGATTGGCGATTAATCAATCGCAAAATTACTCCATGATTTACACGTATATGAAACCTACCCGCACGAACCTTGTCAAGTGTCGGAAACCGGCAGTTTGTGCAAACTACCATAACGAAAAAGCCGGCAGGACCGGAACAGAACGGGATCCATTTGCGGTCTCATATTGCGACTGATTCTCAACTTGCCAGCTTGTATTGCCTGTTCGCCAAATAAGATGGCGCTTAAATGATTTATCGACGGCCAACGTCACTAGCGGGCACACAACATAGTCAGTCAACTGAATGTGATGCTTTGCGACCATCAGGGTGCCAGCTTGTTAAGCTTGTCTGACACTTAAGGCTGTTGGCTTTTACCGCCGAGCGTCTTAGTGTCCTTGATCCGTTCGACTTCAAATTGGCGGTGGGCCTCATCCGCCGCAGGCTTTCGAACAACAAACCCGTCACGCTCGGAGAACTCAGCATGAACACGAGCGGCTGTCTGCGCGTTATACATACCCGAATGGGCGTGAAGCAGATATCGTAGTGTTAGCGGTTGTTCAGACGTTATGGTCCAGTTGTCGTGCATGCCGAAAGACGCTCCCATCCAGCCGTCACTCCGAACGTGCCAGAACGTGGGGTAACGCGGATTCTGCGGGTGATCAAAGTAAGTGATGCCTTCAGAAACTACGTGTTGTGTCTTAGCTGTTCGAACAACGACGGGCCCGCTGTAGTCCATCCAGCGCGCCTGACTGCCAAAAATATCCTGTTCGCCAACCGCTCCTTCACTGTTGGAAATTACGCCGCCGCCAAAGTAGGTCGATAGCGATTTGGAAACTCGAACAGCCAGCAGACCGAAGTTCGTCTTGTGCAAAACGACCTGCTCTCTGCCTTCCGGACAGCGAAGCGTTAGCTGAAGTTCCAGAACATGTTCGCCATCAGGCATTGGCCTAATGGCGGCGACGACGTCCTGTTCCATGATTTCAACGCCATCTTCGTCGTACCAGCCCAGCACGGAAGCCATCACGGCTTCTGCGTTACCATCCTTGTAGCGATACCAGTCCTTTTGGCGAATGCGTGCTTTTGATGTGTCAGCCCAGAAATCGATACCATTGAGTTTGTGATGAGCAAACCACACTGATCGATGATGATCATGATTCTGAGCCCCTGGGTGTCCCATGCGAGTCAATGAAACGCCGGATGGCCCATTAAACGGATAAAAAAATGGCCGAGGAACGTCTTCGCCAAAATGCCAACGCGTCTTCTCAACACCATCGACTAAAAACGACACCTGCTGCCTCGGCAGCGGTAACAGTTCACACCGGTCGGCAACGAACTTTTCATCCGCGACGACGATCATGGGCAGTAAAACAATTCCCAAAATCACCGTCCAATAACCGCGTGAACACCAACCTGACAACAGATCACCAAACAGAAACATGGCCAGTCTCCAGTCACTCGGTTTTCGTTTAGAGATTCGACAGGATCTCGTCGTCTGTTGGAAATCTCTGCGTGACGTGCTTGCTGTAAATCAGCTTCCCGTCGACTTCGACATCAAAAATGCCGCCCTTGCCTTTGATTAGCTGGGCATCGACGCCCGTCCAGTTCTTAATCGCGACCGCCAAACTGGTGGCCTGTTGTGTGTAGTTTCACATCACGCAGTAATAAATCTTGATATCCATCAGGCTAATTCCCGTTCGTTCAAACAAAACGGCACCAAGCAATTCCGGTATAAAATGAAGGAACGTTGATTCAAGATGCTAGCTTACCGGGGCACGGATTGCGACTTCGCGATCTGACTTTTAAGCAGCAGCACTTATGGGCTACTATCCGCTGTTGCGAAGTGCTGTACGCTGAACAGCACAATGCACCGGCCAAACAGCAATGTCTGTGTGGTTGAAACTTAACACCGAAAGTACTGCCATTCAGCAGGCGAGGCACAAACATGGGTCTGGACAATCGCGATTATCTTCGAGACGAAAGCCGCCGTTATTCCGGCGGCTTTTCGGGGGGCTCATTCGCGTCAGAATCGCCGATGTGCAAGCGTCTGCTGATTATCACCATCGTTGTGTTTGTATTGCAGATGCTGCTGACTCGGCCGTGGACCAACGAAGAAGTGCTCGGCATGCGCGTAAACCTGATTGCCGAATTCCAACAGAAACAAGACTCTATAAAAGTGGACCAATTGAAACGCCTGCCGTTCCGACCACAGGATTATGGTCTTTCCGCACAACAGTCGCTGGTGGAAGAATGGTTTCGCCTGGAACAGGGAAAGGTGCTGTCGGGGCAGGTGTGGAGATTACTTACCTGTTGTTTCCTGCACAGTCGAAGCGACTTGTTTCACATTGTTTTCAATATGATGTTTTTATGGTTTTTTGGCCGCCCGATTGAATCGATCTACGGACCGAAGGAATTTCTTTGTTTCTACCTGGTGGCCGCGTTGACGGCCAGCGTCAGTTACCTGGGACTAAACCTGGTAACCGGCAGTTTGGCTCCAATGATTGGTGCCTCCGGCGCAATACTCGGAGTCCTCGCGCTGTTTGCCGTTCACTTCCCCAAGCAAATTATCAACGTGATGCTGGTGATTCCGGTCGAGGCACGCTGGGTGGTCCTGGGAATTACAGCCTTTGACCTATTCCCCGTTGTGAGAGCGTTGTTCGGCCAGGGCAACAGCGATGGAGTGGCTCATGCAGCACATCTCGGGGGCCTGGCGATTGGTTATGCCTATGGCTTTAGACGATGGAAGCTGTATCCGATGGTTGCCAACATAGAGATCTGGTGGAAGGCGAAACGCCGCGGCCTAAAGGTAGTGCGCCCCAGCATTTCTCCGGAACCGTCTCAGAAGTTAGCCGAAGAAATGGATGCTATTCTGCTGAAGATCAGCCAGCAGGGCGAAAGTTCGCTAACAAGTGCCGAACGCAAGACCCTGGAAAAAGCCAGTCGCGAACTTCGTAACCGTAGAACTTAGCTGTTGAACCAAACTGATGCCAACTAAGTGCAGGCCTCACGCGACACCGGCCTTTGCCGATTAGTTGTGGTCGTACTTCTGCCGCAGAAGAATTCGGTCCACCACGCCAATCGGCCGTTAGTTGGGTTTGTGCATGCGACGCTCAGGGATGTTCGCATCATCGTCGGCGTCACGGTCTCTATGCCTGATATCATCACGCCGTTCATGTTCATCGTGGCGCTCACGTTCGTCAGGCCGTTCGATATCACGTTGTCGTCGTTGCCCTTTGCCAAATCCGCCGTTTCTCATTTCCTGATTCGCTCTGTGCGGAGGACCGGGGTGATGGTCGTTCCCAAGATGGTCAGAAGCCACATCCGGGTGGATTCGATCACCGAACAAGCGGTTGCCATGTTGGAATTCCGGTGGTGGTCCATGAATTCCGCGGCTTGAAAATGGCCCACCCGCGCCGCGCGAGAGGCCGGATTTTTCTCCGCCGCTAACAGCGTTGTCACAGCTGATGATCGCGTTGCAGTCTCCGGCGTCCGGACGATCATGGAAGGCTGCTCCGACGGTTTGAGCCTTAACACCGCCGCTGTTTTTGAATGACGTGATTCCGGGAATTCGGTACGACTGATCGACGTTGCCGACAGCATCACCCAGGTCGCTAAGTTCGGCCACAACGGCGGACTGTAGTTCGACCAGGCCGACAATCATTCCCAGAATCAGAATTGTTCCCACAAGCACCAGTTCTGCGGACAGGATTACGCCGCATTCGTCATTCCAGAATCGTCTCAACATATTTTGGCCTTTTCGTCCGAAAGTGATTCGCGCGCTTCGAGCTTCCCATTATGTGGTGCGGCCGAATGCTGAGCATCAATTCGGTGAATCCCGATTGATGCGGCAAGTGGCAGAGCGCGACGGAAGAACAAAGCAACCGTTAGACCCAAAAAAGATGTCACCGAAAATCAACAGGCTGCCACAATCGTCACAATGCGGAAAACTCTGATAAACAGAAGTCGATTGATGCAGAAAACCCTGACATCACGTCGGAAAAAGACTGCCAGCAGAAATCACGCGTTTCGCGGTCTTTACATTCGGTTAAGCCTGATGTGCTGAATGCTTAACACTAGTGGTAAAATGACCAGTTCAGAAACCTACATGATCGCTCGGGAGATTACAGGTAGATCAACCGTCACTGTTGGTTCAACAGTCGTGGCAGGGCGTTACTGGAAGGACACAACCACCCGTTGCGCGATCTTTGCGTCGGCGAACGTTTCCATTGAACCTTCGCGCAGACGCTCCCGATATCTGCCGTACGGGGTTGCAATAACCTCTCGATGAGACAAAGGATGACTTGGAATAGTGCGACCGACGGATTGGGTTAACGGCTGTAACTAGAGTCACATGCCGATTTGCTTTGAAACTTTCCCTCCTGCAACCGTTGGCGTAAGAAGATGTCGATTGAGAAGCTGCTACAGCAAATGGAGGAATATCGATCACGGCGGGAACGCCGTGACAACCGCCCGGAGTGGCTGGTGACGTTTATCAGGACGGCAGCCGAACTGTTCGAACCGCTGACAAATGTCGGGCGAGTTGGCTTTGACTGTCAGGGACACGAACGCGGATGGACAGTCTGCATGTATCTGGGCACAACCGAAATTATCGGTGGCCCCAAAGACGGGCAGATTGAACATGCCAGCTTTTCAATCGACCTGACCAGACTGACGGAACTTTTTAACAAGATCGATAGGCTGGAATGGTACTCCATTGCCAACGAACAAAATGATCGCTTCGATGATGCAACGCGATCTGTTTTATCTGTTCACGGCCTTGTAGGCGACACAAATCAGGTGCAACTGGAATTGCTGCATGCACCGCCGCGTTTTGCCGGACCAGGCTTTAAGCTGCGAGGCGCCGACCTGACGCAGTGCTAGATCACAGACGAATCATGGCCTAAAACAGGCCACCTGACATCGGGTTGGGCAACGGCGCACCGGCAGAGATCCTTGCTCTCAGTCGGTGTGCCGTTTCTCTTTTTGTTCCAGTCAAAATTTGTTGGCTGCGATTTTCAGGCGATTCAAACCAATGGAACGCCATTGCAGCCGGCCATGCAGACGCGTTGCGATCAGTGATCACTGATCAGTGACGGCCGCAAAAGAAATCATGGCGGACTTCGTTCAGCACCAGAAACTGCCAGAATCCCTGCACGATCCCTGCGACATTGGCGCAAACATCGAGATATTCTCTGGTTCGTCCAAAAGATAGCTGAGCGAATTCGTCAATCACCGCGATTCAGATCAACAGAAATACCAACGCTGCGACTTGAGTTCCGCTAATGCTTTCAATCGTCTTAACCGGATCGTTGTTAAGCGGAAACATTGCACCGCCCAGCAGTGCTGCCCGACGGTATGCAAGGCACACTGAAATACCTTATCAATCCAGAACATCGTGCCGTGCTGAAGAAAAACAGCGTTCTTGATATTGTCGATGTGCATGTGCGTCAGCACATGCACAAAGCACTGATAACTCATCACAGCGCCCCATTCCGTTCCGATGACAGCTCGCTTCAGTGATGTTGTGGAATTCGGGTCTGACCTGAGAGGAACAACAGCAAAAGGCAGTTTCAATGCGTTTTCGAAGACACAGGTTTGTGGCGAATTGCGTTGAGTGCGGATCGTCCGGCACGGTACGACAATGGTTGAGCAGCAATTCGCGACCCGAATTCACGTTTCGTCGCGAAGATTTCGATGGTCGACTCTGCTCGCGTACGCGTGTGGTTGAATTTCCCGTCGGCTGGGAGTCCATACACTGTGGTGCGTCTGCGTCAACGACGACGACCGCCGCGACCGGTTCCGTCGACAATTCTGGAGGTCCTCCCGGTTGCCGTGACAACCGCAAACCTAAGGCGTACACTCAGCAACCTACCGCCTCGGCCTTTGAGTTGATTCCGCAACATCGCGAACAGCTCACGAAGCGGAAAAATCCAACATACGATCTATGAGTCGGCATCCCTGCCGCCACATAGATCGCAATTCGTTATGCAGCAAGGGCATCTGTCATGCAAAACCCAATCACTGAATCGGCCCATGCCGCGCTTGCCCAATACGCGGACTACCGAGAAAAACAGCTCTTGGCCTCTGGCGACGTTGAGTGTTGTTTCGTGAGCGTGATCTCACGGCTCCAACGTTCTTCCAGTCGCTTTCTCTGGTTGACTCGATTGACTAACGTCACCCTTCTCGTATTTATTGCATGGCTTGCGTACTGGTCCGGCGTTCGCGGTGACCTCACTGTGCTTATCTGCTTTGCCGCCTCTTTCCTAACAATGCTGCTTCCAGAATCTTCGGCGCTGTCAAAAATCGGCCACTCCGTCACGCATATAAAGACCATTGCGGAACTCTGGCTCAAATATGATCGAGCAGGGGGAACCTTTAATTGACACGTATTTTACGTGGTCAAGGCTAAGCGTAAGAACACAAGCAGTCTGTCAACTGGTGAAAAGGTGGTGTGTGATGAAAAAAAACGCTGCCTTTCTGTCAACGGTCCTCTACTTTCTTGCTTTACCTGTTTTTGCTGTGGACGGAATCACAGATGGAACACTTGGCCCAAGACCTGGCCAAAAGAGTTGGAGTCGCTGCGAAAGCAGGCACATACGGTCTCGGGGATACACTTTTTGACAAGACCGCTTGTGTGATTCCGTTCACGACGCGCGAGAGTTTTAAGACCGCATGGCCGCAGATTCTGAAACTGAAAGGTACAGGAGCTCCTGTCATACTTCTGGCCGGTCCGCAAACGGAATTTGGCAAGTTTTTCAATGCAGGAGTTCGCGTCTGGTGCCCTTAAGTTGACCCCAAAGCCATCAAAGACACGGACGCTCGTCCAAACCGAAACGAACGCTAGAGAACGCTGGAGAAGGACAACTTTCATTGAACTGATTGTTGATGGTGGCGTTGTTGATCTGAACCGTATTCTGCTACCTGCAGATACTCCAATTGTGGAGATGCGGTTCAGTGACGCGGATAACAAATAGAAATACTGGTTAATCACGCGGTGCCGCAATGAAGGTCACTGGCTGCTTTCTATTTCAGGTGAATTTTGGATGAAGCGACTCACACACATACTTAGCCTCATACCGCAAAAAGATGCGATGCATCAGAATGGGAAAAATCCCCATCCCTTTTTCCATCCAACGGCCATCCAGCGGCTACACAACGCCAACAATCACATTCCAGATGTGGTAACGCACTGGACGGGCTATTTCTCGCCTCGCAATGATCAGGTCGGTGGCGCCCAAGTCGCACTGGGCGACGGAGCAGTCCGCTTTCTGAGTGACAGCATTGACCAGGATCTGCATCGAGCACTTCACAGCATCAACGGCGGAGAAGTGATTGGAGAGTTCTAACTATCACTCACTTTTCACAGCCCTCAGTTCCCTGAAAAACCTTCCCGAAATAAATGGAGTCCATCGATGAGAGAATTTGTATCTGCACTGACCGCGTGTCTTTTCTGTGTGGTGCCGGCATCCGCGCACGACACCTGGGTCGAAACCAACACCAACTTCGTTCGCACGGGGGATGTCGTGCATGTCGCGTTGAAGCTGGGAAATCACGGCAACGACCACCGCGACTTCAAGCTTGCCGGAAAAACGGAACTCGACGGTACAACGCTGACATTGATTTCCTCCAGTGGTCGATCGTACGATCTGCTGCCTGAACTGACCGATGAAGGCTACACGCCAAAAGAAGGCTACTGGTCGACTCGATTTGTCACGGGTGAAACAGGTCTGCACATGATTACACATAGCAGTGACCGAGTTGTAAGCTACGCACCCAAACGATCTGTGAAAAGCGCGAAAGCGTTTTTTGTCGTAACACCCAGCCTGGATAGCCCACCGCGAGACAATCCGGGATATGATCGAGTTTTCGGGCATGCGCTCGAACTTATTCCGGTGCATAACCCCGTTACTCCCATGGGCCCTGGCCAGAGAATCTCTTTTCGTCTGGAATTCCACGGAAAACCAATGGCGGGAGGTCGAGTGTCATTCGTTCCCCGAGGAGTTACGCTGACCGAAGACTTTGATGAAACTTATGAAACACTAACAGATGCTACTGGTGTGGTCAGCTTCGAACCCACTGACGGAAACGTTTATCTGGTAGTCGCCCATCATGAAGATAGCTCAGCCGCTGGCGAAGGCTACGAGTCGACCAAATATTCTGCGACGATCGCTTTGTTCGTGCCGCAGATCTGCCCGTGCTGTGGTCAATAGCTGTCACCGACCTGAACCTGATAGTGTTCGCCGATGGCAAAAGCTGTCAGGAACGAATGGCATTGCCGCTTGGTATCAGGAACCTTAAATTGACCACGTTTAGTTACTTTGCCCGTGTCGACCGACATGGCGGTAGTTGGTCTTGAATGCTGGTCGTGAGAAGATGCGTGTGAGAATCTCGAATTGCTGCTACTTGCAGGGTGTGGCCCTGCCTATGGTGCGATCGGACTGACGAATCCTATGCACAAGCGCTCAAACACCGCGAATATATTCCATTTGATCCAGTCGGCGCAACGTTGATATCTCACAGGTTGGCTTTGGATGTTGATTCCACGGGTTACTGTCAAATGTTGTGTTCAGGAAAAGCTGATCAGGCGACGATTTCGGTTTGAATTGTTCGGTTTGGAGAAGTCTGGGTGTCTTCCTGGTTGATGTGATTCTCATTGACTCCGTTTACGA
>Ga0335398_10002790_pt1 | contig 26819 bp, 26 predicted proteins | sample BON03_FD_205742 | JGI IMG/M metagenome (GOLD analysis project Ga0335398, IMG submission 205742) | Freshwater microbial communities from Lake Bonney liftoff mats and glacier meltwater in Antarctica - BON-03 (spades assembly) (version 2) | ecosystem: Environmental > Aquatic > Freshwater > Ice >... | reverse complement strand
GGCAATGCAAGCCCGGTTGTTGCGGCGCTGAGAGGAATTGATGCCAAGGCTTGTTGGGACTAGAGTCTGAAGCACGCCGCGGGGTGGAGCAGTTCGGTAGCTCGTCGGGCTCATAACCCGAAGGTCGTGGGTTCAAATCCCACCCCCGCCACCAACGTGAAGTACTGCAACAGCAGGCCTCAGGGCCTGCTGTTGTGGTTTTCGGAAGCGCCCAAACCCCGGATTTCTTCCCGATCTTCTTCCATTTCTTCCGAATTGTGTCGCGAGGCTTCTTCCCGAGAACCCGAAGAGGTCAGGATCGACTGGACCAGTAGTTGGCCTGGTCGGGAAGAACCCAGCGCACACCGCCTCGCGGGTCGGGCACGTCGGCGGCGAAGCGTGGGATGACATGGACGTGGGCGTGGTCGACGGTGCGGCCTGCAGCGCGCCCTTCGTTGAGTCCGATGTTGAAGCCGTCGGCGGAGAGTTCCGTGACGAGGTCGCGGTGGACCACATCGACCAGTGCCCAGACTGCCGAACGAATGGTTGGATCAAGTTCGAACATGTCGCTGTGGTGGCGGCGAGGGACGACAAGGGTATGACCCAGTCCCACGGGATAGAGGTCTGCGAAGGCGACGGCGTGGTCATTGGCCCAGCGGAACTCGGTGGCTTCGATTCTGGCGCAGAACGGGCACGTTCTCATCAGAACAGCGGCTTCCCTTCATCCGGGGCACACCAGCCTGCGGTGCCGGCCAGCTGTGCGGCATCCCGGTCCACGTCGATCAGGAACTGGCCCCGGCTTGTTGGACTCGGTCCCATCGCCAAGAGGAGGGTGTCGCGAAGCGGATGGTGCGAGGCGATCAGGAACTCGTTGCGGCAGCGCAGCCGGTCGAGGTAGCGGTGATGCGGCAGCGCGGCAAACTTGCCGGCGGGACCCCGGTTACACGCAGTGCACGCGAGTACGAGGTTCCACGGCATGTCGACATCCACGCCGAGTCCCCGTGCCATCAGCGAGTGCGGGAAGAAGTGGTCGACGTCCAGCGCCGCCAGAAGGGTCCGGTGAGGTGAAGCTGATCGGGCGGAAGCAGTAGAAGCAGTGTCCCTTCTGATAGCCGTTCAACGCGGGACGAATCTCGGTGATTGAGCGACGCTTCCCGAGTAGCGCTGGGACCAGCAGTTCTCGTGGGGCGTCGTAGCGGACCATTACCTGTCGGCCCTCGGCCCGGGCATCCCAAGCTGACTCGACCAGGCACCACCTCGCCTCGGCCTCGCCGAGGAGGTCTTCGAAGCGGGTGGCGGCGGCAAGCTCGAACAGGTTGTCGGTCAGTCGAATACCACCAGACGCCTTGCGCTCATCGAGGAAGAACCGAGTCGCGACCTCCCCGGATCCGACTACATGGAAGGCGTCAATGACGTTGGTGAAGCCGATGAGCGTTGCTGTGTCGCGGAGCTCATCGGCGGTGATGGTGCCTGCGTTGAAGAAGCGGCAAGCGTCGAGGAATCGGCTGCGCACGAATGTCCCCTGCCGGTCGACTCGGGCGAGGTGCTCGCAGAGTTGACTGGCGAAGGGAACCGCCAAGTCTTCAAGCGGAATCAACTCCTGCTCGCTCCGCGCCAGATCGAGCAGTGCTTTGGCAAGAGCGAACTTGTAGGAAGCGACGTTCCTTCCGAACAGCACGATGCTGCGCCAGTGTTCCCGCTCCGCCTCGGCTGGCCCGGCGAACTCAAGCTGTGGCGAAGGGGTCATGCCTGTCATTCTGCACGTCCGCTCGGACAGTCGTTCGTGGGCGAGTTCAGCTGGCGGTCAAGCTGGCGCGTTCAAGGCCGGGCCTGTCAACGCAGGTTGCTCACGGCGGCGACCTGTCGGGCGCCCGCCAGATCAGATTCTCCGCGATCTTGCGGGCGGTCGGAGGTTGATACGAAGGTCAGCCAACAACGAAGGGTCGGCACCCCTGGCTTCCAACACGGCGAGCAGATCCTCTTGGCGCGGTTGCCCGAACGCGAGTCGGTAGAGAGCTCGATCGCGTTGGAGCCGTTTGCGATGCTCGATCTCCTTGCTGAGCGGCAGGTACGGCACCCAGCACTCGACCTTCGCCGGCCCCGGGTACACCCACGACGGCCAGAGATCGTCCATCTCCGGTGGCCGTTGCGATGCAGCGGCATCGAAGGCGGCAACCCACGGGTCGGCTTCGCTGCTCTCCATCGCCTGTGTGCGGTGTTTCGCGGCGACGTTCTTGCGGATGGCGTGTCCTCTGTAGCGGTGGACCCTGCCCTCTCGCTGTTCCAGGTCGACGACGTTCGCTGGTTGGTTCCAGTGGATGAGGGAGTGGCACCACCAGTGGAAGTCGACACTTTCCTGCCCGACCGACGTGCTCGCGAGCACGAAGGGCCAGAACGGCGAGTTGAACGCTGCTTGGACGTCGCCTGCGCGGGCGATCGATTCGTCATCCTTGGCGAGCGTGCCTCGCGCGGTGCCGTATCGAAGCGCGAAGCGCGTCGGCATTCGGATCGGTGTTTCGGGCGCGGTCGGGTCGAAGGCCTCCACGCGACCCAAGCCAAAGGCCACGGTGTTCGCCACGCGCGCAGCGAGTGCCAGCAGCGACTCGTCGTCGGTCACGTTCTCGTCCCCGACGAGGTGATGAAAGTACTCATCGAGTACACCTTGGAGGTTTCCGGCAGCGCAGTACTCGAGGACGCGACGCCAGTAGGCCCGCTCGGTCGACTGGGAGTCGATGAGGCTCATCACCTCAGCGCGGTTGAACAGCGTGCGGAATCCCTCACCGATCATGACTGCCGCGACGACGAACGTGTCGTCAGCGAAGTCGGAGACCTGAGCTGTGACCCGCCGCAGCGCGCGCCATGCGCAGTTCGCCGGGGACGCGAGACCGACCATTGCGACCCAACGGTCAAGGTCGTCCGGTTGATCTCCGAGCGGTTCCTCGCCAGCGACAGACGCTTGGGCGCGTGCCAGGTGTGCGGCCAGGCCCTTGAAGCGAGTCCCCGCTGCGACTCGTTCGATCGCGTGTCGAGCGTCCGGGTAGACGGCCACGTGACCGTCCCATGTGAGCGGAGTGTGCCAGTACCAAGTCTCGGCTGACAGAGTCTGCGATGACGGTCCGGGCGGAGCGATATCGGGACTGACCCGGCTGCGGATGTCAGCGAGCGTGCCGTCAAGCGTCGCCGTCTCTGGGCCGTGACGGCGGGCGGCAGCGAGGGGGTCACAGACCGTAGCGAGTCCCGGTTGTGGGACCGTGAGCAGCAGGGTGCTCATGCGGTCAGCATGGCCATGTTCGTCGGCGTCGTACGTGAGTCGGGAAGCGCTGCGTTCGGACGGGTTCGGGTCGAGAGATCGCAATGCAGCATGACTGAGCAGAGCCGCAATGGACGTCGGCGCTGCGGCCCAACTGGAGAAGATAAGCCTCTTCGTGCAGTTGGCGGCGGCGTCGCCGGCAAAGACGCCCGCCGGCAAGTGGTACGGCATGGACGGCGGCATCCACAGCAGGCGGTGCATCTCTGCGTCAATCACGTCGCGCTGCAACGCACGGAGCCGCGCATTGCCAGCCTCGATCGGCTCGTTACCTCGGACCTGCGAGGCGCTGAGCGACGGCCCGGCCGTCACTAGCGACAGCACAGCTGGATCGTCCGCACGCTCGCGAACGCGACGTGACAGCTGATATCCGTCCATGAAGCTCAAGAAGTACGGGGCCGACTTCCAGTACTCGACGGAGATTGCTCCATTCACGTGTTTCGCAAGTCGCCGCATCCTCACGAACGACGCGAGATCGTCCGCTGTCGGCGCGTCGACCTCGCCGAGACGCTCGTTGAGCAGGTCCAGATCTCCCAGAGTTGGCCGCTCCGTGCGGCACATGACTGATCGAAGAAGTGCTTGGGCCTGATCGCGGGCTGGTGTCGCGTCGCTTCCTTCGATGAGGTTCGTACGGAACTCGGCGAGCGCTGATTCCAGGTCGTCGACGAGGGCCTCGCCGTTGGTGTCGGCGAGGAAGCGGACGGTGGAGAGGAAGTCCCGATAGTGGTCGTCCCCGGTGAGCTCCTGCTCCTCGGGCAGCGTATAGAGCTTGTATGGCGTTGCTGACAGCAAGAGGATTCGGGCGTCCTTCCACTCGAACAGTTCTCTCGCAAGTTCGCTGACCTCGGTCTCGGTTCCTTCGTCCGAAGTCTCGATCAAGTGCCTGAACCGCTGAAACTCATCGAGGATGATCAGGTCCGGCTCGAGAGCCGCAACGCTCGCCTTCGCCAGCACGTGGCGGAGCTCGCCGATCAAGGGCCGACGCTCATCCTTCAGTTGTGCTGAGAGCTGGCGCTGGGTGACGGCGACGTCCACGAACCGTCGCAGCTGACGTTCCAGCTCAGTTCCGCGAAGTTCTTTGAGGTACTCGCGGCCGATGGTCGCGTCGGGCGGTGCGCTACGCCGATGGATGCTCTCAAGCTCTCGCTTCCAACGGTCACCGCTCACGCCGCCGCGAAGCAACTTGCGCAGAGCTTTCACTCGCTTCTCATCGCGGAACAGCGGTTCGGTGAAATGGCTGAGCAGCGCCCGTTCCTCGACCCGTCCGCCGGAGTGGCCCTTCTGGAACGAGGTGCCTGGTGTGAACGCGACGAGGTTCACGATCGTCTGTCCGTCGGCACGCTGGTGGTTCAGGTCCGACATGTGCATGGCCATCATGGTGATTCGCGTCGACATGGGGCGTGTGCCTTCGCCCAGCACGTCGAGCTTTGAGATGTTCTGTCGAGCGATGTTGGCGTTCGAGCAGATGTAGAGCACATCGATCCGATCGACACCGCTGTCCGGCTCACGAAGCTTGTCGATCGCCCCGGCGATCACGCCTCGCGCGACGAGGGTCTTTCCCATGCCGACTTCGTCTGCGAGGAGGAACCGTCGGGTCGACTCGGGGCCGTAGAACCGTTCGAGGATGTACGCGACTGAATTGCGTTGGAAGTCGGTTAGCCGCGCAACGACGCTGTCGGAGATCGTCACGGTAAGTCCTCGGCGACCTGATCGCGCGCTGCGAGGATCGCTGGCCACAGGTCCATCCAACCGGCAGGAAGTCTTGCGCGACCTTCTTCGGTAGCTGCGAGTCGTGCGACGAGCCGATCGATCTCTTCGAGAGTCTCCGGATGGTCGGCAAGAGCGGTCACGAGCGGCTCGAGAAGCCCCCGCGAGTCCGTGCCGAGAAATGACCGTGCGCCGCCACCTGCCCCGTCGCCGAACAGCATCGACAGATCTGTGGAGTCGTCGCTACCGAGCTGCAGAAGTAGCAGGACGAACCGGAGGAACGCGTCGGGAGACCCCACATGCCTTGCGATGAGGCGATCCAGCCGGTCGTCGGGCGCGCCGTCAAGTGTCGCCATCACCACGCATTGCGCACGAGTCGAGCCGACCGCCAGTTCGGCCACCAGGAACGGTGTGATGTCCTCGGCGTCCAAGCCGTCCCATGCCGCGTCGGCTGATGTCCCGGGCGCGACTGCCGCCAGAACCTTGTCTGTGAGGAGGCGAAGAGTCAGAGAGGCGCCATGGGGTAGATGAACCGGATAGGTGTCGACGCTGGAGACCCGCTCGATCCACGTCTCGTTGCCACGGTCCTCTGCCACCGCTCGGAGGGGTACGGCGGCGATATCGACAAGGGCCCGGTCAAGCAGCGCCTGAAGCGTCGGCTCGGCCGGTTGATCAGTGGGGAGGTCTCCGTAGCGACGCAACACGGTCCCGAAGCCACCGTCCTTCTCGGACAACGCGGCCTCGACCCCCATCACTGATCGTTTGGCACTCAGCTCGACCATGAACTCGGTATTGCCAGACCATGCGGCGCCGGTCGCATTGGCAGAACCGATGAAGACCTGCGCTCGGTGGTCACGTTCCACGATGTAGGCCTTGGCGTGCAAGCCGCTCAGGGACTACCGAACATCGGTGTCCTCGTCATCCTCGTCGGGGAGTGCTGCGGCGTCGTCGAGTTCGCGCAGGTCGGCGCGCCAGTTGTCGCGCATCTCACTCACGTACTCAGCGCCAAGCGAGGAGAACGATTCGGGCCTCGACACGATCGCCCCGCGTCCCTCCGGCCACACGATCTCAAGCCCCTGCTCATTCAGGAACGGCGAGATTACCAAGTGCCGCCCCGCTCCGCTGAAATCAGCGGTGATCTTGCGGCCGGCGTCCAGCCAGTGAAAGTGAAGCCAGTCGTCCACACTGGCCAGGCCTTCTGGTGGCTCCCACTCGGCGCGCCGGACTGCATCCGCGAGCGATTGGATTCCTTTCGACCGTTCAGGGTCGAGGCCGAGAGGAACGCGACCAGCGAGCGACGCCATGAAGTCGGCGAGCGGTCCGTTGACTTGTCGACGTTGCGACGTTTCGACACCGTCGAGCCCGACGACGGTGTCCCACGCCCGGTCACTGGTCAAGTTGCGGGACCCGCACAGGAAGCGAAAACGGCGCGCCTCGTCGGCGTGCGTGAAGCTGGCGAGCCACACCTTCGGATGGAAGAGGCGGTCACCGCGAGGGCGACGCACCTGGTGCACGATCGGTTCGAGGAACGCGAGCATCGCGTTCGGAGCTGTTGGAACCGCCAGCATTCCCGCTTGGCAGAACACGTCGATGCGATCGGCAGACGACCGCACCGCCTCCATCACACCCAATGGGTCCGCACCATCTCGCCACTCCGCTCCAACCACAGCGAGGGGGACTCGGAGCAGGGACTCGAGGTGCATCGTGAAAGTCGTTCCCACGGCGCGCTCCAGCCGGTATCCCGGAGCCGGTGGCGTCAATAGGTCGACCAGCAGCACCCGATCATCGGTTCGCAGCATCAGACACCGTCCCCGACCCGTCAGGTAGAAGTCCCTGTCCAAGGTCTCGGAGGAACCGTCGGACTTGGCCCCATCGGAAGTCGAGCGGCGCAAGGCCCGAGTCTCCCTGCCAGCCGCGTAGACGAGCGGGGTTCCCGAACCTGGCCTGCTCTTTCTTGTGTCGTTGCTCACGATCGACGACCAGAGTGCGAGCGTCGGAGTCACTCACCAGCGCAGACAGTGGCTTTCGGTGCAACATCGAGCACCACTCGCTGACGAACGTGTGCGCGCTTCGGGGCACTCGTCCGGACGTGGTGGCGGCCGACCAGAAGGGGCTCAGATCAGCCGCCCATGCCTCGAGCCCCATCGCCGACGATTCTGCGGCCCAGTCGTCGAAGCGATCGCGAAGTCCTGCCGAACTGTCGCTGTCGCCGCGGTCGTCGTCGTCACGCTCGTCGCGGAGCATAACGTTGTAGAGGATCGCAGCGCCCTCGACTGCTGCCGAGAACCGTTGCGCGTGATGGACGAGCTCGCGCATCTCAGGGGGTGTGGCGGCGGGCAGCGGGTCGTCCCAGAAGTAGCCGTCACCCAGGCTGGTGCTGACGCCCGCGTCGCGCACATAGCTGCCGAGGAGGTTTGGTCCGCGAAGCGGCTCAGTCGACAACACGCGCTCCCTCAACCAACCCGCTTCCTCGGCCGTGAGCGCGAAGTCGACCGGCTGCTCTCTGTCGAATAGGAACAGTTCTTCGGGTGGCTCCGGGATGCCTCGGTGCCAGAACGATGGCGAACGGTCAGCAAGTTCGTCCTCCGTCTCCGCCGACGGGAGCCCACGCCGAGCAGCTCGCCCGTACTGCGCTCGTGTCATCCGCGGCTGGAGGAAGATCCCGTACGCAGCGAGCCCGGTCCAGTAGATGGCGGACGGCAGCGTGCGAACGTCTTTGCCGGCGCGGCTGCCGATGAGACCCTCTCTATCGGTACCCATCTGCAGGACCGGAATGAGCTTCCGTTCCATCAGCTCAGCCTTCTTGACCAGAGCGGCCGGGTGACCTTGCTCCGCTCGATGGAAGATCCACGGGACGAACAGGAAGTACCTCGCCCGCGACTGGATCACCGACGTGCCGGGGAACAGGCGGTTGCTGATCGAGTCCCGGATCGTGCCGATGCCGAGATCGTCAACGGTTCCCTTCTCGCTGAACAGCTGGAGCAACTCACGCACCTGGCGCTGTTCTGCCTCGCTGTGGTCCAGCCAACCAACGAAGCTCACGACACGCCCCGGCGAGCGACCCGCTCATGCGACTTCAGTGTCTCTCTCACCACTCTGCCCGCCCCCAGCCCACGATCCGAGCACAGTAGCTGCGACTACCGACACCGAGCTCGGCCTCGATGACTCTCAAGAACCAGCTCTCACCCGGAGTGGTGACCGACGGCGATCGGTCCTGAAGCTTCCGGATCCGCGAGTATCGGCCAGTCATCCCCGTAGTCGGGCCCGTGCCTAGTTTCTGAGCGGTCTCCTGCGACTTCGGTCGTCCCACCGACCGAGCTCGGCGAGCAGCCGGGTGGTCAGAGTCGGCGGCAATTCTCCCGACGCCATCGGTTCTTCTGGCTGCCTCGAAGCCGATCGGTTGCCGAGGTTGCGGCTGCGAACCCCAGGCATGTGCGGCCTAGGGCGATACAGCCATGGTCCCGGATAGCGGCCTCGAGATGAGTTGCTCGTCTCGGACGAACTTCTTCATTCGCTTCGAGAAGTTGTGGAACAGGACTACCTCTGCGCCCTCGGTTGCTAGAGCTCGGCAGGCGTCAGCGAGACTTGCGGCGTCGCTGTGCGCAGTCCACGGGCTTGAGTCCGTCCTGAGGTGGTGGGCGGACACGAGAGGATCTAGTCGGTCCAGAATTGCTTCGCGACCGACGGGAACAAGCGCAGCTCCGGTTGGAAGATCGATGCTCTCAAGGTCTCGGGTTGTGAGTAGCCAAATTCGCCGGCCGCTAGGTGCTGCAAAGTTCCCATCGCACCAGTACAGCCAGCGTGATTCCCCCCATGAGGACATGGTGGCTCCGTACTGCGCAGCGAGCAGAGGGTCCAACATCTCGGCGTCGCGAGTCAGGAAAGCGTGGTGAACGATCTGGAAGGCCGTACGAAGTTGCCCCGATGCCAGGAAGCTCACTGAATGCCGATGCTCTGACTGCTGCACGCGATGGAAGAGGTCGAGGTAGGCGTACAGAAGCGGGTCAGGCGACTCGGCGAGGATCACCACGTCGGGGTTGACCTCGAGTTCGTCAACGACGTCGCCAGCGACGTCTGCTGCGGATGCGCCGGCAGCGCGCCCGGCCATCGTGGCATCCAGTAGCACTGTTGGGTGACGGGGCTTCTCACTGGAGACCAGGCTGGTGAGCGCATCGAGGAAGTCGTGGCGAGCGGTTCGAAGACAGATGTCGCCGGTGAAGATCACAGAAGTGTCGTCGTCGCGAACGATCCAGCCGCTTGCCCCCGGGAAGTGGGGTACCAGGAACGGCTCAGCCGTCACACTTCCCAACGAGAGCCTCTCGCCATGCCTTGCGATGACACAGCGCTCGTCAAGTTGGCTTCGGCCGATCCTTCCGCTTCGGTTCAGGACCGAGGCAGTCCCGACTGTCATCGCTGTCGTCAGCTTGCCGACTCGGCCTGAGGTGAGTCCTCCGGCGTGATCAGCATGGGCGTGGGAGAGCAACAGGAGCCGGTCGGACGTCGTCAGGGCGAGCTGGTCGGGAAGCCCCGAATCGAGGAGTAGCGAGTCGCCCGAGCTCAGGGTGAGGCGTATGGAACACCCACCTTCCGGAGGGACGGCTGCTTCCATCGTCCTTAGCCTGCCCTTCAGCGACGGCAGGGCGCCATGCGGGGCACCCCCCGGCGCAGCGGCGCCAGATTCCACGCTTCGCAATCGCTCGCCTTGCGGCAGCGGGTACCAGCCAGTGAGGTCCACGATGGCGGAAGCCCTTTCGAAGAGTGCCTGGCGAAGCTCGGGATCGCTGGGCGTCCAGCAGATCAGGATGGTGTACCGGAAGTGCTCCTTGGTGTGGACGTAGTCGATGAATCGGGCGTTGGTGATGGAGTCGGCTGCGGGCCCAACTATCTTTCGGATGTGCGCGAGACACTCCTCGGGAGATGCCACAACTCCGTGCCGATGAGCGGCCAACGTTTCTCTCGCTCGACGCCTTGGCCCGAACCATGGCTTCGATGTCACCTCCACATGAGTTACCCGCGGAGTGGGAATCATCCGCCGGCCCGTGGCGGCTCTGGCAGGGCCCAAACACGATCGAACTCGTCGGCTACCAGCGGCCAGATCAGCCGGATCCCATCCGCCACCGAGTCGAGATCGTCCGGAACTGAGTCGAACACGACGAAGTCGTGGGGAATGACTCGTCCGGAAGCGTCTTGCCTCCCCAGAGGATCCGGAAAACGCAGCGCCAATCGTCCGGCGGCTCGACGGCTGACCTCCGACACCTCCTCGGCTCCCGAGAACGCCTCCTCGTACACGCTCAGAGGATCATCGAGGCCGCCGCGACGTAGAAACCGAAATCCCCACGTTCGTCCCCGCGTTGCCCAGATGAGTCTCATCGTTGGCTGAGGAGAAGCACCTCGTCGGCCTCGCCCTTCTCCAGGTCCATCTGGTAGCCGGTCAGCACCGCTGCCATGTACTCCTGCTTCGCCAGTGCTTCGGCGTTTCGTTCCCTGAGCTTGTTGCCGGCGAGCTGAGCTGCGGAGTTGACGAGAGTGCTCACCCGCTCACTTCCGAGAACCGCTATCAGCGTGCGGATTCGGGCGTCGAACTTGCCGGCCAGTGCACCGAGCTTGCCAATCCGGCCACCGGCCATTCCCACCACCGCGCCAGCCAGAGCTCCGGCGCCGTCCAGCAGTTCCTCGGCCACCTTCGCACCAGCCTTCTTCTGCTCGATCCAGCGGACGTGTCGCTCGAACGGGAGTATCGCTGCAAGCGGCAGGATCAGATGCAATCCGACCCGCTTCGTCACTTCGATCTTGCCAACTTCGAACTTCGCCGAGGAAAGGAGCAGGAAGTCCTCACCGACGGCCAACGCGTCGCTGGATTCCATGAGTCCTGCGAGCGTCTGTCGCAACTCGCCCAGATCATCGGCGACCCTGTCGACGAGGAGATCTCTGAACTTGAAGACGTCGAGTTCCGGCAACAGGTCGGCCTTCGACAGGGCAAGTACCCAGATGCGCGGGAACTTGACCAGCGGCTTGCCGTCCTCCAGCAGGTCCTCTTGGAGCGACAGCAGCCCGTTGCGGAAGTTGGCGAGCAGCGACTTCAAGTACCGCTCTTCTTCCCCGGCGTTGTCCAGCAATCGCTGACCGTCGACGAGTAAGAGTGCGACGTCGGACCCAAGAAGGGACCGGAACGTGTCGACCCTGCGCTGGGCCTCCTCGGGTCCGCTGACGCCCTGCTCGAACCACTCGCCCGGGTAGTCGTGCCAGACAAGGCGCATTGTGTCGAACTGCTTGGCCTTGCCCGCCGACTTCGCGCCCGCATCCTTCAGTTTCACCGTGAAGGCATAGGACGTGGACGAGAAACGGGTCGGCGCGGGAAGCCGTGCCGAATCCTTCATGCCCAGATAGTTCCGATGCAGCTGGGTGCCCTGCCCGATGTCGTCCGCCACGACATTCACCAGACCCGCTCGCCTGTGTTGCGGCTCCTGGGTAGCTCCGTAGAACGAGGAGAGCATGACGGTCTTGCCGCTGCCGCTCTCGCCGAACACCGCGATGTGTTGCTCTAGCACCTTGCTCAGTTTCACCAGATGAACCCTACTGCCCGAGGAGGTTCTTCCGCGCTGAGCGCCGCGTTGCGATGGCGACAGCGCAGCGTCGGTGCGAGGCCACCGGCAAGCCGTCGCTGCTGAGTCCTGTACGTGAAGATCCTTTCTTCACTGTCCGAGGGGACTTGTACGTTGGCTCTCATGGAGCACGCAACGAATGTTGGAGCGGCGGTCACCCGAGGGGTGGCGGGAGGGTGGCGCGAGGGTGTGCACCCCTTGGCACCACTGCCTGGCATCGACTTCGCAACACGACACGCCGGCCTGGTGGCCTGCCCCCCGCCACCATCGTGAAGTACTGCAACAGCAGGCCTCACGGGCCTGCTGTTGCGGTTTTCGACGGCGGTCGAAGAGCGGATTTCTTCCCGATCTTCTTCCATTTCTTCCCTATCGTGCCGCGAGGCTTCTTCCCGAGAACACGAAGTGGCATCACCGGCGCCGCTCTTGGCTGGCGAATCAGAGCGCGTCGGCATCGTCGTCGTCGGCGAGCTCGAACACGAGCTGGCCGAACGTCTCCGCGGCCTGAGCCTGCATCCCGGGGATGACGTGGGCGTCGACGTCCATGGCGAACGCGACCGTCGAATGGCCGAGTCGTTCCGAGACGACCTTCGGCGGGACTCCCGCCTGGAATGAGACTCATTCGGAACACCGGGAGATCCGATGCCGACGACGATCGACAAGCGGGGGATCGAGTCAGTTGTCGCGTCCATCCGTGCACGTGGGGAGAAGGTCTGATGGCTCGCGACGACACACCTCCGATCATCAAGATGCGCTCGACCTCCGGTACCGGGTTCATCTACGTGACGCGCAAGAACAAGGTCAACAGCCGAGAGGGCCTCGAGCTGAACAATTACGACCCCGTCGTGCGGCGACACGTGGTGTTCCGCGAGGAGCGCTGAGGGCAGCGCTGACCGTCAGCTTCGACGGTCGCGAACCGCATCGACCGCGTTGCGGGCGAGGTGCAGGGTGAGCCCGAGCGGCCCGGTCATCCAGGTGAGCAGCAGTGGGATGCGGTCGCTGCGGCCCCGGTCGAGTGCCGTGGCCCAGATGTGGCGTCCGACGTAGAGGTCGAACACCAGGTAGTGCGTCCACCCTGCGAGGAACGCGTCGGGGTTCATGAGCCCGGCGCGCAGCGAGTCCGGATCGTCGAAACGCGGCAGTTCGCCGTCACCGGTGACCATCGCCCGTGCGAGCAGTGCGGTGTAGGCGACGCCGAGCGCGGCGTACAGGGGAGTGGCGAGCCGGACCAGCCGTGCAGTCGCCCGCGCACGGGGAAAGAGGATCATCGCGAGCCACACCGGTGCCGTGGTCGACGAGAGCACCTGGAAGGCCCGCCGCTGTGCCGTCGTCATCGGCCGCAGCAACGCGCCAGACGGGTCGCGATCGCCTCCTGGGTCGACCTTGGCTCCATCGGGTTCATCAGGGTGCATGTGAGCATCATGACGCGGCTCGACCCCGTTGCCCATGGGGGTCAGTGCTCGTCGTAGTGGTCGGTGACGGGTGGCACATGAATCGCGGTTGCAAGAATAGTTCTCATTCTTTAGTGTGTGGTCTGTCCGGTGACCGGGCAGGCAGTCGGCAGATGACCGATGGCCAGGAGGAGACACCATGCAGATCGACCGATCCACCCTCACGCCGAGACGGCGACTCGCCGTGCTCGCTGTACCGCTCGTCGCGGTTGTTTCGCTGGCGGCGGCGTGCGTCCCGCCGACGCCACCGCCAGCGGGGCCGACCGTCTTGTCCCAGGGCGGCGTCGATGCGCCCGGGATCGCCTTCGAGGACGGAGAGTGGGACCTGCACGTGCACGACGAGGACAACGACGTCGAGTACGAGCCCGGCGCCGTCATCCTGAAGGTGAAGGACGAGGCGGCGACGACCGTTCCCGCCGATCCGGCATTCGGGTTCCTGGGTGCGTCCGGCGATCCGATCTGGGTGCTGCCCCAGTCGCCTGATCCGGACCTGCTCTACCTGGGCTACGCGACCGAGGAGATCGAGCCGGGCGTGTTCGAGGGTGACGAGGTCACCTGGTCACTCGTCTCGGTCGACGGTCCAGGTTCGTTCCACCTGTACTCGATCGATGGGTTCGGCGTGCCGACGGTGCTGTTCGACTCCGACGATGTGCTGCCGCAGAGCCTCGTCGTGCCGACCGGCGCACACATCCACCAGAACTGGGGCTTCACGGCGCCTGGTGACTACACGGTGACCTACGAGGTCACCGGAACTCCCATCGGCGACGTGCCCATTTCGTCCGGGCCGGTCGAGTACAGCTTCACGGTGGGTGGCTGATGAAGCTCCAACGGTCCGTGGCGCTGCTCGTGCCGTTGGTCGTTGCGGGTGCGCTGGTGGCGGGTTGTGTCCCGCCGCCAGCGCCCGGCCCCGGCCCTTCCACGACCACCACGTCGACCACGGTTCCTCCCCACGTCATCTCGATCGGCCACATCGATGCTTTCGAGGTGACGATCAACGCCTCGGCCCTGAAGGTGCAGATCGAGGACGAGACCGGCCCTTCGGTGGTCTACCGCGACCCCGCCCAGACGGTGCTGCACGTGAAGCCACAGGCCCAGATCGCGGTCCCGAACCCGCCGGGAGCGTTTGCGTTCCTGGGTGCTGCCGGAGCCCCGGTATGGCTGCTGCCCCAGGTGCAGAACGCGAACCTGCTCTGGCCGGGGGCGTCGACCGACCGTATTGCCGCCGGCGCGCTCCAGAGCAACCAGGTGAACTGGACCGTCCAGTCGGTCAGCGGTCCGGGCAGCTTCCACGTCTACCAGAACGGCGCCTTCGGAGCTCCGCAGGTGCGGTTCAGTTCTGGCTCCGGATTCCCACAGACCCAGCAGCTGAGCGTCCCTCAGCACGCCCACTTCAATTGGGCCTTCGGCGCGACGGGTACCTACACGGTGGTCATGCGAGCGAACGCAACCCTGGCCAACGGCACTCCGGTGACCTCCGGGAACGTGGCGTACACGTTCCGGGTCGGACCGCTCTGACCTGCATTTCCAGCGCGGCGCGGGGCAACGACGAGGTCGAGCCCCGCGCCGCGCCGTTCCACCTCGACCTGTATGCCCCTCGACGACGCGAGCCACAGCCATGACCTCTACCCACCCGTTCCGACTCGTCCTCCTGGCCGCGATGGCCACGGCATCGACGTTGGGATGTACTGCGACGCCACCGGCGGCGACGGCCGACGTGGTGACGGTGGACGAGTCGGTCGCGCCGGCAGCCGATGCGCCGGCGGGCGCGGAGCCGGCGATTCCTGTGGAGCCGTCGGATTCCGCCGACCCTGCCGAGGAACCCGGGACGCCGGACGGGTCGACGACGACCATCCAGCCGCTGCCTCCCTCCACCCCTGACGCGCCGCCGACTCCTTCGGAGATCGAGCCGCCGGACCCGACGCTGGGCACACGGCCGTCCGCGCCCGAGACAGAGGACACCGACACCGGCGGTCCCGCGCCGACCCCACTGCCCACGCCGCGACCGAACGCAGTGGGTGCGGACCCACTGACCCCGCAACGTGACGCCCCGGGCGACCCAGCGGCTACGGCCCAGCAAGCGCCCGCCACGACTGCGTCGCTGACGGCGAGGCAACAGTCCGCTCGAGCCCAGCCTGTGGTGTTGGAGCGTGGCCACGTCGACCTGGTCGAGGTGACCGTCGACGGCACCGCTCTACGCGTCTCGGTCAAGGACGACACGCAGCTGACCGGAGCTGTGTTCCGGTCGCCGTCCGACGTGCAGCTCCGCGTGCCGGACAGCGCGCAGATCAAGGTTCCCGCTGGTCCGTTCGACTTCCTCGGCCCGCAAGGCTCGACGGTCCACCTGCTCCCCCAGGTGCAGGATCCGGACCTGATCTGGCCCGGCTGGAACACCGAACGCATCAGTGCCGGTCAGCTCGACGGCGACATGATTCGCATGCGGCTGGGCCGTGTCGACGGCCCCGGCCCCATCGCGCTGTTCACGACCGACCAGTTCGGATCGCCGAGCATCCTGTTCGACAGCGACGGCGGCGGCGCGAACCAGATCACCGTGCCGATCCGGACCCACGCCCACGCGAACTGGTCCTTCGGCGCGCCGGGCGTCTACCGGGTCACCATCGAGGTGGCGGCCAGGGTCGCCGGCGCAAGCCCTGCGTCGACGACCGCAACGTACGTGTTCCTCGTCGGCGACGCTGCAACGCCCGTCGATCCCGGCTCGATCCCCCCGCCACAGGCAGGGGGCGCGTCCGGTGGACAGGACGTCGTCGGCGGCGCTGCGGCGACGGTCGCTGCGCAGGCGGAGCTCGAGGGCATCACCGCTGCGGGAGATCGTTCGGGTTCGCGCTCCGTCGCGTCACGCAGCACTCGCAGCAACACGTCCGGGGCGCTCGCATCGACCGGCGCGAGTTCCATCGAGTTGCTCTGGGTCGGTGTGGCGTCGGCGATGCTCGGGGTGATGCTCGTCGTTGCGGGGCGCCGCCGCCGGTCGCTCGCGTGACCGTCCGGCGATGGGCATCGGTCGTCGCTGTTCTCTTGCCCGTTCTGTTGGCCGCAGCGTGTTCGGGGGCGACGGGCCTCCGCGCCGAAGAGGACCGGGTCCAGGTGGTGACGACCACCGGCATCCTTGCCGATCTGGTCGCGAACGTCGGCGGTGATCGTGTCCGCGTGACCTCACTGGTGCCCGATGGCGCCGATCCGCACGCCTACGAGCCGTCGCTGCGCGCCGTGCGCGACGTCGTCTATGCAGATGCCGCGTTCAGCAACTACCTGCTGCTCGAGCAACAGTCGATCATCCGGACCCTCGACGCGAACCTGCCCAAGGAGGCGCCGAACATCTCGCTCGCCGAGGGCGCTGTGAAATACGCGGCGGAGATCATTCCGCTCGTCGAGGACATCTCGCTCGACACGGTCTGGCTCGGCATGCGCGTCCGGGGCACCGGCGCGTCCGCGGGTGCCGACCGTGGATCTCAGGTCCGCCTCTCGGCGACCGACGTCGAGGGGCCGGGTGAGCTCGTCGCGTACCTGACCGAATCGTTCGGCCGACCCGAGTTCTACATCGACTCCTCCGACGGGTTCGACGCATCGAACGGTCATCGCGACGACACTGCGACCCTCCCGCCCGACGCGCACAGCCACATGAGCTGGGCGTTCACCGAACCCGGCGTCTACCGACTGGACCTGAGGGCCGCGCTCGCTGTCGACACCGATCAGCGCCCGATCGACGCAGGGGTGGCGACCGTCACGTTCGCCGTCGGCGTGGATCCCCACGACGTCGCAGGCATGACCGTCGACGACGTGGTCGACGGAGGGCACGCCGACATCACCGTCGATCTCGACACGGACGCCGTGTATCTGCTGCACGACCCCGAGGGTGGCGGTGAAGCGGCCCAGCGGGAGCTCGATCCGGACACGACGGTCATCGAGGTGCCCAACGTGGCGTTGCACGAGGTGCCACCGGATCCTGCGTACCGGTTCCTCGGTCGCGCCGGTGAACAGATCCACCAGCTGCCTCAAGCGGTGCTCGGCAAACACGTGCACGGCGAGATCGATCCGCATCTGTGGCAGGACGTCGGCAACGCGATCGCCTACGTGCAGCTGATCCGCGACACGCTCATCGACGTCGACCCCGACGCCGCCCTCGAGTACCGGGCCAATGCTGACCGGTACATCGATGTGCTCGACCGTCTCGACCGCTACGTCGCTGACACGATCGCGCAGGTGCCCGAACCGGCGCGTCGACTCATCACGACCCATGACTCGTTCGGCTACCTCGCACATGCCTACGACGTGACCGTCTCCGGGTTCGTCACCTCGAACCCCGCGACGGAACCGTCGCTGGCGTCGCGTCGCAAGCTCACCGAGACGATCCGCAACCTGGACATCCCTGCGGTGTTCCTCGAACCGAATCTGGCCGCCCGATCCGCGACCCTCCGCGAGGTCGCGTCCGAACAGGGGGTGGCGATCTGTCCGATCTACGGCGACGCGTTCGACGACGAGGTCGACACCTACGTCGAGATGATGCAGTTCAATGCCGACTCACTCAGGAGATGCCTCACCCGATGACGACCCGTCGATCACTCCACGTCGCAGCAGTCGTCGCCGCGACGCTCGCCTGCACCGTAACGCTCGCGTCTGGCGCGGGTGCACAGGCCGACGAACCGGTCCTCGACCAGCGCATCGACGTCGACCAGAACGTCGCCACCGGGTCGGCCGTGCTGTCCACGGGCCACGTCGACATCGGGCCGGTGTTCATCGACGGCACCTGGCAACTCATGATCCATGACGACTCGGTCGACCCGTCGGTGTGGCGATCGCCCGACGACGTGGTGTTCCAGATCGGCGACGCAGGGCGCACCGAGTTGCCCGCCGATCCGAACTACTCGTTCATCGGCGCCGAGGCCGGCGACCCGGTCCACGTCGTGTCCCAGACCCAGCAACCCGATGTCGTGTGGATCGGGTGGAACACACAGGCTCCGTCGGTTCTGGACCGTATCGACCGGGGCGCAACGCTGACGTTGCTCGGAGCCCAGGGCCCCGGAGACGTCTCGGTGTACCTGCAGTCGGGCAACTTCAGCGCACCCGAGGTGCTGTGGCAGTCGAGTGTCTCGCAGCGACAACCGCTGTGGGTCGACGTGAACACACACACCCACGCGAACTGGGTGTTCACCGAGCCGGGCGTCTACTTGTTGCGCGTCGAGGCGGCGGCCGACCTCGTCACCGAGGACACCGTGAGCGACACGGTCGATCTGCGGATCTCGGTCGGCGACGAAACGGACCCATCGGAGGCGCTGTCCGCCGAGTTCACCGCGACGGTCGCCGATGAACCCGAATCAGCTTTTGCGCCGGGCTCGACGACGGCGACCGCTGCACCCGGCGGCTCGACAGTCGTGTTCGGTATCGTCGGAGCTGCAGCGCTCGCGCTCATCGCCGCGGTCGCCGCAGCCGTGGTCCGCGGCCGACTGGTGCGACGCCAGGCTCGGGACAGAACCACCACGGCAGCCTCGACAGAACCGATGTCGCGATGACTGCGCTGTCGGTCCAGCGACTCGACGTCGATCTCGGTGGGCGAGCGGTGCTGCGCGAGATCGACCTGGATGTGGCCGACGGCGAGTTCGTCGGACTCATCGGTCCCAATGGCGCCGGCAAGACGACGCTCCTACGAGCCGTCCTCGGACTCGTCGCCACCCGATCAGGAACGGTGAGCGTCGCCGGCCGGCCAGTGAGATCAACGCGCTCAGCGATCGGCTACGTGCCGCAACGCCACGAATTCGCGTGGGACTTCCCGACCAGCGTCGAGCTCGCCGTCATGAGCGGCCGAACGGGCCATCTCGGACTCTGGAGACGCCCGCAGGTCGACGACTGGCTCGCGGTCGCTGACGCGCTCGAACGGGTGCAGCTCGACACGCTGAGGGACCGTCCCGTCGGAGAGCTCTCCGGCGGGCAACGCCAAAGGGTGCTCGTCGCCAGAGCCCTGGCGTTGCGGCCGATCCTCCTGCTGCTCGACGAGCCCTTCACCGGACTCGACATGCCGACCCAGGAACTTCTCTCGACGTTGTTCGGTGAACTCGCTGCAGAGGGCCGGGCAGTGGTGATGACGACCCACGACCTGCTCGGTGCGCTCCACGGCTGCAGTCGACTGGTGCTGCTCAACCAGCGAATCATCGCCGACGGACCGCCCTCGACGTTGCGTCACCGCTCGTCATGGATCGAGACGTTCGGCATCAGCGACGACAGCCCGCTACTGCGACTCATCGAAACGAACTGACCATGTCGTTCACCGAGTTCCTGACCGACCTGTTCAACCCCGACCTGGCGTTCCTCCCCAAGGCACTCGCGATCGCCGTCATGGCCTCGATCGTCTGCGGCGTCGTCGGCTGTCACGTCGTGTTGCGCGGCATGGCCTTCATCGGTGATGCGGTCGCCCACGCCGTGTTCCCCGGGGTCGCCATCGCGTTCGTCATCCAAGGCAGCCTCGTCGTCGGCGGCGCGATCGCCGGGGTGATCACCGCAGTGCTCGTCGCCGTGTTCTCCCAGAACCGCCGGATCAAGGAGGACTCGATCATCGGCGTGTTCTTCGTCGCAGCGTTCGCTCTCGGCATCGTGGTCATCTCGAGAGCTCCCGGCTACGCGGGGTCGTTGCAGCAGTTCCTGTTCGGCTCGATCACCGGCATCCCCGATTCCGACGTGGTCGTCGTCGCCGCGACCGGACTCGCGGTACTCGCGACGGTCGCGTTCCTCCACCGACACTTCGTCGCCGTCGCACTCGATCGCGAAATGGCACGAGCGATGGGACTCGGCGTCTTCCGACTCGACCTGGTGCTGTACATCTGCGTGACCCTCGCCGTGGTGGTCTCGTTGCAGACCATCGGCAACATCTTGGTGCTCGCGCTGCTGATCACCCCCGCCGCGACGGCACGTCTGCTGACCGACCGCCTCGGCGTGATGATGGTGCTCGCACCACTCATCGGAGCGATGTCCGCGTTCATCGGCGTGTACCTCTCCTGGAGCCATGATCTGCCCGTCGGAGGCACGATCGTGCTCGTCGCCACAGCGGCCTTCCTGGTTGCCTGGCTCATCGCTCCACGCCACGGCATCGCTGCGCGACGAATTGCTCGGCGCCATGCAGTGGTCGACGCTCCGCCGGGTGTCACGTCCTGAACATCAGGACGGTCGCGTCCACTGAGATGTCGCTGTTCTTCACCCGAAGGTCGTGGGTTCGAATCGCTCCCCCGCCACCGTCGTGGTCCGGTAATCAGCGCAAGAGCCCCGGATCCAACGGATTCTCGCGCGTCCGGGGCAGGGTCGAAACTGCCGTTCTGGCCCAAACGTTGGAGCGATTCCAGTGGTTGTGCCAGGGCACGCCGTGGCGCGCTCCAGACCGCGCAAGCGATTGCGCCGCCGGATAGCGGCCGGACCCAAGTCCTTGCCTCGACGCCCCGGTGGCGTCGTCGGCCGGACCACGGTTGAAGTGGCCCCAGGCTGACGGGCGGGCGAGCATTCGGCACCCTCACGGCACCTTCGAGAGGTTCCGCGCAAAGTTCAAACTTGGCGCCCCGCTGCCGATCTGATGATCGGGCGCACCCATCGCGACTGCGTCACGTATCCGATCGACGGAGGACCCATGGCTCTCGATTTCACTCGACGACAGCTCCTGTTGGGCGCCGGGGCGGTGTCCGGGATCGCCGTCGTCGGAGCGTCCTGTACCGACGAGTCCACGGTCGGACTCGGTCGTCCGGTCGCACGTCCGACCGGTTGGCCCGATGCCGACGCATGGCAGGACCTGAACCAACGCGTCAGTGGCCGCCTGATCCAGCCCGTGTCGCCCCTCAGGTCGTGTTCGCTCGATGCGTCGAGCGCCGAATGCGAGACGGCCCTCGAGGCGATGAAGAACCCGTTCTTCCACGAGGACCAGGTCGGCTCGACGCAGTCCACCGGGTGGATGGACGCCTGGCAGAGCGCCGTCAGCCCGTACGCGGTCGAGGCAGAGACGGCCCAGGACATCGCCGCGGCCGTCGACTTCGCTCGCGAGCACGAGATTCGTCTCGCGGTGAAGGGTGCGGGACACGACTACCTGGGTCGCAACAACGCACCGGATTCTCTGCTCGTGTGGACCCACCGGATGCGCAACATCAACATGCATGACGCGTTCGTCCCGGCGGGGGCTCCGAACGGGACCGACGGCGTCACTGCGCTGAGCGTCGGCGCCGGCACACGATGGATCGAGGCGTACGCCGCTGCCACCAACGCTGGCCGCTACGTGCAGGGCGGAGGCTGCACCAGCGTCGGTGCCTCGGGTGGGTTCATCCAGGGCAGCGGTTTCGGCAGCTTCTCGAAGGCCTTCGGCACCGGGTCCGGCGGCGTGCTCGAGTTCGAAGTGATCACCGCCGACGGCGAGGTCCGTGTCGTGAACCAACATCAGGACCCCGACCTGTTCTGGGCGCTGCGAGGCGGAGGCGGATCCACCTTCGGCATCGTGGCGCGCACGACCTTGCTGGCGCATCCCATTCCGAACAACACGGGAACGGTCTCGGGAACGATCGTCGCGAAGGACGACGCTGCCTACGAAGATCTGGTGGGCGCCGCCGTTGCCTTCTACCCCGTGGCCCTCGACAACCCGTCGTGGGGCGAGCAGATCCGCTTCCGTCCCGACAACACGGTCGAGTTCGCACTGACGTTCCTGGACCTCAGCCGCGCCGAAGCAGAAGCGACCTTCGCTCCTCTGCTCGAGCCGCTGCGGGCCCAATCGGACCGCTTCGAGGTGGACGTGTCGTTCGTGGAGATCCCCTTCGAGCGGCTGTGGGACGTCACGTGGTGGCAGGAGACCGACCCGGACTTCGTGACGCTCGATCCGCGGCCGAACCAACCCGACAACCAGTACTGGTGGTCGGGGAACCAGGGCGAGGTCGCCGCCTACTGGTTCGCCTACGAGTCCCGATGGGTGCCGACCTCGATGCTCGTCGATCGGCCCGCCGACGCAACCCGGATGCTGGTCGATGCCTCCAAGCTCCGGAACCTGACGTTCCAGATCAACAAGGGACTCTCGGGGCAGTCCGCCGAGTCACGCGAGCGTGACCGAGACACGGCGCTGCACCCCACTGCGTTCGACGCCGCGGCGCTGATCATCATGGCGTCGGCCGAGCAGTACGCGTACCCCGGTATCACCGGTCACGAACCCGATCGGGCGAAGGGTCGGCGCGAGCGCGACGAAGTGGCCGCCGCGATGTCGATCGTGCGGGGTGCGTTGCCGGGCCAGGGCGCCTACGCCAACGAAGCCAGCTACTTCACCGAGGACTGGAAGAACGAGTTCTGGGGGCCCAACTACGAGCGGCTGCTCGAGATCAAGCGCCGCGTCGATCCGACGAACCTGTTCCGAGTGCACCACGGGGTCGGCAGCGATGAATGAGTCGTACGCACCCTGAGGGGACCCCGATGACTTCTTCGTCGACGTCGTTGAGCCTCAACATCCTCGACGCCCTCGAGGCGGTCCAGCCCCGCGAATGCCGTTGCGGAGAGGGCCGGTAGCCACAGCGAGCGTCGCCGACACGCAAGAGACTGGTCGGCGACGACACAGCAGCGACACCTGCGCCCGAAGGATCGACTCGACGTCGAGACGATCGTTGTTCGAGGCAGTGCCCTCATCCCTGACGGGTTGCGTGACGACGCGCTTCGCTACCGCGGCGACTGCGGGCGCCCGGTGTTCGCTGCTCGAAATGTCGCGATCGACGAGCCGACACAACAGCCACCCCTTGTCCACTCCGAGGTACTGACGCTTGTGTGCGCCGGTGTTCTGCGGAGCCCAGGCTTCCGTCTCGAGCCGACGGGACGGAACCCGAGATCTCGTCGCTGACCTCAATGCAGAGGACGACGGCGGCCTCGGCTGGTCAACGCGCGCCGAGGCCGCAGCTCCCGAGCGTGTTCGCCCGGGAGCAACGCTGCTCGCTGACAACAACCAGGCACAGGCCGAAGTGCGAGTCGTTGCCGTCGACGACGGGCAGCGAAGCTGCCCACTGCGATCCGCTCAGGTGCCGCTGCGTTGCGCCGGTGCCGCAGGCGAGACGGTGAGGTCCACCACATAGGGCAAGTGGTCGGACAACCGGAACCACTCGGCGCCCGGCGAGCCGAAGTCAGCATCTGCCCGGTTCGGCACCGTCACCGCGTCCACGTGCACCGGACCGGCCTCGGGGCGCAGCACCATGTCGATCCGGTTCGTCACGCTGGTCACCGCACGGATCTGCCACGACGTGCACAACGACAGCAGGTCGCAGCCCAGCGGGTTCGAGTCCTTGACCCAGCCAGCCGTGTAGCCGCACGCCCGGACGACGTCGGGGTTCGCCAACAGGAACGTCTGCGCGACGAGATCCACATCGGAGTGGGCAGGACATGCGGCCGGGTCGGCGGCCTCCGGTCGCAGCTCGGCGAACGTGTCGAGCATGGTGCCGGGCTCGACCGAACCGGTGTCGCCAGTCAGCATCAACCGATGATCGGCGGAGCCGGGCGTGAAGTTCATGTCGCCGGCCAGGAGCCACCGGTCGTTGCCCGTCGCGTCGTCCACAGCGATCCGCTCGCGGATCAGACGGATCTGACTGGCGCAGGACCCCGCTGCCGCGCCGCCACCCGACGTCAGGTGCGTGCCGTAGATGCGGAGCGGGCCGCCCTGCATCTGGAGGTCCGCCCAGACCAGCACCCGACGCACGGTCGGATCGGCGCAGGACTCACCGACATTCGTGCCGCCGCCGTTCGCGACGGTGATGGAGGACCTGACCAGGATGGCCACTCCCTCGGGGTTGCCCTTCAGATCACAGGCCCACCGCTGGTATGCGGCCACCGTGTAGTCCTCGGTGGTGAGGTCACGCAGTGCAGCGACATCCTCGGACTGAGCCTCCTGTACGACGATCACGTCGGGGCGCAGTTGGTCGACCCTCGCTGCCCACCCGGCATGTTCGCTGAAAACGGCGGCGTCGGCCTGAGCGCCGAGCAGGTTGTAGGTCATGACCCGAAGACCGTCGGCCGGGTCACTCGGTGACAGTTCACGCAACGGCATCGGGGCGCACGCAACAGCGATCGCTGCCAGTGAGACCACGAACGGAACCATCCACCTCGATCGTCTCAGCACCACTGCTCCCCCGGCGGGTCGGCCCCCGCCCACGTGCCGACGACGCCACTCGGACGGAGCGACGCCGCTCAGGATGATGTTACGGTCTCGTAAACTCATCGGGGGGACATCGTATGGGAGCATCACGAACAGGCCTGCGCGTTGCCGCAGCGCCACTGGTTGTCGGTCTGATTGCAGTGCTGGCGGCAGCCTGCGCGCCGCCGACCGCAGCACCGACAGGGATCTCTTTCAACCCACCCACGGTCGGCTACGTCGGCAAGCAGTACGTTCCGAAGGCGACAGCCGCGAACCGGTTGCCGGTGTCGTTCTCGCTGGACGCTCCCAGCACCGGCTGTTCATTGATCGCGGGGGTGCTCTACTTCGATTCCGTCGGAAGCTGCGTCGTCCTGGCCGATCAGCCCGGCGACGCCACCAACCCACCGTTGACCCAGGTGCGGCGCACGATCAATGTCTACGAATGCCCGACACTTCGTTCCGGACGGTGGACCGGCCCGCAGGGGACATCGGCCACCGTGATCGGAAGTGGATCGACGTTCTCCGGCACGGTCGACCTCTCCGCATTCGGGCTGGGCGTCCAATCATTTGCCGGCACCGTCGATTGTGACGTCGTGCGGGGAACGGTCGGTGGCACGGCGCTCACGGGACGCCTGTCATTCAACGGCGCAACGCTGTCGGGCTCCTTCAACGGAATCTCGATCGTGCTGAACGCCCCTCCCGCCTGAGACGTCGTGCTGGCCGGGGAGCCCAACCAACAGGTGCTCTCGACCGGACCTTCCTCGGTGATCGATCCAGACTCGGGTAGGTCGACCCCGGTGAGCCAGGGTCGGTTGTGCGCCGAGTGCACGCCATGGAACGCGAGGACCCGGAGCACGGCGCGGCGGTCGCCGTCGCGCGGCGCACGGTTCGCCACCCCACAGAACTGACGGATCCGGCCGTCGAGGCGTTGTGCCGACTGCCCCACCGGGACCCGTGCGGAGGCCAAGACCGTGCCGAGCGAGGTCGGCGGGGCCAGAGGCCGATGCCGGGGACGGGCCGGCAGCGTCCGGGGTGTCGCAGGAGTGACCACGCGTGCGGCAGGTGCACGTCGCCGATCAGGTCGCAGTGCCGCCTCGGGCGCGCTGCGGACCAGTTCACGGTGCACGTCCGAATGCCGCCTGCCGGGCCATGGAGGACGCCGCCCGTCGTTGCGGCGCCGTCCCGTCAGCGGTGGACGGCACGTTGCGCACTGGAAGCAACCGCTGTCCACCAACATGTCCGCGTCGATCAGGGCGATCACGGGGGTGGACGTGACGCCGTACCCGGCGTTGCACGCCGCAGCCTTGGAGAACGGGCCGGCCGACGCGACGTGGAGGTACCGGGGGAAATCCTCCGGCGAGAGGTCCGGCGCCGGGGCCTGCCCGTGCTGGACGACCACGACGTCGACGGGCATCGTGCCCAGCCACCGCAGAACAGCGACGAGGTTCGCGCCGCGCCCACCTGTGGCGTCGGGTCGGAACGGGACGATCGCCGCACAGCGCGGGCTCATGGGAGTCTGCTGCTCATTCGTGAAATCTCTCGACGTCGGGCGACCCGAGGCAGATGGAGTGCTCGAACGGCGCCATCAGGGTCGGCTGTCGGCGGGATGTGCGGCCATCACCGAGGAGCCCGAGGCGAGCCATTATCCCCGTGGCGGGGTCCGGTCAGCGGAGCGCCCGGTCCAGCCTGAATTGTCGGACGGTGCGGACGGTCACCACGACGAGTGTCAGAGCGGTCAGTGGCAGCACGAAACCGACCATGGCCACGGCGAAGGGGTCGCGCAGTCCGCTGCCCGTCTGATCGAGGACGAGGAACGTGATGTAGGCGACGTAGTAGAGGACGAACAGAGCACCCTCCCACCGCTTCAGCTCGAATCCGTTGAAGAAGACCGGCAGGCACGCCACGGCAACGGCGGTCATGATCGGCAGATCCAGCCGCAGTGCATCGTCGCTGACCGGGAGCCCTCCGGGGGCGACGATGGCGGTGATGCCCAACACGGCCAGCAGGTTGAACAGGTTCGACCCGACGACGTTCCCCACAGCGATGTCGCGCTCACCGCGCAGGGCAGCGATGATCGATGTGGCGAGCTCGGGTGCGCTGGTTCCGACAGCCACCACGGTGAGACCGATGACCAGGTCCGAGACGCCGAAGCTCTCGGCGATCTCGCTGGCGGCGCCAACCATCCACTGTGAACCGAGCACCAGCAACACGATGCCGCCGATGATCGAGGCCACATCGATCAGGACCGACCGTTGTGGTTGCTGGCCGAACGCCTCGTCGTACTCCGCTGCGATCTCGTCGGGGTCCTTGCGGGACGCCACAACGGTCCACACGGTGTAGGCGACGATCGCAGCGAACAACGCGACTCCCTCCCACCGACTGATCGAGCCGTTCGCAGACATCAGGACGACGCCGAGCGACGCGAGGATCATGAGTGGTACGTCGATGCGGACGATCTTCTGGGCGACGACCAGACCGCCGCCGATGACCGCCGACACGCCGAGCACGACGAGCACGTTCAAGATGTTGCTGCCGACCACGTTGCCGATCGCCAGGCCGGCCTGGTCACCCCGAGCCGCGCCGACGCTCACCGCGAGTTCCGGTGTGCTCGTGCCGAACGCGACGACGGTGAGCCCGACGACGATGGGTGA
>Ga0335398_10002789_pt1 | contig 26824 bp, 17 predicted proteins | sample BON03_FD_205742 | JGI IMG/M metagenome (GOLD analysis project Ga0335398, IMG submission 205742) | Freshwater microbial communities from Lake Bonney liftoff mats and glacier meltwater in Antarctica - BON-03 (spades assembly) (version 2) | ecosystem: Environmental > Aquatic > Freshwater > Ice >... | reverse complement strand
AGAAGCGCTACCCCCGCAAATACGACTTTCTGGGTTTTAGCATACAGCCTGTAATGCGAAAAGTAAACAACCGGCTGATGTTGCTTCCCGGCACCTTTGTAAGCCAATCTTCCAAGAAGGCAATACGCACAATCGTCGACGGTGGAAGTCTACGACGGATGGGGGCTTCTTTCGGAAGTCATACGTACAACTTGTCAAATAGGGCAGTCTACTAAGAACGGGGGAAATCTATCTATAAACCTCTTCCACACTCCTGGGTTCAATATTCAAAAAATGATATTCTACAAATTTCATGTACTGCTCCCAATCATAGAGTTCAAGTCCATGGACACCTGAGCGAACGTGGTACCCAATCGTGCTTTTGATAATGGGTTGGTTAACGGCAGGTTGTTTCGCCGACGTAAATGTCACATCTTCTTTGTAAAGTCGATACGAAGGGGCTGCATTGTATGTTCCAATCCACTGTCCTTTCTGATCAGCCCACAAATCGTGTTGGGCATTACTAACATAAAAGGGGCGTGGTGCCAATGTCGCTAACAATGAGTGCTGATCGACCGGCATAGCGTGTACATTTTTGGCGTATTTATTTGCATTTCTGCAAATCCAGGTTGGTAGGTAATCACACATATTTTGTAAGGTTTCGCCGTATTCACGCCGCCAGATTGCATCGCCTCCGTGACCTGCTGTTGCCAGAAGTGTCATTCCAAAACGGGTGTCTGTTACTGCGGCCCAGAGAGCTACTTTCCCACCAATCGAGCTGCCGAGCGTTGCAACCTGCTTTTTCTGTACATCTTTGTCTGTTTCCAAATAATCCATTCCGGCACGTAAAGCGTAAGCCCAGATTGCAATCATACCCCACTCATTTTCTTTTGTAAACTCCTGACCATCTTTAAAATAAAGATCTGAAATTCCACCACTTACTTTTCCTTCCTTATTACCGGAGTCGATTCCGAATGACTTATAATCAACAGTGGCCACCCCAATTCCACGGGTCATTAACTGATGCAAAGGAATTCCATTTACGGTTTTACCGTAACTCTGCGGACTGTTTAGTTTTAAGCCTTGTCGTTTGATATCATCGCCATTTGCCAAGAGAATTACCGGAACTTTATTTTTGGAATTGGTTGGAACAAAAATTACAAGAGGCATGGTAACTTTTCCAAGTTCATTTTCAAAAGTTATCAGCACATCTTTTCTGGTGCAGAGGCCATTAAAAATGGTTGGATCTTCGGAAATTAGTTTGAACGTTTTTTTAATGGGGCTCGAAGGTATAGGTACTTCTCCAAACATATTCTGGGCGAAAAACTCAACGATTTCCGGTCTTCTGAATTTCTCCCAATCTTCAACCGTTTTTATACTTTTCCCTTCGAACGAGGAAAGTACATGGGGTAGACTGTATTCCGGTACTTTGGACTCATCATAGTTCGCTTCCAGATATTTTCCTTCGTATGTTTGGGCAGTAACGTCGCACGAAATAAATGTGGCAAATGCAATCATTAAAAATTTAATCATCCTGTATTTCATTTTATTTTGATATTGAATTCTCCGTTTTTGAGTCGTGGTCCGTTTTATTGAAAAATGCCGATAATCAGCGGAATGCCGCCCGCCGGTAATTTTCCGGTTGATCCGCCGGATTCCAGCGTTTTGTCCAGGGGATTGTTAAGCAGACAGAGGATTTTCTGTTCTATCTTTACTCATAAATCAATCCAGGGCTTTCTTATAAAAACTTATTTCGACCAGAATTGGGTATTTTGCATCACAAAGGAGATAGGAAAGTAGTTATTTTAATACTGATTCAGGTTCAACCGACCACAAAGGTTACTAAATACGAGACTTTTTTCTAAACTTTTACCATATTTTATATAATTATAGGAGTATTAATTTTTATAAGAAAACCCTGTAAATCAATCAGAATTGTCAATGGATCACGCTGAGCAAATCCCGCAGGTGCGCTCGGGATCACCTCTTCAATATTTGTAGAGTTCGACATGGCGAACTTCTAGTGGTAAGCCGTTTATAACGGCTTGCGCCGCTGGATTTACGCTAATATTGCTCCCAATTCGGCAAGAAAACTGTTCAGCTTATTTCGTGGGCTATGTCTTACAGCTAATTTTTAGGTCTAAATTTGATTCTGAATTGATACATAAGAACTTCGATTTTAAGGGTACACAGCATCATTGGTTTTTAGAGCCGTGAGATACAGACCACGGTGCTTTAGTGTTTCACCATAGCCGTCAGGTTAAGAATAACCTCGGAGAGGTAAAAGCTTTAAAAATTCTTGTATTCAGATAGTTAACTAGCAACGAAAAAGCTTAACTACTGATTAATGCTAAGCTTTCACAAAGTTATAATGATCTGATTATTAATTTATTAAATATATATCTGACCTATCCGAAGTCGCTAACCTGACGGCTATGGTGCCCCCATAGACACTTGCACAATGGTACGATTATAGGCGAGATTCACAGTTTATAATTTACCTTGAACAACCTTAACCTTCGCTCACCTCCATCGAGCCATACACTGCCCTGTCAATCATTTCCACTCGTTCTCTGGAAGCCGAAAACAATGTTAACAATCATGGCGCAGCGGGCAAAACCATAGTCCTCACCACGCGGTGGACCGTTCAGAAATATCCTGCGGGTTCTAGTGGGTTTCTGATGAAAGTTAGACAATGAAAAAAGCCATCCTGACCGTAAATAATTTTAATATATGGATTTGAATTTGCAGTGTGCTTATCTACTAGTAGAAAGTTAGTAAACGGTAACCCCACCACTAGAGAAGCGGTCAGATCATAATTAATCCAACCGCCCATTTTATAGATTTACCTGTTCACTCATTCAAAATTAACCCTAGTATCCATTCACCATAAAACCACCATCCACGCTCATGCATTGGCCCGTGATATAGCTCGCCGCGGGTAAGCTGAAAAACAGCACGGCGGCGGCTACTTCTTCGGGGGTACCTACGCGTTTCATGGGGGTACGGGCGAGAATATTTTTTAGTTTTTCGGGGTCGTTAAGTACCGGAGCGGCCAAAGGAGTGCTGATGTACCAAGGAGCTACGGCGTTGACGCGAATACCATCCAGGGCCCACTCAACCGAAAGATTTCTCGTCAGCTGCGTCATGGCGGCTTTGGTCATGCCGTAAATAGAACCGCTGCTGATATGGGTAAGCGCCGATACCGAACTCATGTTGACAATACACCCTTGGCTCGCTTTCAAAAGCGGATGAGCCGCTTGGCATAGTTCAAATACCGACCGCAGATTCACCTGCATAATCCGGTCATACTCCTCGCTACTGTACTCCACCGATGGCTTCCGGATATTCATGCCGGCATTATTCACCAAAATATCAAGGCTGCCCCAGGTAGCGTTCACGTGCTCGATGATTTGTTTCGCTACCATCGGCTCGGCCATGTCAAAAGCTTTACCGATGATCGATAGATCTTGCTTGGCGGCTTCAATCGCCATTTGTTCAATATCTTCTTGGTGACGCGATATCACCATTACCTCGGCGCCGGCTTGGGCCAGCAGAAGAGCGGAAGCTTCACCAATACCTTTGGTGCCGCCGGTGACGAGTGCTTTTTTACCTTTTAAATTCCAATGAAGCATAGATTACTGGTTGTTTTTTTGGATAATTAACTAAAAAGACTCCTAAGGTAGACAAATGAATAAAATGTTATAGGTAGTAAAGGTAGAAGACGGACCTTTTATCATTTTTATAGAGAAAGTGACTTTACGTTGTAGTCAGTTTTCCTTGATTTGCGAAATTTTACAAACCCTATACCGATGTCTTCAATCAAACCCACGTATTTTATCTTGGTAATCGCGGCTGTACTTACCGTGGCGGCCTACCAGAACTCCAACCCGAGCCGGGTGGTGAGTGCCGAGCTCGACTCTTTGTATGCTCATTTAACCGAAGAGGATAAGCGTTCTCCCGAGTATGCCGTGGCGGGCCTAACCGTAGCCGAAGGTCTGGAAGCATCTTTATTCGCAGCCGAGCCAACTTTGACGAACCCCACCAATATCGATGTGGACCATCGCGGGCGAGTGTGGGTATGCGAGGCTTATAACTACCGTCCGGCGATAACCGGTAACCCTACCCACGAGCAAGGGGATAGGATTCTGATTCTGGAAGATACCAACGGTGATGGTAAGTCGGATCTAACGAAGGTATTTTATCAAGGACCAGAGGTGAACGCTCCCTTGGGAATTATGGTGTTGGGTAATAAAGTACTGGTTTCTCAAAGCCCCTACGTGTGGCTACTGACCGATACGAACGGCGACGATAAAGCGGATAAAAAAGAGATTATTTTTCAAGGGATTCAGGGCGAACAACACGACCACGGCATGCACGCCTTCGTGTTTGGGCCGGACGGAAAGCTATATTTTAATTTCGGGAACGAAGGCGGCAAACTACTCGACGGAGAGGGGAAGCCCGTCGTTGGAAAAGATGGAAAGCCACTGGATTTCAAAAAGAACCGGATGGGAATGGTTTTCCGGTGCGATCCTGATTTTAAAAACGCAGAAATACTGGGTAATAATTTTAGGAATAACTTCGAAGTCGCCGTGGATAGCTACGGTACCATGTGGCAGTCGGATAACGATGATGACGGTAACAAGGGCGTACGAATTAATTACGTGATGCCCTACGGAAACTACGGCTATCAGGATGAGTTGACCGGAGCAGGCTGGCGGGCCAATCGTACCAATATCGAAGACGAAATACCACTGCGTCACTGGCACCTAAACGATCCCGGGGTAATTCCTAACCTTTTACAAACCGGGGCGGGATCGCCCACGGGTATGGTAGTTTACGAAGGCAGAATGCTACCCAAAACTTTTCAGGATCAGATGATCCACTGCGACGCGGGCCCGAACGTGGTTCGTGCTTATCCGGTGGAGAAAAAGGGGGCCGGATATTCGGCTAGCATCGTCAATGTATTGGAAGGTACCCGCGATCAGTGGTTCCGTCCATCGGATGTATGCGTAGCTCCTGATGGCTCACTGATCGTAGCCGACTGGTATGATCCGGGAGTGGGCGGCCACCAAGCGGGTGACCTCAACCGCGGGCGCATTTTTCGGGTCGCTCCGGCGAACACGCCTTTTACGGTACCCAAGGTAGACGTAACCACGGCCGAAGGAGCGATGGAAGCTTTGCAAAGCCCAAATATGTCGGTTCGATACATGGCCTGGAATACGCTTTCTCGAATGGGAATCAAGGCAGTACCTCAATTGGAGGGTATGTACACCAACGAAACGGCCAACCCCAGAATGCGGGCTCGTGCGCTGTGGTTGCTTTCAAAAATACAGGGAAAAGATTCGCCAAACCTTGCCAAAGCCTTAAAAAACGCCAACCCTGATCTTCGTATTACGGCCCTCCGGGCTGTTTTGCAATTACCCGTTGATCCTACGCCGTATCTACTGGCGCTATCCTCGGATGCTGATCCGCAAGTTCGGCGCGAATGTGCCGTCGGACTGCACGGCGTTACTTCGCCGGGAGCCGCTGAGGTATGGGCTAAGCTCGCTCAGCAGTACGACGGGCAGGATCGTTGGTACCTGGAAGCGCTTGGTGTGGGAGCTGAAGGACAGTGGGATCGGTTTTTTACCGCGTGGTTAAAATCAGCGGGTACCGCACCGGTGGCAAGTATGGCCGGAAAAGATATTGTATGGCGGGCAAGGACGAAGGAGTCCGTGCCTTTGCTGGCGTCGTTGGCCGGAGATCCTGCCGTGGATTTAAAAAGTCGCCTACGCTACTTCCGGGCGTTTGATTTTAACCCCGGCGCGAAAGAAAAATCAGAGGCTTTACTAAAAATTATGGACGGTAGCAGCGCTAATCAGGCGGATATAAATCAAATAGCCCTGCGCCACCTGGATCCTGACTTTGTCAAGCAATCGCCCCGCGCTTTGAACTTACTCCAAAAACTACTGGACACTACCTACGGTACCAACGACTACGTGGAAATGGTAGGACGCTACGGGGTAGCCACCGAAAACAAGCGATTGTTGGAGTTAGCCATTCAAAAGCCATTCGATGCAGTAGGGCGTGAAGCCGGTAGGTTGCTACTCAATCAAGGAGGTAGCCCATTGATCAAAGCGACGTTGAGCGGCAAAGATGCTGCCCGAGCGGGCGCGGTTCTTTCCTCGATTCGTAGTGCGGGTACCAAAGAGTCATTGGAAATTTTGACGGCCGCTACTTTGAACGCCAAACAACCCTTGAGCGTTCGCCGCGACGCCGTGCGAGCCCTGGGAGGTAGCATGAACGGGGAGGATCAGGTGTTGGAATTGCTCAAAAAAGGTAGCCTCACCGGCGAAGTGAAAGCGGCAGCGGTGCAAGGAGTGAGTAGCGCCTGGCGTAAGTCGGTGAGGGCCGAAGCCGCCAAGTACCTCGACGGTGGAAGTACAGCGACCGCCCAAAAACACCCGGCAATTTCGGAACTTGTACAAATGAAGGGAGATATGGCCAAAGGGAAGTCGGTATTTACGATGTACTGCGCGGTGTGTCATCAGGTTGACGGCAAAGGGGCTGATTTCGGGCCCAAACTATCTGAGATTGGTAGTAAGCTACCCAAGGAGGGCCAATATCTGGCAATCTATTACCCCAGCGCGGGGATTAGTTTTGGCTACGAAGGCTTTGATGTGAAATTCAAAGATGGCTCTTCGGTGGTGGGTATCGTTTCCAGTAAAACCGAAACCGATTTAATCATGAAGTTTCCCGGTGGCAGTACTCAGGAATATAAGATGTCGAATGTAAAATCAATGAAGCAGCTCGACGAATCCGTGATGTCGGGTGGCTTGCAGGATGCCATGAGTACCGAAGAATTAACGGCTTTGGTGGAATACCTCAGCGCTTTGAAGAAAAAATAGAACGTAGCACCGAGAGAAAATCCCTCGTTAGTAACACTCTGTCGAGGGATTTGTATTTTACTTGGGTCTTGATTCGAGAAGAAATAATTACCTACTACTAACCTACATATTTATTCGAATGGTTTTTGAATGACAAAAAGAACCCGTATTTTTCGCCTGAAAAGATTGTGTTGAAAATTTTATTGGTTCCCTATGTCTTATAAATCAGTACCTTACAAAAAAATGGTTGTTGGGTTAGGTACTATATTAGTTATCCTTCTAAGTATTACTTCGTTCCGTTTTACGTATACTTCTCCTCATTCAGACCGTTTACTATTTTCTGAACCCAAGGCCGATACCATACGGTCTTACGAGTTACTTTCAGAAAAAGAAAAGCGGTTCCCCGAAAATGCGGTAGCTGGCCTGACCGTGGCGGAAGGGTTGGAAGCTACATTATTTGCGTCTGAGCCCATGATTTCCAATCCAACGAGCATGGATGTGGACCATCGCGGGCGGGTTTGGGTGTGCGATGCTTACAATTATCGGCCTACTATTCGTGGATATAGCAAAACCCGCTCCAAACAAGAGCGTTTACAAGGCGACAGAATTTTGATCTTGGAAGATACGAATGGTGACGGTAAAGCCGATGTATCCAAGGTGTTTTACCAGGGGCCGGAATTGGATGCTCCCCTGGGAATCTGGGTGATGGGCAATAAGGCTATCGTATCGCAAAGCCCCTACGTGTGGCTCTTTACGGATGAGGACGGTGACGACAAAGCCGACAAAAAAGAGATTATTTTCCGGGGTATCAGCGGAGCCAACCACGATCACGGGGTGCATTCCTTTGTCTTTGGCCCCGACGGCAAGTTTTATTTCAATTTCGGTAGCGAAGGAAAGCAATTACTGGATGGACGAGGTAGGGGATTTTACGACAAGTTCGATCAACCCATCAACTTCCGCAACTACCGGAAAGGAATGGTATTCCGCTGTGATCCTGATTTTAAAAATCTGGAAGTACTGGGGGATAATTTCCGCAATGGCTTAGAAGTAGCCGTTGATAGCTACGGCACAGTGTGGCAGTCGGACCATGATGAGGACGGTAGTGATGGTGTGAGGATCAACTATGTGATGGAGCACGGGAATTTTGGCTACGTAGACGAAATGGACGGAACCAGCTGGCGGATTGATCGAACTAACCTCGAAGACGATATTGCGGCCCGACACTGGCACCAAAACGATCCCGGTGTAGTGCCAGATCTGCTCCATACCGGCTCGGGAGCGCCAGCGGGAATGTTGGTGTACGAAGGAGATTTATTACCCCAACAATTTCGGGATGTGATCATCCACTGTGATGCAGGCCCTAATGTAGTGCGGGTTTACCCAATAGAAAGCCATGGTGCCGGCTACAAAGCTAGTATAGTGCCGATGGTGGAGGGTAAAAAAGATACCTGGTTCAGACCTTCTGACGTATGCGCCGCCCCGGACGGCTCATTGATGGTTGCCGATTACTATGATCCTGGCGAGGGGGAAATAGGGATTTCTGACCTAAACCGGGGGAGAATATTCCGGGTAGCACCTCCCCAAGCCCCCTATCAAATTCCTTCCTACGACCTTACATCGGCCGCGGAGGCGGTGCAGGCACTACAGAATGCTAATCTGTCGGTACGCTACCACGCTTGGAACGCCTTAAAAAATATGGGCTTTCGGGCCGAGACGGAGTTGAGTGATTTATTGCACCAATACAACGCCAACCCTCGTATGCGGGCCAGGGCTTTATGGGTGTTGAACAATATTGAAGGAGTAAGTAGTCGCCACCTCGAAAACTCCATGCGGAACATAAACTCCGACCTGCGTATTACGGCTCTGCGGGCGGTACGGCAACGGAACAGCGATCCCACGGAGTACATCAAGCGCCTGACCACCGACCGAAACCCTCAGGTACGCCGCGAGTGTGCGCTTGCCATCTATCGAAATCACACCTATGAAGCGTTAAATGTCTGGCTTCAATTGGCTCAGCAATACGAAGGTAATGACCGTTGGTATCTGGAAGCCCTCGGGATTGGGGCAGAAGGTCAGTGGGATCGGCTGTATAAAGCCTGGATCGAAAAAGTTGGTAATCCATTGACCATGCCCGCCTACCGGGATATCGTTTGGCGGGCCCGAACCAAGCAAGCTATACCCCATTTGGCCGCTTTGACGGTTGATACTGATGTTCCCTTGAAGTACCGTGAAAGGTATTTCCGGGCTTTTGATTTTACGCCGTCGGGCTATGATAAATCAATGGCGCTGCTCGGAATGACCCAAAAAAACCTACCTGACCATATCCCAATAAGTAAACTAGCCCTGTACCACTTGGGCAAAGATTACATTCAGGAAACTTTTTCGGGCAAAATAGCGCTGATCAAACTTTTGAACGAAACCTACGGTACTACCGACTACATTGAGTTAGTAGCCCGCTACGAGCCATTTTTTGAAAATGACCGTTTGTTTAAGTTAGCGACCGATAAACCTGATACCGATATCGGTCGAGATGCTGGTCGATCGCTATTGCATCAGGCATCTAGCTCCTATGTGTGGAGTAAGCTGGAAGGTAGTAATGACGAAAAGCAATCGGCCCTGTTGGCATCCATCAAGCTGGTAGGTAGCCAAAAATCATTAACTATTCTGGCTAGTGTGGCAGCGGGTACTTCCATGCCCCATGCTGTTCGGCTGGATGCCGCTCGTCATTTGGGTGGTAGTTGGGAAGGGGAGGAGTTTGTGCTCTCGCTGTTGAAAGAAAATAGATTGCATGGTGATATCAAGGCCGCCGCAATCAATGGAATTAGTCAGGCCTACCGGAAAGAGATTCGGGAAGAGGCAGATAAGTACCTTGATTTTACCCGTGGGGTAGCTAACAAGAAAGTCTTTTAAGCCCGGAAGTTTAATTTTGGGTAATAGTGTGGTATATTTTCTTGTGGTTGGACTTTATTCTATAAACCTAACATTAAGAACTTATGCGTCGCAGAAATTTCGTAAAATCTACTCTTGGCTTGGCTGGTGCTTCCATGGTAGCGGGTGAATCATTCGCTCATCCGTTGGCCAAAAATAACTTCAAGCTAAAATACGCTCCCCACTTCGGTATGTTCAAAAACCTGGCGGGTGATGATCTGATTGATCAGCTCAAATTTATGGCTGACCAGGGCTTTATGGCTTTGGAAGACAACGGCATGATGGGTCGTCCGGTGGATGTACAGGAGAAGATCGCGAAAGAAATGTCTCGCCTTGGCATGGAAATGGGGGTTTTTGTGGTCGATAAAGGCGGTAATGGCGCTAATACCCTCGCGGCCGGTAAACAAGAGTATATCGATATTTTTCTGAATGGCTGTAAGCGGGCGGTGGAGGTAGCCAAGCGGGTGAATGCCAAATGGATGACCGTAGTACCCGGCGACTTTGAGCGCAAATTACCGATCGGTGTTCAAACGGGTCACGTCATTGATGCGCTACGACGTGGTGCCGAGATTTTCGAACCCCACGGCCTGACGATGGTCTTAGAACCCCTCAGTGATAGCCCCAACCTTTTCTTGCAAAATAGTGATCAAACGTACGAGATATGCCGGGGCGTGAACAGCTCATCATGCAAAATCCTGTTTGATATCTACCACATGCAAAAAACAGAAGGGCATATTATTCAGCACATGGACTGGTCATGGAGTGAAATTGCCTATTTTCAGATCGGCGACAATCCCGGACGTAAGGAGCCTACCACCGGAGAAATTAACTACAAGAATGTATTCAAGTATATTCACGAACGCGGGAAGAAAGAAGGTAAAAGCTTCATCATGGGCATGGAGCACGGTAATTTCTACCCAGGAAAAGAGGGTGAAAATGCGGTGATCAAGGCGTACGTAGAGAGCGATAGTTTTTCTATCTAGCCTTAAATAGAAAGCATACCGAGGAGTCTGACGTAGTCGGATTCCTCTTTTTTATTCCACCCCGTACTACAAAAACCAGGAAACTACCAAGATCACATTGGTCCAAAAGTGTATATTACGTAAAATTGCAGTGTACTTAAGTTTAGACCCACTATGTCAGCACCCACGGCTCCGGCTCGTCAACAAATACTTACGTTTGAACAAACCCGTCAGAAAATCCGCCGGATTGCCTTCGAAATCTACGAGCGAAATTTTGAAGAGGAAGAGATTATCCTGGCCGGAATTACCGGAGAAGGGAATGTATTTGCGCAACTACTGGCCGCAGAAATACAGGATATTTCCCCAATAAAAACCGTCCTGACCAAATTGTTATTTGACAAAGACAAGCCACACCGGAGTACCATTTCCTTTGAAGGAGATCCGATATTGACGGATGGTAAGGTGGTTATCGTCGTGGATGATGTGCTGAATACGGGCCGTACTTTGGCGTTTGCGTTGCAGCCGTTTCTTCAATACCGCCTCAAAAAGTTACAGGTTGCCGTCATCATTGATCGCGACCACCACAATTTTCCGGTATCCGCCGACTATGTAGGGTATGCCCTTAGCACCACCTTCAACGAGCACGTAGAGGTAATTTTGAGTCAGGAGGGGAGTGAGGGAGTGTATTTGAAGTAGGGATGGCACCTACCTTTTAGTTTAGCTTGGAATAGAATTCAATACCTACCCTGTCAATGTGTGCTTTAAAAGCTTCCTCTTTGATGGTTTCGTATCTAACGAGATCAAACTGATAGGGCATTGTAGTTTCTTCATTTAGCCAATAACTGATTTGACTTAGGGTGTCAAAATCTAAGGCTGATCCTTTCAAGGCGATATCAACATCACTACCATTTCTAAAATTACCCTTTGCGCGGCTGCCAAAAATATAGGCACGTTCTACACTAGGGTACTTACAAAGGGTTTGAAGAATGGTCTCTACATCAGCTGATAAAAGGCCAAATTTAGTTTTCATCCATTTTATGCTTAAAACTTTCCAATAATTCTTTCATCACAGGGAAGTACTTATGGTGAATTAATTGTTCCATTTCCGTGGCTTTTTGTTCATCATAAGTGTGGGCGGTAAGGTTTCTATCTAGTAACAGCTCCATCCAATGATGCCCGTTTTCTAACAAGCCAATCTCAAAGGCTTTTTTGAGCGCACTTCGAGGAGACTTGACGTCGATAAAGCCCAATTCTTCCAAATAGTCCTTTAATAACTTCCACGCAAGCTCAAAACTCATTTCAAAGAATTGGATGATACCTGCTTTTTGAACAATATCGGGGTCTGGTATTTGCAAGGCATTCTCCAAATACTGCATCGACTTTGTGTAGTTCTGAAAACGTTGTTTCCAGCGAATATCCTGTTCTTCCATGGGAGGCAGCCGTTATGCTTAGTGTTTAACTACTTATCTAAATTGCTCTTTCTAATCTAGCAGTGCCAATACATTCTCCCTCGAAAGTGACTTTAAGAACCCTTCCTCATTAGATATTAAATTATTGGCGAGTTGCCGTTTGGACTGCTGCAAGGCAAGGATTTTTTCCTCTACTGTATTCTTAGTGATAAACTTATAGGTGAATACCGTGCGGTGTTGTCCGATCCGGTGGGCGCGGTCGATGGCTTGGGCTTCAATGGCGGGATTCCACCAAGGGTCCAGAATAAATACGTAGTCGGCCGCGGTTAGGTTAAGGCCAACTCCGCCGGCTTTCAGAGATATCAGGAATAGTTTAAGCGTTGGATCGTTCTGGAAACTTTCAACCTCTTTCTGACGATCCTTGGTAGAGCCATCCAGATACGCATAGCGAATCTTCTTGTGGTCGAGATACTGCCGGAAAAGATCAAGGTGCTTGACAAACTGACTGAAAATAAGAATTTTATGATTTTCACCAATGGCAGTCTCCAGTTTATGGATTACATCTTTAAACTTACCCGAATCGCTTTCGTAGTCGGGTTCTACCATGCGAGGATGGTTAGCCAACTGCCTTAGCTTGGTGAGTCCTTGCAGTACCACCATCTGGGAGCGGGACATGCCATCCTGTTCAAAGCGTTCCAGAATTAGGTTCCTGAAGTAGGACTTTGCCTCTTCGTACTCTTTCTCCTGATCCTCGCTCATTTCACAATACTGAATACTTTCTACCTTTTCGGGTAGGTCGGTGGCTACCTGTGATTTATGACGCCGCAGGATAAACGGCTTGGTATGGTGGTAAAGCCGCTGTATTTTATCCTCATCATTCTTTTTTTCAATCGGTACAAGGTACTCCCTACGAAAAAATGACTGTCCTCCGAGCAGTCCAGGATTAATAAAGGTCATCTGCGACCATAAATCCAGGGTGCTGTTTTCTAACGGAGTACCCGTCAAAATGAGTCGGTGGGCGGAGTTGAGCTTCATGACGGCCTTCGTAATAGCGGAGGAAGGATTTTTGATCGCCTGTGATTCATCCAGAATAATGTAATTAAACCTGAATCTTTTCAAAAGATCCACATCCAACCGCACGATACCGTAGGAAGTCAGGATAAGATCATAGTCAGTAAACTGTTCGGTATTCTTATCCCGGTAGGTGCCGGTATACATAAAAATCTTTAAATCCGGCGTAAAACGTCGTGCTTCCAAATCCCAGTTATAAAGTAGGGAGGTAGGCATGACTAATAGCGTAGGCGCCGCCACCCCGGCTTCCTTTTCTGATTGCAGCAGAGCTAGGGTTTGCACTGTTTTTCCTAAACCCATATCATCGGCCAAACAGCCCCCAAAACGGTATTGGTTAAGAAATCGTAGCCAATCGTAGCCGGCTTTCTGGTAGCGTCGTAGTTCCCCCTTGAAATTGATCGGAGGTTCGTAGGCCTCTATTTCCTGGAAGTCCCGTAGACCTTCGAGTTTACGACTAATAATCGTGGTGGCGAGGCTCTCTTGTTGCAATTCCTGTACGAGCATCAGATGGTGCTTTTTCAGGCGTAGACCATCGTGGTCATCATGCGACTCGATAAAGGTGAAGAGTTCAGAATAGCGGGTAAACCACCATTCGGGGATAACTGCCGTCTCCCCGTTGGGTAGCTGAAATTCCTTTTTTCCGTTCAGGATATAGCCTCGTAGTTTAATGAAGGGTATCTCGTACTCCCCAAACCGAACCCGAGCGTAGATATCGAACCAATCGTTGCCTTCTTTGATAGAGACATTGAGGGAAGAGTAGCCAAGAAAATATCGTTTGGTGTTCGTGGTGTTCTGTTGTATCTCGATACCCTGTTCGGTCAGGTTTGACATCTGTTGGTTGAGCCAGTCAAATGCCTCGATTTTGGGCATAAACTGTCGGCCTTTCCGTAAATCAAGCCCCCAATCTTTGATTTGATTGATCCGGTTGCTTTCGAGGGGTAGGTCCCGCTTTACTTTATGGAATATATAATCATCGCCTTTTTTCTCTAAACTTACATTGGAGGCGTGGGCAAAGCTATCGAAGTGAAACGAGAACTGACCGTATTGAAACGACAGATCAAATACCACATCGCTGCCTTCCAATTGATCTTCCTCTGCCTCGTTGTCCCCAAAGAGTACAGGTACCTTGCTTCCTTTAGCGTAACTTTCTGTAATCGTAATGACCGGTTTGGGTGTCAGAGTTTCGCGTCTTATTTCAAAACCTTTGGATACCACATCGTAGGAGGCTATGAGTGGTGTCACAAACTTCCGGTAGTACTGATCCTCTACGTTGCGGGGAATCATGATAAACTTTTTATTCAGGAAAGGCCGGAGTTTTTTTCCGTCGACCTCCCCTTCAAAATGGTACAAACCTTCGTTTACGACCAGCCAAGCTGGCTCATCGCAGATGACCATTCCACCAGAGTATTGAAATTGAAGCTTTTGCCCTTCGTGCAAAATCGTAGGAAAGTAATGGGTATTATCATCATTCCGCATGAAATAGAAGCGGATTTTAGCTTTTTCCTCCTTCCATTCCACTTGCTTCCAAGTAGGGTCGCCGTCATTACCCATCATGAAGATATGCTTCCCCCTCAGTTTATCCAGAATACGGGCTTTGCCGTTTTCCAGGTAACCAGAAATAGCTTCTTGAATCAGCTTGTCGCCTTTCTGGGTATCATATATTTTCAAAAAGAAATCAACCGGACTAAGTTTTCGGGGATTGAATTTACGCAGAATGACATCCTGTTGGAGATCATCAATCATTTTTACCAGCTCGAAATCAGTCTTGTCGAGTCCGGCAGCAAATTCTTTGACATTCTTGGCCGAAATATTTTGGTTGAGCAGGGTAAGGTTACCCTTGGCGTCTAGTTGTACCACAAAAGATTCAAAAAGATAGCCCAGGTACTCGTGTTGAAGCAACGAGTATATGATCTGGTAGGGTTCGGTAGTAGATACCTTCATAATTTGGTCAAAAACTCAATGGGCTCAGGCGTTTGAAATTAGAAACGAAGCATTGCGCTGCGAAAAAGCCGGTTGACCCTTGGATCTCATTAAAAGAAGCATTTCGTAACGTAATTCGGTCGTTTTGCATAGAGAACGATACCAAATATACGAGGATGGATAGCAAAAACAAACAAAAAATAAGCTTCAAAGTTTAGGTAATATCCTCACTTTAAAAGTGCCGACTATTGGTTGTTTATTCCTATTTTGCAGAAATAAACCTGATTAACAGGTAGTAAGCAACGACGGTTTTCTCCCCACGAAGAGTTTTAATATTGGTCAAGCCCGGAATGATACAAACCCAATTGAGTATAGTAGGATTTACCCTGTTGTCTATGATCTTTACTTTACCTGCTTGTGGCCAGGGGAGTGCGGAGGGTAATAGCCTAGCAGAAGATGGCCTAAACCCAAAAAAGAGCAAAAAAACGTGGGTGAACCTACGGGGTGGGGTAGTGTTGCCTGATTTTTACAAGCGTTCGGAAGATGCGGTGCGTTCCCCTGTACTTGATAACCCTTTGGTTGGTTTTCAGGGTGGATTAAGTATCGAAATGGCGCACTCTCGCTGGTATGGTGCCAGAGTGGAGCTTTCCTACGTAAGAAAAGGAGCGAGGGAGGTTTTTGTAGAACCGGGGAATACCCTCGAAAGTACTACTAAATTGGATTATATTCAGGCAGTAGTGATGCCGGTAATCATAAAGCCTGGTTTACGAAAAGTGCAACCATTCATAGGTTTCGGTGGATACGCCGGATACCTAGTGCACGTTGATCAGAGCCTTTTGGTAAATGGTAGGGCACGTGCGTCCACCATTAATTTTGGCGATAATTTTAATAAGCTGGATTATGGCTGGGCTCTGAGCGTAGGTTGTTATTTAGGGCGGCATCCGATTGAACTCAGGTACGAAGCAGGGCTAGCCGAGCTATTTCAGGAAAGGAAAATTCCTTCGTCAGCTCGCAATCAGTCGGTATCTTTTCATTTTTCATTGTAGACTTAATCATGATGCAATCTAAAAAATCGCTCTACCTTTTACTTTTTCTGGCGGTGACGCTCTTTCACTGTGATCGTCCCCGAGAGATGCAGCCACTGAGCGAGTACTACGAATACTTATCCACCGAGGGCATTGAACTGACGCTGGATAGCCGTCAGAAAAAGGAAGTAATTCTAACTCTGGATACTGATTCATTACGGTTTACTGCCAAAGCGTTTGATAAAAATAAAAAGCAAGTACCGAACGCACTTTATACCTACTGGGTGAATGATCAACTCCTATTAGGGTCAGCGTTCTTACCTCAGCAAGAAGGAGAATATAGATTAGAGGCCAGATTAGGAGATGTAGTAAGTAATACGATACTCGTCCGCGCCATTGATCCTCGAAATTATATTGGAACCATTCAATTATCGATTCGCCTTCCGAGGGGAGAACTTATCGCTGACAATGTTTCGGAGGCTGTAATCGAAACCGAAATTCTGGATAAGCAGGGAAGTAAAGCATCCTTTGACCTCAGCCGGGCCTTAACGTTCTACAAAAATGGCGAAGTATTTAGGGATACGATATTCAAAACGGATAAAGCCGGATCCTACATTTTTAAAGCGGAGGCATTCGGAAAGGTAAGTGAAAATCTCGTGGTGAAAGTGTTGTCACTTGCGGAGGCGAATATAATTACGATACCCATTGTATTCCATTTGTTTAATGTAGAAATATCTCAGGTTAAGTTGAGAGAACAGGTGGATATTTTGAATAAAACCTTTCGGGATAGTTATAACCCATTGAATGGCCCCAAAGCCGAGCGGCATTCGGATTTTCGCTTGCAGTTTGTGCTGGCAGAAAAAGATCCCGTGGGCCGGACTATGCCCCAACCCGGTCGTGACTACATCGACGCTGGAAGGACTATCTACACCGAAGCGGCTATGTTGGATACCATCGGCTGGCAGCACTATTGGAATCCGGAATACTACATCAATGCTTTTGTGGCAGATTACAAAGACCCAAAGACAAACAATGCCCCTTGGTCGGGGTTAGCTTATCTACCGAGCGTTACCCAGTTTCTAGAAGGGGCGGTTGTCCGGGCAAAAGGGGGCAACCCCAACTACCTATTCGGAATGTTCCTCATCCCGGACGTTTTCAATGGACCAAATAGCATTACTACGCATGAAGTTGGGCATATGCTTGGGTTAGGGCATTCCTTCAATGATAGTAGTTGCTCCGGCGATGACGATTTTTGTGGCGATACTCCTGCCTATAACTACCGTCTGTATACGAGCAATTCGGGAAAACAACGGCAAGCCTGCGACGGAGCAGCCTTTCTGTCTACCAACTACATGGATTACGGGAATTCATTCTTTAATTCTTTTACCATCGACCAATCGATTCGAGCCCGGCACGTACTAAATTACGGACTGTGGTTACCGACGCCCTTCAATGGCCGCGTTCAAAAAAATGGTCGAATATCCGGCGTACCGGGCTATATTTCCCGCCCTACCGTGGTAAGTGATCTAAGACCCGTGTTGTGCGAGCTGAGCTTGGAATAGTGGGAAGCACTTAAAAAAAGAGAGGTTACGCTTTTTTGCGTAACCTCTTCGTTATTTGTACCGAGGACGGGGGTCGAACCCGTACGAGCGTTTCGGCTCACAGGATTTTAAGTCCTGCGTGTCTACCAATTCCACCACCTCGGCACGATACTCACAATCGGAATTGTAGAGTGTCTATTAACAAGAAAAGCACCTTGGAAGGTGCTCGCCCTGTTGGAGCAGAAGACGAGGTTCGAACTCGCGACCTCAACCTTGGCAAGGTTGCGCTCTACCAGCTGAGCTACTTCTGCGTGTACCATTCTTTCGTTTGGTGATGCAAATGTAGAGGCTTCTTCTATTCTACGCAAGTGTTAACATGAATATTTTTCTAGAAAAGCGTCGCTGAAAAATTAACAAATTGGTAATCAGAGCGTGTAGAAGCAAAGAATTCCAAAAAAAATATTTAACCCGAGGCTAGCCAAAATATTCATCCGCATCGTATGTATGAAATTAGCTTCCTTTGGATTGCTTCGGACCATCCACCACCATACGCCAAAGTAACCCAGCACGGGGCCCATGCATACCGTAAGAATGAAAAGGCTGTTTTCTGAACCAGAATGAAGGAAATAGTAGATGAAGCCAAGAAATGAAAGGGAGAAAAAAACGGCAGCGTTGAGAAAAGTACCATTGATACCCACCAGTCGGCTGTACGTAAGATCACCCCGGCTGGCATCTTCTTCGTGTTGGTATACTTGTGTGAGTGGGTAGACCGCCAGAAGGTTAGAGGTAGAGATAAGAGCGGGTAGGAGGTGTTGCATGGTGAATAAGGAGGATACTTCTACCTGACTCACGACTTGTATCGTGGCAAGGTAAGTGAATGCCCCCTGGAATAAACTAACTACGGCCCAACTAAGAATCGGGTACTTTTTTAGGCGAATTATGGGATGGCTATACGCCTTAGAAATAAAGCCATAAATGATAAGATAGAGCACAAACGGAATGCCCAAATCAACCAGTAGGGCTATTAGTATCGCCGCCAGATCAATGGCCCAGGCCGTGATAAGGAGTTCTTTGCTCACGGGAGGTGGGGTTTCCAAGAGACCAATGCTACCCTCGTCCTTGTCGTAGTAGCTATTGTAGGCATTACTGGCGGGGTACAAGAAAAGATGAATCAGGATAAAAGCCCACCAAGCGTGGGGCGTATCAACGGGGCTAGCCTGACTCAACGCAAATAAATAGACCGGTAGCAGAAATAGCGAAAACGGTAAACGAAGATGTAGTAAAATATTTTTCATGAAGGTAGAGTGGTTGACTGATCTTTCAACCAGAAAAAATATATGTTTTTATTTATCAGAATGTTAGTGAGTAGAAGATAACATGTTACTTAAAAAGTTGTTTATTTGGTACTGTTCCCTCGGTCAATTTAGTTACTTTCCAAACAAAAAAAGAATCGCGTGTCGTTAGAACCCGGCCCAAAGGCCTACATTATTTCTATGGGTACCGCCGTACCTACCAATCGCATTGATCAAACCCGTATTGCTGACTTCATGGCCAAGGCTATGAAGTTGGATGCTACCGAAGAGCGTCGTCTTAGAGCATTATACCGAAGCACACGGATTCGTCAACGGTTTTCGGTTCTTCCCGATTATGGCCTTGCAAACGGGAACTACACCTTCTTCCCAAATACACCCGACTTGGAACCGTTTCCAACCGTCCAACAGCGAATGGGTATGTACCGGCAATATGCCGTTGGCTTGGCAGAAGAAGCCTTGCGAGACTGCCTTGATGCTTGTGGTAGGAACCCCAGTGAGATAACCCATTTGATCACCGTTAGTTGCACCGGCATGTATGCTCCGGGTCCGGACATTGAGTTAATTGAGCGTTTAGGCCTGAGGTCAGATATTCACCGGCTCGCGGTAAATTTTATGGGTTGCTACGGGGCATTTAATGGTTTGAAAGCAGCATCGGCCATTGTGAGGTCCGATACTACTGCCAGGGTATTATTAGTTTGCGTGGAGCTTTGTACTATTCATTTTCAAAAAAAGAACGAAGAAGACCATCTGTTGGCGAATGCTTTGTTTGCCGATGGAGCCGCAGCCGTGTTGGTAGAAAACCAACCTTCTGCTGATGAAACGTCCCTTGAAGTAGTCGATTTTGCCTGCGAAGTACTACCAGACGGGAAAGAAGATATGGCTTGGCACATCAATGACTTCGGATTTGAGATGAAGCTTACGTCGCGGGTACCAGATGTCTTGAAAACAGGCTTACCATCGATACTCAATAAAATTACCAGTAAACAAGGAATCCAACCTAGTGATGTGAGCCTGTACGCGATTCATCCGGGTGGTCGACGAATTCTGGAAGTAGTGGAGCAGGTACTTAACCTGCCATCAAACGCGAATAATGCAGCCTATGCTATTCTCAGTGAGTATGGTAATATGTCATCGGGAACCATTCTTTTTGTCCTAAAAAGGCTCTGGGAAGAAAACAAGGATTCAAAAAATGCCTGGATATTTTCGAGTGCTTTTGGGCCCGGCCTAACCGCCGAAACTGCCTTGCTTCGCATCGTATGATATCCTAATTACTTTGTCACTACGTATCAATCAACCGGGAACAACGATTTAGAATTCGATGAATAAAATCGTAAAAGCATACCTCAAAAGGTTAACTAACCTGAGTAGTCGGAATAGGTCATTACTGCTATCGAGTCTTCCTTCTGAACAGTTTATGGATGTTCATGAGATGGATTTTCTGCTTGGTAAATCTTCCTTTGATATTCTGGTCCAGTTGATTCAACGCAAAGCCCGCATCCCCTTCTGTGATTTGCAGGATCCTCGATTCGAAAAAGTGAATACTATCAGTAAGAGATTACGTAAAATTGCCCGAACCGAACGATTCATAGAAGAGGAACGAGGAGCGCGCGACCTGTATATTGGGTACCCGTTCGTACGCGGAAAGTTTGCGGATGGGTCGGTGGTGCATGCTCCGCTGTTATTTTTCCCGGTTACGATAAGGCTTGACCGGGAGCAGTGGTGCGTGTTCTGGCGCGATGATGCCGAACTGATGCTCAATCGTAGTTTTGCATTGGCGTATGCTCATTTCAACGAAGTCAAAGTTCCGGATGAGGTTCTGGAAAAAACGTTTGAAGATTTCCCGAAAGATATTCTTGAATTCAGGACGGCTTTGTATGAGTGGATCAAAGAAACTCCGTTTAGAATTAACTTTAATCAAAGGCTATTTGAGGACACTCTGCTGCCCTTCGATTTACAAAAAAGCAGTGATCTGCAACGCCTAGAAAAAAACGGGGAGCTGAAACTCTATCCAGAAGTGGTGTTGGGTATCTTCCCGCAGGCGGGTTCCTACCTCGTGCCTGATTACCAGTTTCTGCTCAACGAAGCCGATCATAGTAGATCACAACTGCCGCTTTTTTTTCACGAAATCGAGGACGAAGAATTAAAGGTAGATCCGTCTCAGGTACTTCCGCCAACTACGGAGCGAATAAAAGAAGAGCAACTCCTGACCCCTTTCCCCGCTGATCTTTCCCAGGAAAATGTGATTAGACTTGTCAAGCAGGGGGAATCTGTCGTGGTGCAAGGGCCACCCGGCACCGGCAAGTCACAGCTTATCTGTAATCTGATGGCTGATTTTGCCGCCCAGGGAAAGCGGGTGTTATTGGTCTGCCAAAAGCGGGCCGCTCTCGACGTAGTGCACCAACGTTTGCAGACCATAGGACTTGGCCCCTACACCGCACTCATTCATGATTTTCGAAATGACCGGGCGGAGTTGTACCGTCAGTTGGCTACTCAAATTGAAAAGGTAGATGAATACCGCCAAAATAATTACAGCTTGGATACGGTATTTCTGGATCGTGAATTTACCAAAGAAAGCCGGTTAATTGATCAGGTAGTAGTCGAGTTAGAAGAATTCCGGATGGCACTCTTCGACGAGTCTGAGTGCGGGCTATCGGTCAAAGAACTTTACCTCACTTGTGATCCTCAGACTATTGCGGTAGACTTACGATCGTATTATCGATCTTTTCGATTGGATAGTAGTGATGACTACCGCCGCCGGTTGACAAGTTATGCCACCTATTCCCGAGGAATTGGAAAGACTCACGGCTGGTATGATCGCAAATCGTTTGAAGGGTACTCACTTCGCGATTTACAACGAATGGAAAAAGAACTCGGCGAATGGCCAGTTTTCTTTTTCCAACAGAAAGAAAAGTTTGAAGCCGTTACAAGTTCTTCATTTGGCTTGGAATTTATCTCTCATTGTAAGGAAATCGCCGGCCGAATAAAAGATGTATTGGAGCTAATCCATGACCAAAAATCATTTTTAATCTTCCAAGGTTACCTTAAATCTACTGTTTCTGGTGCCGAGCGACTAGCATTCCTGCGGCAGGTTGTTGATAGTATGGAAGGTTGGCAAACGGATGGAGTGGAAGTGGAAAGTACTCTTTCTGCGCCTGAATTGCCGGTTTTTAGAGCTAAATTATCGAAGGCTATGGAGGCGAAAGGCTCGTTTGTGAGCGGTCAATGGTGGGATTGGTTTGGTAAAGAGAATAGTGCCATTAAGGCCGCTGCCAAGGCTAACAACCTTACCACGCAATGGGATGATCTACGAATTCTGGAAGTAAGACTGGCTAAACGGATGGAACTTGAAGGATGGCTGGAAAACCCGATCCTGGAATTGGATTCAGTCTACCTTGATGGGAACCTCCCGTTGGTGGAGCGGTATCTAGCCTACTTTCGGCAGTGTGAGAAGGCGGCCGATGCCTTTCTCAGAATCGGCAAGAAGCCTTGGAAATCAACGTTGAGTAGTCTGGCAATAGAGTGCACCGAAGTCTCTGAGTGTAGCCAAAAGCTGGAAGTACTTCATGAATGGCTGTTACTATGGCAAAAGAAGGAGGAGGAGTTAAGTTCATTTTTGTCGGGGGGGCAATGGCAGAAGCTGCAACAGGAGCCATCGGAATACGCCCAGCAACTAAGAACCGAGCTTGCCAGGGACTTTGACTCCCTGGTGGAGATGGATAAAACGATGGTTGGCTTTTCAGAAACGGAGGGGGAAGTAACAAAGTTAGTTATGACCGAAGCGGACAATAATAACGAACAAGAGGCGGTTGCCTTGTTTGAGAATAGTCTTCGGCTGGCTTGGATTGAACATATCGAATCAAAATACCCAACCCTCAGAGCGGTTTCCTCCTTGAAGATGCAGGAATGGGAAGAGCAACTTCAAAAGGGAATCTTACGTAAACAGGACCTTAGTAAGGATATTACCTTGATGAAACTACGGGAGTTTACGTACCGAAACGTAGAAAATAACCGGCTGGGGAATCGGGTGACGTATCGCGAATTATACCATCAGGTAACTAAGAAACGAAAAATATGGCCCATCCGGAAGGTTATTGAAGAGCTATCTGACGAAGTATTCAGCTTAGTGCCGTGTTGGATGGCTTCTCCTGAGGCGGTATCTACGCTGTTTCCCATGCAAAAAGGAATGTTTGATGTCGTAATATTCGATGAAGCGTCCCAATGCTACGCGGAATTTAGCCTTCCGGCTATTTACAGGGCGAGGCAAATCGTGGTTACCGGCGATAGCAAGCAGTTGCCGCCAAGTGATTTGTATCGGGTTCGTTACGAGGAAATTCAGGAAGACGAAGAGGCCCCGGTTGCTTTGGAAATAGATTCTCTGCTGGACTTAGCTGCGCAGACCCTTTCCTCTCATCAGTTAACGGGCCACTATCGTAGCAATTCCCTGGATTTGATTGATTTCTCCAACCGTCACTTCTATAAGAACTCTTTACGCTTACTACCTGATTTTACTACAATAAACGAGGCGGAGCCGGGTATTCAGTACCTTCATGTAGAGGGTATTTGGGAGAAAAATACGAATCAGATTGAGGCGGAGCGGGTGGTTAAGTTAGTTCAGGAGTTGAGCCATACTTGCTGGTCAGTGGGTATTGTTACCTTTAACTTTCATCAACAGCAACTCATTCAGGATTTGTTGGAAACGGAGAGCGTTACTGCTAAGGAGCTATTCGTTAAGAATATTGAGAATGTACAAGGAGACGAGCGGGATGTGATTATTTTTTCCATGGGGTACGCTGCCGACGCTCGGGGGCGTTTGGTAATGCAGTTCGGGACGTTAAATCAGCAAGGAGGTGAGAACCGGCTTAACGTTGCCATTACCCGCGCTCGTAAACGCATTTATGTAATCACGAGCTTGTGGCCCAATCAGCTTCAAACGGAACAGTCGGCCAATGAAGGCCCCAAAATATTAAAAGCGTACTTATACTACGCTATGGAGGTTTCGGAGGGTAAGTATCGACCCGAACTCGTGATCGACAAGAAACATCGATCGGAGTGGTTGTTGAAGGATAAAATAGCAGAGGAAAATGATTCCTTGAAAAAGGAACTTCCCTTTGCCGACCTGACCGTCAAACAAGCAGGGAGGTACGAAGGGCTGATTTTAACCGACGACGATCTGTATTTTGGGAGTCTCTCCGCTAAAGAACCTCATGCCTACCTACCCATGCTACTGAGAACCAAGAATTGGCCCTTTCAAAGGGTATACAGCAGAGAGTATTGGCGAAGGGAAGGTAGTGTGCTTTCTTAACAAAAAAAGAGAAGCTACTCGCCTTGGAGGCAGGTAGCTTCTCTTTTTTTGTTTTTCCAAAGTAAGGAAAAAAATCACGCAACGAATCCTTGGAGGAAGCAATCTTTAAGCCGACCGCCGAAAGCTGATCGCTAGTCTACACATCGCAGATTATGACTCCTTCTTTGAGAGAAGTCAATGGATCACGTTTTGGGATGAACTCTTGGCCAACGTACCCTTTATAACCCGTTTCCAGGATAGCTTTCATGATGGCCGGATAGTTGAGCTCTTGAGTGTCGTCGATCTCGTTGCGGCCCGGTACGCCTCCGGTATGGTAGTGGGCGTAATAAGGGTGATTCTTCCGGATGGTTGCAATCACGTCGCCCTCCATAATCTGCATGTGGTAGATGTCGTACAGCAGCTTGAAGTTTTCACTACCCACCTTTTTGCATAGTTCCACACCCCAGTTGGAGGTATCGCACATGTAGTCTTTGTGGTTAACTTTGCTGTTTAGCAGTTCCATCACCATCGTGATCTTATATTTTTCAGCCGACTTCATCAGCCTTTTTAGCCCAATAGCGCTGTTTTCAAGTCCTTGCTCGTCGCTCATGCCGCGTCTGTTTCCCGAAAAACAGATTACTTTATCAAAGCCAGCGGCGGCAAGCTTGGGGAAGTGCGCCTCGTAGCTTTCTATGAGCTCATCGTGAAGTTTTAGATCGTTGAAACCATCATTGATACCCTTTCCGGCGCCCCAAGGCATGGCACAGTAGAGATCGTATTTTTTCATAATGGGCCATTCTTCCGGTCCGGTAAGCTCGATGGACGTAAGGCCAATCCCCTTGGCGGCTTTGCAAAGTTCTTCAAAGTCGATCTTGCTGTAACACCAGCGGCATACCGAGTGGTTTACCCGTCCGTTTAATTTTGGACTTAATGCATTATCAGCTGCCTCAAAACGGGCACGGAGCGACTCCGTTATTGGCACTCCCATGGCAAGTCCTGCCATAGATTTTACTGCATCTCTGCGGGTTGATTTCATGTTTGTGAGGGTTTAAGTAGCTGTCAGAGGTTATAGTTGTTAGTAACATAATCTACTGATTATCAGTATCTATTAGAATTTATTGTGCATAAGTACTTAAGTAGGTGTTAGGATTTATTTAGCTGTAAATCATAGCTTCATAATTATATAAAATGCAAGCTAATGTTTTATATAATTATCTGATAGTAAGTGCTTTAAGGAACTAATGGCTAACAAGCTACTAGCGAACACCTATTTAGGACAATATTGGTTTACAATTCCCGGATGCGAATGTTGCGGTACCATACCTTATTACCGTGATCCTGCAAGGCGATGGATCCTTTCTCAAAGGAATTAAACCCTTCCCAAGTTTTAAATTTACTCTTGGCAACCATGGCATCCCATTCGGCGCCTTTGGTTGGGAAATCGACTACTTTTTTGCCGTTCAGCCAACTTTCACCTTTGCCATTTTTTATAACAATACGAGCTTTGTTCCATTCTCCGGCTGGCTTCACCACGTTGAGGTCAGTGGGAGGGAGCATGTCATAGAGCGAGCCGGCCTTGTGGTTTCCTTCTTTTCCCGCGAAGGAATCAGGGTGCTTGGCGTCATCCAAAACCTGTATTTCCGGACCGGTAGAGTAGGGGCAGCAATATTTAGCGCCTTCCTGCACGTGGTACATAATGCCACTATTGCCCTTTTCGCTGATTTTCCATTCGAGTTCTAATTCGAAATTACCGTATTCTTTTTCGGTGAGCAGATCTCCACCGCCTTTTTCGGTGAGATACATGGCACCATCTTCTACTTTCCACTTGGTAATTTCACCACCTTTCCACTTTTTCCAACCTTTGAAGGTTTTTCCATCGAAAAGTGATTCCCATTTTCCTTTCTTTGTAACGGGGGTAAATGCGGTAGTACCACCGATGATACACAAAGCCAGGATTACACCCACGTAAATTTTTGTTGATTTCATACGAATTGGTAAGCAGTTAAATAATTGAGGTTAGGTAATTGATATTAAGTAGCTGTTAGCTTTTAGGTTATTAGCCATTAGTTTTTTATTGTGCTGATAATCACATATTTGTTCCATTAGTTGATTATCCATTTAATGTAAACTAAATATGTTCAAGTACTTATCAAGCTCTTAGGTCATTAGCTTTATTCAGATAGGAACTAAAAAACTCATCCCCATTTAAACACGAAACACGAAATAAAGATTTATATTGTCACATACAAAATGCGCGGCCAGTAAAGCTATTGCAAGCACTAACCATTAGTAAGGCACGAATCAGGTAGATTTACCCTAAGAATATGGGGTCGGATCCGTTTTTATTTAGGCCTTCGTCTGACTTGCCGGAAGATACTAATTTTCACAACTTGCAAATCTCGGTACTGGGTATATAATTTATGATTCGTAACTTTGTGCCATGGATCTTGACTTTGACAAATACAAACTGCTACAATACTGCACCAATGAATCGTGCAAATACCATAACCAAATTGGCTTGGGCAA
>Ga0335398_10002788_pt1 | contig 26825 bp, 25 predicted proteins | sample BON03_FD_205742 | JGI IMG/M metagenome (GOLD analysis project Ga0335398, IMG submission 205742) | Freshwater microbial communities from Lake Bonney liftoff mats and glacier meltwater in Antarctica - BON-03 (spades assembly) (version 2) | ecosystem: Environmental > Aquatic > Freshwater > Ice >... | reverse complement strand
TCGTTCATCCACTTGTCATAAGATTTTTGATCTTCTACCACTATCTTCATTTTCATGTTGAAATGAGCATTGCCACATATCTTATTACATACTAAATAGTAATCAAATTCAGGATCTCCTTTTATAGCTCTCATGTCTTCCGTACTCCGTATTGGTTTGAATGTAAATTCAGTAGGAAGTCCTGGCACTACGTTCATCTGAGCTCGGAAGTGAGCTAGGAAAGCTGAGTGTATAACATCTCGTGCTCTGAACTTTAAAGTTACCAACTGATTATTTACTAGGTGAATTTCTCCTACTACTTGGTCATCATCACCTTCTCCAGTAAACATACTGCCCTCTTCTACTTGAAGAGCTCCGTTAAGACGCTCTATCTGTGTGTTTCTGGCTCTTATAGTAAGTCTTAGATCATCTTCTACTTCTCCATTTTCATACGTGGCTATCTTCCTGAGTTGAGATTTTCTTTCATCATCTACTAAGCCGCCTAGTCCAGATTTTAACACTGCTAGTTCTTTAGGTATTCTTGCTATAGCTGCTTCCATAGCTATTATATCTTCTTGTAATTCTGTGATTAAACCAGTAGCATGTTCTTTATTGGCAACACCTAATGGATTCATACCGTTGATGAGATTATAATTAGCTTTACCTAATTTACCATCCTCACCTGGATATCTGGCATTCCAGCCAAATTGATAAGCGAATACTTCGATATGTTTTGAGTCTTCACTTGCATTGTTTCGTAGAATTTCATTCCACATTTTGAGTCCTCCAGAAACTAAAACAGTTAAGACAACAGCAGGTATTAATGTCCACACATATTCTAAGTTGTTATTATGAGAGAGAAAATAAGCTTTTCTTCCTGGTTTTTGTCTGTACTTGAACGAAAAGAAAAATAGAAGAAACTGTGTTATGAAAAATACTGGTAAGGTAACTATCCAAGTCCACCCCATCATTCGGTCAAGTTCTATTCCATGTTCAGATGCTGATCCTATCTCAAACAATGAATATTGGTTATGTATGGAATACTCATAAATAGATAATCCAAAGAAACCGACTAGGAAGACTAGCATCATATATGCATTTATGTTATTCCAATTAACGATTTCTTTTCCGGTAATGTTAGAGACAAGCTCTAATATACCAAAGATCATCAAAATGATAACGAATACTATAAGCACCATCAAGGCTATAGCCCAATTTATATTGTTAAAAAGAGAATCACTAACAGGAGCTATTGCGTCTGTGCCAGCTGATTCAACAGCTACAGGAGCGTCTCCATCTCCTCCATTATCTATCCACATCACTATAGAGGTGATTTCTTTGTCACTTAGGTTTTCGAAGATGTTCATAGCAGCACCATTATACTCATCGTATATTGCTTTTGCTCGTACATCTCCTGATTTAATAAGCTTTTGGTTATTTTTTATCCAGGCATTTAACCAAGTGTAATCTTCTTCGTACTTATCTACTACTCCAGCTAAAGCAGGACCTACTACTTTATTGTTTAAAGCATGACAAGAAGCACAATTAGCCTGAAAAAGAAGACTACCTTCTTCTATGCGGGCATCTGTACCTTCCTCACCGGCTATAGGTCTAGTAAGATTATTCTTGTAGCCAAATGATTGCTGAATAAAAAGCAATCCTACTACTAATAAGAACCACTTGGTGTGTTGTTTAAATCTAGATAACATCTAATTAATCTCTTTTCTTTGAGTTGAATTTATGGTGGCGCAAAAATACTTTGTATTTTATATTAACATAACACCTTAGGGACAAATAGTGCACATTATAAAAACTTTTTAGACTGTATATAAATAGAGCTAAAAATGAATGACCTGAAACACAAAAAGAGGGGAAACCCCTCTTTTTGAAACCAAAAACTAAAACTAAAATATAGTTAATGAATCTCTTTGACTCATAACCACTTCAAATGTAATTTCTATTAGGCTTTTGATGTGTCACAACCTAGTCATATCAAGGGATTGATAAATGTTATCAATTAAATAGTTTGATATACCTTTTGATATTGATCTAATAATTTTCCGGAATCAAAATGATGTAAACGTTCACTTATATTTTCTTCATACGTAGCTCGCTTAACAGGGTCCAAAAGCACATTTAAACAAGTGATTATTTCTTCTTTTTTAAGTGGATTAAAGTAAATAGCTGCATTTCCGCCTACCTCTGGCATACTGCTGACATTAGAAGTAGCCACAGTCTTACCATGTGTAAATGCTTCTAATATTGGTATTCCGAATCCCTCATATTCAGATGGGTAGATACAGAAAACACATTTTGCATACAATAAGCCTAAGGTATCGTCTGAGACGTCGGTCATTAATGTTATATTATTTGTCGCATTTGAAGCATTGAGAACTTTCGCATAAGTATCACCTTTTCTACCGGCTATGACTAAGTGAGTATCTGTCTCTATATTTTTATACGCACTCACTAAGTTAAGAAGGTTTTTTCGTTTAGTAAATCCGCTGACACATAATATATAGTTCGTTTTAGTTGGGTAAGCGTATTCATCCTTTGTGTAAGATCTGCTAGATTTCACACTTAGCGGAATTACTTTTATTTTATCACCGCTAGTATTTAGAATATTTATGAGATCATCCTTTGTTTGATAACTTGGTACTATTATAGTGTGAGCGTATTTTATTGCGTAATTAAGTTTTGCTTTATAAATCAGTTTGTCAATGCTATTATAATATTCTGGATACCTAATGTTTATAAGATCATGTATTGTGACTACTGTTTTTATAGTAGTGCGGTGTATCCCAAATGGGATCTCATTACTCAGTCCATGGTACACTTCAATACCGTCATCTAACAAGTCTCTAACGATATTTCGGGATCTCCATAATGAAGAGAAAAATCGCAGTATTCCTTTTGGGCTATGTACAGGTAACGTATGGGTACGTGGGGAAGTATGATATAAGTGATACTCGTCCTTGTTTAAGTTTTGAAGTCCGTCTATTAGCCACTTAGAGTAGTTTCCTAATCCAGTTTTGTTATTGAAATAGCGTTTTGCATCAAAACCAATTTTCATTTATACAGCTACTTGAAAATCGCGGAGAACGTCGTTTAAGGAAGTTTTTTTATTAGTAGATTCTTTTCTAGTACCTATTATGAGAGCACAGTTCACACCATATGTTCCAGCAGGAAACTCTTTATTAATACTACCTGGTATTACTACGCTTCGAGCAGGTACACGTCCTTTATAAATTATTGGTTCTGGACCGGACACATCTATTATTTTGGTGCTCATGGTGAGTGTCACCCCGGCACCTATTACAGCTTCACTTTCTATGTGTACTCCTTCTACTATGATACATCTGCTTCCTATGAAGCAGTTATCTTCTATGATAACGGGTGCGGCTTGTACGGGTTCTAGTACGCCACCTATACCTACACCACCACTTAGGTGTACGTTTTTTCCTATCTGAGCACAGCTTCCTACTGTAGCCCAAGTATCTACCATAGTACCACTGTCTACATATGCGCCTATATTGATATAGCTTGGCATCATGACTACACCTCTAGCCAAGTATGCTCCATACCTCGCTACAGCGTGAGGTACTACTCTTACACCTTGTGCTGCATAGTCTTTTTTTAGGGCCATTTTGTCATGAAATTCGAATGGTCCTACTTCTATAGTCTTCATCTGCTGTATTGGGAAGTACAGTATTACGGCTTTTTTTACCCAGTCATTCACCTGCCATCCAGAGTCCGTAGGCTCAGCACATCTAAGCTGCCCTTTGTCCAGAAGCTCTATTACTTGCCTTATGGTATTCTTGGTTTCATCTGTCTTGAGCAGTTCTCTGTTTTCCCAAGCAGCTAGTATTATTTGCTGTAATTGTTCCATGTGTGTTTTAGTTAAGCGAAGGTATCAAATTATCTTTTCAGAAGTAACACTGACTTAACAGTAGAAGTAGAAAAATGAATAAATGTGATACTGAATAGAGGTATTAACTAAGAGATACACTCATCTTCCCTGCTACTTCTTCGTAGCTGATGTGCTCTTTTAGTGTAGTGGCTAGTGAGATGCCTACGAAGTTAGCTTGTATGGGGAACTTGTGATGATCTCTGTTAGCTAATACGGCAGTACGCACACTCAGAGGATTGTGATTTAGCACTTCTCTAAGCGCTGCCACCATAGTAGACCCTGAGTTTAAAACGTCATCTACCAAGAGTACTGATTTACGCTCCAACTTTGTAGCTAAATCTATAGAAACTTTTTCTTGTAGTGGTTTACTTTTATCCAAAGATATCGTTCCCAGTTGAACAATTAAGTCACTTGACTTAATTATTCTTGCTTGTATTTTAGTAGCTATATCTGTTCCCCGCAGAGATAGTCCGAGTAAAATAATTTCTTTCTCACCATAATACCTTTCTATTATTTGCCAAGCTATACGGTCCAGCTTTAGCGAAATCTGATCGTGGTCTAGTACTAATAGTTTTCCCATTGAATTAAGATTTAAAAGGTACTACCCCATTTTCTATGATCTGGAGTATTGTATGATGTATTTCTAGAGTTTGCTCTATGAGTGAGTGTACTCCGTCATTATATATTACCCAGTCAGCCATACTCATACGTTCCCGATCTGTTCGTTGGTTTTGAATACGTTTCAGTATATCTTCACGTTTCACGTGATCTCGCTTTATAATGCGACCTATTCTGGTTTCTATAGGTGAAGTAACCACTATTACTTTGTGTAAGCTTTTGTAGCTTTCGCTTTCGAATAGAAGTGCTGCTTCTTTCAGAGAGTATGGCTTATTTTTATGTTCTAATGTCCATATCTCATAGTCCTTCATGACTGCTGGATGTACTATACTATTGAGTATTTTTAGTTGTTCTTCATTATTAAATACAACTTTACCCAAATACTCCCTATTTAGCTCGTCTTTTCTGGTATAACTATCCCATCCAAAATTATAAGTGATTGCCTTTCGAAGTTCATTATCATTACTCATCAGCCATTTTGCCCTAGAGTCAGCATCATAAATAGGCACATCTAACTGACCAAAAATTTTACATATCGTAGATTTCCCAGCACCCATACCTCCTGTTATTCCTATTCTAAGATGCTGCATCTGTATATAGTTAATTTCTTATTCGGAAGGAGCAGTGCTAAGTAGGGCAGAGGCCTCCATGTTTATAGCCGCTCTATTTACCTTTAATTTGCTGCCTTCTCCTGTATCTAAAACACAAGTAAGATCTTTTAGTTCTACTATTTTACCATGAATACCACCAGTAGTTACTACTTTATCCCCTTTTTTTAGTTCTAAAATAAATTGCTTCTGTTTTTTTTGTTTCCTTATCTGAGGCAGAAAAAAGAAAATATACATTACTGCTATTAACAGTACCGGAAATATTAATCCTCCATCCATATCAATTATCTTTCTTTTTTACGTAAACTTTGATTTGTAAAGTTGTCTTTACAGGGTTAGTGTTTGCTAGGATAGTGATATCTTTAGTCTGCATATCACTTTTTCCTGCAGAGTTAAACTCTACTTTGATTACTCCATCTTCTCCCGGTGCAATAGGCTCTTTTGGAGGACTAGGTATAGTGCATCCGCAACTAGCTGTAGCACTTGATATTACTAAATCAGCATCACCAGTATTTGTGAATTTAAAGGTATGTTCTACTTTTTCACCTTCAGTGATAGTACCAAAATCATGACTTTTATCATTTCCAAAATCTAGTTTTGGCTCTTTAACGTTAAGTGCATCAGTTTCTATTGCTGCTGAATCTATCCTAGACGTATCCTTGGGAGCTTCTTTACAAGCTGAAAGAATCACTAGGAATGCAAATGTGAATATTGTTTTATTCATGTTTTTGTGTTTACTTTTTTAATGTTGTGTGAAAAAAAATGTATTGCAAAATTAAGCGTTATATGATTTAACCTATAAGACCTCGGCCTTTTTTGTTGATAACACCTTTTATTTTCCAGTCTTGTAGAATCTTATCCAATGTTCCATTCAGAAATTTAGAGCTTTTTGGGGTGCTGTACATTTTTGCAATTTCTATGTATTCATTGAGGGTTACCTTTACAGGTATCATAGGCATATATTTAAACTCTATAAGTGCCATCATCATCAGCATATAATCTATCTTAGTTATTCGCTCACTATCCCAGCCAGGAGTATACTGACCTATAGATTCTTCTACTTCAGTTCTATGCTCAAAAAAGAGTGACACTAAATCATCCGCCATCTGGAGATCCTCTATTTCATTTTTAAATAGTTTAGGTATAGATACTATTTGTTTGTCTGTGTAGTGTTCCATTACTTTTTCTACACTTTTAAGCATGGGGATCTTTTCATCGTAGTAGTATATGTTGTTCTCCTCCATAAGTTGCTCAAATTCAACAGAGTCTAGCATCATATACTTGTAGATGTAACTGGCAAAGGCCACTTGATTTTCAAAGGTTAATTCATTATCCATTAACTCCTTATAAATATCAGACTCTTTTATCTGTTTATATATCATAAACATAATATCACGGTCTGTCTGCCAATTCATGGTGGGCTTGAGCATATAAGCAGACATTTTTTCATTCTCGGCAAGAGCTGTGAAAAATGGATTTTCTGTCCATATTTTAAAAGATTTCAAATCCTCCACTGATGTTGTGAATTTGAAGTCTGATGGGTTGTGCTCGGTAGTTATAAAATGACTGAGCTCGGGACCAAAAGCTAAAACTCCTAGGAAGTTTGTTCCTAAACCACGGATTGACTTTTTTACATTACTAGCTATGATATTTGGTCTAGAGTTATCTTGTCCGAATTCACCAAAAAGTACCTGAAATGTCTTGATACGTATAAGTCGTCTATTTAGCATTTGTATTATTCAAAGAAATAAGGGAACAAACCTACATATTTTTTCAGTGCAATGTGCCCTATTTGTGGCATTTATTTTTAATTAAATATCAAGATAATTACTTCGGACCAATGCATAAAAAAGATTCTTTGAAGCCCTACTTTATTTTATCAAATGTATTAACACACTAAACAAGCTTATTTATATTCAGCTATCAGTATTTAATAATACCAAAACAAAACTATATCCTACTTTGTCTTAGTAATTGTGGTATAAGCTTGTCACTAAATAGTACAGTTTATAACGGTATTTGCGTTTACTTCTTTAGGTTGAATAAATGTTAAATTTGCAATCAATTTATCAAAAAAAAATACGTCATTGAAATCACTCATTAGCTTAAAAAGGTATCTTATAAGGTATAAACGATATTTATTTATTGGCACGCTTTTTATTGTACTATCTAACCTTTTTGCAGTGGTAATACCACCAATAGTCAGAGAGGGTGTTGATGGGGCATTGAACTTATTGAAATCTGGTGAGCAGCCAAGCTATATCAATTCACTACCCACTATTTTCAGGTCGAAAACAGGTCTAGCTGCTCTTGCTGGTTTATTGATACTCGTATTTGCTCTGTTAAAAGGCATTTGTATGTACTTTATGAGAATGACGATCATAATAATGTCACGGCATATTGAGTATGATCAAAAGAATGATATTTTTAAACATTATCAAAAATTAGGACAAACATTTTATGGTAAAAATTACACGGGTGACTTAATGAATAGAATCAGTGATGACGTATCTAAAGTTCGTATGTTCACAGGTCCAGCCATTATGTATTCGCTTAATCTCACGTGTATGATTATTATGGTGGTGAGTCTCATGTTTTACGTAAATACATCTATAACACTTTATGTACTCATACCTCTGCCTATACTCGCGGTGACCATATATTTGGTAAGTGATGCTATGAATAAGAAGAGTGATGTTATTCAACGAAAGCTTTCTGGTATTACATCTTTTGTTCAAGAATCTTTCGCTGGTATTCATGTACTGAAGTCTTACGCTAGTGAAAAAGATTTTTCCAAAGATTTTGACACAATGAACGAATCGTATAAGAATGCTAATATGGATCTTGTGAAAATTAATGGGGTTTTTATGCCTGCGGTTATGGGTCTGATAGGTTTGAGTATTCTCATTACTGTGTATACCGGAGGTAATGCAGTCGTAGATGGTACTTTTACGCTAGGTAATATAGTAGAATATGTCATATATGTCAATATGCTTACTTGGCCCGTAGCTAGTTTAGGATATGTAACCTCACTCGTACAGCGTGCAGCAGCCTCGCAGACGAGAATAGATGAATTTATGCAAGAGCAGCCTGAAGTGAGCGGTGGAGTTGAGACTATAACGGTATTGCAAAAAGATATAGTTTTTGATGGAGTTTGGTTTAAGTACCCAAATACAAAAGAATGGGTGCTTTTAGATATAAATTTCACTATAAATGCTCATACAAAATATGGTATAATAGGTACTACAGGAAGTGGTAAGAGTACTATTGCCAAGCTTTTAATGGGAGTGTATAAGCCTACTAAAGGAGATATTCTAATAGATGGTAAATCTATTAGTACGTATGATAGACAAAGCTTACTGAGGCTGTTTGGATATGTTTCACAAGACATATTTTTGTTTTCAGAGACCTTGAGAGACAATATTTTATTTGGTAGTAATAGTGCCGCAGACAAAAAAAACCTGTCCAAAGCTGTGGAGACTGCTTCGCTTGCTTCAGAGGTTGAGGATTTTCCGAAAGGCTTAGAGACAATTTTGGGAGAGCGCGGTATAACACTGAGTGGAGGGCAAAAACAACGTACAGCAATAGCTAGAGCATTGATAAAAAACCCTCAGATATTGCTTGTAGATGACGGACTTAGTGCGGTAGACACAAAAACAGAGGTGGCGATAAAAAAGGCACTATCTAAGTGGAATAAAGAACAGACGTTTATAAATATAAGTCATAGAATATCATCTGTAAAAGACAGTAAAGAATTGTTATTTTTAGACAAAGGAAAAATAGTGGAGAAAGGAAGTCATAAAGAGCTAATGGTTAATATGGGTGTCTACTCAGAGTTGTTTCATAAGCAGATGACCTTATCAGAAACAGAAGGGTATAATAAAATCTTATAATTCTAAGGTATTTTTACGTTCTTTGTGTTCTAATCATTTAGGTTTTATATACAATGGGAGAGTCGAATTATGACAGAGAAGAGGTCTTCTCTAAGAAGGTAAGGGCAGGGAAAAGAACATATTTCTTTGATGTAAAGAAAAGTTCTACCAGCAGAGGTGAAGATTTTTATATTACAATAACAGAGAGTAAAAAGAGATTTGAAGATGGAGGGTTTGTGAAACATAAACTTTTTCTGTACAAAGAAGATTTTAATAAGTTCTCAGAGGCATTTACTGAAACGGTAAACTACGTTAAAAGTGATTTAATGCCGGAGTATGATTTTGATGAATTCACTAATAAAGACTACGATAAAGAGTAGTTAAATAAGCAATCAATTTATTTTCTTAATAATGCAACAAAAGTCATTGTGGATTTTTGGGACTGTAGCTGGTTTGCTTTGTGCGACTCTAGAATATCTATTCTTTAGTACTACAGGATCCAGTGCTAATACTATGTTCCTTACTAAAATAGCTATCCTTTCAGTATGCGTAGGTGCAGGTGTGATCTTACTTCGTAAATTATCTGGTGGTGTCATAAGTATAGCTAGAACTGTATTTTCTGGGCTTCTTATCTCTTTTATTAGAGCCATTGTAATGATTGTGGCTTTTATACTGCTATATCAGCCTAATGGAGATTTCTATCAGCCTAGAGTAGAAGAAGCCTTTATACAGGCTGAGAAAAAAGTGTCTGCTGACAACAATATAAAAGACGCAGATAAAGCCATGGAGTTAGAGCAAATTAAAATACAAATTGCTTCTTTATATAAGGTGCCGGTATATACTCTGAGTACAATCGGAAGTAGCTTAGTTACTGGATTAATAGTTTCTATACTACTGGCTGCATTTGTAGGTACTAACATGATGTATAACGAAACAAAACAATAAAATGGTAAAAATAGAAAGTAATGTCTCGAAGATCAATAAGTCTTCAGAAGAAGTATTCACTTTTTTATCTGTTCCTGCTAACTATGAGTCACTAATGCCTAGTAAGGTTAGAAGTTTTTCGAGTACCGAGACAGCTGCTACATTAGATATAGAGGGTATTGGTGTGGTGCAGCTAGCCATTACTGATATGATATCACCTTCTAAAATTGTTATGCTTCCACAAAATAAGGTTCCTTTTAAATTTGATATCCAATGGGATATCAAATCATTAAGTAATTCTGAGTCAGAAGTGCAGGCAGTTATCAATGCTGATCTGAATTTTATGATGAAAATGATGGCAGAGAAATTACTTAAGGATTTCTTAGATGTACAAGTGCACAAGCTTACTAAGGAGCTCAATGCATAATGAAAAATCTGCTTAAACATACCTGGACAATTTATTTTTTAATAGTCTTTGTTTTATCATTTACTTTACTGTACCCAGCATTTGTAGTATTACTATCTAAAAAAAAACACTACAATTCTGCCCAAAGGCTAAGAAGAATCTGGGGCATATTCCTAATGTTCATGACGGGTATAAGACCAGAAGTAACGTATGAAGAGCAATTAGACGAAAACAAGACGTATGTGTTTACGCCCAATCACTTTTCCTATATGGATATAGTTACCATTGGTACATTACTTCCGCATTTATTTGGTTTTATGGCAAAGAAGGAGCTAGCGAATATTCCTTTATTTAGAGTGTTTTTCAGAAGTATCGACATGCCTGTAGATCGTAAGTCTAAAGATGGTGCTAAGAGGGCATACTATCTCGCTAATAAAAAACTCAGAGAAGGAATGAGTTTAGTGAATTTCCCAGAAGGAGGTATAGGAAGTACTTCTCCTATTATGCAGAAGTTTAAACTTGGAGCATTTAAACTTGCAATGGAGCATAATCTGGAGATAGTACCCATCACTTTAGCAGATAACTGGAAGCGATTGCCTATTGATGGTAATTTTATACCCAAAGGTACTCCTGGAAAGATGCGTATGCACGTTCATCGACCTATTCCTACTGAAAATCTAAAAGGTGGTGATGAATTAAAGCTTGCTGATGAGGTGTATGCTATTATTGAACAAAAAATAAATGAGTTAAACAGTTTATGAGCATAGATAGTAAAAAAGTAGATGACTTAGCTCACCTTGCTAGGTTAGTATTTTCAGTGGAGGAGAAAGAGGCTATAAAGGGAGATTTAGAAAGAATAATAGCTTTCTGTGATAAGCTGAAAGAAGTAGATACCAATGGTGTGGAGCCTCTTATATATCTAAGTGATAGAGATACAGTACTTCGTGAAGATATAGCTAAGGTTACTATTACCAAAGAAGAAGGACTGAAAAATGCACCAGCAGCAGATTCTGATTATTTTAAAGTACCCAAAGTAGTAACGAAGTAATGGCACTGATTAACCTTAGAGAGATTTATAAAACCTATCAAATGGGTAACACAGCTATCCATGCTCTTAATGGACTTAACTGTGCGATAGAAAAAGGCGAATACGTTGCTCTGATGGGCCCCTCTGGATCTGGAAAGTCTACACTGATGAATGTCATTGGCTGTTTAGATTCCCCTACTAGTGGACAGTACTCACTCAATAATACTGACGTAAGTAGTATGACGGATGATGAGTTAGCTACTATAAGAAATGTAGAAATAGGTTTCGTGTTTCAATCTTTTAATTTACTGCCTCGTACTTCTGCCATTGAAAATGTAGCACTACCGCTAGTGTATGCTGGTGTAGGTAAGAAAGAACGCCTCGAGCGTGCTCAAGTAGTATTAGAACAAGTAGGATTAGGAGACAGAGGAGGTCATAAACCGAATGAGCTTAGTGGTGGACAGAGACAGCGTGTAGCTATTGCCAGAGCACTTATTAATAATCCGTCCATAGTATTAGCAGACGAACCTACTGGTAATCTGGATAGTAAAAGTAGTCTTGAGATAATGGCTCTTTTTGAAGCCATTCACGCCGGCGGGAACACTGTGGTAATGGTAACTCACGAAGAGGACATAGCAAAATACGCAAAAAGAACAATTAGAATGATAGATGGAAAACTAGCGAGTCAATTATCTGTTAGCACTTAAACAAACTATAGTTCCAGATGAAAATTTATACAAAGACAGGTGATACTGGTGAGACTTCACTAGTGGGAGGTACTAGGGTTAGCAAATCTGATGCGCAGATAGAAGCCTACGGTACAGTAGATGAATTAAACTCTTCGCTAGGTGTGGTAGTTTCATATGATGTTCATCATACAGACTTTATTAAAGCTATACAACATAAGTTATTTAACCTAGGAAGTGTACTGGCTGCAGAAGAAGACTTGGAATTTGCACTACCAGATATAGAACTAATGGATATTACCATCTTGGAAAAGGAAATAGATAGATTGAATAAAAGTTTGCCAAGGCTGAAAAACTTCATACTTCCTGGTGGGTCTATATTAAGTGCACACACACACGTGTCTAGGTGCATATGTCGTAGAGCAGAGCGCAGAGTAGTTAAGTTAAATGACTCTAAATATGGAGTCCACATAAAATATCTCAATAGACTTAGTGACTATCTTTTTATTCTAAGTAGAGAGTTTTTACGTATCGAAGGCAAAGAAGAAGTTATTTGGCAGAAGGATTAATTATCTCCGTTCTCCGTACATCATTTTTTCCAATTCCATAAGAACATATCTAGGCATTTCGAATTGGTCAAATTCCTCAATGCTTTTCTTTAAATAGGTCACAGCAGTATTCACATCTTGTTTTCGCTCTAAGGCGTTGTTTCCGATTAAAAACAGTGTGGCAGCTTTCATTGGTACCAGTTGTTGTATCCCTGATACAGGGCCTGGCATTGGCACTGAGGTAGCTGCTAAAGCGCTGTCAGATTCGATTTGCTCCAATATCTCTGTGCTCAAGCTGTCAAATTTTATTTGATTGCCATTCTCATACTGTATCACTAATTTTTGATACAGATATTTGTATTTTCCAGTTTCTACAATTAAATTATCTATAAATTTTTCTGCTTTCTCTGTTTCTCCAACTTGTTGGTAGGCTAAGGCCATATTCTCTTTCAATTTTGCTTCAGCTTTACCTACATTATAAACTAACTCAGCGTACTTTAATCCAGCATCAAAGTTTCCATTTCGCATATACACTCTAGAAAGTGAATCTTGATATTCTGTATTAGTGGAGTCTAATAAAAGAAGCTGATTTAATGCCACTTGGACTGTAGCTGCATCTTTATTTTCTAAGGCTTGGCCATATAATGCTTTGGCTTGCAAAAGCTGGTCACCCTTAGTATTACACGCACCGAAAAATAACGCTACAATCGCTATAATAAATATTATTCTGTTCATAATTAGTTGACAAAATTATTTAAAATTATCTCACATCAAATAAAAACTCTATATTTGTAATCCTAACTACTTACTACTACAAAGATGAAAAAATTTCAATTTTTAACTCTGCTGTGTCTTTTTTCGCGCCTTTCGTATTCTCAATGTTCTGATTTTCAGATAATTGCAAATAAGTCAAGTGTATGTGCTCCAGACATAGTTCGCTTTCGGGTTGCCAATGCTATATCAGGTTCCACTTACGAGTGGAATGTTGGTAATGGACCTGTTTTTGGTGCAGACACACTTTACAGCATATTTACCACTGGAAGAGTTGTTAATGCTCAAGTGAAAATAACATTGCCTAACGGAGTGACCTGTTTGGTGGTTGAAAACGAGATACTCATTGTTCGTGCTGTCCCAAAGCCTAAATTCACTTCCTCAAGAACATTGCTCTGCCAAGGCCCTGATAGTGTTTTATTAACAGATATAACGCATAATAGTGCTTCAAGAAACTGGGTAGTGGATGGCAGCAACTATAGTAATACGGATAACATTATAGAACATAGATTTGTAGATGCCGGTCTAAAACGAGTATCCTTAGTCGTGGTTGATAGTAATGGTTGTCAAGGGGTTGCTGAATTCATAGATACAATAAAAGTATACAATAATCCAGACTTTGCTTTCACATCCTCTCAAACTAGCGGATGCGTGCCGTCAACTATAGACTTTAGACTGAGTAAGGATCCTGATTTAGCTCCATTTGTTAAAACATACCTATGGACTTTTGACGGTGATTCTGCCCAAACTTCTTCAACAGCTACTTCAATATCTCAAGTGTATGGTGAATCGGGTACGTATAGTGTAAATCTAAAAGTATCGGTTTCAAATGGCTGTAAATATGAAATCGATCAACAAGATTATATACAACTTGGAGATACGGTACCAATGGATCTATTTTCTAAAACATTAAGTTCTTGTAAGAATGAAGTTATCAACTTGTATCAAACAAATGATAAATTAACAGGCTTAATATCCTGGATGTTTTCTGGGCCGTCATTTAAGGTCTTAAAGACTACTAATGACAGTGCTTCTTTAAGGGGATTATCATCCGGTAATTTAAATGCTACAATTAGTTATATTCAGAATGGTTGCAAGACAATAAAAGAGTTCCAAAATCTGATCAGAGTTGAAGAGGTGAAGGCTCATTTTAGCTCAACAAGTAGATACAGTTGTGCAGTACCTCATACTGTGAATTTACAAAACTCTTCAGACACGATAGACGCTAGCTCACTCTTGTATAATTGGAGGATATTAGATGGTGGAACTACCAGTTTTTCGAGTGCTCTAGAAAGCCCTAGTTTTACTTTTTACACTTTGCCAGCACAGTACGATGTTGAACTTTCAGTAATAGGAGATAATGGTTGCACAGACACCCTAAAACGCAAAAACTACATATACCAAGATTCACTGGACTTGCAGTTTAAAGTGTCACCAAAATTTGGATGTGTTGGACAAGAAATACAAATTAATAACAATACGAGACAAAGTTCTTATTTAGGTCCTGATAATTTTAAGTGGTATTTTTTTGATAAAGATGGGAGTACTGTTTTGGATAGTTCAAATCTTTTTTCCCCTGTTGTTACTTATGACGATACTGGATTTTATGATATACGTGTAATCGGTTACAATAGTTTTGGGTGTACGGATACTTTACACTTGAAGAATGAAGTAGAAATTATATCAAGTGACCTAAAATATTCTGTATCAGATACTGTTTTTTGTGCTAGCGATAATGTTGTATTAACTGGAAGCTCGTTACCTAGTAAAGTTGAGTATGATTACATTTGGAAATTTACCAAAACACCAGGGATAAACACTAGATCACAACTGTCTTATACTTATAAAGGATCTCTTTTGAATGTTAAAATACCTGTCATAGGTGCATATGAAGCAGTGGTGACTCACGCTATATCTGGTGGATGCATAGTTTCCGATACATTTTTCGTGTACGCTAATGGAATAGAAGGACGAATCCTGTCTGATTCATCATATGGTTGTGCGCCACTTAATGTTAACCCTAAATTTATAATAGAAAAAAATGAATTTGAAGGTAATTCTGATGCATCACTAAGTTACCATTGGTCAGCATCGCCTAATATCGGAATACTATCAAAAGACGTATCTACAGATAAACCTTCATTTAAATTTACAGAAAATGGAGATTTTATTATTTCTCTTATGGCTGAGAATTCAGCAGGTTGTATTTTTAGTGGAAGTTCTGATAAGATTTCAACAGGAGTAAGAGCTAGGATATCTATTTCTGATAATCTAGTTTGTTTTGGTGACACTATTTGTGCGGTTGATAATAGTTATAACGGAGTCACTGGGGTGAATTGGTCTATCGTACCCGATGCACCACATTCAATCACTATCTCAGGTGATGGTCTAGTTAAAATAGCAGTAGATTCTCCAGGCTCGTATTATCTACAGCAGATAGTGACCCATGGAGGTATATGCTCTGACACTGCCACTAAAGAATTTAATATAGTGCAAGTTAAAGCTAGTTTTCAAGCCGTGGATACATTTTTGAAATGTGCTCCTATGTATGCAGAATTTGAAAGTAACAGTATAAATGCAGATACATTGATTTGGCATTTTGGTATTGGAGATACTTTCAAGACGACTAAATATAATGCTGGGAATATTTACCAAAAAAATAGCGGTTGGGGAGAAGGTTTTGATATCTCACTAATAGCTAAAAACACAGCGGGCTGCAGTGATACTCTTGTAAAAGAAGATTATCTAATAGTCGCAGGTCCTACGCCATTATTTGAAATGCAAAATCAAGTAGGGTGTGAACCACTAGAAGTCAATTTTATTGATAAAAGTAGTGATGTCTCGTCATTCTACTTAAATTTCAATGATGGCAGCCGTTTAGATAGCAGTAAGTCAGACAGTTTTATTGGTACGCATATATATAAAGTGCAAGCTGCTAACGTTTTAAGACAGGCAGTAATGCCAAGCTTGATAGTTTATGACTCAGTCGGATGTGCGGCGGTTTATACGCCTACTGAACCTATCATTATTTTTAAAACGCCGGAAATACAATTGGTTTTTGATAATAATATAGAATCTTGTTCTCCTTTTAAACTTGTTTTTGAAGATACAGGTCTGTATGTTAATACTAGACAGTGGTTTTATGAAAATGATGCTATTTCGATATTTAAAAAAGATAGCTTTATAGATAGATTAGTAGGGAATCATCACCTTAAGTTAATAGCAAATAATACCAATGGATGCAGTGACACAGCAGATCAAATTATTACTGTTCTTGAGTCGCCTGAAGTTTCATTTTCCATTCAAGATACAGCGTGTTTAAATGAGACTATATTATTTAGTAGTATTTTAGCTAGCCCAACGCCTTATGAGTATTTTAAGTGGGATTTTGGAGAGCCCTCATTTCCTAAAAATATAAATAGTACAGATATTAATCCAGTGTTTAGTTATCAGAATAGAGGTGACAAGAAAATTACTTTTTCAGCAAGATTCAGCAATGGATGTATAGATAGTATAACCAAAAACTTGACTATGACTGATGCAGAAGATATAGTAACACCAGAAATTAAATATGTCAGTTTTACGGATAACTATGAGTTAGAAGTAGTATACGATCGGACAAGTTTTGATAAGTTTAGAAATTATAAAATATCAGATGGTATTAATAGTTATGAAGAGTTTGATAAGACTAAAGATAGAGTCAATTTAAGTTTCGACTCTGAGCCAAATTTGGCGTGCTACTCACTTTCTTTGCTTGACTATTGTGAATTAGAAAGTTCACCGAGTACGACGCATTGCTTCATTGCATTGACTGTTTCTAGTAAAGAGAGCTATATAAATGAATTATCATGGACACCTTACAAAGGATGGACTAGTGTAGCAGATTACGATATCTTCAGAAAAGATGCGAATAACGTATTTGTAAAAATAGCTACGGTAAATAAGGATATTAGCTCATACACAGATAAAGGTTTATGTGATCAGTCATATCAGTACTATATTTCTGCTAACCATCCTACATCTAGCTATACATCTAATAGCTACAAAGTAAGTCAAAGGCCACTTTATACAAAAAATGAATTACTCAGTGCAATTAAAAATGTTTCTGTTTCGGGAGAAAATGAAATAGCGATATCTTGGAATAAAAGCCAGTTTAGCGAGTTTTTAACCTATAAAGTAGCCAAGTATCAGGATGATAAAAATACTCTGATAGATGAGTTTACAGTCACAGATACTTGCTTTAGGGATAATAATGTAGCGACATCTGAGCACTCCTACATATATACTGTTGTAGAGGCAGATAGGTGTGGTTTTTTTACCAATGAAGGCAGAGAAGGCAAATCTATATTACTAACTGGTGAGTATCTAGATGGTAGTAATTTAAATTGGTCTGCTTATGAAAATTGGGAAAATGGGGTCAAAGAATATAATGTTGAAATTAATGAAGCAGGTACATTTATCAACGTAAATACTACTCCCTCTGATATTAGAAATTTTTTCGAAAAGAAGTATTACAAGGAAATAAGTGGCAAAAACTGCTATAGAGTTTATGGTCTTAGCAATATGGGAGATACGAGTTATTCCAATACTGTTTGTCTAAGTGGGAAGCCCGTTGTGGTTTTACCCACTGGGTTTTCTCCGAATGGTGATGGTTTGAATGATGAATTTAAACCTATTGCCCAGTTTATACAAGAAGGAGAATTACTCAATCTAAATAGTTTTGCTTTTTCCATATTTAATAGATGGGGAGAAAAAGTATATGAAACTACAAATCCTGCAGAAGGCTGGGATGGAAGCTATTTACTCAGCCAATGTCAGCAAGGGGTTTACATATTTCAATTAACAGCTACGGGTGTAAACGGTACTAAAATTTACAAAAATGGGTCAGTTACCCTACTAAGATAATCTTCCGTCATCAGGAAGAGGGCAGTAATGGTTAGTAAAGGTCGTCAAAGTATTTTGACGGCCTTTTTTTTATAGTAGATTTGCAACCAAATAAGATACTTCGATGTTCGATAATTTATCTACCAAATTAGACCGTGCTTTTAAGACCTTAAAAGGTCATTCATCTCTTACCGAGCTTAACATAGCAGAGACTGTCAAGGATATACGCAGAGCGTTAGTAGACGCAGATGTTAGCTATAAGATAGCTAAAGATTTTACCAGTAAAATAAAGGAGGAGGCTCTAGGTCAAAATGTATTGACTAGCGTATCACCTAGTCAGTTAATGACTAAGATAGTAAACGATGAGTTAAAAGAGCTTTTGGGAGGTGAGACGGCACCTATTAATATTACCGGGAGTCCAGCCGTGATCCTTATTGCAGGACTGCAAGGTTCAGGTAAGACTACTTTCTCTGGTAAACTATCTGCACATCTGAAATCCAAAGGAAAAAATCCTTTACTAGTAGCCTGTGACGTTTATAGACCAGCTGCTATTAATCAAATAAGAGTTCTAGGTGAGCAAGTAGGAGTATCTGTTTTTGCCAATGAGGAAAATAAGAATCCTGTAGCCATAGCTAAAGAGGCTATCGTTTTCGCTAAAGCCAATAATCACAATGTGGTTATAGTGGATACCGCAGGTAGACTCAGTGTAGACGAAGCCATGATGGCTGAGATAAGTAATCTGAAAAGTGAACTAAAACCTCAGGAGATACTTTTTGTAGTGGATGCTATGACTGGTCAAGATGCTGTGAATACAGCTAAAGCCTTCAATGATAAGCTAGATTTTGATGGAGTAGTTCTTACAAAACTAGATGGAGATACACGTGGTGGTGCTGCACTTTCTATCAAATCGGTAGTAAATAAGCCTATCAAATTTGTTAGTACTGGTGAGAAAATGGATGCCTTGGATGTATTTCATCCAGATAGGATGGCTAACCGTATTCTTGGTATGGGAGATATAGTATCCTTTGTTGAGCGTGCTCAAAGTACTTTTGATGAGCAGGAGTCTGCAGAACTTCAGAAGAAAATGCGTAAAAATCAATTTGATTTTGACGATTTCTTAAAGCAGCTTAATCAGATAAAAAAGATGGGTAATATCAAAGACCTAATGGGAATGATACCTGGAGTAGGTAAAGCCATAAAAGATGTAGATATAGACGAAGATAGCTTCAAAGGAATAGAAGCTATTATCCATAGTATGACTACTGAGGAGAGACAAAATCCTCAAATACTTAATGGAAGTAGAAAAGATAGAATAGCTAAAGGAAGTGGTACGAGTGCTGCAGAAGTAAATAAACTAGTAAAACAGTTTGACGAAATGAAAAAAATGATGAAGATGATGAATGCAGGCGGAGGTAAGCGACCTGGCAAGAAACTATTCAAAAGATAACTCTTGAAAGACCTTAGAATAAATTATACCAAAGGTCAGCTGCTGGAAGCTGAGATGCCTCACTCACCATATGAGCTCTTTGACTCTTGGTTTCAAGACTCATTAGCTGCTGACTCTATAGCAGAAGCTAATGCTATGGTGCTTTCTACATCTGTAGATGATAGGCCTGATAGTAGGGTAGTGCTGCTGAAAGACGTAAGAGAAGAAGAATTTGTTTTTTATACCAACTATAATAGTCATAAAGGAAAACAATTAGCCATCAACTCACAGTGTACGTTACTATTTCCGTGGATAGGTCTAGAAAGACAGGTAATCATCAGAGGATTTGCACAGAAAGTAAGTAAGAAAGAAAGCGAGGAGTATTTTTTTTCTCGACCAAAATCAAGTCAAATAGGAGCGTGGGCGAGTAGTCAGAGTTCTAAAATAGAGTCTAGAGAAGATTTAGAAAATCAACTTGCAGCATTTGAGGAAAAATTCAGTAAAGAAGAGTTGATTAAGCCTCCGCACTGGGGAGGATTTGCAGTAGTACCTAGCGAGATAGAGTTTTGGCAGGGTAGACCCAATAGGCTACATGATAGGATTCTATATAGTCAGAGTCTAGGAAAGTGGGAGACTACACGTCTTCAGCCATAGGCCACATTAACTTCAAGCGTGTCTCATTTTTAGGTAAAACGATTCGCATGCTGTACTTTAGATTTAAATAAGCTATACTTTCGTAAAATCTAAAGTTCGAAGGTGGGCACTCAGTTAAGTACCATAAAAAGATTGATAAAATCAAGGTCTACATTGGCCAGTGTTTTATTAGTGCCAGCTATCGTAGCTGGTTTAGCTCTGCTAGGCTTCCAAACTTACAGTCTTATTACCGGTAAATCTTTTAGAGATTTTGATTTTAACATAGGTAAATTGTGGTCATCATCTGAAGAAGAAATTACAGACTCAGAGTCTTTAAGTATTCAGTCTAGAGATAGGTTATTGCCCTTATTTACAGCAGAGGAACTAGCACTAACTGAAATTAATTCATCTCAAATATTACCGCCTAGACCTGCACGTAAGTTGCAAACTTTTTTACCTGCTATGGAGGACGAGAAGCCTCTGTTCACGAAGAGCATAGAAGAACTTATAGATTTAGATAATATCAACTCAGTACAGATCAGTACTCTCATTCAAAGTCCTCAGATGGAGAGATACTACTCCAGGCTAGAGAGCGAATACCTCATTAATCTAAACTTAGTTCCACTTCGTGGCAAGTGGTACATAGGAGGCAATTTTGCACCATGTTTAAGTTACCGGACCTTCAGTTATGACCCCTCTTTAGTGAATGGAGTAGTCATAGATGGTCAGTATCTATATACATATGGCCTGACTGAGTCCGGTCGTAATCTATCTGATAGGTCCATTACCTCTTATTCCATAGGTATAGATATAGGTAGACGACTTACAGGCAGGATAAGTGTATTCTCTGGCATGAACTATGCCCACTACGGCGAGCAGCTTCAGGTCAGTTACGCAGATGTTTCTGATCCTAACTTTGAGGATGCACTCTTTATGGGTAAGAGGCCTATGTATGAACGGCACAGTGCTGAGGACAAATCAAGAAATTTACCATTTTCTAATAAGTACTCCTACTTTGAGATACCCTTAGGTATAAGTGTAGACATAGCAAAGCTATCTAAGGCCAAAGTAACGTTAGATGCAGCACTGCATTATCAGCGACTAGATCATGTGAATGCTCTTGTCTATGATTTTGATACAGATTATTATTACTTGGCAGAGAAGCAAGAGAGTATCTTCAGACGCAATGGACTAGCTACATCTGCAGGTATCACACTGTCTCAGTATGTTACAGAACGCTTCGAAGTATTTATAAATCCTCAGTTCAAATTTAATCTCACGTCTACCTTCGAAAGACCGTATCCAGTTATACAAAACCAGTATACGTCTGGACTTCGTATAGGTTTTAAACAGCAAGTCTTTTAGGTTTTTGACTTAGTTAATTTGCCTTACTTTTGCGCGAATGAAACGAGTATTTATAGTAGCAGCAGTTAGGACTCCAATGGGAAGTTTTAATGGAAAATTAAGCGGAATATCAGCACCGAAACTAGGTGCTATTGCCATAAAAGGAGCATTAGAAAAGTCAGGTGTTCAGCCTGAGCAAGTAGACGAAGTATATTTCGGCAATGTATTGCAAGCAGGTCTGGGTCAAGCACCCGCGAGACAAGCAGCCATATTCGCTGGATTACCAAATACAACGCCGTGTACGACCATAAATAAAGTATGTGCCAGTGGGATGAAATCTGTAGCACTAGGAGCTACTTCTATTATGCTAGGTCATAACGGTATAGTGGTGACCGGCGGTATGGAAAATATGAGTCAAGTACCTCATTACCTTCCAGGTAGCAGAGGAGGATATAAATATGGCAACTTTACAGCTATAGATGGACTAGCTCATGACGGCCTTAGAGACGTATATAATGAGTATATGATGGGTAGTGCAGCAGACGGCACAGCTAAGCTGCATAATATCAGCAGAGAAGCTCAGGATGAGTTTGCTATTAATTCGTATAAAACATCTGCAGCTTCGTGGGAAGCTGGTAAGTTTAAAGATGAAATAATACCAGTAGAAATACCTCAGCGTAAAGGAGATCCTATCATTATGGATGAAGATGAGGAATTTAAAAATGTACGTTTTGATAAGATACCTTCACTGCGTCCAGTATTTGAAAAAGAGGGTACAGTGACAGCTGCTAATGCGAGTAGCATAAATGATGGTGCAGCTTGTATCATACTAGCTAGTGAAGAAAAAGTACAAGAACTGGGACTTACTCCCATAGCTGAAGTGACTGGTTTTGCTGATGCAGCTCACGAACCTGAATTTTTTACCACTGCACCTTCTAAAGCAGTACCTCTAGCACTAGAGCGTGCTGGATGTTCTCTAGCGGATGTAGATGCTTTCGAGCTGAATGAAGCATTTGCAGTAGTAGGGATAGTAAATACTAAGCTTCTTAATATTGATCCAGCTAAAGTAAATGTGAATGGAGGTGCGGTAGCACTAGGTCATCCACTAGGAGCCTCAGGAGCTAGAATACTAGTCACTCTGATAAATGTACTCAAGCAGAACGGCGGCACAATAGGAGCAGCTGGTATCTGTAACGGTGGCGGTGGTGCTAGTGCCATGGTGATCAAAAACATATAGAATCTAACAATCTATTTTTTTCAAAGGCACGAAAATTGAAACGAATTAAGTTATAGACAGTATGCGAGCATTTGTATTTATAGCAGTATCATTTTTGTGCCTTTTTACTTTTGGGCAAAGAGCTAAGGTAAAAGCTGACGATTCTACCTATATAGACTCTATCCGTAACTATGAGTACCAGCTCGAAGGACTCAGCTATAACATCCTAAACGCAAAGGATAAAGTAGAGCGAATCACGAGCTGCTATTACTATATACAGACGCTTAAGAAGGCTCTAAGTATCCCAAATTCCTTTGATTACGACTTCAATACCATACAAACAGTCTCTGCCATCCGATCAGAAGACGAGAAGTTTCGTATTTTTACGTGGAACTTACTGCTAGACAGTGGTAAGTATATGTACTTTGGTGCTATCCAGATGAATAATTCGGACAGTCTAGAGCTCTATGGATTGTATGATAGCTCAGAGTATAATAGGGATATCATCTATGGTCAGTTTGATAATAGGCACTGGATGGGAGCACTCATCTATCAGATGCATCACTATGTACATAAGCGGAAGGACTATTACATCACCTTTGGGTGGGATGGGCAGGACGCCAAGACCACTCGAAAAATCATAGACGTGTTATGGTTTGATGAAGAAGGTAAACCAAATTTTGGTGAGGAGATATTTGATTTTGATGGAAATTTACAGTCCCGTATTATTTTTGATTTCAATGATCGAGCAGCTATGACTATGCGGTATGATAAAAATGAGCAAGCTATCCTATTTGCTAATTTAGTACCTATCAATCCTATGATGGTAGGGATATATGAAAACTATGTGCCAGACGGTACGTATGATTTTTTAAAGCTAGAAAAAGGGATCTGGAGACGCTATAAAATGGCCTTTGATGACAGACGAAAGAATAGCAATGACTTAAGGAAGTATTAGGGAGATGACCAGTGACCAATGTTTTGAGTATTGCTTCGGCTTTAACGGCAAGGAGCAAGACAACGAGGTAAGTGGAAGCGGCAACTCCTATGACTATGGATTTAGAATATATAACCCAAGGTTGGGTAGGTTCTTGAGTGTGGATCCTCTTACAAAATCCTACCCTTGGTATACTCCGTATCAGTTCGCAGGGAATAAGCCTATTGTAGCGATAGACTTAGATGGCCTAGAAGAGTTTGTGGTTTCAGATGCATTAAATGATCCAAAATATATGGGTAAAATGTGGGATATTATTAAATCAAGTGAAATTTTAATGTCCCAATATGCCGCAGTAACTTTAGCTTCGAAAAAAGAGACACATAAAATCTACAATATTATTGTTCCTAAATCACTGGAAGGAGAGTTTGGTGCAAATGCATATACTATAGACGAGGTGAATATAAAAAAAGCGTGTCAACTAGTTTTGGATGAGGGTGATAAAGGGGGAACTCAGCAGGCTTATTTCAGAGCAGTATTTGCCCATAACGGATTGGACGCATCGATAATTATGGAGGAGCTTGATGACAAAGAAGTGGCTATAGTAGCTCTTAATGAAAGCCAGTTTGAAAGAGATGAATACGGAGGCTTTGCCAGCTATTACTTTATGCATGAAATAGTGGCACATGTTAAAAACAAAATGACTGGAGTTTCCAAAAGTGAAGATGACGAACATTATGAATATCACAAGGAAAGTGATAAATCAGAAGAGGATAATGAAGTTTATCGTTCTGAATTTTCACCACCAGCGAATAAATTATATAAGTCAAAGAGTCTTGCGGGTAAAATGTGGAGAGAGGTTTTAAAATATATGGAAACTAAAGATGCAGAAAAACCCACTGCCACTGATGTAAAAAACCCAAAAGACACAACAGATTCACATTAATAATGTTAGATATTTAAATGAAATTAATTTTCTTAATTCTCGCAACTAGTCTTTTTTGTCAAAAGAGAAGTACTTACAAGTCAAATGAAATTATTGCAACGTGTAGTTTCAAGGAGTGGATACAAGAATATCAATTCGACAATAAGTTATTGAAATTGGATATATCTGATGAGTCTGGTGCAGAATCTTTGATGAATTGTTATTTCCTAGAATGGCAGTCAAACTGCTTAGTGCTTTTAAGTACTAAAACCGAAGGTATAACATTAAAAATTCCTCTTTTGGTTAGAAATTCAAATAAGAATTGTGGTGACTTAGACGGTTTATTAATTTATAAGAATTTAAAGTGTAAATTCAATAATAATTTTTCACGAATTGTCGATGGAAAAGTTGACATGACGTTCAAATTAATTGATCAAAAGTCAGAAATATATGAGGTTGTTCATCAGAGCAGGGATGGTTCAGGTCGAACGTATACAATAGGATTTAAAGATGGGTTTATTAAAATGAAAACGACTTTATTAGATGGAGGCAGAATACCCAAATACTGAAGGAAGAAAGGCATTCCTCCCGTCCTCGTTTGGCCTAGAAAAAACATAAAGAAAAGGTGAGATAAACGGACATCGTACCTCGTCCGCCTTTTTTTTACCATACCCGTATCAGAGCTTAAAAAGCACTGCTACGGGTATTTGTTTTTCTAGTCACACTGTGGGCGGTAGTTCTCCGTGCCTACATTGTTCCGCCGCGGCGGAACACCGCCACTAGATGTAAGGCTCACCGCTAGTTCCAGCTTGCAGCTGGGATTGCAAGGATAAATAACTACATTTGGTTGATGAGCAGAAAGTGCAAAATGGAAAATCCAGAAGGCAGGTATTTTGTAAGTTTTGCTGTGGTTTATTGGCTAGATATTTTTGTAAGAGAAGAGTATATGGCAATATTTACAGACAGTTTAAGCTACTGCAGTAAGGAGAAAGGGTTGGAATTATTTGGCTATTGCATTATGCCAAGTCAGGTTTTGTAACTAAACCGGAAGACTGGAAATACAGTAGTGCAGGAGATTATGCGGGTATAAAAGGACAAGTAGCACTATGTACACTATACTAAATCCCAGCTGCAAGCTGGCACTAGCGAGGGAACCAAAGAAGACCGATGGATACTCAATATTATAGATTTATATGGGAAATAAAAATTACACCAAACTAATACTCTTTGTTCTACTAATTTTTGGTGGATGCAGTTTTGATGGAAATGAACAGATTGAGTTTTATCAAATTTATGGTAAATATTATGTCAATGCTCAGCGTTCAGGTTCCATAATATTGACTGATTTTGGAATAAAAGACAAACAAAATTTTGAAGTATTAGTGGAAAGAGTTCAAGAAGTATGTGCTAACGAGCAATTTATTTTAATTAAGAGCGAAATGAATAATTCCAAGTATTTTATTATTGATTTAGGATTAAATACTTTAGAGCCCAAAATGATTTCTGAAAAAAGTTATAATTCTAGAAAACCAATTCTAAATATTAAATATCATAAATGAAAGGCTAGGAACAAAGGCATTCCTACCGTCCTCGTTTGGCCTAGAAAAAACATAAAAATCGGTCCGCCTTGGCGGAAAAGCGTAAGATAAACAGGCTCGTGCCTCGTCTGCTAAGCTAGTGTAAGAGATTTATTCGCGGAGAAAAAAACGTCATCTACGTACTGTATATTTCCTATAGCTATAGTTCGGCTAAAGCCACTTGCTCTTCAAGTATATGCTTCGGGATAAATCTCAAAGAGTAGAAAAAATGTGCTGCTAGCACTAAAAATTATACAGATATACTATTTGAGCTGAAGTCTAAAGAAAAGGGAAATTATTCCTTTTACAGGCTTTCTCTAAAAGGAGGTGCCGTCGACTTATCTCAGTACATCTACTTCAAAAATATATACAACAACTGCGATATTACTATCTTCATTATAAGAGCGATAGGTAAGATCATGGCATAGCCTATCTCCGGAAGTTTATTGCCTACTTTTTCACTGGCAAAGGTGACTACCGCTGGCTGATTAGATACCATGCCGAGTAGGAGCGAGAAGGGTATTTTTACGAGCTTAT
>Ga0335398_10002783_pt1 | contig 26874 bp, 21 predicted proteins | sample BON03_FD_205742 | JGI IMG/M metagenome (GOLD analysis project Ga0335398, IMG submission 205742) | Freshwater microbial communities from Lake Bonney liftoff mats and glacier meltwater in Antarctica - BON-03 (spades assembly) (version 2) | ecosystem: Environmental > Aquatic > Freshwater > Ice >... | reverse complement strand
ATAGAATTTGAAGGCCCGGTTGTTGCCTTGCCGGGAGTCGCGCACAGACTTTCCAGGTTTTTAAAACCTGGAAAGTCTCGCCCCGGAAGAAGCCGGGAGCAAGGCCATCCATCTGTTCCGCAGCAGCGTTTTTACTCAATCTTCTTCTGTTTCTCCTTGCCTACATCAGGGACTTGCAAACGGCACCCTTCGAGGTGCCTTCCCCAAAACCAGAATGCCTACACGCGCCCACAGACTTTCCAGGTTTTAAAAACCTGGAAAGTCTCGCCCCGGAAGAAGCCAGTAGCAAGGCCATCCATCTGCTCCGCAGCAGCGATCTGGCTTTACTTATGCGTTACGGGACGAAGGCTTTTTTCAAAACTAATTTCGACCGCCGACGCTGCCCAGTACGGGCTTTAAACAGCACCTATCATATTGGAACCCCTCGTTTACTTGGATTGACGAAAAAAGCGTTCTCAATTATTATTATTCTAACCATTAAATATCAATAATTTGTGATAGAATTTGAAGGCCCGGTTGTTGCCTTGCCGGGAGTCGCGCACAGACTTTCCAGGTTTTAAAAACCTGGAAAGTCTCCCCAAGCCCGAAGACGCGTTAGCCTTCGTTGAAGGTATCTGTGAAATGGTCAGGGGCGATGTAAAGCGAAGCCCACACCCGAAAAAAAACGCTCGTGGCCTCTAAAAATGATTCGTTCGGCTCGTCCCTCGCCGATCTTTCATTTTTCTCCGCCACGCGCTTTGCTCATAAGTAAAGCCGGAAGGGCAAGCCAACTGACTACGGGACGAAGACTAAGCGGAAGCCTATAAAGGGGTAGCGGTCGACGGGGTAGTAGTAGTAGCGGAACGCCGACCGGCAGAACTCCGCGAGGTCGAACCAACTCCCGCCGCGAAAAACACGGAACGAACCCTCCGTCGGCCCCTCGTAATCTTTTTCTGGCCTCGACTTATAGCTGTCGTACCAATCCCAGCACCACTCCCACACATTGCCACTCATGTCATACAAGTCCAGCGCATTGGCTTTTTTCTTTCCGACTGCATGGGTTCGACCGCCGGCATACCATCCCACCGAGTCCAAATCATTGCTGCCACTGTAAATTGTCTTGCTGTAAGCAGCTCCGCCTTTGGCCGCGTACTCCCACTCCGCTTCAGTGGGCAGGCGGTAACCGGCACGAAGGCGCACAGCGTATTTTTTCGCTTCATCTTTTGGAATGGCTTCTTCTTTCCCTTTTTGCCTGCTCACCCAATTGGCATATTCCACTGCCTGAAACCAACTGACATTCACTACCGGATTATCGCCAGGATCACTCCAGGTAGCTTGCAAAAAATCATTGATATTCAGCCCCTTCGCAGCACAATACAACGCGAACTGCCAGACAGTAGTCTCCGTGCGGGCCATTTGGAAACTGCTCACTTCCTGTTCGTGCAGGGTTTCATTGCTTTGGCAGTTGGGCTCTGTTTTACTATCACAACCCATCATAAACTTTCCTCCTGGCACAGGTACCATATCGGGGTAGTATTTTTGTTCAAACAAAAACGCAAAATGCCTGGCATCAACGACCTTCATGGCTTCTCGTAGGCGATTCCGCGCGGCAGCGGTATCAGCGGGCAGTTGTTGCAGTAAAGCAGACACGGCTGTGTTTTTCGTAAAATCAGCTATGGAATCGAGGAGAGCGGCGGCCCGCCGGGTATTGCCGGTTTCTCCATGCCAGAAAGCCATCTCGAGGTAGGCTTTGGCCACTTCGGGCTTCAAGGCGCCTAAGCTGGCGGCGGCTTTTATTTTTTGGAGCGCGTCTTCAAAGTGGAGGTTGAGGATGTCGCGGTCGGCGTTTTGGAGAAGCAGGGCGACGGTAGAGGCGTTGGCTGTTTCAAGATTGCCGAGGGCTGTTAGGGCCCTATCCCGCTCGGTTTGAGCTGCGGTTTTAGCTGTGTCAGCCTGTGCGAGGGCTATTTTGGTCAATGAGTCACTTTCAACTGCTTTTTTTTGTGCGGTTTCCGCATTGTTTTTTTCAATCAAGGATTGCTTTTGAGCCTTTTCCGCCTCCGTTTTTAGTTTTTCAATGGCTTTAAAAACAGCCAATATCTTCTCTCTTGCTTCTTCTGCCTTATCCGGGCAATGCAGCATAGCGGTGCTGTAAGCATTTATCGCCGCCTCGAAGTTGGCTTGGCTGCCTTTTTTGAGTTCGGCATCGCCTGTCGCTACATATTTTTTATAGTAGAGGCAATTGCTCTGCGCCGCTGCGGTCAGTTGTCCAATCAAAAGAAGGAGGAAGAGGAGGTTTTTCATTTTTCAAGCTGTCTGATTTGCTCCTCCAATACGTTGATACGATTGGTTAGGCTGTCTATTTTTTGGATTTCCAATTGTATCACATCATCATCCGCCCTGTATTGCTCGAAGGAATTTCGATTGCGCTTAGCAATTTCGATTTCACTCTTAAATCTTGTGATATCGGAATTATATGAGATGATCAGGCTTTGCTGAGCTTCTGTTTTGGCAGTATCAGCCTCCTTTGTCTTCTGGTTGGCATTGTATCCAAAATACACTGCCATTAAAGCCGCCAGAACTAAGAATAATACTAGAACCAGCGATACTTTGCGTCCTCGTTCTGCTTCGTTTTTGGCATTTTCTGCTTCTTTTCGCCGACTCTCGGCAAGGTTTGCTTGATCTATTGCTTTTTGCCGCTCTGTTTCAGCTTCAGTTTTTGCTATTTCTGCTTCGCTCCTAGCTTTTTCAGCCTGCCCCCGCAGTTGCTTCTCTTCCTCCGCTTGCCGCTGGGCCGCCGCCAACTGTTCATCCTTTTCCCGCTCCACACGCAGTGCTTCCGTGTGCAAATAATCCTCACTTTCCTTTATCCGTTGCTCCAGCGTCGCCGGGTAAGGTTTGTACTGCTGATACGGCCGGATATAATCCAGGTCTTCCTGCGAAAAGAAGCCCTTCCGCTCTTCGTACACCCGGTAAATGTCCGCCGCTTTTTCCCGGAGCTTCATTTCTTCCGTCAGGTTTTGTCCCACCACCAAGGCCAGCACGTCGTGGCTGATCTCGTATTGGGTTTGGTCGCCCGACTTCATGGTGCGGAGGATGCGGCGCTGCTCTAGGTCGTGGAGCAGGTTGGAGAGCGCCCTTTTGGTTACAACGCCTTTGGCGTCTAAGTCTTTTTGCAGGTCTTCGGCGCTCACCTGGAGCTTGGTGTGCCGCTCCGATATCATGGCGGCGAGGGCTTCTAAGGGTATCTTTTCGCCGTAGGTTTCATTCAGCTCTTCGAGCTGGTTTTTGAGGAAACTGTCGAGCACGCCTGCGAGGTTATCCTCCGTCTTGATCAGGCCCTGGTGCAGCAGCGGCAGGGCACCTTTCTTTTTTGCTTTGTAGGATCGGTCCCACAATTCGCTGAGAAACACCTGCACGTGGGCCAATTCAATTTCCCGGCTTTTATCGGGCAATTTGGACAGGATGCTATCTGCCAAGTCATCGCTGTTATCCACCAGAAAACAGGACCGGTAATGCGGGGCATCCAGCGTTTGGCGAATGACCTCCTTTACATTTTCCTTCCGCATTTTTTCCAATCGGAACCGGTGCTGGAAAATACTGGGGCACAGCGGCTCGAACTCCGACAGGTGGCCGATGAACTCCTCGCGCATGATGAGCATCACCCGGCAGGGTACTTTGTAGCGTATGAGCTGGTTGAGGCGGGTAAAAAAGTCGCGTTTTTCCGCATCGCTGCCGGAAATAAGCAGTTCCTCAAACTGGTCGAACAAGAGGTACACCGGCTGGTAGCGCTCCGAAAACAGGTTTTCGATGGCTTGCCCAAAATCGGTATCCGGGTCAAGCGGCAACTTGGTTTCCGGGTCGAGGGCTATTTTCTCCCGCAAGGCCTTGTTGATTTCATTAAAAACGGAACCCGCCATGTTGGCGCCGCGCCGGATGGTGAGCGCGTACCAATCCGCGTCGGAGAATTGATTGCGCAGTCCGCACTCGACAATGCTTGTTTTTCCTGCCCCCGAAGGGCCATAGACGAGCAGGTGCTTCACCCCGCTGAGGGCATTGTACAGGGCGTTGGTTTCCTTTTCCCGACCGAAGAAAATATCGCTGTCTTCCTGTTGGTAGGAGTCCAGGAACTTGAAAGGAGACGTCGTCTGGCTCATCGGGTCGGGGTTTTAAATGGCTTGAACACTTGTTCCAGTTGCTCAAACAGCTCGTCGAGCCGGGGCTGCGACATGTTTTGGGCTTTCACCGGCAGTTCCTTGTTGGACGGGATGCTGCGGCCCCCAAAAACCAGTTCGTTCTTGTACTGCGCAAAAAGGTATTGCCGCCCGCCCGATCCTTGCCCGGTGTAGTAGTATATTTCGGGCGTTTGGGTGGTTTTTTCCGCAAAAACACTCTGGTCGACCACCAAGGGAGAAAGGGAGATATAGCTCGCGGAGTCGTTGATGTTGTCGAGGCAGTTCGACATGTTGCTGCCCTTGAATAGCAGCACGCTCTGGTTGTAGGTGAACACGCCTTCGATGGAATGGGCGCTGTAATCTTCGCCTTCGGACATCGCTTCGGCGTACATGCCGTGCAATTCGCCATAGAGGTGCACGAAGTTCTTCGCTGTGCCGAGGCGATAATTCAGGCTGATGTCCTTGATGGAAACGAGGCGGTATTTTGCCAGAAAAGCCAGTTTGCGCAGCCAATACACCAGGCCGGTCAGGTATTCGTCAAGCAGTTGTTCCATGGCTTCGCCTTCGGGAAGGGTGTTTTCGAGCAGCAGGTTGCGGTGTTTTTCGAGGAAAAGGGCGGTGCCGTACAAGTCGCTGCCCGTATCGGTCAACTCCTCGACGAAGTCGTTGATCTCAGGCATAAAAGCCTGTTCTTTTGGCAACAGGTCGGTCGAAAGCAGCAACAGGTTGAGGTAATCGTAGCGAGGCTGCGACGTGGCATCCATTTGGATAAAACCAGCGATGATGGGGTTGTGTGTGTGTTCCCCCCGCTGAAAAACCTGGGACGCCTGGATATAACACAAATAGCGCAGGGTGCTTTGATAGGCTTCGGCCATAAAGGACAGGCGGCGCGGGTTGCGTTCCTGCCCGGCGGCCGTACCCATTTTTTGTAAAAATGCCTCAATAAGCCAGCCGTAGTGTTGGAAAATAGCCCAGGGCTTGGCGCCCACGGTTACGCCTTGTTTCAACAACTCCTGCCGCAGGCTTTGCACCCAACGATTTTCATCGGTGACGAGGTTCTGTGCCAGATCGGCGGGCAGCACCTTGTCGTGTTTCGACTGTCCGAGGATGAAATCGAAATTGGCGTTGGTGATGGCGCCGATGTTGTAAATCTTGTCGGCGGTCTGGAAGCTTTGGGCTTGTTGCTTTTCCAGGAGGGCTTGCAGGGCGTCCAGTTTCCGCAGGATTTCCAGCGTTTCACCGTTGACAGTCACCTGGATGGTGTCCTTTGTCACGCCCTGGATGACGAGGTTGTTGGTTTCGTTTGGCATTTTTCAAGAAAATTGGCGGTGTCTATTTTGTCGAAAATTATGTTTTATTATCGGACAAAAATAGCGGTAAAAAAATTGTTATTTACCATAAGGGCTTATTTTACAGCATAGACGCCGGAAGGTTACTTTTTCGATTTTACCATTTCCCCCCTTTCCATGTAGCTACGGCCTAAAGCCGCCTGGTTGGCACAAATCATATAATCGTCCTTGTTTTCCTGGGCAAGCCCAAGTGCTTTTTGCTGGTATCCAAGCCGTTTTTCCGGGAGCTGCATTGCCCGGTACAACCTCCCCAAAGTGGTATAGATATAGGCAAGGTGGAGGTTGTTGCCCGATTTTTTGAGCATGGCTTCTCCTTTGAAAGCTGCTGCCTCTGCCTCCGGGTACTTTTTTTGATTGAGCAGGGTTTCGGAAATGTTTACGTAGCAGGCGCCTATGCCGGCGGCAAACCCAAGTTTTTCAAATGCCGCTAACGAAGTTTGAAAATAGACCATGGCTTCATCGTAGCGTTTCAGGTCCATGTACGTCAAGCCCAGGTTGAGGCTTGCCACACCCGTAACCTCTGGTTTGTTGAGCTTTTCTGCTACCCGCTGAACTTCCAGTTGATATACCAACGCTTCGTCAAACTTGCCATGGCGGTAATGGATGGTGCCCAAGCGGGTCAGTGCCCCGAGCAGGCTTTTTTTATTGGGGATAATCCGGGCATACAACAATTCTTCCTGGGTAATCTTTTCGGCTTGTTCGTAATCGCCAAAGTTGAGCCAGGTTTCTGCAATGCTGTTAAGCGCACTGGCCAAGACGGTGGTATCCTTTAGCTCCTTTGCCAACGTCAAGCCCTCTTCGCCATATTGAAGCGCTTTTTCTTTATCGGAAAAACGGTACTCCCAACTGATCATGTACAAAGCTTCTGCCCGCAAATTACCTGTGGCAGTAGTTAATACATTTTCAAGGCTGTCAATTTTTGATTGAGCAAAGGCGCTGCTTGATATAAGTAGCAGGAATGTAGTTAGTCGAGTAAGGGACATAGGGATAGCTTTCATGCACAAATTTGTGTCTTTTCCTTCAAAAACCAGCACCCATTGGCATAAAATTGAAGTCACCTCAAAAAACCGAGCCTATCTACCGCCACCAAACCCGTACATGGTTCACCCCGTGAAGTACAGCATTATTCCAATTACTGCCAGCATCACAAACACCGAAATGGCTATGCCCATTTGCCTCATATAGTTCTGCATTCTTTCGGTAAAATGGCTTCGATGCACCAGCATTCGGTCAAACAAACCGGTTGACAATATTTTCAAAAAGCTCCTGCTTTCCGCTGCGCTGTGTAGGCTCTCCAGCTCCATTGGCCAATTTTGACAAATCTTCCAACGTCAATTTTCCCTGCTCAAAAGCCTGGCCGTTTTTGGAATTGAAGGAAGCATACCGCTCCTCGCGCAAGCGACTGTAATCGCTGTTTTCCAATATATTATGCGCAGCAACTAAGGCCCTGGCAAAACAATCCATGCCGCCAATATGCGCATAAAAAATGTCTTCCAGATCCGTGGAATTGCGCCGGGTTTTGGCATCGAAATTAATACCGCCATGGGGCAATCCGCCAGCTTCCAAAATGACCAACATAGCTTCGGTCAGTTCGCCTACATTGTTGGGAAACTGGTCGGTATCCCAGCCGTTCTGGTAGTCGCCACGGTTGGCATCGATGGAGCCGAGCATGTGGGCATCGGCGGAGACTTGTAGTTCGTGCTGGAAAGTGTGCAGGGCCAGGGTGGTATGGTTCACTTCAATGTTCAGCTTGAAATCGTCGGCCAGGCCGTATTCGCGGAGGAAATTGATACAGGTAGCCGCGTCGAAATCATACTGATGCTTGGAAGGCTCCATTGGCTTTGGCTCGATGAAAAACGTGCCTTTGAATCCGTTTTTTCGGGCATAGTCTTTTGCCAGGTGCAGGAATCGCGCCAGGTGGTCGAGTTCCTTTTTCATTTTTGTGTTCAATAAAGAAAGATAGCCCTCGCGACCGCCCCAAAAGACATAGCCTGCTCCGCCGAGTTCAATGGTAGCGTCAAGCGCGTTTTTCACCTGTGCGCCTGCGTAAGCCAGCACTTCAAAATCGGGATTGGTGGCAGCGCCGTTCATGTAGCGTGGGTTGGAGAAGAGGTTGGCGGTGCCCCAAAGCAATTTCATGCCAGATGCTGCCTGTTTGGATTTTGCGTAAGCCGTGATGGCACGAACCCGGCGCTCACTTTCTGCCAGCGAACCTCCTTCTGCCACCAGATCGAAATCGTGGAAGCAATAATACTGAATGCCCATTTTGGTGCTGAACTCAAAAGCTGCATCCATTTTATCCTTTGCTTGCTGGATGGGGTCTGCGGCGGCCAGCCAGGGAAAATTTTTGGTTGGTGCGCCAAAGGGGTCGCCGCCCGTGCCGCAGAAGGTATGCCAGTAGGCCACGGCAAAGCGCAGGTGTTCGCGCATGGTTTTTGTTCCTACCACCTGGTTTTCATCGTAAAAACGGAATGCCAGTGGGTTGTCGGAGCCTTTGCCTTCGAATTTTATTTGGGGGATGCCGGGGAAGAATTCGCGGTCACCGATGGATAGATTTAGCATGAGATGTTGTTTTGTAAAATCTGTTATTACTTATTCGGGGTTGTCATAAGGTTTGGCAACAAAAAACGAGCAGATTATAATTTCGTTCGAGCGTCAAATCTCGTAGCTTTTTATAAAATCTAGCGTATGTACACATCTTTACATTGGCTGGCATCAACGTTAAATTATACTGAATACCAAACAGTTGTGTCATTCCGAGCGTAGCGAGGAACCTGATTATATATCGCACCTCAGGTTCCTCGCTACGCTCGGAATGACACAACTGCCTGATATTCAGCATGAAATGGAATTAGAACAACCCCAAGGCCATTTGGTCTGACGATTTTTCATCGTCCGACCAATAAGTATATACAAACGCCAAATTTACCCCGGTTTCCCTTCCAATAAAAACAAGAAATGACTCATGTTTAAGTCAAAATTTTCTCCAAACAAGCTAGCCATTGCCTATAAGCCGACAAGTACTGCTCCCTGGATTCCGAAGGTGAAAAAGTTTGTTCAACCGTTAACCCCTGCAACCCTTCCTCCAAAGTTGAATAAAACCCCATGGAAAAGCCGCCTGCTATAGCCGCTCCCGTCGCACCATTAGTCTTCAACACCTCAATATTGCACCCGACTGTATTGGCAATCGTATGGGCAAAAACAGCCGACTGGAACAGGTTGTCATTGCCCACGCGCATAACATTAGCGTTCAATCCCATGCCTTTCAAAATCTCCATGCCATACACAAAGGAAAATGCAATGCCCTCGAGGGCTGCCCGGTACAAATGCGCTTTTGAATGGAGGTTGTGTTGCAGATTGCACAACTGCGCACCAAGCTCGCGATTGCCCAACATCCGTTCAGCGCCGTTGCCAAAAGGTAGCATGCAAAGACCCGCTGAACCGATCGGCACGGAAGCGGCCAACTGCTCCATGTCATTGTAGGAGACACCATCGCCTGCAATATGGCGACGCATCCAACTGTACTGAATGCCTGCGCCGTTGATGCACAGCAAGACCCCGATGCGCGGCGCGGCGGCGCTGTGGTTCACGTGTGCGAAACTGTTTACCCGATTTTGAGGATCCGAAACGAGGCCGTCGACCACGCCGTACACCACCCCGGAAGTGCCGCCGGTGGCGGCGACTTCGCCGGGAGCCAGCACGTTGAGGGAGAGGGCGTTGTTGGGCTGGTCGCCTGCGCGGTAGGCAACGGGAGTGCCTGTTTTGAGGCCAGTTGCGATTGCAGCGGCGCTGCTCACCCTACCCTGCTCGCCAAACACATCCAGCACTTTTGGCAATATAGATTTATCAAATCCAAAGTGATCCAGCAGCGCAGTGGCAGGTTCGTTATGTTTAAAATCCCAAAATATACCCTCCGAGAGGCCCGTAACCGTTGTTCCAATTTCGCCCGTCAACCTGTAGGCGATGTAATCACCTGGCAACATGATTTTATGGATGCGGCGGTAAATGTCGGGTTCATTGTCCTTTACCCATTTCAGCTTGGAGGCCGTGAAATTGCCGGGCGAATTGAGGTAATGCTCCTGGCAATAATCCTGACCCAGGGCACTAAACGCCTGGTTGCCAATGGCTACTGCCCGACTGTCGCACCAAATAATGGCAGGCCGCAACACTTGTCCATCTTTGTCGAGCAATACCAGCCCGTGCATTTGATAGGCGATGCCGATGGATTTTATGTCGCCATTGTCAATGCCCGATTTTTGGAGCAACCTACGGGTAAGCACACACAAATTTTCCCACCAAACATCGGGCGACTGTTCTGCCCAGCCAGGTTGCGCCGAGACAATTTCCATTTCTGTTTCAGGGAAAGATTCACTGAGCACTACTTTGCGCGTAGCGGCCTCCACAATAGCCGCTTTTATAGAAGAAGATCCGATGTCATATCCGAGAAGGTACATGTGGCAAATGTAGTTGATGCCTGTAAATTATTCCTTTAATCCGGTGTGCAATTCGCTTGAAAAAACGCGACCAATAAGATCGTTACCATGGGGTTGGGTCAAAAGAGATGGCTGATCCTTTTGACACAACCACGCCACCATTTCAGCAACAGACATCTCCGTTTCTATCCGCAGCACCGGACAACTCAATGCCTCCAGCCATTCCAGCTCTTTGGCCCGGCTGCGCACATTGTCGGAAGCTTCATCGTACGCGGCTGCCCAGGTCAGGAATTTTTCAAAAACCCCATTTAAATCCCCGCCAGGCCCAATGCGCTCCGCCCCGTAGCGCAAACGCTCCCGCTCGCGTATGCGTGCAAGGCGTGTCTCCACCGGAATCCACAAGTATATCACCCGGTCGAACTGCGGGATAAACACATCGCCCCAGCCGCAGAGCGCTCCGGAAAGCACCCAGCTTTCATTGTCCGAAAAGTCCTTGGTCATCAGTTGCCGCCGGTGGTCGGGGTTGCGGCGGCGGCGATACGGCAAAGCATCGTCGGTGAACCAATGGTAATCGTCGGTATCGAAATGGGGGATTTGGAGGTGGGTGGCCAGGGATTTGCCTAGGGTGGTGACGCCTGCGCCGGGGGCACCCAATATATGCCATCTTAAGGGTTTCATGGTTTCAAAGTTACAGGGTTTCAGGGTTTCAGGGTTTACGCTGTTTGTTGTCTAATTTGAAATAGTTTTTCAAAGCCACGAATGTATCGCGTTAACCATGAAACCATGTAACTTTGAAACCTTGAAACCATTTTTATCATGTAACTTTGAAACCATGAAACCGTTTTAAATATGAAATACTACTTTTTACGCGCATTTCCCTTCTTGATCATGTTGCTTTTGGTTACGCCTGCTTGGGGTCAAAACTGCCGCCTGGTGGAAGACATCCGCACAGACATTGTGAACAACAACGAATTGGATTTTATGGGGCCGTTGCATATCGTCGGCGATCAGATTCTCTTTGCTGGTGGGGAGTGCAACCAAACGCCGGAGCTTTACACTGTCGCCAAGGGAGGCGATAAGGTGTCCATGCTCATAAATTTGAATGACGATGGCACTGGCACCTATTGCGGCACCGACCCTATCTGGTACTTCTACAATTTGAATGTGTTTGCAAGCAATCAGGAATTGGCGTATTTCACAGCCCCAAACACAACTTTTGGCAGCGAACTATGGGCAACAGATGGTACCTATAATGGAACACGGTTGCTGAAAGACATTTGTCCCGGTACTTGTGGTAGCTTAATTCACGACATGCTTCCCTGGGGCTCAGACATGCTCTTTTTTGCACAAGATTCGCTTCCGGGGGGTGGCTTGTGGCGTACTGATGGAACATCTGCCGGCACCACCCTGATCAAAAGGTTTGATGCGCCCACCCCATTCTATGACCTAAAAAAACTTACGCTGATCAACGACAGCACTGCTTGTTTCATCGCAGTATCTTCCCAGGGTATTTATTCTATTTGGAAAACAGATGGCACCGAAAGCGGCACAGCAATCGTCCATACATTTCCCGGCAACCTCTCCCCGGTGAATATCATGCCAACGAGTTTAGGCCTGTTCATTCCTGTTTACGACCAAATTGTAAAAAATTACCCGCTATGGTTTTCAGACGGCAGCAACGTCGATGCGCAGTGGCTGCACGATTTCGATAAGTTCACGCAGTGGAGTTTCAGCTCCATTGGTGGGAAAGCGTTGTTTGCGGCCAATACGCTTTCTGAGGGCTTCGAGCTTTGGCAAAGCGATGGTACACCGGCAGGCACTACCTTATTCAAAGAATTTGTGGCCGGAGCAAGCGCTGGAAACCCCAATAATTTAACAGCATTTAACGGAAAAATCGTGTTCTATGCCAATAACCCTGCGGGGCAATGGGTCGTTTGGGAAAGCGATGGCACCCTTGCTGGTACTAAGATTTTGGCTGATATCAAACCTTATCCCAACTTTAACCCCATCCTTTATAATGGAAAACTCTACTTTTTTGGCACTTCGGACTTTGCATCTGCTGGATACCAACTATGGGAATACGATGGCACCCAAAATGGCCTGACAGTTCTCAGTAGCAGCTTTTATAACATTCAAAGCATAGCTCAACAGGGCGATCTATTTGCTGTTTCACAATATAATGCAACTAGTGAAATTTCGGTCTGGCAATTTGATCTGAGCAGCGGAAGCATAACGATTTCTGAACCCTTGTACGGGAACAATGGAACTTCCAATTCCTACGGTGTCAGGGCCGAATTGGGCAATGAACTATTCTTTTTGGCCAATGATGGCAACAGCCGGCAAATATGGAAAACGGATGTTTCTAATCCAGGCGCAACAAAAGTTACACAATTCCAATACCCCGATTGGTACGACAATACCCCTTCGCAGCCAACTACCGCAGGCGACCGAATCGTATTCAGCCATCGAACTGAAAACGAGGGCGGTGAAATCTGGCAAACAAAAGGGGACTGGGCAACAACTGCCTTGCTGGGCGATTTTACGCCTGGCCCTGCCCTTACCTCTGCCTATCCCATTGCGCCAGCGGTCAGCGACGGCTTTTTCTTTGTCACCTATTTGGGCAGTAATCGAAAATTGTGGAAATACAATTTGCAGGCAGAAACAGCCATAACACTTGGCCAACTGGTAAATAACCAGCACCATTTCATTTTTGGCGATCATCTTTTTTTTCAAGACCGGCCTAATTCGGGCACGGAATTCGAGCTCTGGCATTCCAATGGCACACCCGGTACAACGGGGAAATTCATGGACATAAATCCCGGCCCAGGTTCCTCCAACCCGCATTATTTTACGAATGGAGGTGGCACCCAATTTTTCTTTTCTGCCAACGATGGCCAGCACGATTTCGAGCTTTGGCGCTCCGATGGCACCACAAGCGGCACGGCAATGGTCGCCGATATTAACCCAAACGGAGGTTCCAAGCCCTTTGGCCTGACCTGGTTTCAAAACCAGCTCTACTTTTTCGCCAATAACGGAATTTCTGGCATAGACCTTTGGAAATCTGATGGGACAACGGCTGGCACACAATTAGTGGTGGATATGCCCGCGATTCCCGCAACTGGTTATTTCACGTCCTATACCGCCATCATTGGCGACAACATGGTCTTCAACTTTCAAGCCAGTCTGGACGGGGATGAACTGTGGGTCACAGACGGCACCGCTGATGGCACGAAATTATTAACGGATATTAGACCTGGGCCAGCTTCCTCAAATCCCAAGGAGCTGTCAGTTACTGACACACTGGTATTTTTTACAGCCTTCTCAGAATCCCTGGGCCGCGAACTCTGGCAAACCGATGGCACCCCAGCTGGTACAAAGCTCACTCAAGACCTTAATCCAGGGCCAGCCAGCAGTTCTCCGTCAGAATTGGGCGTACAATTTGGCCGCTTGTATTTCACGGCCTTCACGCCAGAAATAGGCCGCGAACTCTGGACATATGCCCCGGATTGGGCTACAGTGCCAACCCTTTCGCCGCCTTCAAAAGAAAACAATTGCCGCGTCTATCCCAATCCATTGTCGCTAAATGCGGGAAGCTTGAAGGTCGATTGCGGAGACCAATCCCTGAACGCTGCAAACCTGTACGACGCGACAGGTCGGCTATTGCAAACCTGGCAACTTGAAGGAAAGTCCGCACCGTTTGAATTAAACCTTTCCAGCAAGGCGCTAATACCAGGAGTATATTTTTTGCACTTGAGGGGCCTGGATGCTGCGGAATCTGGCTGGGAACGGGTAATACTAAAGTAGGGTTTCAGGTTGACAAGGTTTCAGGTTTCAAGGTTTCAGGTTTCAGGTTTACGCGATCTGTTCGTGGCTTTGAAAAACTATTTCAAATTAGACAACAAACCGCGTAAACCATGAAAGCCTTTAACCATGAAACCGTGAAACCCTTTAACCATGAAACCGTGAAACCCTTTCAAATTAGACCACAAACCGCGTAAACCCTGAAACCCTGAAACCATGAAACCACCCTTTAATAGATAACCTGCATCTTCATATTGTACAACATAAACGACAGGATATCCGCCGCCTCGTCGATCTGCTTGGTCGTGGGTTTGCCGGCGCCGTGGCCAGCACTGGTCTCGATGCGTACCAATACAGGGTTGCCGCCTTGCTGGTACTCCTGCAACGTAGCGCCGAACTTGAAAGAGTGCGCAGGCACCACGCGGTCGTCATGGTCGGCAGTGGTGACCATGGTGGCGGGATAAGCCATCTTTTTCACGTTGTGTAGCGGCGAGTATTTTATCAGGCAGGGGTATTCTTCGGCGTTGTCGCTGCGGCCGTAATCGGTGGCCCAGGCGTAGCCGATGGTGAACTGGTGGTAGCGCAGCATATCCAAAACGCCTACTGCTGGGAAGCAAACGCCGAACAATTCGGGGCGCTGGGTCATGCAAGCGCCGATGAGGAGGCCGCCGTTGGAGCCGCCTTGAATGGCCAAGCGTGGCGGGGAAGTATATTTCTTTGCGATCAGGTATTCCGCTGCTGCGATGAAATCGTCAAACACATTTTGCTTGAGGCATTTGGTGCCGGCCAAGTGCCATTTTTCACCAAATTCGCCGCCACCGCGGATGTTGGCCACGCAGTAGATGCCGTTATTTTCCAGCAAAGCTGCCCTGGAAGGACTGAAGGAGGGCGTGAGGGAAATGTTGAAACCACCGTAGCCGTACAGCAGTGTCGGGTTCTGACCGTCGTAAGCGATGTTCTTTTTGCGGGTGATAAACATGGGCACTTTGGTGCCGTCTTTGCTTTCGTACCACACTTGCTCGGTGGTGAACAGGTCGGGATTGAAGTCGAGCTTGGGTGCTTTGAATACCTTTGTTTCAAGGCTTTTCATGTCGAGTGAATAAATGGTATTGGGGCGCAGGAAAGAGGTAAAAGCAAAGAATGCCTGCTCTTCGCCGGGCTTTCCGCTCACAGCGCCCACGCTGCCGATTTCCGGGAGTTTCACCTCCTGGATGGGCTTGCCATCCAAATCGAATACCTTGAGGCTGCTGGAAGCATCGTGCAGGTAGGTGCACACGATTTTGCCGCCACAAATTGCCGCGCCTTGCAGCACGTCTTTGGAGTCTTCAGGAATGAGGGTTTGCCAGTTGGCGGCTTCCGGTTTTGCGGGGCTCACCAGCATCAGGCGTTGGTTTGGGGCATTGTTGTTGGTGAGTATGAGCAGTTTGTCACCGATATTGTCTACTACGTTGTAATCTTTTTCATAAGCGTCCACAATGGTGACAAAGCTGGCTGCCTTGCTGCTCAAGTCTTTGACAAACAAAGAATTGCCCGTGGTGCTTTCCCAGCCTGAAACGTAGAGAAAACGCTCGTCGTCGGTGGTGCCGCCGCCAAAGGAGCGGTCGGGGTGCGCTTTGTCGCTGTACACCATTTTATCAGCTGTTTGGGGGGTGCCGAGTTGGTGGAAATACACCGCGCCCAGCTTGTTGGCGGCTTTGAGCTCGTCGCCTTTTTTAGGTTCTGGGAAACGGGTATAATAAAAACCATTGCCCTGCCAGGAGATGCCGCTGAATTTGACCCATTCAACCTTGTCTTCCAGCATTTCGTCAGTTTCCAGGTCTTTCACCACGATGCTGCGCCAATCGGAACCGCCCGTTGAGGTGGAATAGGCGAGGTATCGGCCATCTTTGGAGAAATCCATTTCACCAAGGGAGGTCGTGCCGTCATCGCTGAATTTATTGGGATCAAGCACCATTTTAGCCTCCGCGTTGAGGTTTTCCTGCACATACAGAACGCTTTGGTTTTGCAGTCCGTCATTTTTGAAGAAATAATACTTGCCACCTTCTTTGAAAGGGATGCCGAATTTTTCGTAGTCGAATATCTGCTCCAGGCGCTTTTTCAGTTTGTCGCGGAAAGGTATTTGGCTGAGGTAGCCATTGGTGACGATATTCTGGCGGGTCACCCATTCTTTGGTTTCCGCGCTTTGGTCGTCTTCGAGCCAACGGTAAGGGTCATTGATGTTGGTGCCAAAATAGTTGTCCGCCACTGTCGTGTCTTTTCTTGACAGCGGGTACGTTACAGGGATTTGTTTGAAGTCCATTATTTGGGTAGTCGACTTTTGAGGGCCCGAATCGCAGGCCATGAGGAGTAAAATGAAACTAAGAACGAAGAATATAAAAATTGGTTTCATGCTTTGTGTTGCTTTAATAATGAAAGAGCAGCTTGGGATAATGCCGGAATGGCGTTAGCCGTGTACTTTTGCGCGAATGTAGGGCTTGCGCGGGTTTTCGCAGCCAACAACCGTCATGATTCAATAATTTGCAAATGAACGACCGTTTTTCAATACCCAAGCGATTTATTCCCACGCTGCTAGTGCTGCTCCTGCCTTGGTGCGGGAGTGCTCAAGTAGACATCAAAGAACTTCCACCAATTGACAGCCTGAGCGATTGGCAGGTAAACGCATTGCTCCAGCAATATACTGCACAGGCTCGGGATTTTGAGGCTCTTTTGTCTGGAAAAAGCCAAAGTGCCAGCAATCAAAAATCTACGTTAGAAGAAACGCTCAATTTGGCTAAAGCCGACTCCACCCTTTCCAAATCGGTCACAGATTCCATAACAAACTTGCTAAAAGTGGCAAAAAAGGATGAAAAAATTGCCCTCCGAAATCTAGGCCAAGCGCAAAAAAACCTTGCTTTGATGGACAAGACTGCTGAAGCCGATAACGATGAAAAGCGCAAACAACTGCCCAAGCTTCGGAAACAGCTCGAAAAAACCAATGCGCTGGCTTATCCTGTTGCCCCAGCGGATGAAGCCCTGAAGCCTGAAAAAGCCCCTCGACCGCCAAAAGTAAAAAAGGCCAAAAAGGAAAAAGCACCGCAGGAGGAAGTAGCAGCAGAAGTCATAGAAGACAGTACTACGCCTACAGCAGCACCTGAAACGGCGCCAAAACCAAGTACGAAGCCGCAAACCGCCACCGTCCCCACGAAAAAATACGACCCTGCCCAAGATGTCATGCTCAACCCGCCAGCCTTGCAATGCCGCCTGGCGGTGGATACCCGCGACGAGCTTTCTGGTGAACGCTACCGCCGTACCATGCCCGTGGAGCTTTTCAGGCATTCCCCGGCTGCGCTGAAAAGTTATTTGCAAGGAAAAACCAATGTGCAATGCGCTGCAGCACTGGCTTCCTCGGGGGCCTATGTCTACCTGCACCTGATCTTTACCATCAACGACCCAAACCCGCGCAAAGCATTCGGAAAAATCGACAAGGAAAGCCTCGCTACCTTGAAATTTATCGATGGCACTTCTTACAATATTTACAACCAAGTAGCCAGCGAAGGCATCCAAAACCCCGACACGCAAGCCTATACTTTTCAAGCCCAATACTTGTTGCCGGCAGATGCGTTAAAAAAAATACGCCGCTCGGAGCTCGACAAAATCCGCATTGCCTGGAGCAGCGGGTACGAGGACTATGAAGTTCAATACGTGTTGTTGTTGATGGGACAGGCGAAATGCCTGTTTGACAATTAACCCGCTCATGGAAATCCATCAAAACTATTCCCTGCTAGCGCTCAATACTTTTGGCCTGGAAGCAAAAGCGGAACATTTTGCAACGGTGCACTCGGTTGATGCGCTCCAGGCAGCAATTCAATCCCCCATTCGGCCCATACTGGTGCTTGGGGGCGGTAGTAACTTGTTGTTCACCCAGGATGTATCAGGCCTGGTCTTGAAAAACGCCATTCAAGGCATCAAAACGATTCAAACAGTTGACAATACGACCTGGGTTGAAGTCGGCGGCGGGGTGGTATGGCACGATTTCGTGCTTTGGGCCATCGAGCAAGGTTTGGGTGGAGTTGAGAACCTGAGCCTTATTCCCGGAACGGTCGGGGCAGCACCCATCCAAAACATCGGTGCTTATGGGGTGGAACTAAAAGATGTTTTTGCACACCTGAATGCCGTTGATCTTGAATCGGGCGAATTGCGTTCCTTTAACAATGCCGACTGCCAGTTTGGTTATCGGGACAGTATTTTTAAGCATGAAGCCAAAGGCAAATACTGCATCAGCTCAGTCGTATTCTCTTTGACCAATGCCAAGCACCAGCTCAATATTTCCTACGGCGACATCCGCCAAACCCTGGATGCCAACGGCGTTCAAGACCCTGGCATTGCAGACGTTAGCCGCGCAGTGGTACAAATCAGGAGTTCCAAACTCCCCGATCCGGCGAAGATCGGCAACTGCGGCTCTTTTTTTAAAAACCCGGAAACGGAGCGTGCTGTGCTGGAGCGCCTTTTGCCACAATACCCGCAAGTGCCACATTATGATCTTCCTGACGGTCGGGTAAAAATCCCCGCTGGTTGGCTCATCGAGCAATGCGGTTGGAAAGGTAAACGGGTGGGCAATACGGGCAGCTACGAAAAGCAGGCGCTGGTGCTGGTCAATTACGGCGGGGCTACTGGCGCTGAAGTAAAAAAATTAGCTTATGATATTATTGACTCGGTGGAGCAGCGGTTTGGGATTCGCTTGGAGCCGGAGGTGAACATGGTATGACAGCTCAAAATCATCATTGGTTTTCCGCATTAATAATTTACCAATGCTGACTACGGAAATAAAGGCGGTTTTTCCGTTGAGTTTATTTATGAAGGCAAAACCTCGGAATGGGCGTTTGGGTTGAACGAGTAATTCAAATTGGGTAATTGATTAGCACTAAAATACGCCTATTTGAAGATTTTTTCTGTCAGAAGGCAATGTCGGGAAAGCCGTATTTTACCAAATCCGCAGGCAACATCGCAATGAAGAAGTGCGGGAAGGGGGTAGTGTGCACAGATCGGGGGAAGCGCTATGATGCCAAAGAATTGTGGAAGGGGCAGTGCGGCGGACAAATAAGTTTGCCGGACTATTTAGCACGCGGCAAAACACTGGATGGCCAGATCACCCACCATTTACGGGATCGGGCACTGAAAGATAAGGACAACCAGAGAATGCTCAACGGATTGGGCACACACCATGACCGGGGAAACCTGCTCCGTTTTCTGGGGGGATCCGTCGGTTGAACCGACGAACAACCGGGCCGAACGAGCTTTAAGGGGAGCGGTCATCGCCCGGAAAGTGTCGCATTGTTCGAAAAATCAACGGGGTGCTGATGCGCGTGCCGCATTTATGAGCGTCATCAAGGCGCTCCGCAAGCGGGGGCTGGATATTAGGGCTTGGAATATGTAATGCGCACCGGCCAAATGCCACAGTTCGCTCCCGCTTGACGCTAATCAATTACAAGCAGGGCTTTATTATTGGGAAATCGTTGCTGGTGGGGCAAGGTTGCGCAGCGGTAAGGCGACAAAGGTAGAATAGAAGCAGGAGGTGCATTCCTGTACGCAGCGGTAAAAAAATTGGACTACGATATTATTGACTCCGTGGAGCAGCGGTTTGAGATTCGGCTGGAGCCGGAGGTGAATATGGTTCGATGCCCTCAAAATCATCATTGGTTTTCCCCATTTTAAATTCGTTAAATTTAAAAAAAATTACAAATTTTAGCCTAATGCAAAATTTCGTTTGGCCAAAGCTTGCCATATTATAAATTCGAGACTTATCACATTGCCCAAACAGCCCAATTACACAAAAGAAGTACCGCAAAATTTTATATAAAAAATAAGCCTTTTGGCGTTTTTTTATTTTTTCGGTATTACATTCCGATATTTCCATTAAAATTAGAATATAATTTTACAATACAATAAACTTACACGCTATCATTTTAACAATTCGACTCCTTTTCAAAAACCGAAATCTTTTTACGTATTTTATTTGGTTGTCAGAATAAAACGCTTTTTATTTGCCCTACAGGAAAAGGAATGAAACCTATGGGCAAAACCATTACACTCCGCCGCGGATACGATATCAAACTGAAAGGCGCTGCCGAAAAAACGATCAGCAGCGTGCCAGTTTCCGACGTCATCGCCGTCAAACCGTCTGATTTCCACAACGTAGTACCTAAAATGCTCTTGGAGCCTGGGGACGAAGTATTGGCTGGCCAGGCATTGTTTTATGACAAAAACCGGCCAGCGCTGCGCTTCCCTTCTCCGGTAAGCGGCGAAGTGGCCGAAATCGTGCGGGGCGAAAAACGGCGCATCATGGAAGTTCGCATCCTGCCCGATAAAAGCGGCATCCGTTATGTTGACTATCCTAAAGGAGATCCAGGGGGCTATTCTCGAGAAACCATCATCGAGCGGCTGCTGGAAAGCGGCTGCTGGAACTACATCCGACAGCGCCCATACACCCTGATCGCCAACCCGGAGGATGTACCCAAAAGCATTTTTGTATCCTGTTTCGACTCGGCGCCCCTGGCACCCGATCTGGGGTTTATCGCTGAATCGGAGCGGGAGAACTTCCTGGCAGGGCTGGATGCCTTAAAAGTACTGTCGCATGGCCACCTGCACCTCGGCCTGCGTACGGGGCCGTCAGCAGAATTATCGGAAAGCGATTTCCCCAATATTCCGGTAGAAAACCTGCACCATTTTAAAGGTCCGCATCCATCTGGCAACGTCGGCATACAGATCCACCACATCAGCCCCCTTCAAAAAGGAGAGGTCGTGTGGTATGTTCATCCACAGGATGTGCTGATCATCGGCAGGTTGTTCCTCGAAGGCCGATACCGTGCCGATCGGATGATTGCGCTAACAGGAAGTTGCGTTGAAAAGCCGCAATACCTGCGTATGGTTTCCGGACAAAGCCTGAGCACGGTGTTTTCCTGGGGCATTCAGGCGGAACATTGCCGTGTCATTCAAGGGAATGTGTTGACCGGCAAAACTACCCACAAAGACGATTTCCTGTCATTTTATGAAAATCAAATAACGGCCATCCCAGAAGGCGACCAACCCGAGTTTTTAGGCTGGCTGTTGCCCGGTTTCAACAAACTCAGCCTTTCCCGCACCTATCTCTCCTGGTTGTTTCCAAAACGCAACTATGATCTTGACACCAATATGCACGGTGAAGAACGTGCATTTGTCATGACAGGCCAATACGACAAGGTGCTCCCCATGAATATCCTTCCGGTTGTGCTGCTCAAGGCGATATTGGCCAATGATATTGAACGCATGGAAGGATTGGGGATTTACGAAATTTCAGAGGAGGATTTTGCCCTGTGCGAATTTGTATGCACCTCAAAAATACCCGTACAAAAAATTGTGGCAAAAGGCCTGCAAATGGCGCGTGAAGAAACCTAAACGGGTTCTTTTAATTGACTAATCAATCAACCGTACACATCGTGAAATTTATCCGCAATATTGTCGATTCAGTAAAGCCTCAATTTGTGAAAGGCGGGAAGCTTGAAAAGTTCCATCCTGCTTTCGAAGCATTGGAGACCTTCCTTTTCACCCCTGAGCAAACCAATAAGGAGGGGGTGCACGTGCGCGATGCCATGGATCTGAAGCGCACCATGATGACGGTCATCATCGCCCTGATCCCCACGGTATTGTTCGGCATGTGGAATGTTGGCCACCAGCACTACTTGGCGTTTGGTATGGAAGTCAGCACTATGGATGCCTTCCTGTTCGGTGCGATAAAGGTGCTGCCGATCATAGTTGTGTCCTACGCAGTGGGCTTGGGCGTGGAATTCGTTTTTGCCATCGTGTATGGGCACCCGATCAGCGAGGGCTACCTCGTGACGGGCCTACTTATCCCGCTTACATTGCCGGTCACAGTGCCCCTGTGGATGGTAGGATTGGGCGCTATTTTTTGCACCTTGTTGGGCAAAGAAATCTTCGGCGGCACGGGCATGAACTTTATGAACCCGGCTTTGCTGGCACGCGCCTTTTTGTTTTTTGCATTCCCGGCCTATTTGTCGGGCGATATTTGGAACGATTTGACACCTGAAGTGGGCCACGCGCTGGTGGATGCCTATTCCGGCGCAACAAGCTTGGTAACTTTTGATGTCAATATCAGCCACTTACCAGAAGCAAGCAACATGTTCTGGGGATTTCAGCAGGGTTCTATAGGAGAGACAAGCGTGTTTGCCTGTCTCATTGGTGCCTTTATCCTGGTGATTACCGGGGTAGGAAGCTGGCGCATCATGGTAGCTGTTTTTGCGGGCGCCTGGCTGATGGGCATGCTCTTTAACTTTTTAGCCCCTGCTGACATGCCAACACATTCCATGCACACACCTGCGCATTACCATTGGCTCATGGGCGGCTTTGCATTCGGTGCCGTTTATATGGCCACCGACCCGGTAAGTGCAGCACATACTGAGACGGGAAAATGGATTTATGGGCTGCTCATTGGCGCCGGGGTTGTGGGCTTGCGGGTATTCAACCCAGCCTACCCCGAAGGGGTAATGTTGAGCATCTTGTTGATGAACGTGTTTGCCCCACTGATCGACCATGTAGTGATTGAATTACACATCAAAAAAAGACTGCGCCGTGCATAGCAACAGATATACCTTCTTATTTGCAGCGGGCATTTCCGTTATCACCGCTATTTTGCTCGCCTTTGCATCCCAGGGGCTTAAGCCATTGCAGGATGCCAACCTGGCATTGGACACCAAAACCAGCATCCTGCACGCCGTTCGGCTCGACGGCCTTGAACGCGCAGCCATTGAAAAAACATATACCGAGCAGGTGAAAGAACTCGTGATCAACAGTGCAGGGGAGGAAATCAGCGGCGTCAGCGCTACTTCAATCGTATTGAAAGACGAGCTCAAAAAACCGCTCGAAGCACGGCAATTGCCCCTGTATGAGTTCAGCGACGAGGCCGGCAAAAAATATTACATCATGCCCCTGCGCGGTACGGGGCTATGGGGCCCAATTTGGGGCTACATATCCCTTGAAGGCGACTTCAACACCGTGCACGGCGCTTATTTTGACCACAAATCGGAAACGCCAGGGCTCGGTGCTGAAATTTCTGAGAAGCCCTTCCAAGAACAATTTCAAGGAAAAAAAATCATGTCTGATGACAACAACTTTGTTTCCGTACATGTCGTCAAAAAAGCAGCAAAATTCAACCTTGGCACCGAGCACCGGGTAGATGGCATCTCCGGAGGCACCATCACCTCGAACGGGACCGACCAAATGCTAAAGTTGTGCATAGAACCCTATTTGACTTATTTTGGAAAGATTACACCCCCTGCCTCTAATTAAACCATTCATCAACATTCAACTATACGCATAATATGAGTGTCGAAACTACCATCGCAGCGCCCGCAGTCAAAAAGGAAGGCTTGTTCTCCAAAAAGAACAGGAAAGCCCTGATTGACCCACTGGACGACATCAATCCCATTACCGTACAGGTACTGGGTGTTTGTTCCGCCCTTGCGGTAACCACACAAGTAAAACCGTCCATTATCATGGCCTTGGGTGTTATCGTCGTAACCTCTTTTTCCAGCTTGATCATCGCCCTGATCCGCGATGCCATACCTGGCCGCATCCGCATGATTGTGCAGTTGGTTATCGTGGCCTTGCTGGTCACCCTGGTGGATCAAGTGCTCAAAGCCTACATGTTCGACGTGAGCAAAAAGCTTTCCGTGTTTGTCGGCCTTATCATTACCAACTGCATCGTTATGGGTCGCCTTGAAGCATTCGCGATGGCGCAAAAGCCCTGGCCCTCTTTTCTGGACGGGATTGGAAACGGGCTCGGCTACGGCCTGATCCTGGTAATCGTTGGGGCGGTGCGCGAGTTTTTCGGCTCCGGATCGTTGTTGGGCTTTAAGCTTATCCCGCAGTGGATGTACGACATGGGCTATGTCAACAATGGATTGATGATGTTGCCGCCTGCCGCCCTGTTTGTTATCGGGCTATTTATTTGGTGGCAACGCAGCCGCAATCCGAAACTCGTCAATGTGTCATAATAAACAAGACTAATCATGGAACATTACGCAAGCATACTTATCAAGGCCATCTTTGTCGAAAACGTGATTTTCGCGTTTTTCCTCGGGATGTGTTCCTATTTGGCAGTATCGAAAAAGGTCAAAACTGCCTTTGGGCTTGGCATCGCCGTCATTTTTGTGATGGTGCTGACCACGCCGCTCAACTACCTGATATTAGGCTATATGCTGCAAGAAGGGGCATTGGCCTGGATACATCCCTCTTTGGCCACGGTCGACCTGACTTTCCTGGCCTTTATTCTTTTTATTTCAACCATAGCTGGTGCAGTACAACTGGTGGAAATGATCGTCGAAAAATACACCCCGGCGTTGTACAACGCCCTCGGTATTTTTCTGCCCCTGATAACGGTAAACTGTTCCATTCTTGGGGCGTCGCTGTTCATGCAGGAACGGGAGTACGGTTTTGCTGAAACGGCGGTGTTCTCTTTGGGTTCTGGCATTGGCTTTTTCATCGCCATCGTTCTGCTGGCGGCCATTCGCGAGCGACTGCGCTATTCTAAAATCCCCCAGCCCCTGCAAGGGCTCGGCATTGCTATGATTATCACGGGGTTGATGGGCATGGCATTTTTGAGTTTTTCCGGCATCAAGCTGTAGTCTCCTGAATTTATTTACACCGCAACAATTTCAATAACTATGGTTCCTATAATCACCAGCAGTATTGTTGTTTTCATACTCGTCATTTTGGTATTGGTATTCCTGATACTGACGGCAAAAGACCGCTTGTTGCCGCAAATAGACGTGGCCATTGTCATCAATGGCGCCCAAGACGCACCCATTGTGGTCAAACCCGGCAGCAGTTTGCTGAGTACGCTTGCTGCCCATAATATCTTTCTCGCTTCAGCCTGTGGTGGTGGTGGTACCTGCGCCATGTGCACGTGCCAGGTGTATTCCGGCGGCGGCGGCGTATTGGCCACCGAAACCAACCACCTCAACCGCCGACAAGTGCAGGAAAACATGCGGCTGGCCTGCCAGGTGAAAGTGCGGGAAGACATGGAAATCCGGGTACCAGATGAGGTATTCGGCGTAAAAAAATGGGAATGCGAAGTTGTTTCCAATGAGAACGTCTCTACCTACATCAAGGAGTTTGTGGTGGCCCTGCCGAAAGGAGAAACACTGGAATTCCGCTCCGGCGATTATATACAAGTGGATGTGCCTGAAATGACCATGGATTTCAGCAGAGAACTGTACAACATCCCGGACAACTTTAAGGACGACTACGATAATTACAATATCTGGAGCCTGAGAACTGTGGTGGAAGAACCCGTTTTCAGGGCATATTCTATGGCCAACCACCCGGCTGAAGGCAATAAAATGATGCTCAACATCCGCATCGCTACCCCACCCTGGGATCGGGATAAAAAAGCATTCAAAGACGTGCCGCCGGGGTATTGCTCTTCTTATGTCTTTACGCGCAAACCGGGCGATAAAGTCACCATCAGTGGCCCTTATGGGGAATTTCACATCAAACATACCGAAAAGGAGATGGTCTATATCGGCGGCGGCGCTGGCATGGCACCTTTGCGCTCCCATATTTTCCACTTATTTCACACGCTGAAAACGGGCAGGAAAGTTTCTTATTGGTACGGCGCACGCAGCAGACGGGAGATTTTTTATGAGGATGAATTCCGCGCCATTGAGCGGGATTTTCCCAATTTCAAATTCGTCATTGCCCTGTCTGATCCGCTCCCGGATGACCATTGGAAAGGCGATACTGGCTTCATTCACAATGTCGTGCTAAAAAATTACCTGGACAAACATCCAGAACCGGAGGAAGTGGAATACTACCTCTGTGGCCCGCCGATGATGAACGATGCCGTTCAAAAAATGCTGGACAATCTGGGTGTGCCCAAATCCAATGTCGCCTTCGACGATTTCGGAAGTTAAGAAGAAAAAATTAAGCCGTGTTATCTACTATCCGCCATCATGTCAATGTCGTTGACTTAAGACCTCGGAGAGGTCCAACGTTTGTAGCATTGGCCACCTTGTTCTTGTTGCTTTTTATTTCCTGTGGGAAAGAGAAGGCCGCTTACATGAGCCTTAGTGGCAAGGCGCAAGGCACGACATTCAATATTACTTATCTGGATTCACTGAACCGCAACTTTTCTCAGCCCGTCGACAGCCTGCTGCGGCTCATTGACAAAAGCATGTCGCTCTGGGACAGCAGTTCTGTCATCAGCCGGGTAGCGCGCAATGAACCGAATATCCAACTTGACGAGCATTTCATCAACGTTTTCAAGCGCTCCCAGGAGATATCCCTGGCCACCGATGGCGCATTTGATGTAACGGTTGGGCCGCTGGTTAAGGCTTGGGGATTCAGCTACAAAAAAGGGCTTCCGCCACCCGATTCAACCAAAGTTGACAGCCTGCTGCAACTGGTTGGATATCAAAAAGTTTCCATCGAGAACGGCATGCTGCACAAGGCTGACCCGCGCATGGAAATTGATTTCAATGCCATAGCACAAGGATACACGGTTGACCTTATTGCCCAATATTTTGAAAAACAGGGCATCAGAAATTATTTGGTTGAAATTGGCGGCGAACTGCGCACTTTGGGCTTGAGCAGCAAAGGCGCGGCTTGGCAAATCGGGATCGACAAACCTGTTGAAAATGAAACGGATGAACGTCTGCTACAAACCACCATTGCCTTGAGTGGAAAATCCCTCGCAACATCAGGCAGTTATAGAAAGTTTGTGGTAAAAAACGGCAAAAAATACAGCCACGCCATCGACCCAAAAACGGGGAACCCCATTTCACACAGTATGCTGAGTGTTTCAGTAATCGCAGACGATTGCACAACCGCGGATGCTTACGCAACCGCTTTCCTGGTCATGGGCATGGATAAGGCGATGGAAATGGCGAAGGCTAAAAATCTGGAAATATACTGTATTTACTACAGTTATGAAATGAAAGCATTGTTAACACGGTCGACGGTGGACGGTGGACGGTAGACGGTGGACGGTAGACGGTGGACGGTGTGGACATGCCCGAAATTGGTTGACAAAAAAGGAGTTGAGATAAACTCGCAAAATCAAGTAATTTTGGTCATGAAAAAAGGACAAGTTACAATGTCAAAACA
>Ga0335398_10002782_pt1 | contig 26876 bp, 21 predicted proteins | sample BON03_FD_205742 | JGI IMG/M metagenome (GOLD analysis project Ga0335398, IMG submission 205742) | Freshwater microbial communities from Lake Bonney liftoff mats and glacier meltwater in Antarctica - BON-03 (spades assembly) (version 2) | ecosystem: Environmental > Aquatic > Freshwater > Ice >... | reverse complement strand
TCCACAGCGGAATGAATTGGCCGAAAATAGAAATTGCTCAGCTTTCAAAGATTTGTCATGAAGAAGGGAAACTATTGAAAGTGACAATTGAGGCAAATTTCTTATCAGATCAACAACTCCAAGAAGCCTGCTTAATCTGTCAAGATGCTGGCGCAGACTTTATCAAGACGACTACTGGAATCAATAGTCAACGAACTAATGATCAGCAACTGGTACACATGCGAAAGGTCCTATCAGCTAATGTGGGGCTAATCGCTGCCGGGTCGGCCGATTTGGAAGAAAGTCTTTCCTATATCAAAGCTGGTGCGGATCGGGTTTGTACTGCTTCAGCTTTTAAGCAGCTTAAAGTCTGGAAGGGTAAAACTGCTTAATCCTTACTGAAATAAATCAATAGGAAAGGAATAATAAAAAAGGTAAGTAGAATGTAAGCAAACCCTATAAATCTGCTCTCCACAGATTTTTTCCCCATCCAAGTAGCGATTTTGACAGGAATATTTCTTACGATGGGAAAGGGCATGAAAATCAATGCTCCGAACAGATTAAATAAGAAATGAACCAATGCCAGCGCAATGGCTGCTTCCGTCTTGTAGATCGCAGCAATGGCAGCGGTAATGGTAGTTCCGATATTTGCCCCGATTAAGAAAGGGAAAGATTTGGGAAGTGATACTTTTTTATTGGCTACCAAGGGTACCACAAGCGAGGTAGTCACCGTACTAGACTGCACCGCAGCAGTAAAAAATGTCCCATAGATCAATGCCATGTAAGGATTCTTGAAAATGAAATTACGGAACTCATTAAACGAGTCAACAACAAAAGCTTTATAGACTGAGGTGGAGAGTAATTTGATTGCCCCAAAAACCATAAAAATGGCAATCAGCGTTGTGAAGAATGGAATACTGATAGTCTTGGAGATTAGATCTGTAAGTGGTCGGGTAAAGACCTTGTTGTAAACTATGGGTCCTAAATAACTTTCATCAGAAGCAAAAAGGTGCGCAATAGACATAGCCATTTTTGACAAGAATCCGAATGAAATCTCTAAAGGAAGTAGAATCAATACCGTGAAAATATTGAAAATATCATGGAGAATACCTGCAGAGAGCGCTCGCTTGAATTGTTTCCTATTCATGACATAGGATAGCGATACGAGCGTTGAGGTCAAAGTGGTTCCAATGTTTGCCCCCATGACCATCGGAACAGCTTGTTCCAGGGAAAGATTTCCTGCTGCCACCACAGCTACTATGCTCGCTGTTACCGTAGAACTGCTCTGAATTAAGGCAGTCATCAATAAGCCAATGAACAGACTAACGAAGGGATTTCTTGTTGCGAGCAGAATATCTTCTGCCACATCATTATTGAGTTGGCTCATTGCTACCGTGAGCAAATCGATAGCAAAAATAAATAATAGCAAAGCTAAGAGCATAATTATATAGCTTTTAGCTTTGCTATGCTTCTTTTTTTGCAATTCGATCGGTTCCATTTTTTTTAACTTGCTCTAAGTTGTTTATCGTGTATTACAAGGGAATGACTACAAACACTTGTATGATTGCCAGCATCATACTTGGATTGATTTATGAGTAAAAATTCAAATTATTTTTCGGAAAACAAGGTGATAAACTTCAAAACTCTGTAATTAGGGCATACTTAACAATTTGTTAATATAAAGGTCGAATTATCTTTTCTAATTTTGGGTCACCAAATAACTCTTGCCTAATGGCAAAAAAAACAATAGATCAAAACATCAATCAAGATAAGCTCTCCAAAAGTGCTTATTCGCTTTTTGACTTTACAAAAAAAGAAAAGCCATTCCTGATTGTGATTTGCATTCTAATCTCCATTGCGGGCCTTATCACTCCTTATACTTATGTAGCAATGTGGTTTGGCTTTGCTTTAGCCGCGTATTCAGCGATTGCAAATGACAGTATTCAGACTATCGGTACCTTTATAGCATCTAATCAAAACCGGAAATGGTATTGGCTTTGGTTATTTATGGGCTTGATCTTTGTTGCGACGGTTACCTACAGTTGGTTTACATTTAATGGAGATGTAAGTTATGAGAGACTTAGTGTTCCTGGATTAGAAAAGGCCCCGGAGAGTTTTGTGTTTCTCCAGTTGGCAGCCCCGATTGTGTTGTTGATTATGACTAGACTTAGGATGCCAGTGTCAACAACCTTTTTGCTTTTAAATGTATTTACCTACAAGGCGGGTACCATACTAGAGGTGATGAAGAAAAGTTTTTTGGGTTACTTCTTAGCTTTTTTTGTAGCTATTATCGTCTGGTACGCTGTTGAGCGCTTGGTCAAAGATTACCTCAAAGGCGAAGCAAAGCCCTATTGGACAGTTCTCCAATGGGTTACTTCAGGGACGCTTTGGGCAGTGTGGATTATGCAGGATGCTGCTAACATTGCAGTCTTTCTGCCAAGACAATTATCCGTATTTGAATTTATAGCATATGCTGGCTTCGTTTTCATTGGAATAGGCTTTTTATTCTATCTGAAAGGAGATAAAATCCAAGCAATCGTAAATGAGAAATCAAATGTGACTGATGTTCGGGCAGCCACTATTGTGGATTTCGTTTATGCTATTATTTTGATCTATTTTAAAGTCTACAGTAATGTCCCAATGAGCACTACTTGGGTATTTATAGGTTTGCTAGGCGGAAGAGAATTGGCAATAGCACTGGGTAAAGTAGGTAAGGAAAAGAAGCGAAAAATGCTTGTAATTCGGGCCTATCGACTAGCCAAAAATGATGTGGTTAAGGCATTTATAGGACTTGTAGTTTCTTTGATCCTTGCAGTAGTCATCAATGAAGGAGTGAGAAACGAAATTATCGATATGCTTAACTTTTAGCTTTGGAGCTCTTCAGCCACGAATATTTTATGAATGAGGCCTTAAAACAGGCTCAATATGCCTTCGAAGAAGGTGAGATTCCAGTTGGAGCAGTGATTGTCTCCAGGGATAGAATAATTGCTAAAGGTTATAATCAAACTGAAAAGCTGAATGATGTGACCGCGCATGCAGAAATGCTGTCCATCACTTCGGCGGCAAATTATTTAGGAGCAAAGTACCTAATCGATTGTAGGCTTTATGTTACGTTGGAACCTTGTATGATGTGTGGGGGGGCGCTTTTTTGGTCTCAAATTGGAGAGATTCATTATGCTGCCACAGATAGTAAAAGAGGATGTATGAAAAACGAATCTCCAATACTTCACCCGAAGACAAAAATTTTTGCCGGAACACTTGCTAAAGAAGCAGAATCGCTACTGAATTTATTTTTCAAAAGACTCAGAAATTGAACGAAAGTTCAATCTCAAAGAACCTTTTTTAGACAGTGCTAGTTAACGTAAAAGATTATTTAAATCATTTTAACTCAATGTATACCCTTTAAATTTTAAGAAAATGGCCTTTGAACTACCAGCTCTCCCTTATGCAACTGATGCACTGGAACCTAATATCGACACAAGAACGATGGAGATTCACTACGGGAAACATCATAACGGTTATGTGACCAACTTGAACAATGCTATTGCAGGCACTGATCTTGAAGGTAAAACTTTAGAAGAACTTTTAAAAGTAGCTGGCTCAAATACTGCAGTTCGGAACAATGGCGGTGGATATTACAACCACAGTCTTTTCTGGACCATCTTATCTCCAACTGGTGGAGGAGCTCCAACTGGTGAACTAGCCGCCGCTATTGATGCAAAGTTTGGTTCTTATGATGCCTTCAAAGAGACATTTAGCAAGGCTGCTGCTACCCGATTTGGTTCAGGCTGGGCTTGGTTGTCTGTAGATACTGAAAAGGAGCTATACGTTTGCTCTTCTCCTAATCAAGATAATCCTTTGATGGATATCTCAGAATATCCCGGCATCCCAATCATGGGATTAGATGTATGGGAGCACGCATATTATTTGAATTACCAAAATAGAAGACCAGACTATATCGCCGCATTTTGGAATATGGTCAACTGGGACGAAGTGAGTAAAAACTATGCGGCTGCAAAATAATCTGTTCCAAAAAAGAAAACTAGTGAATTTGAATCTCCAATCTGAAAAGCTTGGAGATTTTTTTATGCTAAAACTGTACGGAAAAACTGTACGATTTTGTAACAGTAGTTTGGGAAAAAATTAAATAAATATTCATTTACAGCGATTTTGAGCAGATTTTAAGCCTTGGCATTTTATTTTCGTAAGGTGGTATGAAAATGTAACCAACTACTGTTGAAATGAAAACCAATAACATCATCTTTTTTGCCTTCCTTTTCTACCTCCTGGGGATAAGTACGATTGCAGCAAAGGAAGTCAGCAAAATCTCTGGCAAAATACTGGATCAGAAAGGTGAGGCAGTGCCTTATGCCAATGTGGCTTTGATTGATATATCCGGAGGAGGATTAGTGGATGGCGCAGTATCCAACGAGTTCGGAGAATTCCTGATCGAAACTGTAAAAACTGGTGAGGTCAAACTTGTCATTTCCTCCATAGGTTTCCAAAGCTTTGAGTCTGCTGCCTTTGAGTTGACTTCGGGATTGACAAAGGACATGGGGATCTTGAATATTGTGGATGAAATGACGGGGCTCGGTGAAGTGATCGTTCGCTCGACCCGACCCGAAATCATCCTAGCACCTGATAAGATGATTATCAATGTAGAAGGAACCGCCATGGCAGAAGGATCCAATGTGCTGGATGTTATCGGAAGATCGCCCGGAATCTATGTAGATCAGGATGGGATCATCAATCTCAATGGCCGTGCAGGCGTAGTGGTGATGATCAATGATCGCCAAACCTACATGAGCGCAACAGACTTAGCCAATTTCCTCCGAGCCATGCCTGCGGATAACATTAAGAGTCTGGAAGTAATCAATAATCCTTCTGCACGATTTGATGCAGAAGGTTCGGCAGGAGTGATCAATATTATTTTAAAAAAGAATACGGTCGATGGTGTCTTTGGGAATGTCCAAATGGGCGGGCAGTATAATGGACTTTGGGCACCGATTGCGGGGCTGGCTTTAAATGTCAAAAAAGGAAAGTGGACGACTAATGCCAACCTGAACTTCAATGAATACGCGATCTACAATGATCTTGAGATCAAGCGAAATTTCACACTTCCGGAAGGAGTCTCAAATTTCAGTCAAGAATCAAGAATTAAGTCAAGAGATAAAAACTTGTTTTTCAGTGGAGCGGCTAATTATGAAATCAATGCAAATCACAACTTGGCCTTGAACATGCAAGCATCGAACTCCAATAGTGTAAATACGAATAGATCCACCACAGAAATTACCAGCCCTACACTATTGGAAAATAGCTATCTGAATTCGGATAATAATGCAGCAGAACACAGTGACCGGGTTTTTACGAATCTACATTATGAGGGAAAACTCGATACGTTGGGTACCAAAATCACTTCAGATGTTGACTTTACCCGGATGAACTCAGATAGTGAAGCACTCCTTTCAAATCTCTCTTGGACTGGACAAGATGAGCTAACTGGAATCCGTGATCGAATCTCGACGCTGAATGACATGTATTACACTATCTTGACCGCCAAAGTGGATTTCATAAAACCCCTAGAAAATGGAAGTACTTTCGAGACAGGTTTGAAAGGGTCTTGGGTAAAATCGGATAATAATCTGGACTTAAGCCGATCCAATGAAGATAGTCCATTCACACCTGATCCGAGCAGTAATAAGTTTATCTACCATGAAAATGTGCTGGCTGCTTATGCTTCCTATAAAGGTAAATTTTCAGAGAAATTTTCCTTTCAAGCCGGCTTAAGAGGGGAATACTCAGATATTGAGGGAAACTCGGTGACTTTGGCACAGGTGAATACGCAAAACTATTTCAATCTCTTCCCAAGCGCATTTATCCAGCACAAAGTCAGTGAAAATTACCAGATCGTATATACAGCAAATCGTCGAATCACTCGACCGAATTATAGATTGTTGAATCCCTTTGTGTATTACATTGATCCATTGACTTCTGAGACAGGGAACCCAAATCTACAGCCACAGTATGCGACAAATTTCGAAATGAACCATATAGTGAAAGGGATCTATCAGTTCACGGTTGGATATTCAAAGACCGAAGATGCTTTTATGCAGGTCTTCATCCAAAATCAAGAAAACCGTTCGACCACAACCTTTACGGATAATTTTGACAAAACTAGAAATGCCAATTTCCGAGCGATAGTGCCAGTTCTAATCAAAGAATGGTGGGGAACATCCAATATGCTGCAGGTGAATTACAACCGGTTCAAATCCCAGATTGGAGAGGATTTGTTAGATAACGCTCAAACCTCATTCATGCTCAGATCGCAACATAACTTCACTTTACCTGAAGGCTTCAAACTGGAAGTGATGGGAATGTATCTAGGCCCACAAATTTGGGGACAAGGCTTTATCGAAGGTTTTGGTTGGGTGGATGCCGGAGTGACCAAATCAATTACGAAAGATAAACTGACTATTGCAGTCAACGGAACGGACCTTTTCCGTACTCAGATCATTCGAGCAAATGTTGAATTTGCAGCTATCGATACCTCTTTTAGGCAATATCGGAGTAATCAAGGAGTTCGGTTTACCCTTCGGTATCGTTTTTCTAAAGGTGATAATTTCCGGGTCGATAATAACTCTGGAAGTGATGAGGAAAGGAATAGACTGAATTAAACCATGCTATAAAACACAATACGCTGAAGTCTTCACTCCGGCTTATTGTATTTTAATTCCATTTTTAAGTTTTGAAATGATACAAGAATATCATCACTCCTGAGAAGGCAGGTTTTTTCTGACCTTTGATTTCCAGTTTGACCTCCACTTCAGCTTTTATTGTACCGCGAAGATTTGCCACAGATTTGAGCTTGGCCACGAGCCGGACTTCGCTGTCTACCACTACAGGATTTGCAAATCGAAGCGATTCGATTCCGTAGTTTATCATCATTTTTAGATTTCGCACATCCACGATTTGCTCCCATAGGTAAGGCACGATACTCAATGTCAGGTATCCGTGAGCAATGGTATTTCCAAAGGTTCCTTCAATCTTGGCGCGGTCCGGATCCGTATGGATCCATTGATGATCGTGAGTAGCGGTCGCAAATTGATCAATTTGTTTCTGAGTGATTTTGAAATAATCTGAAGCTCCTAATTTTTGTCCATTATACTGTTCAAATTCAGCAAAGCTTGCTATGATAACTGGCGACATTTAAATCTTATTTGATAAAAATTCAAATTAGGCAAGTTTATTTGGGAATTACAAGCTGAAAAAGCATAAATAGGCTCCAAATTTTTAGCCTCAAACCACATAATAAAAAGGGTGAAAATATATTCTACCCAGTATATTAGTTTCTCAAATCTTTCGCTTATTTTTCAATGCTGTTATACCTCTAATTCATGCTGTCTTTTCTAGTAGGATTTTTCTTATTCATACCTTCTGTTATTCACATAGATACATTGACTAGCTCGAAGGATATAGCTATTCACTCTTTTTTAACAGAAAAAAAGGCGCTGACTATTTCAGAAGATTTTCAAGTCGTTACGACAAATGAAATCAGTATGCTGATCACCTCAGCCGAAGGTTTGAAGCATGCCACTACTATTCTCGGTTATGACCGGCTAAATGAGATCATCAATTTTGAATTGGAGGTAATTGATCCAATCAGTAAAAAGAGTGTTCAGAAAGTAAAGTTGAAAGATATGAGCGATTTTTCAGCTTATTCTACGGTGTCGATTTTTGATGATAATCGGTATAAGCGCTATGAGGTGAAAAGCGGCAAATTCCCGATTCAAGTCAATATAATAACTCAGGTTAAATCCAAAACCAATTTTTTCTTACCTAATTGGGTTCCCGTCCATCATTATAATCAAAAAGTAGTTTCCTCCACATTTGAGGTCGATTATCCCACCACACATGGTTTAAGAGTAAAGGAATTGAACCTCTTGGGAAGAAAGGCAGAAGAGGAACTAGGTGGGCGAACTCGAATGATATGGGTAGAAAATGATCTTCCCGTCCAAGAGCCAGATCTCAACGATGAGGAGGATCATCGTTTGCTTTTAGCTCCGATCAAATTTGGCTTAGAGAATTATGTGGGGACTATGGATGATTGGTCCGGCCTTGCTTCTTTTTTGACCCAGCTGAATCAAAATAGAAATGACCTTTCTGTAGATTTTAAGGCATTGATTCGAGAGATGACTGCGAGCGCTGGAAGTACTTATGAGAAAATAGATATTCTTTACAGCTACCTGCAGCGAAACTATCGCTATGTCAGCATCCAACTCGGTATTGGTGGCTGGCAGAGTATGAAGACAGCAGATGTGGTGAAGTATGCTTATGGCGACTGCAAAGCATTGACATTTCTTATGCAGAGTATGTTGGCAGAGGTAGGGATAGAATCTAATTATACCTTGGTTTTTGCAGGTCAGGATGAAGATGATATTAAGGTTGACTTTCCGAGCAATCAGTTCAATCATGTCATCCTACAAGCCATGGATGGTGATCAGCCAGTTTGGCTTGAGTGCACTTCAAATAGTCTTCCTGCAGGCTACTTGGGAGATTTTACGAAAAACAGGCATGTGCTCGTAACTAGTAATGACGGTGGATATTTGACCAGAACCCCAGATTATAAAAGTATGGATTGGAATACTGCAAGATCCCGAACTAGAATTGAGATTGACTCCCAAGGAAATGCGAAAATCAATACCAATCAAAGCTATCAAGGAAATCCTGCCGGTGATCTGATTTATCTTAAAACACAACTTGATACCCGGGAACAACGGGATTATTTCAACAAAAACTCAGCGGTGAGTGGGTTGATTATTGAGAATCTGACTTTCGAGTTGGATAAAAAGGATTCGATTCCATTAGCGCAGGTTTCCTATGAAGGCGTGATTCAAAGGTTCACTCAAAACACTTCGAAGCGTGTCATTCTTCGACCTTTTATAGATAAAATATCCAAGAATATCCTGGACATGGGCGCTGTGTATTCCGTGGATGACTATGTGATTACACTAGCTGAATCGTTACAACCAGAATTTGAAATGCAGAATCTGGTTTTCGAAGAGAAGGGTATTCAAATTCAGCTGACGCACTTATTTGAGGGAAACGAACTGACTGTCACACGTGAAATCAGCTATACTGCTCAGGAAGAACTCAATGATGAGGCAAAGTCTGAATTGATCAAAAAAATAAATTTGAATCTGAGCAAGACCTACGTTTTTATTAAGCCAACACTATCAGAAAAATAAGATGATGCAGAAATTTACCATGCTCTTGGCAATAAGTTTATTGCCATTTATTTCCCTTGCTCAAGCTGTTAAATTCGGACGATACACTAAAGAAGAAATTGATTTGACTAAGGTTGATTATGAATCCGACGCATCAGCAGTAGTATTGTATGAAAGTGGAGATGCACAGTTTGTAAGTGGCATGTTGGAGACGACTTATCTTTTTCGAGTCAAAATTCTCACTGAAGCAGGAAAAGAGTATGCAGATGTCCGAGTTAGGTATTATGTGGGTGATGAGCGTACTGAGAATGTGTTTGGTGAAAAAGCACAGATCACAAACTTTACCAATGGTATTGAAGTGACCACAAAGGTAGAGAAGGATAATTTCTATGATGTAGACCTTGGTGGTGGCTACCGAGAATTTCGGATCTCTTTTCCAAATGCGCTGGTAGGCTCAATATTGGAATACTCCTACAAGAAATCTGATAAAAACATCACCTTCTTAGACGGCTGGACATTTCAGAATCCGATTCCTACGCTAGTTTCGAAATATCGAATTTCGATTATTTCTCAGCTAGAATATAAAATGATTGGCCAAGGACAGCGCTACTATACCGATGCTGAAAAAACCAGTAACAATGGAACCTTTGAATGGACCCTCCGCAATCTGTATGCTATGAAAGCGGAGCCCTTTATGGTCAATTATCAAGATTATGTGGAGCGAGTTGAATTCCAGCTGGCACAGTACCAGACGAGATCGGATGGCTATTCGTCTGCAAGTGAATGGAAACAAATCCTTGATACTTGGGAAAAATTGGGAGACGGTGTGCTCTCTGTCTACCAGGATAAGGGCTACTATCGCAGTAATCCTATAGAAAAGGAAATGATGCAAGTCGATCTTTCTGGCGATACTCAAACTGAAAAAGCCAAAAAGGCCTACTATTTCCTCAGAGACAATTTTGTCATAAAGGGAGAAGACTGGATCTATCCGGAGCAAAATCTACCTCAATTGCTAAAATCTAAAACTGGCTCTCCCAGCGAGATGAATCTTGCGTTGATGGGGTTGTTGAAATCAATGGGAATCAGCTGCGATCCTATCTTGATTGGCTCCAAAGGAAATGGAAGATCAGACTTGGTGCCATTTCCCTTTATGAATCAGTTTGATGAGATTTTGCTTTATGCCGAGTTGGACGGCAAAAGTCAATACTTAGACCTGATTGATCCGATGGTACCCTTTGGCTATGTGGATTTGGATAAGCATGTCAAAGCCGGATTACTGCTCCAAAAAGATAAGAGCACCCTAGTTCCGCTGGATTTCCAGCATAACTCCAATATCGTTGTACTCACGGAAGTCAGCATGGATGAGAATTTAAACTTGATCTTAGACACTAAGCTGCGAAATTATAATTACAAAGGATTGGAAGTGGCTCGCTATGCCAAATCGTTGACAGATCAGAAAAAACCCTTGTCAGACTTGTTTCGAGTAGATGAAGGAATTGTATTGGAAGTCCTATCCAGTGAAAATCAGTTACAGGAAAAGAACTGTCATAATATCAACTTTAAAAGGCAGATTGAAGGTGCGGGTAATGAAGACCTGATTGCTTTTAGCCCATTAGATTTTTCCACCTATTCTAAAAATCCGTTTACCCAAGAATATCGCGTATTCCCGGTAGATTTTGGCTATGCATTCAACGAGACCTACTTGGCAAATGTGATCATTCCAGATGGATATGAAGTGGATGATTATCCCACCTCAGAGAAACTTACAATCCCTAGCAATGCAGTAACTTTCATATATGAAACTCAGATAATGGATAATATGTTGAAAATAACCGCTAAGGTCTCCGTGAGATCTCCCCTCATCGGACCCGAGCAATATGGAGATTTAAAATATTTGATGGAATCGGTAGCTTCAAAACTGAGTGCGCCGGTAGTCCTAAAAAAGAAAGTGAATCTTTAATCAGAAGCTTAAATTAATATGCATAGTCGCAATTGCACCAGTAGACGTATTTTCTTCGCTCGTTAGGACGGAAGACCAAAATATCCAATTATCCAGTACACATCGATTATATTATAGTACTTCTGCGTACTTATAGTAAAGCGCAAAATTATTTTATGTATATCCGCAATTGCACCAGTAAAAATCAAAAAGCAGCTTAATACATGGTAAACATTAGCATTACTGGTACTTCTTCCGATGGCTATCGGAACGTCATCGGCCTGCCTCGCTGTGGCGGGCCTGCCTGCCAGTTGAGCAAAGAAAATTAGGTAAGTGGCATAATTGCGGATGATCATATTATTTTAATTAAACTTTCTACTATAATTTTTAGCAAGCAATTTTCTTGTTTTCGGGTAATTCTAAAAATCTAACGATTCCACACTTTTGGCAAAAAATTATCAATAACTTAATATAATGGCAGAAGCTTATTTACATGGATTTATCCCAGAAGAGCAGCAGCGTCTCGTGGATCAAGCCAATTTTTTAGAATCTAAAATCTACCCTCGTATAGATTTTGCAGGCTGCAAAAACCTTCTTGAAATAGGCTCTGGAGTAGGTGCACAGACTCAGATGTTGCTCAAGCTTTGGCCTGAACTTACGATTACTTGCATTGATTATTCCGAAGTTCAGATTGAGCAGGCTAAGATGAATTTAGAGTTCGCAGGAGATCGAGTTCGTTTTTTCCGTCAAGATGCCCGAGAATTAGATCTAGATGATCAGTTCGATGCGGTATTTATTTGTTGGGCTTTGGAGCATATCCCCGATCCTGCCAGGGTGCTGAAATTAATTACCAAGTTTTTGCTTCCCGGAGTAAAAGTCTGGATCACTGAAGTGTTCAATTCGAGCTTTTATTTTGCTCCGGAACTCCCAAACATGAAACTGTACTATGAGCGATACAATCAGCTTCAGCGTGCACATGGTGGTGATCCTGACGTAGGAGCACAGCTTGGTAACATGCTTTTCAAAGCTGGGTACAAAGAGATAGCGCTTTTTCACGGAGATTTTCACCTCGATCAATCTAAATCCGAAGAGCTGAATAAAATGCTAGTCTTCTGGAAACTATTGATGAAAAGTGGAAGTTCTGGTTTACTTGAAGCTGGGTTGATCAATGAAGCTGAGATTCAAGCGATGGAGGAAGATCTAACTAGTATTGCAGCGAGTGAAAAAGCTGTCTTTTTCTATCAATTTGTGCAGACCTTTGCGACTTACTAATACGGTACTATGAAAATTTTGAAATGGGTTTGGAAGTTCATCCGGAAATCAATGCTCTGGTTTTTTATCCTGTCCATTGGTCTCACGATTCTTTATCGCTTTGTTCCTATTCCGATCACCCCATTGATGGTCATTCGCTTAGGGGAGCAGGCTGCTGACGAGAAGAAAGAAATGCGATTATACAAGGATTGGGTCCCGATGAGTAAAATCTCCAAAAATGCTTCACAAGCAGTATATGGTGCCGAAGATCAGAAATTCCTAGACCATTACGGGTTTGATCTGGAAGCGATGCAGAAGGCCTGGAAAGGAAATAAAAAAGGGAAACAGATCAAAGGGGCAAGTACCATCACCCAACAGACTGTAAAGAATGTTTTTTTGTGGCCCGCGCGAAGCTATGTCCGCAAAGCACTGGAGGCATATTTCACGGTCTTAGTAGAGCTCATCTGGTCTAAAGAGCGGATTATGGAAGTGTACCTCAATGTTATTGAAATGGGAGAGGGAATCTATGGGATTGAAGCCGCTGCACAGACTTATTACAACAAGCCAGCTGCAAAGCTCAATAGAAGTCAATCTGCAATGATCGCAGCGGTACTGCCTAATCCAAGAAGATGGACTCCTGCAAGACCTACGCCTTACATCGTAGGGCGCCAAGGGTGGATCCTACGTCAAATGAACAACCTGGCACCATTGGGCTACGGTATATAATTTGAATTTACGATGTTAAAATTAGATAATTCTAAACGCTTTAGATTGCTGTGATCTATTTTTCTCAAAAAGTATAAAGTCCACGTCCAAGTTACTTACTAAACCAAATTTTCTTCTTGAAGTGATTGAACTTAACTCTCCATTTTCTGAATATTTTCGAATCCAAATAAAAAGTGAGCTAGTTACAAAAGCCCCTTTTTAAGCCAATTTAAGGGATTAAAAAATGCAAGAATTATTTATCCACAAAATCCATTATTTATCCACATTCTTTTTACAAAATAATTCAAATTACTGATTAACAGTGTGATATGAGTATCTACTGAGAGATCAATTTGTGGATAATAGTTTATAACTGAATTAAACATAGGTCAAAAATTAATATAAAACGTGGATAATTTTCCCCACCGAATTTCCCCATATGATGAGCTAATCTGTTCGTTCTTTGATTAATCTTTTGCGGTAAGCGTTGAAGATTCTCGACTTGGAGACGAAGCCTATATAGCGACCCTCAGCGATCACAGGGAGATTCCATGCACCGGATACCTCAAATTTTTCCATTGCTTTTTGCATATTTTCTGTATCCAATAAGATTTCTGGTGGACTATGCATGAGTTGATTGATGTAGATTTTCTCTTGTTTCTCCCTGTCAAACATGATATCCCGGATGTCATCCAGCGTGATGATCCCACTAAGCACACCTTCGTCATCTACGACAGGAAAGATATTTCGCTTTGATATTTTTACCAAATCTATCAAATCGCGCAGCTTAGCATCAGGATGTATTGGGATTAAATCCCGCTCGATCACATGTGTAATGGTTATCAAATCAAGTAGTTCCTGATCTTTGGATTCAGGAAGCTGACGGCCCTTTTCTTTGAGTTGCATCACATACAAGCTATCCTTTTGAAAATAGGTGGTAGTGATATAAGATATTGCTGAAACGAACATTAAGGGAACAAATAATTCATATCCACCTGTAAGCTCTGCAATCAAGAAAATCGCTGATAAAGGTGCATGCTGAACACCAGCCATCACACCACACATGGCTACTAAGGTAAAATGTGCCAGAGGAAGTGGAATATGGAAGCCAAGCATATTCTTAGAATAGGCAAAGACGAAACCTACAACACCCCCGACATAAAGCGATGGCGCAAAAATCCCACCACTTCCACCACTTCCTAGGGTTAATGCTGAAGCAATTGGCTTCACTAAAATAATCAGTACCAAAAAAATGATAATCAAATAAGAATTAGTTGTAGAGGAGAAGAACGGACTCTTATCGAGCAGTTGATCCGAGTTACCATTGATCAAAAGGTTTAGGAAATCATACCCTTCTCCATAAATTGGCGGGAAAAAGAAGACCATAAAGCCAATAAGAGCTCCTCCGTAGAGCAGTTTTAATAGCTGAGAATCCAATCCCTCCAAAAGACGTTCAGTAGTTCGAACAGCACTACTGAAGTACAGTGATACTACCCCGCAAACCATTCCAAGTAATAAATAATAGGGCATGTGACTGGCCGAGAACGTACCGACGAGATCGAAGGTAAAAACCGGAGCTTTACCAATTAGAATCGTTGAAGTTAGTGATCCTGTTACGGAGGCGATAAGTAGCGGGATAAATGAAGCAGTGCTGATTTCCATTAAAATAACTTCGATCGCAAATATTACCGCTCCGATAGGGGCGCCAAAAATAGCTGATATAGCTCCTGCAGCTCCACATCCAATTAATAGGGTTCGCTTCTTGGCATTGAGATGGACTAGAAGGCCAACATTTGAGCCAATTGCTGATCCTGTGACCAGCATCGGTGCTTCTAAGCCAACCGAACCACCGAAACCCACTGTCAAAGCAGAGGTGAATATTCGGCTATAAGTTTTGACCCGGGGAATTATACTCTGATTTTTTGAAATGGTAAATAATACATCAGGAATCCCATGTCCTCCGGTATCCTTAAACAAATATTTTCCTACTACATAGGCTGCCGTTATTCCAATAAGAGGGTACAGTATATATAAAAAATTCGCATACTCAGTATAGAAATCCTCTGTAAGAAAACGCTGTATAGCATGGACTGCTTCTTTGAGAACTACAGCAGCCAAGCCTGAAATTATTCCTATTATCCCACTGAGGATCAGAATAAAACTTTGGTTGCTCATGTGACGAAGCCTCCAGATAAGCAGCTTGGTAATGAAGTCTGATTTAGCCAATAGTGTTGTGGAATGTGAGATTAATGTTTTCTAAATTAGTCAAGATCAATTTAAATATAAGTCTTTGACTTATTCTTTTGGTAATTTTTGATCTAGCGCTAGCGTACATTTCAAAATCAAATTCACAGCGTTTGTATAAAAATCTGGATCGATATTCTCAAACTCATCACTTGGTTGATGATAATCCTCATGGTCTTCCACTCCGAAGTAGATGTGCATTATGTTTTCATCAAAAAATGGTCCTTGATCTGAGGAATGGGTCCAGTTTTCCCTGCCGGTATCAGGTTGGTCATGTCCAAATCTTAAAATTGGTACCGAATTCACCGCCGCCTGCTCGAGAATGATTTTCAGTTCAGGATGGTAATAGGTGCCAGAAGCGTATATCTCGCCTTTGTCATTTCTGCTGATCATATCCATATTGATGTTCATGAGGATGTTATCCAGAGGAAACGGAAAATCTTTCAGTAGTGCCTTAGCTCCTTGAAGTCCCATCTCTTCACCATCTAGAGCAGCAAACATAATTGGATGTTGCGGTTGATTTTTCGAAAAATACTCCGCTAAAGCTAAAAGAGCTGCTGTTCCTGAAGCATTATCATCCGCGCCATTATAAATCGAATCACCTTTCGAATTTTTCCTCCCTATACCTAGATGATCGTAATGTGCCGTAATCACAATGATCTTCCTGGAGGCCAAACCCGGTAAAAACCCGATAACATTGACCGCATCTTCATACTTCTTATTTTCTCTTCGGTTTTCAAAAGAAAAAGACTGAAGATACTCCGTGTATTGTGTTTTCAATCCTATCCGTTGAAACTCAGATTGAATGTGCTTTCTGGCTTGGCTACTGCCCTCACTAAGTGTTTTTCGACCTTTCAATTCATCAGCGGATAGCAGTTTTAAGTCTGATAGCAGTCTTTTTCTATCAACGGATTGAGCAAGGCCTACAGAAAAAACTAAAAAGAAGAAAAAGCCAAAAATTGATTTGCTAGGAGTAACCATCTCAGGAAGTATTTTGCGTTATGTATATTTGTAAAATTAGTAAGCCCTGACAAACAACGCCCTGAATAGATGAAATATATAAGTACTTTATTTTTATTTTTTCTTACATTTTCGGAGAGTCAGGCGCAGGGAACGCTTCCAGAATCCTTTTTTAACGGTAAAGCAGTGGTATTAATTTCTTCAGACCCTGGAGCTAGACCAATGTTGACCTGGAAACAGTTGGCAGATAGCGTGCATACTGGTCTTGTTATGGCAGGTGCTGATCCAGTAGCCTATTTTGAACTCGAGCAAGTCTCGGTATCAGAGGAGATTCTGGCGGACTATGCGAAGGCTTTCAGTATACGACAAGTTAAAAACATTATTTTGGTGACTCGGCAAAAGAATCAAACCAGTATTCATGTAGGACCTTTTTCCGATAATGGTCAAATGATCTCAAGTACTTCTTTATTCGGGAAAGTGGGTCAGAACTATTCTGAAGCGATCAGTCAATTTGCTGCCATCGGCGAAGGTCTGAAATCTAATAACTTATTGGTCTTGGGTGTACCAGAGTTTTTGAGCGTTAGTGTACAGGAAGCCGCAGCCACATTAAAGTTTTTACCGAGAAATCCGCTGAATCTCGATGTATTCAAATTGGGAATTCCTATCGAAGGATCATCTTCACAATCAGGCCTGATAAGTTATTTCAATTACGGTAATTATGGAAAGTCTCAGGAGACTATTCTTGCAGCGCAGGCAAATCAAAAGTCTGGAATTGAAGAGGTTTTGAAGCAGCAATACGCTTTCCAAGTCGAGTGGCTTACAGAAGCGAAGACGAACCAGGAGTTGATCGAGAACCGAGTCCAGTTTATTTTGATGAAAGTTGAGGGAAGAGAGGCCGATTTGATGCAAAGTATGGGCTCAGAGTTGAGTCCTTCAACTGATATGAATCGTATCGTAGTCAAATATTATATCAAACTACTTGTCAGAGATGAATTATATATTGGACCTGAATGGGATGCCGATCCTGATTGGCGTGTTTCACTTCGAAAATTTTTAATCAATTTAAAGAAATAGACCTTTTACAGACGGAATAAACTGAAACTATAATTTAAAATTGGTTCAAATTACCCTTTTCTCAAAGAGGATAAGAGACTCTGATCAGTATCGGGAGGGATTTAAAGGAAACAAATCAGCATCAAATTTGTCAAGGTGCAGGGTTGTGGACACGCAATTAATTTTTATAAATAAAATTAGACCCGATATAGTTTTTCGTTCAGTAAAGGAATCAGGGCCAGAATAATTGCCTGATGATAATACTGTGCCCGATCCAACAGTCCATGAGTAAGGATCCCTACAGATCCTCCTTCTTGCTTTGAATTTTCCTGTGCGAAGAATTGGTCACCGGCATGCCCAAGTTCCATCCCAGTCCGAACTAGTTCAGCCACACCTTCGGGGATATAAAACGTCCCGGTCTTTGCTTTCCCACTCATTCCTGCCTTATTTTCTAGATAAATCCATGCAAAAGCACACATTCCGTGTTCGTCTTCGGCGATTCCACCTTCTATTCCAATCCAATAATCTGCCTCGGGAAAGCTTGATTTGGAGTTACGCGTACGGTTTTTTGCTCCTTCGAAAGTTTCTTTATCACCTTTTGGCTGATCTGAGACAAGCGAACTAGCATTGATTCCATTTACTAGGAAAGGTTGTTTGAATACCTCTGAGAATGCCTTTTCAGTGGCGGATATTTTTACGGGGTTTTTGCTTCCGACTATGATTAGTGGTTTTTCGGTGCGCTGGTAATTTTGTCTTTTTGGAAAATTCATGGTTGTTAATCAAGGGCACAGCTTAGGCCATGTTAGTAAATATTTGGTTGACATCCTCGTCTTCTTCCATCTTCTCGATCATTTTATGGATGATTTCCTCTTGTTCCTCAGTGAGTTCTGTCAAAGTAGTGGGGAATCTTTGGAAGTCTGCACTAACAATGTCTATGCTCTTTTCTTCTAATATTTTCTGCATGGTACCAAAGTCTTCAAATTCGGTGTAAACGTAAATTTCACCATCATTTTCATCGATATCTACTAATCCATAGTCGATTAATTCGAACTCTAATTCCTCTAAATCAAAGGCTACTTTTGCAAATCTGAATACTGCTCTTCGGTCAAACATAAAACTCACAGAGCCGGATGTTCCAAGTGAGCCACTTGCTTTAGAAAAATAACTTCTCACGTTGGCAACAGTCCTGTTAATGTTGTCAGTGGAGGTTTCTATGAGTACTGCTACACCAAATGGGCCATAGCCTTCATACACCATTTCTTCAAAGTCCTTCTCATCTTTATTTGAGGCTCGATTAATTGCAGCTTCAATTCTATCCTTAGGCATTTGGGCACCTTTGGCATTCTGCATGATAGTCCGAAGGCGTGGATTTGAGGCAGGATCTGGACCTGCTGATTTCACCGCCATCACGATTTCTTTACCCAATCGGGTAAATACTTTGGACATTTTGTCCCATCGTTTGAATTTTCGTTCTTTTCTGAATTCAAATGCTCTTCCCATGCGTCTCTTTTATTTGGTGAGTAAAAATAGCGAATCTTTTGATCTAGGCAGAACTCAACCAATTTTCCATTCTGTCAACTAATAGCGCTTGGATTTTTTAATTAGATGGTCCTCGTAAATAAAACTTTCAATCGGTGAAGGAAATAACAGTACTTTTTTCATCGAAATGCCGCTAGAATCGTAAGCTTTCTTAAACATCTTCCGAATTATGACTAGCCAACCTATCCCTAATATTCCCGCATCAACTTCTCCTAGAGTAGTTATTGTAGGAGCTGGATTTGCTGGATTGAAGCTAGCCCGAAAATTAATGAAAAAAGATTTTCAGGTAATTATCCTCGACAAGAATAATTACCATCAGTTCCAGCCACTTTTCTATCAAGTTGCTACTGCTGGTCTTGAGCCGAGTTCGATTTCTTTTCCGCTGCGCAAAATTTTTCACCACTCCAAAAATGTGATTTTCAGGATGGCTGAGGTGCAACGTATTGATGCAGATCAAAATCGTCTTTTCACTGACATTGGTCACATAGACTACAATCAACTTGTTTTGGCGATGGGAGGAGATACCAATTATTTTGGTTCCAAGTCCATCGAGCATTACGCAGCACCGATGAAAACTGTTTCGGAAGCACTTTACATCCGAAATAAAGTAATTTCTAACTATGAGCGGGCCATCAGTATTGAGAAAGTCGAGCATCGCAAATATCTCATGAATGTGGTCATTGTCGGAGGAGGCCCTACTGGAGTAGAACTTGCAGGTGCGATGGCCGAACTCCGAAACAATGTCTTGCCGATTGACTATCCTGAGCTCAATTTCCATAATATGAAAGTGGTCTTGATAGAGGGCGGACCAGAACTGCTCGGCTCCATGTCTCCTCAATCTAAAAGCCATGCATTGAAGTACCTTCACGAACTAGGCGTAGAGGTCATGCTCAATACCCAAGTCAAAGACTATAATGGCCAAATCGTAACTCTCAGCGACGATATTTTTTTAGAGACACAGACTCTTCTTTGGGCAGCGGGTATCAAACCCAACCGAATTGATGGTCTAGCCGCTAAACATTATGCACCAAATGGACGGATCTATGTTGACTCATATTGTCAGATCATCGACTGTCCTAATGTTTATGCCTTGGGGGATGTGAGTCTACTAGCAGAAGAAAAATATCCTAAGGGCCATCCACAAGTAGCACAGGTGGCTTTGCAGCAGGCAGAAAGCCTCGCTAACAACCTGATAGATTCTCAGAAGGGAAAATCGTTGAAACCATTTCGATACAGGGACTTGGGCTCTATGGCTACTATTGGCAAAAAGCGTGCAGTGGTAGATCTTCCATTTATCAAATTTCAAGGTCAACTAGCTTGGCTGACTTGGTTATTTGTTCACTTGATGGCTATACTTGGAGTGAAAAATAGGCTCTTCGTATTTTTAAACTGGTCTTGGAACTACCTCAGCTTTGACCCAAGTCTTCGGCTTTTGATCAAGCCCAAATACGTACGAGAAAGTGAACGTAAAGAACTGATCGAGCAAAAATAGATTAGTGTCACTAATTGAGAACCAATAATTTTTTGAATTAAGGGTTGAGTTTTAAGAATTATGACTCTAGAATTGTGCTATCAGAGTCAATAATAAAGATTTTAATTAATCGAGATTTAGAATTCTATAGCGTCAATCTTTTGTTATCACAATCGCTCATTCTCCAGTATTCCCAATCTCCTTTTCTGTCAAGCGCTTATTTTCCAGTATCTAAATCTCCGACTAACTTCAAGTAACATCTCAATATTTAAGTCTAGTTAAACCCCAGTCTATTTGGTAGGTCTAAAATGCAAAACAAACCAATAGATAAAATGAGAAAATGGATTTTAGCTTCAGGATTACTTCTGATGATCAGCCTAAGCAGCACTGCGCAACAAAAAAGTGAAGAACGGTCTACTTCCGAACAACGAGCTGCTCGCATGACTGAGAAAATGGCGGAGGGATTAAGCTTAACAGCTGATCAGAAAAAGCAGATTCTTGCGATTAACCTTGAACACGTAAAAAGGAGAGATCAAGATCGTATGGACCAACAAAAAGAAAGCGACGCTAGAAAGGCCGAAATGAAAAAGCAAGATGAATCAATCAAAGCTATCCTTACAGACGAGCAGCGAACCAAATGGGAGGAAATCAAACTGAATCGAAAAGATCGCGGAAGAAGATCAGGCAGTCAGATTGAGAATCGGGATCAATTCCGAAATCAACGCGGTGGAGGGAATCGAAATTAAATTAATGAAAGCCATCTGATTTCTCGGATGGCTTTTCCGATTTTAATTAATTATTAGCTGATAGCGGATAGGCTTCATTTTCTTGGAGATTAATTTTTGATCCAAGGCTACAGATCACTATTTACCAAAAGTGATTTTAAATTGGAAGAAATAGTCAATCTATCTAAAAATCACCTCGTTCAATTCATTGTAAACCCCAGTACCAGGAGTAGCCAACTCAGCGAGTTTTAGGCAGAACTTTTCTTTTCCAATGTTTTCTGCTGTGCAGCATTTCAGAAGATCTGAAAATAATGGTTTCAAATCCTGTTCATTTATATCAGAAACCAAACTGTCGTATTGCTCTTCATCAAATTCAAAACCCGTTTCGGTACAATGAAGCTTTAAAAGTCCTTTATCGAAAAGGTAGTTTTCGATTTCTCTTCTTTTGAGCATTCTATTATTTTTGGATTTTTTCAAAAACTTAGTTCTTTGAATTTGAGTGGTTGGAGCTCCACTAGAATTAATATCTCTGTCTTTTAAAATTAATATCTCAACTTCTAGAAATGCTTTATTTAAAACTTGAAGAGCTAAAGCCGAATTTTTTTCTAATTCCGTATTTCCTCCACTGCTTACAAAAAGTGTATCAGGATATGCATTTTCAAATATTTGATTAAATATTCTGGCATCAAACCCTTTTTCTCTCATACCTGAACCAGGCTTTACAAGACCTTCACAATAAATCAACGTTTTGGGAGCTATCAAACCTGTAAGGTCTTCTAAAGCAGTTTCAAATATTGCACTCCAATTCTTTCTTGTCTTAGGGATAGGCACAATGGTTTTTGATCCATTAAAATAATCCGCACTTCCGAAATCCAATACTTGGCATTCATGATTGTAATCCAATTGCAGAGCTCTTAAGAATCCGATGCTATGTGTGCAAATCCAAAGCTGACTATCCTCAGGAATCATTTCGACGATTTCTTTTAGTAGTTTTCTTTGAATTCCAGTGTTCAAATGAAGCTCTGGTTCGTCAATGCAGTAAATGGTTTCTTTGTAAACCTCCTTTCTCAGGTAAATATCTATAAGCATATCGACACATTCTTTTTCTCCTGTGCTTAGCTTATTATAATCAAACTCCCAAGTCTCATTCTTTTTTTTAAAGAAAAGGGTTCCTTTTCCATCCATGATATCGCCAAGGTCAAGGATTTCGATATCCAGACAGTAGGAAATACTTTTATTGAGTACTCCAATTACCTTAGATTTTGCTTCCTCATATCTAAGGTTTTCCTTTTTCAGAATATTATTGAAATGAACATAAAGCCTTGAGTAATTCTGTGTGATTTTATCATCCAGTTGATTCGTAAATCCTGCACCGTCAGTATTGTCCTTTATTTCAGAAACCTGCTCTAGCATCGTTTTTAAAAGATTTGCTGAGTATCTATAAGGTGACCGGAATGAAAATACAGTATTACCAAGAGCTGTATTATTTCTTTTTTCAAATTCACCACTTGGAGCTAATTCGATTCCTTCCTCCAAATAAACCTTAATACTTTGGCCAGGGCTTAATGCGATTGATTTGTCTTTTTTGAAATATTGGACATTACCCCCTTGAGAGCCGACATTACCATAATGCTGAGCATCATAGGTTAAAAAAGAATCCAAAACCGAGCTTTTCCCAGATCCGTTTGGGCCAACTAAAGCAATGATTCTTCCAGGAGAATCTCCCAAATCGATGATTAGATCATCGAATCGCTTGAAATTTTTGATTTCTAACTTAGAGATTTTCATAGCGCTATTTAAAATACCCAAAACTCCTGGTCACATTCACTTCATCATGCCCGATCAATACATACCTCCAAGCCTTTCCGCCATGTTCTTCTGTAAATTCTGAAGCGTATTTGCAATACGTTTCCGCTGCTTTTTTCTTGTCCAAGACCTCTGCGCTTTTCATCTGATCGGCTGCTTTGGTTTCTATCATATAGATCGTATCGCCCGTTTCTACTACAAAATCAGGATAGTATTGCTTTGAATTATTCGCCCAATAGATGCGGAACTGATTTTGTGCCGGACGAAGCCATTTCAATACATCTTTGTCATTTTCCAGAATGTAAGCAAAGTCTTTCTCGGTACCGGAGTCAAATTTGTACTCCAAATGTCCTGCTTTCTCAAAACCGGTAAATACCAATTTTGGAATCAAACTCGTCGGCTTGATCACATCTTTATAATGTCTGCGCCCATTTGGTAAAACCGTGAAATTCCAATCCTCAATCTTCACAAATGCCAGCACATTCGGCTTCCCATAGTCCCGCTCACTGATCCGAAAGTGGGTTCGCATCTGCTTGTAAATCTCCGATGCAATGTGCTTGCGGTACTGCTTGATCACTAATCTGAATTGCTCCGTGTCAGGATAGTTGCCTTGAATAAAAGCTAAAGCCTGATGCGTAAGCTTGAAAAGTAATTCGCTGTATTCATCGTAGTCGATCTCTGGATAATTGATCAATTCAGCTACAACCTGATTGGGAAGAGAATCTTTACGAAATGCTCCATGAATCACCCCAATCGAATCGGTACGCCGTTCTCCGGTCAGTTCTACAATCATAATCTCCTCCGAAAGTGGCTTGAAATTAAAGCCCACTTCGGTGAATAAATCAAAATCCTCAAACCAGGCTCTTGCTTCATCTAAGACCAAGTCAATCCGTGGAATCTCAATGACATTTAAGGTGTAATTGGTCACCAATTCATCATAAGCGGCATAAGCCGTTTTGTAGTCTTCTTCCGCAAAAATATCTGTCTGACCTGAAAATAGCTCTTCCCTGACTTTGAACATGACCATCTGCTTCACTTCGGGCTTTGACAAATCAGCTAAACTTCGAACGCCTTCCATCTTTCCTACAATCGGAATCGCATTGATAATCGCCCGCTTGCTATCCAGACCCACTTGGGCTGTGCGACGCTTGGCTTGATCTTCGATTTTTGCAATGATTTTTTCCTCTCGGGTAAACCCAACTTCGGTAAGGGAAGGACTGTAAACCAGTTCAGTCTTGGGTTGTAACTCCGCTTCATCTAGCTCGATGAAAGTCATCTTATTCAATACCGACTCTGGATTCTGTGCTTCTGCAATAACTGATTCAAAATTATCGTGGGCGATCACCGTCAGCTTATCGATCTTATCCACACCAGTTCGCTCGCCATTGAAAGGCAATCGAAGTCCACGGCCAATGGTCTGCTCAATCAGGATACTGGCATTTGCAGCGCGTAGCGGAACTATCGTATAGAGATTCGAAACATCCCAGCCTTCTTTCAGCATATTCACGTGGATGACAATCTCGATTTCGTTCTCGTATTTTTCCAACTCCACAAACTGCCGATCGATCTCTTCGTCTTTCTTCGTACTACTGTCGATTTGCAATACTTTTCCTTGGTATTGTCCACCATAAAAGTCGCGTGAACTCATATAGGCATAGACCTCCGAAGCATGAGTAATATCCTTGCAAACGACTAAGACAAAAGGCTTGACCAACTTTGCTCCAGTGTTTCGGGCATACAAGACTAATTCAGCTTTGGTATCTTGATGAATCGATATCGCATCTTCCAACTTGATTTTCTCGATTTCATCCGCGCTCAATCCTTGAGCCCGGAAGTTTTTACGAGTTGCAATGGCTGGGTTTTTCACATATTTCCCATCTTCCAAAGCTCTTGCCAAGGAATATTCATACACGATATTTTTAAAGACTTTTCCCTTTTCATCTACCGGTGTAGCCGTCAACTCAATTCCCAAAACAGGTTTCAATTCATTGATGGCTTTTTTGCTCTGATCAGCATGGTAGCGATGTGCTTCGTCCATCAGGATCACTAAGTCGGTCAACTCGGTCAAATACTGCCAGTAGGACTGACCCAGATATTCTGATAAGCGCTTGATTCGTGGTGCCAGCGATACGCCATCCTTCTTTGTCCCTTTATTGTCAGAGTTGAACTTGGCAACATTGAAGATGTTGATGCGAACTTCAGAATCTTTAAAAAGTCCGCCCATCTGCGCATAGTTTTCTCCCGTGATGATCACCGGTTTATTATGCACAAATTCTCCGATTCCACTAAACACGTATTTGGCATACCCAGGATTGCCAAAGTCTTCCATCAGTTTCTCATAGATGGTGAGGTTGGGTGCGAGGATAAAGAAATTTCGAATTCCTTTCTCCAGATACAAATAGGTGATGCAGGCGCCCATCAATCGTGTCTTACCTACGCCAGTGGCGATGGAAAACAGATGGAAGGAAAGTCTCGCTCAAAGTCCGCTACTTTCGGAAAGTGTTTTTGTACAATGGCAAGAGATTCTTCCAAATCCGCATGCTTATCCAAGGAAAGTGCATCTGCTAGCTGCGCTACAATATCCAGTGACTCTTGAAGTGGTAGGCGAAGTGAAAGTCGCTGCTTGATCTGATTGGCTTGTTTGTTCATGGTTTTGGGTGAAAAAAATTAGTCAAAAAGACCGGGCTGAGTAGGTTTTGTGCTTTTGGTTTTAGCTGGAATGTCCAAAATATCTGCTAAGAAATATTTCTCTGAATCTCCTTCCCCTTCCTGATCTTCAGTAGGTACCTGCACGATCTTCAGACTGTAATCATCCCGTCCAAACTCACACTTGTCGAGTAATAGACTTGGGATTTTCTTAATAGTGATACCCGTATGCCGATTTTCGCATTCTGGTTGATAAGCTTTGCAACAGATTAGAAGCGTTTCGTCTGGCTTCATTTCTTCCTGGATCCGATCCAGTGCCTCAACGGTCAGGAACTGAGTGGTAGTAAATAAAAAGTCCCGCTCCATACTGCATCCCTGCTTCCAGAAGATGGCTTCATCTGGGGCATATTTGAAACCTTCTTGCTTCGCCATCGCGGCAGCTAGCATATCGGGATTGTATTCTTTGTTGATAACCCAGTTACCAAACTTATCCAGATTTAGCAGGCTTGGGGCTAGCGTATAGAACTTAAATCCTCCGCCACCTTTCCAGTCCACTGACTTGGAGATTCCTCCCTGCTCTACATCTACCACTTTCTTCAATCTGGGATAGCAATGGGTAATGGCATGCTCGCCGAGCTCAATACCGATATAGCGTCTCCCCATCTTATGGGCTACAGCTGCCGTAGTGCCTGAACCTAAGAAAGAGTCTAGGACTAGGTCGTTTGGCTTGCTGCCTAAGAATAGGATTTTTTCTAAAAGTCTTTCTGGTTTAGGGGTAGAGAATACACTCTCTTCATTAAAAACTTTTACCTCTTTTTTTGCTTCTTGATTATCGCCTACCTCGTCTCTAAAAAAAATTGTTTTAGATGTTACTCCATCTTTAACTTGTGAAAGATATCTCTTTAATTGAGGGGCACCTGTACCTTCTTTTCCAAAATAAAATCGATTTTCTTTTAAATATCTACCGGCAGTTTCTCTATTAAATCTATAACAACTTCCTTTTGAAGGCCAATATTCTTTTCCAGTATTTGGATTAACTATCGCAAAAACTCCAGATTGAGAAAACGATTTTACAAGTACATTATCAGATCGCCATAACCCTCTACCGTCATTATCATTGTACTTAGTGTTTGGACGAAAACTTATAAATTTTTAATAATGAAGCATATACATGCTTAACCCATGGTTGAATAATTCAACAAATATTAGTAAAAAGATACAAAAAAGCGGTATTTAGTGCCTTCTAAGCTTGATTGGCAGCTATTATTCAACTATTTTTAAAGTGTAGATCAATTAAGGAAAAAACATTCGATGCGCCAACGATTCTCCCTGCA
>Ga0335398_10002772_pt1 | contig 26914 bp, 22 predicted proteins | sample BON03_FD_205742 | JGI IMG/M metagenome (GOLD analysis project Ga0335398, IMG submission 205742) | Freshwater microbial communities from Lake Bonney liftoff mats and glacier meltwater in Antarctica - BON-03 (spades assembly) (version 2) | ecosystem: Environmental > Aquatic > Freshwater > Ice >... | reverse complement strand
TTTCAGCCCGCCTGGGCCCGGGAGCCATGTACAAAGGTTTATTGCTGCACGGAGACTCCACTATTGATGGAGCATGGATGCAAAACGGGAGTGCTCTTCCTTTAAAACTAGTAACCACAACCTATGAGTATATACCAAAGAGCAATTTAAACCCAAAGTTTGATGGGTACAAAATAGTAAAGCTTATTGAAAGTACACCCCCTAAAGACCAACAAAATACAGGCACCTGTTGGAGTCATGCCACCACTTCTTTTATTGAAACGGAAGCCATAAGGCTTGGAAAAAAACCAGTCGTGCTTTCCCCAATGTTTTATGTTCCCCCTACCTATCTTAATAAAGCTGAGCATTATATCAGAATGCGGGGCAACCAGGGTTTTGACGAAGGTGGTTTAACCTTTAACGTTTTAAAAGCGTACAAAGAATTTGGCGCAATTCCTGAAGAAGTGTATTCCGGAAAAATAGACAAATCCTCTATCCATGATCACTTTTTATTGGAAACAGAAGCGACCAAAAAAGTAAAAAAATATGTGGATGCGGGACACAATAACATGAATAGTGAGGAATACAGAAAGTCATTGGCAGGTATTATTTACAAAACAATTCCTAAAGCTCCGGAAAGCTTTATCTATCAAGGGAAAAATTATACGTCAAAATCATTTGCTAAAGAAATAATTGGAATAAACCCTGATGATTACATCGAAATAACTTCCTATACTCATCACCCTTTTTATTCAAAATTTGTATTGGAAATGCCCTCAAACTGGGATAACGACTCCTATTTAAATGTTCCAATAAATGATTTTTCTGCAATAATTGATCATGCATTGTTAAACAATTATTCTGTTTGCTGGGATGGCGATATTCATGAGGGCTATGGCAATGGTTTTTGCAAATTAAGTAAAGAGGAGATCATTACGCAACAGGTAAGGCAAGCTGCCTTTGATAATTACACAACACAAGACGATCATAATATGCACATTATAGGTATTGCAGAAGATATGGAAGGCAAAATATTTTACATAATTAAAAATTCTTCTGCATTTTCTGATTGTGGCGGTTACGTGTACATGTCAAATGACTACCTGCTTTTAAAAACAATTTCTGTGATGGTTCATAAAGATGCCATCCCAAAGGAAGTATTGAAAAAAAACTAACAATTCATTTGAAGCGGTCATGTTTGCGTCCAAGTTTGGACTTTTGGAATAGGAGTACTGATAAATCAGTATTGTGGGAAATGGTGCGTTGAAGGACCTTTGTTCCATCAAACAACTCAATGAATATGATTCAAACTGTTTCAAAAGATCCCAATTAAAAGAACTTCCAAGAAGTCCTATTCAACCTTAATTTAGTCCTATTACCTAGGGTGTTGCTCAAAATACCTTTGAGGGTAAATAAAATCACCAATCACATAGGATTCTCAACGTACTGCGTACAGCACATTGACTTCAAATTCACTTTTGGAGCAAGTCTCTCGTATACTTTTTTCTAAAAAAACAACCAGCTTTTCACATGAACAAACAACAATTATTCGCTATCCTGATGACATTCGGCGCATTCGGCGCATCTGCCCAGGATAAATTCACCTTTAGCGGCAGTATCAGAGACAAATCCTCCGGGGAAGAACTTATTGGCGCTACTATTCAGATATTGGAACTTCCAGGCGTAGGAGCCCGAAGCAATGAATATGGGTTTTATTCCATCACCATTCCTGAGGGAACCTACAGTATAAAATCATCTTACGTCGGGTATCAAAGCCTTCAAGAGACCATTCGCTTACAAAAAGACCAGAAACTGGACATCCTGCTTGATCAAGGTATTGCCATACAGGAAGTTGTCATTCAGGCCAAAAAGCAAAATGAGTATATTACCCGGGCACAAATGGGTGTTGACAAAATTGAAATGAAGGATGTACGGACCATTCCCATGCTTTTTGGAGAACGGGACGTGCTGAAGACGATTCAATTGTTGCCCGGTGTAAAATCGGCCGGCGAAGGCAACTCCGGGTTTTATGTGCGGGGCGGAAGTGGCGACCAAAACCTGATTCTGCTGGACGAAGCGCCCGTGTACAATGCGTCCCACTTACTTGGCTTTTTTTCTACGTTCAACAGTGACGCCATTAAAGATGCGACCTTGTATAAGGGCAATGCTCCAGCGCAATACGGTGGGCGCCTGGCATCTGTTCTGGACTTGAAAATGAATGAAGGAAACGATAAAACGTACCACATGAACGGTGGTATTGGATTGATTTCCAGTCGATTGAGTGTGGAGGGGCCTATTCAGAAGGAAAAGAGCTCGTTTTTGATTGCCGCACGCAGGACTTATGCGGACTTGTTTTTAAGGTGGACAGACAAATTCAAAGACAATTCCTTGTATTTCTATGATGTCAATGTGAAAATGAACTACAGGTTGAGTGAAAAAGATCGCTTGTTTTTGTCGGGCTATTTTGGAAGAGATGTGCTTGGGTTTGGCAGCCAGTTTGGCATCGATTGGGGCAACAAAACAGGAACTTTGCGGTGGAACCATTTGGTAAACAATAAGGTGTTCTCCAATACTTCGCTCATTTTCAGTAATTACAACTATAACATTGAGTTCAACTCAAGCGGCAATAAGTTCAACCTGAATTCTGCTATTAAAGACTGGAACCTGAAAGAGGAAATTCAGTGGTTTCCAAATACGCGGAGCGCCTGGCGTTTTGGCTTCAACAGTATTTACCATACGGTTTCGCCCACGCGCTTTTCGAGCGACATCGCAGGTTCTCTCACGGATCAGAAAAAAGATACGCATTATGCCTTGGAGAACGCAGTGTATGCGAACAATACATTTTCAGCGACTTCACGCTTGAATATTGACTACGGCATGCGGGTTTCCGGCTACACTTTATTGGGTGAAGGCACCTATAATAAATACGATAAGGGCACCTTGAAAGATAGTGTCAACATAGAAGCCGGCAAACTGGGCAAAACCTATTTGAACCTTGAGCCACGCTTGAGCCTGAGCTATAAAATTAACGAAATGAGCAGCATCAAAGCGGCTTATGCCCGCAATACCCAAAACGTACACTTGCTCAGTAACTCGACCAGCAATAACCCGACCGATCAATGGGTTGGCAACAGTTACAACATCAAGCCTGAAATATCTGATCAGGTAAGCCTCGGTTATTTCCGCAATTTTTATGGTAATAAATTTGAGTGCAGTGTCGAAACCTATTATAAATCCATGCAAAATCAAGTGGATTATAAAAATGGCGCGGACATCATTTCGGTACCTGACGTGGAAAGTGAACTGTTGTACGGCATTGGCCGGGCTTATGGCGCTGAGCTTTTCATCAAAAAGAAAACCGGGCGTTTTACAGGTTGGCTGAGTTATACCCTCGCGCGCACCGAACGCAAAATTGATGGGATTAACGATGGCAATTGGTACAATGCCAAACAAGACATAACACACGATATCAGCATCGTGGGAATGTACCAACTCACGCCGAAGTGGAACATATCCGCCAATTGGGTCTATAATACCGGCAATGCCGTCACCTTTCCAAGTGGTAAATACGGTGTCGGCGACAATACATTTTTCGTATACACAGAGCGGAATGGCTATCGCATGCCGTCCTATCACCGCTTTGATATCAGCGCAACCTACGAAAGCAAACGTCGCGGCCGTTTTCAGAGCTCCTGGAACTTTAGTCTCTACAATGCCTACGCCCGCCAAAATGCTTACTCCATCACATTCAGGGACAATAAGGACGAGCCTGGCAAAACGGAAGCGGTACAAACATCGCTCTTTAAGTTTATCCCAAGCGTGACCTATAACTTTAATTTCTAAAACACATTTTTATGAAAAATTTGCTTTTTGCTTTCATTTGCCTGCTAACCATAACGCGTTGCACCAAAATTATTGACATTGATTTAAACAGCGCCGATCCTCAATACGTCATTGAAGGCGAAATAACCAATGAGGTGCGGAACCATCAGGTAAAGATCACCAAAACATTGAATTTTAGTGAAAACAATGGTTTCCCCGCAGTATCCTATGCGTTCGTCACGCTTTCAGACGATGTGGGAAATATCGACACACTAAGGGAAATTACGCCTGGTTTATATGAAACTAAAACGATACAGGGTGTCCCTGGCCGCACCTATACAATGCGTGTTCAGCACGAGGGGAAAACATTTGTTTCGGTAAGCAAGATGCCAGATCCGGTGCCTTTGTTGAGTGTCAGGACAGAAGAGAGTATTTTTGGAAGCGAGGGCCCGGCCGGCAGCTCACAAAAACCTTATTTCGCCATTCCGCTTTACCTGGATCCAGCGGGCGTGAAAAACTTTTACCGTTTTCGCCAAATAATCAATGGAAAGCCCGACCCCGAATTTCTAGTACGGAATGACAATTTTTCTGACGGGAAACCATCAGTAGAACCTGTAATCAGTTCTTTGACAGACATGTACAAAGGCGACACGCTCGACTTTCAGATGCAATGTATTGATGAGGCGGTCTATAATTATTTTTTCAGCACATCCGCGAGCACGGGAAGCAGCGACACGACACCGTCTAATCCGGTCAGCAATATTGTGGGTGGTGCTTTGGGTTATTTTTCAGCGTGTAGTGTGCGTGCGATGAGGGTCGCTGTGGAGTAAGAGGTGCTTTGTCAATAAATCCCCAAAAACCACGTTTTTTTCTGCCATTTAACCGGGTGCTGGATAGTTATCTAACTATCCAGCCGGTTGCGATACCCGTGGCTGATTTCCGGTCTGCCAGGTGTTCTAAGCCTAATTTAAATCACGCCCCCGTGCGCCGCAGCAGTGTGTTTTCACCTGCTGCATACGCATAGCACGATGCCACGTTGATCCCTTTATCCCCTGAAAGTGCCGATTTTGCGCTGTTTTAACGCGTAGAGCATGATATTCCCGGAGCGTAGTATTAGTGTTCACCCAATCAAATAATTCGAAGGAGTCTGCCATGATCCAATTATCTTTGTTTGAATTAAACGTTAAATTATGAAGTTAAGCACAGCAAAAAGCATGTCAATTAAGCTATTGATTGGTTTGTTGACATTGGTCATTCTATTTCACGGTTGCATCATGGCAAAAATAATTCCGTACGACATTGCTTGGGGTGGGAGATTGGAAAACGATACACAAATGTATATTTTTGAGAGCGTTTCAATTTTAATCAATGGTTTGCTGATCACGGTTTTATCGCTGAAAGCCAATTATATACACCACCGATTTTCCGATAAATTGCTACATGGAATTCTTTGGGTTTTTCAACTACTATTTATCTTGAATACAATTGGAAATATATTGGCCAAAACCAATTTTGAAAAGTTTTTTGCAATTTTGACATTTGCATTTGCAATACTGATTTGGATTATTTTAAAGAAAGACAAAAACATAACGGACGCTTCCAATGCCTAAACCTATGATTTTATTCGCTTTTCCATTCACGTTCATTATTATTCAGTTTTTCAGCCCCGCCAGGTCTTCTAGTTCAATTTAAATCGAACCCCAAGCGCCGCAGCAGGGTGTTTTCACCATAGCCGTCAGGCTAAGCGCTATTCATATTAGCCCCAGCGGGGCGATGATGTCTGTAGCCTTGTTGGCACGCCGAAATGCCAGCCCCAGCGGGGCGGTTATGTGGAAATTACGTGATTATATTGTCGCCCCGCTGGGGCTAAAAAATATGATGCCAACCTACAGATATCACCGCCCCGCTGGGGCTGGCATTAGGGAGAGTATGGGCTTTTTTTCACAGGAGGACAAGTGGACGGTTTACACTTTGACAGTACTTTTAACAAAAAACAAGGCTTAAAAACATAACTTTACGACCACAAAAAAATAGATTAACGAACTGACATAATTGTATGAGTTTAAATACACAATCCCTTCAACCCATCATTAACTTCATCTGAACCGTCGCAGACGATGTTTTGATTAATAAATTTCTCGAAAGTCAATACCAGGATGTCATACTTCCTATGACTGTTTTGAGGCGTTTGGACTTGGCGCTGGAACCGACCAAAGACAAGGTGCTGAAAACGTATGATGAATTTAAAAGCAAAATTGACAATGTTTCCGGACTGCTGACAAGCGAACAACACTGATCTGGTTTGGCGTTTTACAACACCTCACCCTTTACCATGAAAAAACTGCTGGCCGACCCCAAAAATATTTGACAACGCAGATTTTGGCTTTTACCAAATACAGGTGCACCAGCCCGAAAAAGACGAAAAAGGGAAGATTGTAACAGACAGCAAAGGCAAACCCAAAAGTGATAGCAGCCTGAAAGACATTGAAAATGTGCCGATGCGTAGAGACAAGGCATGCCTTGTCTTATGCGACGAATATTTTAAACGCGAAGTCCTGCCCTTCGCCCCCGACGCCTGGTACGACAAAACCAAAATGAAAGTAGGGTACGAAATTGCCTTTAATAAGTACTTCTACCAATACGAAGGACTGCGCAGCCTGCAAGCCATTGCCGCCGATATTTTGATATTAGAACAGGAAACCGATTACCTCCACAAACGTTGTGCGCAATGTCTCCTGTTTTGGGGGCTCAAACGGGGCCATTACCCTGACCGTGAGCGGCGGCAATCAGCCATACACGTTCAACTGGGGTAACGGTATTACCACCCAAAACCGCACGGGGCTGGCTGCCGGAACGTACACCATTTCGGATGCACAGGGATGCTCCATTGTAGCTTCCCAAATACTGACCCAACCAACGACCGCACTTGCCCTCGCTCCAACCAGAATGTACGTATATTTACGCTTTAGCGGCAAGCCTAATGCCGAGTCCAACATCACCAATAATCTTCAGACAAGATGGAATTATTACCAATAGAAGAAATACAAAGCACTCAAAATAATATCTAATGGAAGCGTACAAAATTCAAATTATTGAAACCACTGTAGTGTTGGCTGGCTACATAATTGTTCACTACATAAATAAAAATTTTGTCAACAATTCACTTAAGAATACACATTTGCAGCGTGGCAGAAGAAAAATGATTGTCAAAGCTTTTCACCTGTTCTCATTCATAACGGTGTCAATTTTATTATCTGCAATTTGGGGGCTTAAACAAAATGAAATAGCTGTTTTCGTAGGAACGCTTTTAACCGCATTGGGTATAGCTTTTTTTGCTCAATGGTCATTACTCTCCAATATTACTTCAAGTATAATATTGTTTTTTAACCATCCGGTAAAAATTGGAGATACCATAAAAGTGTTGGATAAAGATTGCCCATTTGAGGGGGAAGTTTCTGATCTGACTTATTTTTTTGTTCATCTTAAAACAGAAAGTGGTGAAATAATCACCATCCCCAATTCTATTTTATTGCAAAAATCAATTTCAGTTATTGAAAAGAATAGCACTTCAAATTCAATGACTAAATGAAGCAAGTATTATTAGCAATAGTTATCCTTATTATATCGGCAAAGACGTCTGTTGCTCAAAAATTTGACTTGGGAAGTTGGAATATTTTAAATTTAAAATACAACCTTGATGACAAATGGAGTGTTTTTGGTGAAGCTCAATTGCGTTCGTTAAAATTTTACAACAACTTTCACTACTACGAATACAAAGGAGGGGTTAATTATAAATTTCACAAAAATGCTGCCTTATCTCTTGGTGCAGGTAGTTATCAGACCTATAAAGAAGGTGGTAATTTCATTGAGCCAAAAAACAACGATGAATGTAGAATTTGGCCACAAATGGTTATTTTTCAATCGGTAGGAAAACTCAAAATAGAACAGCGATACCGAGCAGAGTTTAGATTTACAAGTAATGGTTATCGCAATCGTTTCAGGTATAGACTGGGGTTATCCTATCCATTTGGTAAGGAAAGAAACAATTATAAACCTTATCAAATTATTGCTAGCAACGAACTGTTTTTTACAAACAAAGAACCCTATTTTGAAAGAAATAGAATATTAATTGCTTTCAATTACAAACCTTCAAAGTCAACAACAGTACAAGTTGGTTATTTGCACCAATTTGACTACAAAATTAACGATGAAACAGGACGTGACTTTTTACAAATAGGTACTTCATTGAAATATTCAGAAAGCAATCAACAAACTCAAATTATGACATCGACTTAAAGGACAACTAATAAATTTTGACAGCCAACCGACATTTTCTTTTCTATACAGGACGGTGATATTTGCAAATTTGACGGACAGACGAAATATGAGACTGGTAACCTGGAATTGTTAAGGAGCATTTAGAAAAGGCAGACATCGAGTCACCCTAATGCAAACTTTCTTTAATTAGCAGGAATATAAATATCAAACGTAGCTCCTTTATTTAATTCGATTGTTGCGGTGATGATACCGTTGTGATTCTCTACTATTTTTTTTACTATGGCAAGTCCGATTCCAGTGCCTGCATATAATTCTTTGTTATGAAGTTTTTGGAACACTCCAAAAATGCGTTCGCTGAAATGGGGTTCAAAACCGATACCATTGTCTTTGACAATGATATGGCAATAATTTTTTTCAGGTGAAAGTTTTTCGTTGTTTAATTTACTGCCTTTTACAATACTACTCTTTATTGTTATCTGCGAAGGTATGTTGACCCGCGAAAACTTAAGTGCATTGCTTATGAGGTTGTATATGAGCTGCCGAAACTGAAAAGGAATGATGTTGGCATGACAGAGTTCAACAGCCTCGATGGTGGCGTTTTTATCTTTAATGTTGTCTTCTAATTCTGCTTTTACATCATCAATGATTGTACTGAGTTCTGTTTTTTCAAATTTGCGATCCGTTTTGTTGATCCGGGAGAATGTAAGCAGATCATTAATAAGCAGCTGCATTCTTTCTGCCGATGAATGAATCCGCTGCAAATAATTCTTGCCATTGTCAGACAGGGTTTCTTTTTCCTCTTTAAGAATGATCGATGCGAAGGTTTGGACTTTTCGCAGAGGCTCCTGCATATCGTGACTTGATATGTAAGTGAATGCAAGTAACTCTTTATTTGCAATTCTTAATTCTTCTGCCCGTTTTTCTTTTTCCTCGTTTTGAAATGCCAGTTCCTTATTTGCAATGATCAGCTCTGCAGAGCGTTTTTCTTTCTCTTCATTTTGAACTAATAATTCATGTGTTTTTAGATATAGCTCCACAAAAATTGCCACTTTTGCCTTTAATATTTCCGGAATAAGCGGTTTAATCATGTAATCAACTGCCCCAGCCTGGTAGCCCTTAAAAATATACATAGAACGATCCATACTCGCAGTTAAAAAAATAATCGGAACATGTTTGAGTGTTTCAATTTCTCGAATTAATTCTACTGTTTCAAAACCATCCATCCCCGGCATTTGCACGTCCATTAATATGATAGCGAAATCTTGTTCATGCAGCAGAATTTTTAATGTTTCATTTCCAGAATGTGCTTTCACACATTTATAATTGTCATTAGAAAGAATTAATTCTAATGCAAACAGATTTTCCGGAAGATCATCAACTAATAAAATTTTAACAGGACTAATTGCTTTCATAATCATTAAAATTTATTCTCATCACTTATTAACTATAATGGTTTGGGGTATAAAACATGCTTGACCTCCTTATTTGCTTAGCCACACACGCATTAGTGATAGCAACCGTTCAATATCAATTGGTTTAGCAATGTAATCATTGGCACCTGCATCAATACATTTTTGTTTGTCATCTTTCATGGCTTTTGCGGTGAGCGCAATCACAGGTAAGCTACTATACTTCCCTTGTTTTCGTATTCGTTTCATTGCTTCATAACCGTCCATTTCCGGCATCATAATATCCATCAATACCAAATCTATTTCGGGATGTGTTTCCAACATCTCTAAAGCATTTTTTCCATTTTCTGCTTTTATTATTTCCATTCCGCGTTCTTTTAATATTTTTGATAATGCAAATAAATTTCGCATATCATCATCTGCCAATAATATTTTTTTTCCATGAAATGCGGCTTCTTTATCGTACAGATTATTTATAATTACTTGTTTTGATTTGGGTAAATTGCCTATTGTCCTGTGAAGAAAAAGAGCTGTTTCGTCTAACAATCGTTCTTCTGACTTTACTCCTTTTATAATTATGCTCTCAGCATATTTCTGAAGTTCATTGTTTTCTTCTTTTGTAAGTTCCTTACCAGTATATACAATAACAGGCGGAAGATTGTGGTCTTTTATTTTTTCGAATTCATAAATGAGGTCGAACCCGCTCATGTCCGGTAACCCAATATCCAATATTATGCAATCAATTTGATTCTGTTGATACAGAGTCAGTGCCTCGCTGCCTGTTGCCGCTTCAAAACATTTTACATCACCATTGCCAATGAGTATGCGCATTGCCTTTCGGGAATTTTCATTGTCTTCAATAATCAATAAGTTTTTCATTTTCCTATTGACGAAATTTTCAATCCTGTTAAATGCTTCTTCTAAATCTTCTTTAGCAACTGGTTTCATCAAATACTCAACCGCCCCTTCTCTGATTGGTTCCAGCGAACGTTCTTTAGCCGAAACAATATGAACTGGTATGTGCCTTAAAGAAGGATTTTCTTTTAATTCAATCAATACAGCACGTCCGTTAATTCCCGGCAAAATCATATCGAGAATAATTGCTTGTGGTTTATGTTTTAATGCAAGTAATAAACCATCTTCTCCCGTTGCTGCAGATAAACATTTAAATCCTTTTTTGTTAGCTTGCTTTAAAATTATTGCAGCAAATTTCAAATCATCTTCAATGATAAGCACTGTTTTATCATCACCAGTTATTGTGTCTCTGTCATCTTCTATTGAGGGATAATTTAGATATTTAGATTCATTTGATAAGTATGGTTTAAACAAGCTGGATTTTTTTTCCGGATAGTTATCGGTAGCATTTGCGCTTCCAAGTTCTTGCTCCTGATGTATTTCTAATGGAATAATGAGCGAAAAAACAGACCCTTCGTTTAATTTACTATTCACCTTAATTTCAGCGCCTAATAATTTTGCCAACTCACGCGAAATGGAAAGCCCTAAACCTGTACCACCATATTTTCTGGAAGTCCCCCCTTCAGCTTGTTGAAAAGCTTCAAATACCGCCATTTGTTTGTCTTCCTGTATACCAATACCTGTGTCGGTAACAGAAATAATAATTGTACTTTCTGTATTTCGGTCAATACTAATACTTACACTTCCTTTTTCCGTAAATTTTATGGCGTTTGATAAAAGATTTTTCAATATCTGGTTCAAACGTTGCGGATCGGTGCGGATGGATTCAGGTAATTCTTTATTCAATTTTGAATTTAGCTTCAATCCCTTTTGCTCTGCATGATGTTTAAAGTTGCGTATGAGATCACTTGTAAATTGATTCAGCGGCACGGTTTCAATATTTATCGACATTTTTCCGGCTTCAATTTTGGAGAGATCAAGCACTTCATTAATTAATACAAGTAAATCGCAACCGCTTTTATAAATTATTTCGGCACTCTCGACCTGAATTGCTTCCAGATTTTTATTTCTGTTTTCAGATAAATCTTTTGCTAGGATTAGCAAACTATTAAGGGGTGTTCTTAATTCATGCGACATGTTGGCGAGGAATTCCGATTTATACCTGCTGCTTATTTCCAGTTGTTTTGTTTTTTGTTCAATGTCTTGTTTTGAAGCCTCAACTTCCAAATTTTTCGCTTCCAATGATTGTGTTTGCTCTTCTAATTCCTCATTGGTCATTTGTAGTTCTTCTTGCTGCTGTTTCAAATTTTGCGCTTGTTCTTCCAGCTCTTCATTCATTTGTTTCAGCTCTTCCTGCTGTGTTTGCAGTTCTTCTCCTTGCTTTGCCAGCTCCTCCATTTGATTTTTTGTAGTAGTAATATCAAATCGGATGGCGACATATTTTTCTATTTTACCATCTACTCCTTTAAAAGGAGTAATTGTTGTATCCACCCAATAAAATGTTCCGTCCTTAGCTTTATTTATGATTTCTCCCTTCCAAGTTCTACCTGCACTAATTAATTTCCACATACCAATAAATAAACCATCAGGTTGCTTTCCTGATTTCAAAACACTATGGTTTTTTCCCAATAATTCCTCGCTTGAGTATTTCGAAATTTTACAGAAATTATCATTGGCATATATTATATTTCCATTTGCGTCCGCAATAGAAAGAATGGCTGCTTGGTTCATAGAATGTAGTTGCTGATCTATTTCCAATGCTGATATTTCCATTTCGCCTTTTTGCGCTTGAACCTTTTCTAATAATTCTTTCAGCGCTTTCTGATTGAAAGCCGTGTTGATTGAAATGGCTATACTTTTCATCGAAGTATTAATGAATTCCTTTTCCGTTTCGTTAAAATAAGTAAGTCTGCCAATTTCTATTACACCAATTGTTTTACCTTCAAATAAAAATGGAGTAATGAGTATATGTTTTGGTTTTGCATTCAGAACAGAGGAGGTAATGCGAATATGTTCTTCTGCTATATCTGCTAACGAAATTTGTTTTTGTTCATGCGCTGCCTGACCAATCAATCCTTCATTCAGCATAAATTTTTCTTTAGTATCGGTAGCCGAAGAAAAGGCATATCGTCCGTTTAATATCAATGCATTTTCTTTGTCATTAAACAGATAAACTGTTCCAATTTGTGCTTTTAAATAAGTGCATAAAAAACTAATGGTATTGTTCGCCAACTCTTCTATACTTTTATCTCCTATTAATTTTCCGTTAAGTTCCGTGTTACCAGTAAGCAGCCAGTTTTTGCTGGCAGTTTCCGATTCAGCTCTTTTAAGTGTTTTTAAATTTGATGTAACTATGCTGTAAACAATAATAAGAACGAGTATGATGATGAGCATTAAAATCACAAAAACAACATTAAAATTGTTGGCATCGTCCTCACTGGCTTGCTTTCTTTCAGCAAGTAATGTATATTCTATGCTCTGTACTCTATCAATTATTTCTCGTATTTTATCTTGTGATTCTTTTCCAATTCCAGAGGCTACAAATTCCCTTGCTTTTTCAAATCCCCCTTTGCGAAGAGCAATGCCGCTTTTTAAATGAGAGAAACGTATTTTCATTTCCTTTTCAAGTTCCACAATATTTTGCTGAATAGTAGTGTCTATTGTTAACTCCTTTACTTTAATAATATGTTCACCAATAGTACTTTCAGCATTTATAAAATGTTCTAAATGAGCTTCATCGCCTGTAATGATATACCCACGATTGCCTGTCTCTGCATCAGTGATAGCAGTTAGAATTTGGCTGAATTCATACAACACCTTGTTGGTTTGATCTACCAATGAAGTGGAAGCGATAAATTTTTCACTGTTTTTATAAGAGAAAATTCCAACTCCGAAAAGTATTACAGCACAAGCTATAAAGCCAATTAATATTTTTTTGTCAAGTGTCATATTTTTTTTATTATTTGATGGTTTGAGTTATTTTTACTAGCAACTGAACTATTTTCTCTAAGGATAAAATATAATCTGGTTGAATTGCAGCAATTGCTGATGCGGGCATATTTGGGGATTCAGCTGTTTCTGGATCCTGTATAATTGCTATGCCTCCTAATTCTTTTATTCGCTTTATACCTTTTGTCCCATCACTATTAGAACCTGTAAGTACTATACCGATCAATTTATTTTTGTATGCTTCAGCTGCTGATTCAAACATTACATCAATGGATGGTCTTGCAAAATTTACGTATTCATCAATTGTAAGCGAAAAAGTTTTATCTTTTTCAATCAACAAATGATAATTAGACGGAGCAATATAAACATTTCCGGTTTCTATTTTTTCTTTTTCATCTGCTTCTTTAATATTAAGATTGCTTTTGTCATTTAAAAGTTTTATCCATTCGTTATCGGAACGTGCACTTACATGTTGAACTATAATAATTGGTATGCTAAACCCGGCAGGCAATGCTGAAAAAATAAATTTCAAAGCAGTCATGCCACCAGAAGAAACCCCAATTACAATTGCCTCGTACTGCATTTTTTAATATTTCTTTTTAAAGATTCTCTGTTTTTTATCCAACTCAGTATATTTTTCAAAAAAGTCGGTAAAGCGTAACCCTTCTTTTGTACCCAAACATAAAATGCCGCCATTAATAAGGCTGTCATGAAAAATTTTTTGCACTTTATTTTGCAGCGTGTTATCAAAATAAATCAGCACGTTTCTACATAATATCAGATGTACCTCCGCGAATACGCTGTCAGTAACCAAATTATGGTTTGCCCATACAATGTTTTTTTTCAACGATTGATTCATGATAGCATTATCATAACTGGAAGTATAGTAATCTGAAAAAGATTCTTTACCTCCCGACAATGTATAATTGATAATATATTCCTTCATCATTGCATTCGAAAAAATCCCTTCTTTTGCTCTGTTTAAAGCATGTTGGTTAAAATCAGTAGCATAAATTGTTGTCCTGTCATACAAGCCTTCTTCCTGCAGAATGATTGCCATTGAATATGCTTCTTCACCTGTTGCACATCCGGCATGCCATATTTTTATAAAGGGGTAGGTTTTTAAAATAGGAATAACATTTTCTCGTAACGATTTATAAAAATCCTGATCACGAAACATTTCGGTTACTGTGATCGATAAATCCTGTAAAAGTTGATAGGCAAATGTTTCATCCTTGAGAATTTTAGATTGAATTTGAGAAACATCTTCTAATCCGGACAGCGCCAACCTGTTCATGATTCTGCGATTGATGTGGGCTTTGGAATATTCCCTAAAATCATAACCGTATTTTTGGTAAATAGCCTCCAGTAATAATGAAATTTCCAATGCTGAAATATTTTCACTTTTCATTTTACATCAAGGGTTAAAATTGAATAATCCTCTAAAGTATCTATTACCAAACCATAAAATTCTACAGTTGAAACATACTGATGTTTAGTAACTTGCTTATATCTTGGGGGTAATTGTTTCATTTCTTTCTTTCATTTCTTCGTTGAATTATAATTTTTTCGGGGTGGTGACCGGAATCCACAATACTATGATGCTTCTCAGTTAAGCCTCTGTTTTTGATTGCATTTTTTTCCTGTCTGTTAGGCGATTTTTTCTATCACTCTGATAAGCGCTTGGCGAATGGCGTGTTTGAGCTGTTCAAAACCAGCGGGTTTACGAACATAATCCAGAGCTCCAAATTTCATCAGCGTGTTTGATAGTTTCACCTCTACTCCAATGTTACTTGGAATAGAGGTTGTAAAAACGATTATAGGAATAGCTTCCAGTTTTTTGTTTGCTTTTATTTCAATTAAGCATTCGTGTCCTGTTTTTCGGGGCATACTTAAATCAAGAAAAAGCACATCGGGAGGATTAATTGAGTTTTCTAAAAGGTAATCCATAAGCTCTTCTCCGTTACTAACAGTTGTAAGGTGAGTGGCAATAGGTATTTCCTTTAGTGCTTTCTCAAATAAGTAGCAATCATCTGTATCATCATCTGCAAGCAATATATTAAAAGGGAGGGTATCTTTCATTTTGTATAGTAATTAAATGCGATTTATAAAAAAATAATTTATTTCGTTTTACACAAAAAAAAGAAGCCTCATCACCATAACAGGAGAGATATTAAAAAAGTTTAGAAAAATATTTTGCGAAGCGATTATCTCTTCTAATGGAAATATTTTGCTGAGGGGGGCTAAAGTGTTTTTCGCAGGTGATACGCTACCGTCAGCGGTTCTCGCTTTGCAAAAAGTTAGCATGTGATTTTTCATTTTTTTGTAGTTCCTTGAATCTCAATATCTTTCGTTCTAAAAAGGAGTGATTGACGATTTGATAAAACTGGTGAGAGAAGGCTTTAAGTCTAACAAGAATCATCGCAAATACAATTCTACCTACTCGCTGGAAGATTTGTTGAGCGCGGGTTTTGCAATTTTTTCGTTAAAAGACCCGCCTTTACTGGCTTTTCGCCAACAGTTTCGCGTTCGCAGCGAGAATTTGAAGCGAGTTTTCGGGATCATGCAAATATCAGGGGATAATTCTTTGTGCGAAGGGCTCGATGGGGTCGCTCCGATTGTCTTCCAGGCACAGTTCAAGCCTTTCGTGCACAGGTTGCTCCAGGAAGGCGAGGTTCAAAAGCGGCAAGTTTTGGGCGATTATATCTTGCTTGCTAGCGATAGCACACAACATTTTTGTTAAGACAGTCGGTCTTGCGCACATTGTCTGACCAAGCAGCACCGCAAGGGCTCCACAACATACCAGCACCAACTTTTAGCGGCGGTATGGGTGCAACCGGGCGAGAAAACCGTTTTTCAATTGCGGTGGAGCCCGTTGTCCGTCAGGATGCCAATATAAAAAACGATTGTGAGCTCAATGCGGCAAAACGCCCTGTCCCACAGATCCGACAGGCAATGCAGTGACCAGGTAACCTATTTCAATTCCTGGATAACGGATTTCAAAAAGCACTAGAAATATGCAAAACCAAAAAGACCTTGTGGGAAAAAGTCCGACAAGTTTTTGATCTCTTACCAGCATTGTCAATGAACGCAATTTATAGATTTACCGCCCTCAACCGTCAAGCAAACCATCCTTTGCTCGAATAAATCACATGGCACTTATTTGCAAAGCGAAAACCGCTGCGCTACCGTTGATCTTATCGTGTTTTAATGGCATTTCTATGAGTGGATTGAGCCGAAAGATAAACAATAAATTGGTCTTCCTGCTTTATTTTTTTGCAGGGTCGGAAAAAATGCAAAAGCACAGGTCCTGGAGTACCGTGTGTGTTTTTAGAAAAGGAAAAAATCAATGCTGCCGCAGGCGGGCGCTTTGACCGAACGTAGTGAGATGTGCAAAGATGCTGCGTAGCAAACCGAATTATCCTGTGCGGTTGACAATTTAGCTCTTTTGATTCTGCATTCGCGTCGGCTCGTCCGTAGGCGCAAAAGCAAATGTGCTAAATTTGTGATATCCAAAACGCCTCGCTTTTTGCGGGGCGAAAAATATTCGGTCGTTAAAATTTCAAATTAGAATGGTCGAATTATAGTCGATTAAATATATGTCGGTCTGTTTTTTTTACGGAAAAAGCTTTTGATTTGAAAGTTAAATTGTCTGACTGACGATTTTTCCTACGCCTTGCCGCTAATTGAGTGGCGTAAAGGAATCCCCACCCTCACTTTCTCGTGGAAGGGGTTCAAACGGCACCTGTCCCCCTCTAATCGGGGCATCTTGCCAGGTTTTTGATAAATATATCCCATCTTTTGGCTAACAATACAGATCGTAAAAAAATCTTCCCCTCCAGGTTGTCGAGTTTCCAGAAAGAAGAAGGGCACTTTAACCTCAAGCAAATTACCCTCCGAATAGCCGATTCCATATCCAAGGCGCTCCATCCGCAGTTACTTGTACCAGATATGCTTGTTCAACATGTAAGGCACAAAGGTATTGCCTCAATACTTCGACCACATGATCACCACCAAAGGCCACATCATAAATCGGCAAAGTGTGGCGATCATTCTTTCCGTCCTTATCTAAAACATTTATTGCCAACATTTTAGGCTCTTTCTACGGTGTGTTGAACTTATCATGAGGCCCATTTTTGTTTAATTCCGGCAGATAATCGCGCGTACGGGTACGCCCGCCATCAAGCGAAAACGCTCGCCTTGAGGGTCGTTCCACCCAGGGTTTCCATTGACAGTAGCACCCAGCAAAAATTGTTTGCCGAAGTAACTTTGTTTTTGCGCAAATGCCGGGAAAGTGAAAAAGCAGGTACCGGCTAAGATGATGCTGAGGAAGCGGGAACGAAACATTTTTTAAATATTTGAGAGATTACTTCATGTATATAATTTTTTGCACAAATTTTCCTTGAGCATGCTCAAAAAGCAGAAAAAATGTGCCTGGGTAGGGCAAATTTATGGCCTGTCCATCGCCTACTTGCTGCTGGAGTAATACGTTGCCCGCTATGTCACTAAGTGTTATCCGGCCTTTTATATCGTTTGTATTCAACTGGACAACACCGGAGATAGTAGGGTTAGGGCTAATATTGATAGGTGAAGTTACCTGCAGATTTTTTACAGAAGACATCTCCTGTTTGAGATTAAGTTTCATAACAAAATCGAACGCTGCTGAAGCCGATCCAAGAACAAATAGAGTTGAATCATTGGAAAACACAACGTCATGTATGCCAAGGCCGAAAAGATTGGGAATGCTATCAGAATACCAGCCCCAATTGCGTTCGCCATCTGTTTGATTGTATTGGCCAATATAAATTTGACTTTGGCTGGTATCGGTGGCATAATGATAGCCAAAAACATAGATTTTTTCCCCGCGTTGTAGGACACGTTGACCTCCATGAAAGCCTGCAATTCCCAATTTTTTATTGAAAAGGGAATCTCCATTGGGAGCGAGTTTGATTAGTTTATTATCATAACCCGAAAAAAAGAGATTGTCATCCTCACCTATTACAAGGGTTTGTATGTTGTTATTTTCGAGGTCGAAATCCTTTTTCCAGGCAAGCAGACCGCTTGTTCGGTCAAATTTCAAGATACTGCAAGGCCCTAAAAAATTTGTTAGAGACAATACAGCATTCCCCTCTTGGTCTAACGCCGAGGTGTAAGAAATAAGGGGAACCTGAGAAGCAGGAAGGGGAAATGGTTGATTTTGCCGTACTATATTACCTTGACGATCGAAAACGAAATATCCAATCGCTGAGTGAACATTAGGTCCAGAGAAATTAAACAAAGAATAACTGACTAATAATTCATTCTCATTTTCCGAAATACTATATATAGCATTGGAGGCATAACTGTTAAAAATCATAGCTCTTCTCCAAACGGTAGTGCCAGACAATGACATTTTAGAGAAAATCATAGAATCACTATCCGTATTCGTGCCACCAAAATAAAAATGATTGTCCACATCACTATAGTGAGAACAATTAAGATATTCAATGGCTTGAACTGGCAAATCACCTAGTAAGTCTCCTTCTAAATCGAATACGCGTAAAAAAGATTGTAAGACATCCTCATCGGTCATAGAAACGCCTATTTTTCCCTCAAAAAAGTGAAGATTTGATGACAATACGTTGGGTTCATCTGTAATCTGAGTCAACCAAATCTGCTCAACTGGTTGGGCGGAAATACACAGCGGTATAAGTAGGCAGAAGAGAAGCAAGAATCTATATTTTGTTTTCATATTAGAGAAGTTTATTTCAAAGATAAGCTACCCTGATGAACTGCATCAGGGTAGCATCAATATTATTTTAGTGCTTTACTGTTTCCCAAGATGTGTAGGATGAAATCTTGTCGTCCCAAGCTGCATAAATATTAAGAAAAGGAGTGAATATATTTCCTTTTACAGTAATGGTAGTAGGATAGTGAGCATTGGGGTTAGGTATTGGACGCTTATAGTGCCATTTGTCCCATGCGATCAAATGTCCATATTTGTAACCAAAAAGGCAGGTCATTGCGTCCGGCTTCCAAGAAGAAAATTTGTTGTTATTCCATAATATCCTTGGATCCGAAACCATATTGCCTCCAGCCTTTACATGAGCAGGAATGTTTGCTTGAGCATATCCCTGCCAAAAATAGACTATATAACAGAGAAAATCTGGGCTATCATTATCTCCAAGCTCCTTTTGAAGAAGATTCTCTTTAATATCTTCATACCATTGAGGGATAGTATCCATCGAAGTTTCACTGACTTGATTTAACTCCGCACTATCTGCTATAAATGCAAGCTGTTCAGACAATCTGATAGCCCTTGTAGTTTTAAATCCACGTGAATCTCCCCAATAAGTATAGGCAGATTTGGTACTAAAGGCAAAGTGTTCATGCATTACTTGGGTTTGCGTTGGTTCAATGATGATGTGTTCATACACACCAGTCCCTGTTAAATTTGCCTGGTAGGTTGCCTGCTGGGCAACCACTCCATCAATGTAATAGGTATGAACGTCCTCGCCGCCATTGCGTTGGTCAATTTCTGAGTTTTCCAATGCGATATCCTTCAATTCTGACCTATCCGCAATTTCCTTCTTACACATTACCGTGAAAAAGGCAAACATAATCAACAAGAGTGAGATGAAAAATAAGTTTTTCCTAATCAGAAAAAATTTTGAAGTGAAAACGTGAAAAGAATATTTCGTGATGAATAGTGAAATTGATGTTATGTGCGCCCCGCCAGGTCTTCCAAGCCCAATTTCCGCCTTGCCTGGTCTTCAAAACTCAAAATAAATTTGAGCACGTTCGGTGTCAGGCTCAGGCTGATGAGTTCGTTGGCCTTTTGAATGCCCAAAGCCCTGGAATTTGATACGACCGCCTGCTTCTAGAAAAGTATGTTGAATACAATGTTGTAGTGCTTCAACACGGAGTGTGCCTGCCGCGTATTTTTGAACATCATCTTGATATGCGGTTAGCAAGGTGACATAGATTCAAACCTGGTGAAAAAGTCCCGGTCAGCTACTAGTTCCAGATTAAGGGAAATGAAGTGGTCAAAATGTTGACTGAAAAGTTGTACCGCAGTAGTTTTTCCCACCTGCCGTGCCCCGCGCAAGATAAGTGGTTTACGGTTGGTACTTTCTGACCATAAACGCAATTCATGCAATATACTTCGATCAAAATTCATAGGTTGTACGTTTGCTTTCTACACAGAATAAGGGTAAAAATACAAAAATTAATACACAAAGCAACGGCTTTTTTTGCGATATTTTGCCATAGAATATAGGTAACCCGAAAAAGCCTTCGTTTGTTTTACGCCACGCGCTCAACCCAAACCCCAGCAATCCAATTGTTTGATTGCGCTTAACACTGACTTCAAGTGCCATCTGGTCGTGCCTATCTGCGGGTTGTGAAGATTTGAGGATGATAGCTTTAGATCATGGAACACCCAAAATAGCAAAACCTACTTTTGAATTACCAATCGTTTGGCAACTTTACGCCCATCTAGCTTATTGCTACAGATCAAAAAGTAAAAACCTGAAGGGATGTCTGAAATTTGGACAAAGTCATTTGGAGTGCTTGATTGCCATTGACTTCGGCCATTCAGGTCGAAAAGCTCAAAATTCCAATCAGTGATGATTCCCGAAGGTAGGGATATTTGGAAGTTGCCGTTGTTTGGGTTGGGGACTATTTGTATGTCGGTTGCTTGCTCATGTTCCTTTAGCCCGGTGAAAACCGAATCGCAAGCACTGCCCTCCATGCTACCAAGGCGGTAGTTTGGGTAATTTACGATGTCATTATTGTTCCATGAATAGGGCAAAAAAAGTTCATGTTGCGCAAACTGACAGGAATCCCCTTTTGCATTTGGATTGTGGATAACGTGAAGGTAAGGATTGGCTCCAGGTACGGCAGAATAGATTTTTCCGTTGGGTGCCAGTGCTGCCTTGCCGAATGTTGTTTTCCACGCAAAAACAAAGGTACTATCCCAATAAGCTACTTGGGTTACTGAAGCCTGCAGATCAGGTGCTTGCAAATCTACCTGGAAGGCGTGTAAATAACCAAAGGTGTAAGCAAAGCGCGAATTGGGTGAGATGGCCATGCCCCCAAAGGAGTTGCCGGTATCCTCGTTATGCTCAATGTTTATGTGTTTGAAATTGGACAATTGGCCCGTACATCGGTCAAAATCGTAGACAAACATATCGGCTACATTTTCGTAATGAATAAATGTAGTGCCATCTGGAGAAAAGGCACATTGTCCCGAGCCAGAACCACCCCAGGCGCTGGGCATCCCGATACCCTGAATATCCATATAATGTATGCCGGAAGGATCAAGAAGGTATTTGTAATATTTGTTCGTACTGATTTTGTTCATCAGTATCCACCAGTCACGGCCATTGGCATGTCGGCAGGCAGTGAGGTGGCCTCCAAAAATGGAGTCGGCACAGACGAGTGCGTTTTTTTCAATCACCTCATCCTCCGAAAGGTGGCTTGCATATAGCCCCCAAGCATAGAGTCCATCGCCAGTACCCTCACTGTGCCCTATAGCAAAAAGGTAATATAGAGAATCTTTGGCTGGATCAGGGAGAAACAACCATGAGCCGGTAAAACGGTAATAATCCGGGCAGAAATTTTCATAAACCCAGCTGTCCGGAGTAACTTGGTCACCATTAGAGATTATTTCTGCACTTTTGTTTAGTATATTGCAACCGTTAGTATATAATAATACATGGCCAGAGGTATCGCAAATTACGGCAATGCTTCGGGACGGTAAAGCACCATCCAAAACCTGGAAAGGAGTAATTACAGGAGCTAATCCTGTTTCATTAAAATCAAGCAGGTTTATTACGGTCTTTTCTACTGAGTCTTTGTAGCCTACAAGCCACTGGAAGTCTCGCTTTACATCATTAGGTTGCCCCAATAGAGGACTTACACTAAAATAAAACAAGAGGAACAACAGGTACCGCATGGTATAAATTTGAAATAATGAAAACCCTCATCCCGCATATCTACGTGAAGAGAGTAAGTAAGAAGCAAACCTTATTTCTGAATAACCAATCGTTTAGCAACTTTACGCCCATCTAGCTTATTGCTACAGATCAAAAAGTAAAAACCTGAAGGGATGCCTGAAATTTGGACAAAGTCATTTGGAGTGCTTGATTGCCATTAACTTCGGCCATTCAGGTCGAAAAGCTCAAATTTCCAATCAGTGATGATTCCCGAAGGTAGGGATATTTGGAAATTGCCGTTGTTTGGGTTAGGGGTTATTTGAATATTTGTTGAGGGCAAAATGTTTTCAGCACGTCGTTCCTCCGTGACCGAGCAATTCGGGCCTGTGTTGAAGTGTTCCTGAACAAGGATTTCAAGTAAACCCCTGGCCTGAAACACCGCCCCACCTCCTTCAAGCGGACATTGTGCCGCAATGGAACGCAAAGTATCCAATTCGCTTGGGGTACATTCAAATATTTCGTTAGAATAAAGATTACTCAGGATAAGATTAACCTTCCGCCAACTAGCCCCTGCCAAAATGCAGGTCATTGCCCACCCAGCGCTACCCAACGGGCAGATAGGGCTTCGAAAGCGGGAACGCGACATCGAGCCGCACAATGAAAAAGCCCAGGTTGACCCGCAAGTCGAAAAAGGCCATCGGCACGCTTTACAAGCAGCGCCCAATCCGATTGGAGGACAATGGGATTTATTTGGTGAAATATGGATAAAACAAGCTCTAAAATAAGTTTTCCCACCCTTTATAACCTCGCTTCCCCAATTTTTCAGCAGCTTTGTCCAATCAATCCTACCATGAAAAACACCATCTTCTTCATTCTGCTGATTCTGTTGAGCCTAGGGCTATTGCCCGCTCAAACGCCCGTGCTGGTCGTGCCTACTGGCCATTCTTCCTATGTAAATTCATTCATGGCTTCTGTGGATGGGAATTATTTCCTGACGCTGGGCGGCGAAGGTTTGATCAAACTCTGGAACAAAGAAGGCAAGGAGTTACGAACCATACGGACGGCTGATTATCAGTACTCTGAAGTGCAACTGTCGCCCGACAACCAACACATACTGGCTTTCGACAAATTAGGGAACAAGGCCGCCTGGGTGCTGGACATCGCTTCCGAAGCGGAGATTTTTACCCTGGACGGACACACAGCGCCTTTGTGGTGCGCCACCTATTCCCCGGACGGTACAATGATCGCTACCTGTTCCGACGATTCCACCGCCATACTTTGGGATGCCCGTAATGGCGCGCTCCTCTACCGATTCAGCGGGAATTTCGGAAAAATTGTATCCACCTTTTTTTCGCCCGATGGGAAATGGCTCGCCACGCTCTCTTGGGATCGGGAAAAAACCATCCGAATTTGGGAAACAGCCAGCGGGAAATTGCTCCGCGAGCTCAAAACGAACGGAGACTTGCCCAGTACTGGCGAGTTTTCGCCGGATGGTAAAACCCTCGCCGTCGTAGCTGGTGGGCGCGACCTGTCTATCGCGCTTTGGTCCGTAGAAAGCGGGGAAAAAATCCGGGACATGGATGGTTATTTGCTGCGTTTTTCGCCCGATGGACAGTGGGTCGCTGTATTCCAGGATAACGCAGCACACCTGTACCAGTCCAAGCAGCTGGATGGAAAGCCTGTTCGAACCCTGCGGGCGACCCTGGCTCCTTCCGACCTTTTTACAGTGAACACTGCCCTGAGCGGTTATTTTATGCCGGACAGCAAAAGCATGTTGATCAATGCCAATTACGGCGTACCAGAAGTGTATGATATCGAAACCGGCCGCCTGAAACGCCGTTTGAAAGGCTACGCGTTGCCGGTGCAGTGCGCGACCTTTTCGCCGGATGCTAAAAAGATTATCGTGGGCAGCAACAGCGATCTGCTGGAATGGGACCTGACCCGCGGATCCCTATCCAAACATATCCAGGGTACGCACGGAAAGATCCAGCAGGCGCAATTTGTGCCAGACGGACAAAAGATCATTACGGTGACGGAGGAATATACCGGAGCCATCTGGGATGCTAACAGCGGGAAGGCGACCAAACCACTACCAGCGACCTATGCCTTGATGCCTGATATACCTTATGAAATGTTTCCTGGCATACCTTATGCCGGTGTTTTAGCCGTAGCCCCGGACGGTCAATCTTTTGTAAGGGGCCATCCGAACGGATTAGAGAACCCGCCATTCCTGTCGGCCTGGAGCGTTTCAGACGGTAGCCGCTTAGATTCGATCTATGTTTCCAACGAGTACAGGGCGGAGGATGCCGCTTTTTCAACGGATGGGAAACTGGTCGCCATGGCAGCCAGCGGTGGTTTGCTTGTCTGGGATCTTGCAGCGCGAAAATGGGAAAAACTTTCCGAAGTCATCGACTACGACGATTATACGTCGGTCGCTTTTTTGGATGAAAAACGCTTTGCTGCCGGCACCATACGCGGGAAGCTGGAGTTTTGGGACGCAGGGAAGAAAGAAATGATCGCCCAGGATTCTATACCGGACGAGTATTTTCACGACATCACCTGCAGCCCTGACCAACGATGGATCGCTGCGGCTGTCGGGAACAGAAGCATTGGCTTATGGCGCTGCGATCCTAAGGAACCGCTCCAGTTCGTCACTTTTTTCGAGGGCCACGACAATGCTGTGTCGTCTGTCGAATTTTCGCCCGACAGCCGGCTACTCCTTTCGTCGTCGTTGGACCACACCGTGCGCCTCTGGGATGTCGAAACAAAGACGGAAGTCGCTAAGCTGATCCACCTGAACCAGAACGACTGGACGGTCACCACCCCCTCCGGCCTGTTCGATGCCTCGCCCGGCGCCATGGAACTCATGTACTTTTTGATGGGCGACGAGATCATCGAACTGGAACAATTGAAAGAACGCTACTACGAGCCAGGGCTTTTGGCCAAGATCATGGGGCTTGCCAGTGGCGAATTGCGCCATGTCGATCAGTTTAGCGATCTGGCCCTTTACCCAAAAATCGAGGCGAAAATCGAACAAAACCAGTTGAATATTACGCTGATAGCCCAAAACGGCGGCATTGGTAAACTCAGCCTTTTTGTCAATGACAAAGAAGTGGCGGAGGATGTTAATCCGCAGCGCGATTTACACCTGCGCCTCGATTTGAAAACCTATGAAAAATATTACCGCTCCGATACGCTCAACAGCATTTCGCTGCGCGCCTACAATGCCGATGGCTGGCTGAAAAGCCAGGCTTACCGGATTGACTACCCCTACGTCCGAGCGAAAGAACCGGGCGGGACTGGAGACACCCGCACCTTGGGCGATGCCAAAGCCCGCTTGTTTGCCCTGGTCGTCGGTACGGCGGATTACAGCGGCAAAAAGCTGGATTTGAAATACGCCGACCAGGATGCCGCCGCCATCGCCACGGCTATAACTTCAGCGGGCAAGGAACTTTTCGGGGAGGGAGTGCAGGTGCAACTCTTTACGACCGGCAACCTAGCGGGAAACCCAGCACCTGCGAACAACCAAATATCCTCCAAAACCAATATCAAAAAAGCCTTCGATGCCCTCGCCGGACAAGCCCGGGCGACCGATGTGCTGCTGCTTTATTTTTCCGGCCACGGCATCACCTACGGCGAGGCGGAAAAGGCGCAGTTCTACTACCTCACCAAAGACATCGCTTCCGAAGACCTCAGCGATCCGGACGTGCGGGCCAACTTCACCATTTCTTCCAACGAACTGACCGACTGGATCAAAAGGATCCCAGCCTTAAAACAAGTGCTTATTATCGATGCCTGTAGTTCAGGCAAGATCGTGGAAAGCCTCGCCGCCATCGGCCAAAAAGACCTGAATCCCTCGCAGGTGCGGGCGCTCGACCGGATGAAGGACCGCACGGGCATGTTCATCCTCACCGGCAGCGCAAACAACATGGTGAGTTACGAAGCCAGCCAGTACGGGCAGGGCTTATTGACCTACAGCCTGCTGGAAGGCATGAGCGGCCTCGCACTTAGCCCCGATAAACGGGTGGACGTGATGACCCTGTTCCAGTACTCGCGCGACAACGTGCCGGAAATGGCCAAGAGTATCAACGGCATCCAAACCCCGATGCTGGCATTCCCGATCAATGGGGGCAGTTTCGACATCGGCATTGTCAATGAAAATGTCAAAATCCCATTGGCGCAGGTAAAGCCGGTTTTCATCCGCAATAATTTTCTGGACGAGGAGGCCATAGACGACGTGCTGGGGCTCACCGATGCCCTGGAGCAAAATTTCCGCCAAATAACGGTGCGGGGTGGGCAGTCCCAGATTCTCTTCGTGGATGTAAAGGCATACGAAAACGCCTATTCGATGAAAGGCATCTACCAGGTCACCGGCAATGCCGTGCAAGTGCGCGTGCGGCTTTTCAAAGGCAAGGCCCTGGTGGGCGAGGAGTTTGAGGTGCGTGGCAGGAAGGATGATGTGCCGGGTTTGGTGGGTTTGATTTTGGCGCGGGTGTTGGGGATGTTGAGGTATCACTGACATGACGATTCAGTATTTTGGATTGTCCTGACAAACGGTTATTTTTGCATTAACAGGCAGCCAGTCTTTGCTTGTTATCACTAAAAGTGCCTATTTTTGTCAAAAATACATCGAATTATGACCGC
>Ga0335398_10002770_pt1 | contig 26920 bp, 32 predicted proteins | sample BON03_FD_205742 | JGI IMG/M metagenome (GOLD analysis project Ga0335398, IMG submission 205742) | Freshwater microbial communities from Lake Bonney liftoff mats and glacier meltwater in Antarctica - BON-03 (spades assembly) (version 2) | ecosystem: Environmental > Aquatic > Freshwater > Ice >... | reverse complement strand
CAAAGACTGACAAAGAAGATTAAGGCCGCTCGAGCGGCACTCAATCCGTTGCCTTCTTCACCCATCCCGGATTCCCAATCCCGCTTTTTTGCGCTCTTTGCGTCTTTTTGCGGCAATTCTCTTTTAAATTTTCGCTTTTAGCTTTTCGCTTTTAGTCTCTTTCCTTCGCGCCCTTTGCGGCGTTGAAAGCCTGGCCGTTTCTCCGAATCCGTTGCAGTGCGTGAGGCACTGCATTTAACTCTCTCATGAAAATCCTCATCACCGGTTCCTCCGGGCTCACCGGCTCCGAAGTCAGCCTCTTTTTCGCCCAGAATGGCTGCCAAATTTTGATTTTTGCACCCTGACCCCATTTCTTTTGGTTTTCCCCTAACTCAATGAATATCCACAAACTCTACAGTCACATCTTCCGGATCTGGAGGGTGAAACGCTTCAAACTCTTTGTGGAGAAGCTTCAGCCCAGCCGTGAGTGGAAGTTGCTTGATGTTGGGGGGTATCCCGGCACTTGGACCGCCCACCCGCCGGTCGTTGGCTCAGTGACTTGTTTAAACATTCATCCCGTAAATTGGGATCCGGCCAACGCTCCGGATCACCAGATCCAACCGGTTGTCGGGAATGGCTGCAAACTCGGATTTGAGGACAATAGCTTTGATATCGTCTTTTCCAATAGCGTGATTGAACATGTCGGTTCGTTCGAAAACCAAAAAGCCTTCGCGCAAGAAATTCGGCGAGTAGGAAAATATCTTTGGGTGCAGACCCCAGCCAGGGAATGCCCCATCGAACCCCACTATCTTGCTCCCTTCGTCCATTGGTTGCCGACCCGCCTACAGCGCAAAATTCTCCGTCACTTTACCCTTTGGGGAATCATCCAGAAGCCATCCAAAGCCACTGTCGATGAGATGGTCGATACGACCAGACTGCTTTCCTTCGCCGAGATGACCGAACTCTTTCCGGATTGTGAGATTGTGGTCGAAAAGCTGGCCGGTATAGTTCCAAAGTCTTATGTGGCTATCAGGTCCGTGTAGTCTCATGCGCCACGTTTTCCCTACCATTCTCTATTTCTTCCAGATTTTCGCATGAAGATCCTCATCACCGGTTCCTCCGGGCTCATCGGCTCCGAAGTCAGCCTCTTTTTCGCCCAGAATGGCTGCCAAATTTTGATTTTTGCACCCTGACCCCATTTCCCTCGTTGAAACAGTGTTTTAGCTTCCGCCTCGGTACCTCGTTCCGCCTTCATCCTTCCACTTCCAGCTTTCAGTGTTTTAGCTTTTCAGCATTTTAGCGTTTTCATCCGTCTTCCTTCGCGCCCTTTGCGGCCTTTGCGTGAGGCTTCTTCTTCTTCCTCCATCCGCCCTCAAATGTCAACAAACCATGCCTGACCCCTTTTTCCCACGACTATCTGGAGGCCTTGGCCGAAGTGGAGTCGATCCGGCTTCTGACCAAGAAAGAATTGCAATTTTTGTTTCCCTCAGGAGGATTGCACTGTGAGAAATTTTTTGGCCTCAATAAATCTTGGACTGTTTTTAGTGGGTGGAGTGAGTCGTCTTGAGTTTTAGCTTTTCAGAGTTTCAGGATTCCAGCATTTTCTGCCATGTCTCTTTCCGTCATCATGCCCATATACAATGAGGCTGCGACCGTTGGTGAAGTTATCCCTATCGTCCTCGCCCAGCCTTGTGTTGCCGAACTGATCTGTGTGAACGACTGCTCGTCCGACGGATCTGGGAAGATCCTTGACGAGTTATCGGCGAACGATCCTCGGATTCGTGTTTTTCATCATGAGGTCAACAAAGGCAAAGGAGCTGCTCTCCGCACCGGAATTGCCGCAGCCACCGCCAAAATTGTCATCATTCAGGACGCCGATCTCGAGTACGATCCCGCCGAATACCCGCGTATGCTCCGGCCAATCCTCGAGAACCACGCCGACGTCGTCTTCGGCTCGCGCTTCATTGGCTCCGAGGAACACCGTGTCCTCTACTTCTGGCATTCAGTTGGGAACAGGTTTCTTACCCTTATGTCGAACATGTTCACCAACTTGAACCTGACCGACATGGAGACTTGTTACAAAGCCTTCCGGCGCGAGATCATCCAGTCCATCCCCATCGAAGAGCCCCGCTTCGGCTTTGAGCCCGAGATCACTGCCAAAGTCGCCCGGCTCGGCGTCCGCATCTACGAGGTAGCCATCTCCTACTATGGTCGATCATATGCCGAGGGGAAAAAGATCGGCTGGCGGGACGGAGTGAGCGCCATCCGCTGCATTCTAAAATATAATCTGGGCAGGTAACCGCCGTTAATCTCAACGGCCCAAATCCCCCCACCATCACTATCATGTATGTCTTCCATCGAAATTCCTAATCTCAACGCCCAGACTGCAGATTTCGAGTTTGCGGCTCTCCACGAAGCCTACTATTATCCAAGAGCCATCATCGAAGAGTTTGCTCCTTATCTCGGACAACACGTTTTGGAGGTTGGGGCCGGCATTGGCCAGCTGACTGCGCTATTAGCCGATCAGGTGGGACCCGAGAAACTTTTAGGGATTGAGCCTGATAAGGATTTCGCGCTCCTCTTCAAGGAACGCTGCCCAAACATTCGACTTTTAGAAGGCACCATCTCGGCGCTCCCAAAGGATACTCCCTGCGATACAATCGTGAGCGTCAATGTCATTGAACATATCCGAGATCATGTGGAGGAACTCGCGCGGTATCGCGAACGCCTTTCATCAAGTGGCGGTTATATTTGCATCCTCACGCCCGCCCATCCCGAGCTGTATGCGAAGATTGATGAGGACTTTGGCCACTTCCGGCGATATACCAAATCCTCAATGAGGGAAGCACTCGTGACCGCTGGTTTTGAGCCCAAGGTCATTCAATATTTTAATTTTCCCGGCTATTTCGTCTGGCTCCTTAATTTCAAGCTTCTCCAACGACGAACCTTCAACCCATTGATGGTTCGGATCTATGATCGAATGATTTTCAGGTTGTCCCACCTGATCGAGCAAAATCTCCTCCGTCCCCCACTCGGTCAAAGTGTTCTTGCCATTGCTAAAGCGTGAAGAAACTTGCTGCTCCAGTTATGTTTTGCATGGTCAGCCTCCTGGCCAGCTTTTTGATTTATGGCAATGCCTTCTGGGGCGCGAGCCTCTTGGCACCACTGGACCTTGGGCCCGATATTTTCACCCAATATCGCTTCATGGATCCAGAAGCAGACGGCGTTCCTGACAATCATTATATCGTCGATCAGTTCACTTACGATCTGCCCCTCCAATACGTCATTTATCAAGCGTATCAAAAGGGCGAAATCCCCTGGTGGGATCCTTTCACCTACGGCGGTCGGCCTTTGCTGGCCGACGCTCATATTAATGGCACCGATCCAATTCGATTGCTTTGCAATTTCACTCTTCCCTTTGCACTTGCCTACAACTGGACCTATATCCTCAAAGGTCTCGTCATTGGCTTGGGGATGTTTCTTCTCCTGCGGCACCTGAAAATTGAAGTCTGGTTGGCTCTGATCCTAGCGCTCACCTACCAATTTTCTGGCTGGTTCGCTGCATATTTTGGCCATCCGTGGATTTCTGGGAGTTTCGCGTACTTTCCGTTCTTGTGGCTATTTTGGATGAAGGCGCTCGGAGGACGGACCGCTTTTTGGGCCGGGGCCGGCAGCCTCACGATGGCCTGTATTTTTTATGCAGGCAATTTGCAATCGCACACCTATCCAGTGCTTTTTGGAGGCGCTTTCCTCCTGGCTGTTTTTTGGCGAGATTTTTCCAATTTTTGGAAGAGCCTGGCGGTCGTCGCCTTTTCCGGAATTGTCGGAGCCTTACTCGCGGCACCCGTTCTTTTCAACCAAGTTGAATTTTACCTCGTGGGCGTTCGCGCCGTCACAACGAGCAGACCATATTGGGAATATCTCGGCAGCGGTCTCATTTCCCTGGGGGCCTTCTATCCTTGGATGTTTGGAACATTCCGCACCTTGGATGTGGGCAAGCTTATCAGAGCCAGCGGTACCGCATATTTCTTATTTTGTGGTGTCGGCGTTTATTTTTTCGCGCTTTGGCAGGCCTTTCGCGGCGGCAGAGCCAAGGGATCCCCTTCTTTGGCCTGGGCCATCTCAATCATTCTCATTTCACTCTATCTCCTCATTGTCGCGACACCGCTTTCCGCCATCTTCTATACGAGATGTGCGCCGCTGGCTGGCATGGGGCTCGTAGTTCTCGCGGCTCTTGGGATCCAATCCCTGGTGGAAAAATCTTTTCCTCATCGAAAGTTTGCGATTCTGGCGGCCGGAGTCGTGGTGTTCTGTGCCATCAGTAGCTCCTTCCTCGCACTGGTGGTCTATCCACGCTATCAGGATAAGATCGAACAATTGGTCTTATCGCAGGACAAAGAAAACATTTCCTTCACTTCTGCGCCCTCTCTCCGAAAAGCCCAGGTAGCCAGTTTCCCAAATGAAGTCTCATTGTTAAACCCTGAAGCTGCCATCACTCTGGCGGCCGCTATTTATCTTTTCGTTGTCCTAATTTCGGGGAATCCTCTCAAGAGGTCCTCGCTGGTGATCATCTTGAGTCTCAGCGCAATACCTGTCTTCCTATTTTATGGCCGCTACAAGCCGAAGCATGATATTGCGCAATGGGAGACAATGAAGCTTGGAGGGCCAGCGCAGCAGACCGCGATGCATGCCGCTGGCTCATTCAAGCGTTTAAGGGAAAATCCTGATATGCCTTTGGCAAAGTTCGTATTTCCGAATGCGCTGGCGGCATTGTACGGAGTGCATGTCGTTCATGGATACTCCGCCCTCCAGCCAGTTAGTCTCTATTTGTACCCAGGCTCTGCGAACGCTCCTCCCAAATCTTGGATAGCGGACCTCGAAGGTAATCCGCCGATTGCAGTCACATCCAATGGTTTTGCGCGCTTCCCCGTCAATCCTTCTAACGAGGCCTCCGCACCATCTCGTATTCTCACGGAATCACTAAATTCTGTTACTATTTCATGGGATTCCGGAAAATCGGGCAATTTAATCCGGACTGACACCTATTATCCAGGGTGGATTGCCAGCACTGGGGACGGGTACCCAATCCCCGTCGAGAAGTTGGCGCCATGTTTCAGCGTCCTAGATTTTTCAAAGAGTCTTTCCAACTCAACTAGCCTTACGTTGCAATACCGCCCGAGTTTCTGGAATTACGCGTTTGTTTGTCTCGCTCTTGGGGTCGGCTTTTCCACACTTTCAATGACTTATCAGTTCATACCTAGGAAATGGTAAGTCTGGCGACTGGATTCAGAAATAAAATCTATGTATATCGAGCGCTCCTCCACGCATGCTTCACCCCCACGGGTTTAGTGTGGCTAGTCGCGTTGACTTTTCCCAAAACAATATGATCCCGCTACGATTCCGCTGTGTACGCCCGTACCTTGCTAGCTTCATTCACTCGCGCTTTCCTCGTCCTCCAGTCAAGGAGATGATCCAATGGCTTACTCAACCTGACAAGGAGCAACGGGCAAACAAGTATATCGATAGGGTGACCTCCGAAGCCAATTTAAAGCAGATTTGGTTTAAGCAACTCAATAGACCTTTTTATTATCCGAAGAGTGCCCGATGGATTGACTTCTGCCAGACCGTTGATGAATGCTTCAATCCGCACAACTGGCATCATTTTATTACCAAAGAAACGCCGATCGGCCAGAATGATATTGTTGTCGATTGTGGCGCGGCCGAAGGGTTGTTTAGTTATGTTGCGGCCTTTAAAGCAAAAAAAGCTTATGCGGTTGAACCTGTTCCTTCTTGGCACTCAGCGATGAAGAAGACCTTTGCCGAATTCGACAATGTGGAAACAGTGCTGTCCCATAGGGGCATAGGGAAGCGGTCCGATCAAGCATTTAAGCCGGTCGGATTGGCGAAAGGGCAAAACCGCTTTAAGAATTTCTACATCTTGCCGGGAGATTTAATGAAGTGAACGCGGTGCTGTCCCATAACTTAGCGCCTAAAAGCCGGGAAATACGCGGATTCCGGGGTTGCGAGTGCGCGGAAGCTCCCGCCTGCTGTCCCACAGATCTTCAAGAGCGCGGCCAAGTCGAGACGCTGCCAAAGCGCGGAGCGAATCAGGGTAAATATCCGGGTGAAGCTGCCCGCCCAGCCAGATACCCAAGCTTGGAAGCGCAGCAACAAATAGCAAAGCAAGGCACTCCAGACCTGCCAACGTACGGCATTGGCACTGTGGCCGAGAAAGTCAGCAAGTTTGAGGGTTTGTTTAATTTGTTTGAAGAAGACTTCGATAGCCCAGCGAGCGCGATAGAGATCGGCCACGCTGCGGGGACTCCAATCCATATTGTTGGTGAGGAACTCCATCTCGCGCTCGACGCCATCGACTTCAATGATCGCCCGCACCCGACGCATGCGCTCGGGGTATTTGCCCTCGAAAGCTCCTTGGGCCGAGAGCACGACCTCCTCGTCGGCGAGGATCTTCGGATCGGTGATCTTGCGGCGTTTGAGAACCTTGAAGCAATGGCTCGTCTTGGTGCGCGAGACCCAGAAGACCCCGCGCACAAAGAGATCGAAGAGGTGGTCAAAATCCACGTAGGCCTTGTCGAAAAGAACGATCTCCCCGGCTTGCACGGCGGCGCAAACTTCGCGCGCCCGCTTGGCATCGTTGTGACGCGCGGTGTCGATGAGAACAAACCGGGGAAGAAAGCTTTGGAGATCAAGCCGCATGTGACACTTGGCAGCGGCTTTGCGGCGGCGATGTTTGGCCCAGTCCATGCACCGGGCAATCAACTCGATGGTCGTCGAATCGACGATATGGATGGCTCGGCGGAACCGATGGGTGACACCCCGCCCCCGGCGTCCTTGTCCAAATCCCGGAGAAAGCGCGCCAAGATGCGTGAGCATCTCCCAAAAAAGTTTTTCAGCCAGTTCCGCTTTGCGTTGCTTGCCTGCATGCGAGAGCCCGTTGCGACTCGGAGGTGTCGCCCCGCGAACTGCCGACAGCGGCCCGCTGTGAAGCCGCAAAGCATCACACACATCGTTAAGACCAATGGCGTGAGTCAACTGCGCATACAGCATCGTAACCACATGACTCCAGGCCGAATATGTCCGGCAAACCTTTTCCACTCCCGTCTCCCGCGCCAGCTTCGGAACGAGATGCGAAGGAATGAGGTTGCAGAGTTGGTGCAGAACCGTGAACTTAGATGCCGATGGGCGGGGTTGTTTTTGTTTTTTCACACCCTGCCTCATGGCAGACCAAAGGCTCCCCGTCCATCATCCCTCCTCCTTCTTGCGCTTTCCTATGGGACGGCTGTGATGTGGAAATATTGAAATGTGGAGTCGGGCACAAACAAGGTGTTCTGAGAATGACCGATGACGAGATCTTTTCCAGAGTAAGTGAGTTGGGAAGTCTTGATGTGAAAATTGAGACCATCGATTCTCTATTTTCAGACCAAGAAATCACTTTTCTCAAAGCTGACATTGAAGGATTCGAGTTTCCGATGTTGCTCGGCGCTGAGCAGGTCATCCGGAACAATAGACCAAAAATTGCTTTGACCGTCTACCATGACGGAAATGATTTTACCGAAATGAGAGAATTCCTTCGGAACATCCACCAAGATTATCAATTTAAGACGAAAGGAATTGCCGCTAACGGGAACCCAGTTCTTTTTTTGGCGTTTTAAAAAGCCTAACAAGAAGTGATTCGCAATAGCATACGCTATTGGGCTGCCTAAGATATCCCCATCCGGATTGGAGATTTCGCTCCGTTTTTGGCCATTTTAGCGGTATTTTTTCTGAAGATGACGCTCGTTTCCATTTTTTCTTCCTTTTCTTTTGCCAAAACTACCCTGCATGGTTCTCATGCCTGAAAGACGATGAGTTCAGATCCCAGATCCAATTCGACCGCACTCATAGGAATCTTTGTTACCGTCCTAGGGCTTGTGGCGGCCGTTCTCGTTGGACAACTCGTGGCCAAAAACGATTTCACCAAGATTGGCGCCATTTTTGGCGCGGCCATGGGCATGACGGTTGTTCTCATAATGGGCCGGAATATTTGGCTGCTTATTCCGCTCTGTTGGCCATTAACGGGAAAAATTCAAATATTGCCCATCCCCCTCAATGTGCAAGAACTGGCCATCGGTGCCGCTGCGGGTTTCTACGTCCTTCAAGTTATTTTTAAAAAGCGCCTCCACAGTCCCCGGACCGGGGCCATGGAGTTTCTCCTCGTCTTAAACATCGCATGGCTGGCCACGGTGTACTTTCGAAATCCCGTTGGGGTTCGGGCCATGGGGACGGAAATGTTGGGAGGAAGGCCCTATTTTGAAGTTGTCGCAGCATGCTTAGCTTTTTGGGTCCTCACCAGAACGATCATCTCGCCAAAGTTGGGCCGTGTGTTCCCCATTCTGATGGGAGCTGGTTCGCTGATCGTAAGCGGGATCGGCATTATGACAACGATATTTCCCCGCCTCACTCCGCTTGTGGCGCCATTCTATAGCGGGGTTGATACCACCGCCTACAAGGCACAAGTGTTGGAGGGCGGCAGCTCGGATAGTGGCGTCGGGCGCCTGACCATGCTTCGCGGATATGGAACTCAAATGGCTGCTGTTCTTTTCGCACTTTTCAGCCCGATCAGGCTTCTCAATCCGATAAATATTATTCCATTTGCCCTCTTTCTTTCCTGTATTGCCGCAATTTTTCTTTCCGGCTTTCGTGGCGCCCTGATTGGCACTGGAGCAAGTTTTGTCATCGCCAGCTATTTTTGGGGTGGACCTCGCGATGCGATTCGAGCGATTTTTCTCGCGCTAGCCGCCATCGTTTTGCTTGTGGCCGCGCAATCTGTGGGCATTAGTTTGCCTAAATCTGCCCAGCGAGCGCTCTCTTTTATTCCCGCGGATTGGGATCAGGAAGCGGTTCGGGATGCCGAAGGCACGACCGACTGGCGGATCGACATGTGGAAGACCGTTCTCGATAACCCGAAAAAATTTCTCCGCAACCCGATTCTTGGAAGCGGTTTTGGCTTTTCGTCCGAAGATCTAGCGATACAACTCTCCGCATATTATGGGGGGGTCGGTTATTCCGGCGCCTCTCAATTTGAAAACCAGCTCATCACGGGTGCCTACCACAATGGCCCTCTCTCGACGATTCGCTTCGTAGGGATCATCGGACTCATTCTCTTTTACACTCTTTACATTTACATGGTGGTTTATGCATTCCGACTAGTGAAGACAACAAAAGGTACCCCCTATTTCTACCTAGCCGTCTTTCTAGCGACACCCACAATTTACGGATTGTTCAGCTATACGTTTATTTATGGTGCTTTTGATGGAGCACTTCAGCAGGCGCTCTTCACCTGCGCCATGCTCAGATGCACGACCGAGTCTCTTCGATTGTGGCGGGCAGAAAAATCATTCCCAACCACCGCAATTGAAGAACCCGTTTCGCCGCTTCAAGGTGGTCCAAAGCTTCCCTTTGGCCCTCGGTTAGAAAGACGTTAAGATGACCGTCTCCGCCCGTGTCATCCGAGCTTTTCGCGAAGCTCTCGGTCTGGATCGCGCCATCGCGGCCAGCAGCGCGACTCAGTTAATTCGGCTTGTTACTGGACCAATCACGATGGTCCTGATCATTCGCTTCCTCTCGCCGATTGAGCAGGGCTATTATTACAGCTTTGCTGGAGTCGTTGGAATCCAGGTATTTTTGGAAGCTGGATTTTCAGTGAGTATCGCTCAATTTGCCGCCAAAGAATTTGCCGGGCTTCGCTTTACCAATAAGCAGTTCCTTACCGGTAACCAGAGGAATCTTTCGCGACTCCGGTCAATTTTTCACCAAGCGAATCGGTATTACACCGCGATGGCACTCGTCCTAACCACCGTCTTGGCCGTTGGGGGGTATTTCTTTTTCGCGTCGAAACCGGCCGATGGTGTTTTCTGGGAGATCCCTTGGATTGTGATTTCTATTTGTGCGGGATTGAATTTCCTTCTGACTCCATTTTGGGCCGTTCTCGAAGGCTGTAACCGCGTGGCAGATATTTCCATCTACCGGTTCGGATCGACTTTGGTCGGCTTCGCCGCGACGGCCATTGGTCTTATGGTCAGCCAAAGCATTTGGGTGGTTATATGGGGATCCATAGCCAGCGTTTTAGTCGCCTATGGGTATCTCGGACTCAAATGGTTTCCCTTCGTACAACAACTTCTTCGCCGAGGCCGCCAACGCCACCAAGTTGACTGGTTCAAAGAAATTTGGGGGTTCCAATGGAGGATCGCCGGTACCTGGGGTGCAAGATATATGGTTGAGGCGGGTCTTCCCGCTATCGCGTTTAGTTTCTTTGGTCCTCTAGTTGCAGGACAAGCCGGCATGTCATTCCAACTGAGCAGAATGGTTGCAACCATTGCTTCTTCTTGGACGGTAACAAAAATTCCCTTTTGGGGATCACTGGCCGCAAAAGAGCACTGGGCTGTTTTGAATGCCTCTTGGAAATCCAGCGCAATCCGCCACATCATTCTTGGCGTATCGGGCCAGATTGCCCTCTTACTTTCTGTTCTCGCCTTTTACACTTTCCTCCCAGGTAAAGCTGATCGACTCCTTCCACCGGAAGTCTTCGCTGGCTTCTCCATCGGATGGACGCTATACGGTATTTGGCTCGTCTCCATGCACTATACGCGAGCTCTACGCAGGGAGCCATTCTTCTTCGCTCACCTTGCCGTTGCCATTGGATTTCTCAGCACTTTATATTTCACCTATCACCCGTTTGGCGTTTACGCACTGACCTATGCTTTTGCGTTGGTTCACTTGCCTGCCGCTATTTATGCTCTACTCATCTTGAGAACCTTTCGCCTTCAACAGAAAACCGTTGATATTGCCTAGAATGTACACACTCGGAACACATCCTGATTTTAATTGTCCTGTGGTCGCCACAAAAGACAATTGTTTCTGCCACACAGATCCTTACCCCCCCAATGATGCCCTTGCAAGTTTCTACCAGTCGAACTACAGAGAAATCCGTAGAGAAGGCCCCACATCAGAGTACAACAGATTTATGGAGGCGCGCGCTCACATCCAAAAGTTGTATATTTTGGAACACAGTAAAGAGAGAAGATTCAATAATATTCTAGATATTGGATCTGGCTGTGGAGCTCTCCTAGGTGAATTGCGCGGTCATGGGAAGTTGCTCACAGGTTACGAACCAGATGAAATCATGGCAAAACATGCCAGAGAAAACTATTCCGATGGCACCTCGCGTTTCGAAAATGGCCTATTTCAACCAAGGCCAGATACCGAGCGCTTCGACTTAATTACAATGAGTCACGTTTTGGAACACGTTCCGCACCCGAAAACTTTTATCTCTGCGCTCCGCGAACACACGATGGCACCGGATGCGCTTTTTTTTGTGGAAGTCCCAAACGATCCTTTGGACTGGGTGCAGTTACAAATTAAGTGGAATCTTAAGGGACTGGCTCACCTCAACTACTTTACTCCATATTCGTTCAGGCAACTTTTTAAATCATGTGGGATGCATGTGATTAATTTGATGACGTGTGGAATGCCTTTGAGCAAATTTATAAAATCTCGCCGCCCAAAAACCCGTCTTCAGAGATTGATCAGTAGATGCTTTCCTCCATCAAGGTCGTCATTGCCGGATTATTCTCCTGATACCGCAAAAAACCCGGGGGTTTATATCCAGGCTTTAGTTCAAAATATAGCCGACAAACCACAAGATGACATTTAAGAAGTTTGTCCCACTAGCTTTTAGGAAGTGGGCGCGCACACACTATAATAATATTTGGTGCACTCGGAAATACGACAGTTGGCCGTTTGGCTTGCTTTGGAGCATCTTCCATCGCACATATAAAGCCGAGGGCATGGAGTTTTTCCTTCCATTGGACAAAATGCCTTGGGGATTTCGTTCTCGCTTTTTTTTCAACGCTTACGAGAAGGAAGAGCGTAGTTTATGCCTAAAATACATTCAGCCGCAAGACCAGATTCTAGAACTCGGTGCCTGCATTGGGGTTGTATCTTGTATCTGTAATCGGATACTCAAGGATTCATCGAAGCACGTTGCCGTCGAAGCAAATCCGGAATTAACTTCTTGGATCGAACGCAATCGACAACACAATCGGGCATCTTTTTTGATCGAGCAAGGAATGCTTAGTAAGACTTCAAATGGAGACTTTCGGATCGAACGCTTCATTGTCAGTGGAAGCGCCAATACAACGACGGGAACGCTTGTTAAGGTTCCCGTTATTTCGATTGAGGAAATTTGCAACAAACATCAACTCGTGCCGACAATCATTGTGATGGATATCGAAGGGGGAGAAATTTCATTTTTGAAAGAGAATCGTATTTGGCTGACTCAAAATTGCGAAATGAAAACCATCATTCTCGAAATGCATCCCGCCATTGTCGGCATCAAGGTTGTCGGACACCTTCGAGGTGACCTCGAAAGCTTGGGTTTTATTCTTCAGGAGACTTTAGGATCCGTTGAATGTTGGCAAAGATGAAAAATTGCATCGCTATTATCCCTGCACGTGGGGGGTCGAAGGGGATTCCAGGAAAGAATCTCAAGGTCCTCGTTGGAAGACCGCTCCTAGCGTGGACTATTCTGGCCGCATCGGCGTCTGAAAAAATTGGCAAGATTTTTGTGAGTACTGATGATGCCCAGATCGCTGCGGTTGCCGAACAATACGGGGCAAGTGTGATCTGGCGACCCAGTGAGATTTCAGGTGACACCGCTAGTTCTGAATCTGCTTTGATTCATGCCCTTTTTTCAGTTCGCGGCGCAGGGGAAGAAATTGATGATCAGGGGACTTGCGTATTTCTCCAATGCACTTCCCCTCTGACTACCGGAGAAGATATTGACGCTGTTGTGGATAAGTTGGTCCAAGAGAAAGCCGATTCAGCATTTTCAGTGGTCGAGTTTGATTATTTTGTATGGAGGGAGGCCAATGGCCACGCCGAAGGTATCAACCATGACAAATCGTTTCGGCCACGCCGGCAGGACCGCGAGCCGCAATATGTGGAGAATGGCGCCATTTATGCCATGCGGATTGGTGGGTTTTTGGAGGCAAAACATCGATTTTTTGGGAAAACAGTTTTCCATGTCATGCCCAGGGAACGCGGCTGGGAAATTGACGAACCGGTTGATTTCGAGATCGCCGAAAATTTGCTGCGGAAACAGATTCAACAAAACAAGTGGTCTCTCCTTCCCGCATCCATCGAAGCCGTCGTTTTCGATTTTGACGGCGTCCTTACGGACAACCGAGTCATCCAAGGCCAAGACGGGACTGAGTCTGTCACCTGCAACCGATCTGACGGCATGGGGATTCGTCATCTTATTGAGGCGGGGATCCCTGTCCTTATACTTTCCAGCGAAGAAAACACAGTCGTCCGGGCCCGCGCCGCTAAATTGAACGTTGAAATTATTCAAGGGAGCCTGGAAAAAGGTCCTCAACTTGTTCAATGGGCCCAAGACAAAAAAATCAACCTTCAGAATACTGTCTACGTCGGAAATGATGTGAATGACATCCCCCCGATGCGGATGGTCGGCTGTCCCGTGGCCGTCGCCGACGCCCATCTTGACACAAAATCTCATGCATGTTTTATCCTCGAACGAAAAGGAGGAGACGGAGCCGCCAGGGAGGTGTCAGATTTAATCCTTGATGAAAGAAGTAATCAGAGGTCGGAAATCAGAGGTCAAAATTCAGAGAACAGAAATCAGCGGTCGGAGGTCAGGAAGCAGACATGAGGATTAATTCGGCAAAGGATCTTGAGGTTTACAAAAAAGCTTATGCTCTTGCGATGGACATATTTCAGCACACGAAGCAGTTCCCTTCCGAAGAAAAGTATGCCTTGATCAACCAGATCCGACGAAGCTCCAGATCGGTACCGATGAATCTTCGGGAGGCTTGGGCAAAACGCCGGTATGAAGCTCATTTCATCAGCAAACTTACCGACTGTGACGGCGAAAACGCCGAAACCGAAACTTCCCTGGATTTTGCACGAGATTGTGGTTACCTCTCGGCTGATCAACATGCAGGCCTTGTTCAATGCAATCATGAAGTTGGCCGGATGCTCGGCAGCATGATCAAAAACCCAATCTCATTCCTGACCGAAAAATAGCCCCTTCCCTTCACCCCTAAAAGCCGAGATGCTCATCTGGATACGAGCGGCTTACATTGAAGTGAGTAGTTACCCAGAGGAGAATCAACCAAACGGCGCAAGCCTCCGACCCTCGACTTCTGACTTCTGACTTCTGACTTCCGACTTCCCACTTCCCATTTAGGTTTACTTCTTACACCAAAATATGACAACTGACCTCCGAAATCTGATCTCAGAGCCCCCAGCTCCCAAATCGCCGCCTTTCCTCATTGCCGAAATCGGCTGCAACCACAAAGGCGATATGGCGATCGCCAAAACACTCATTGATACCGCGGCCCTCTTCTGCAAGGTCGATGCGGTAAAATTCCAGAAGCGAAATCCAAGTGAGTTGCTTTCTCCTGAGCAATACAAGGCCCCCCATCCGAACCCGGTGAATTCGTATGGTGAAACCTATGGGGCTCACCGCGAGGCGCTTGAATTCAGTTTGGACCAACATCGCGAGTTGAAAGTCCATTGTGAGGAGAAAGGTTTGGTCTACGGAACCTCCGTTTGGGACATGACCTCTGCTTGTGAAATCGCCAGTCTGGAGCCAAAATTTATTAAGATCCCCTCCGCAACAAACCTCCACTTCGACATATTGGACTATCTTTGCGGGGAATTCGGCGGCGAAGTCCAGCTCTCAGTAGGGATGACGACCCAAGCTGAAGAAGAAAAGATCGTTGCCCGGTTCGAAAAGCAAGGCCGGGCCCGAGATCTCGTGCTTTTTTCCTGCACCTCGGGATATCCTGTGGCTTTCGAGGAGATCTGCCTCCTCGAAATCACGCGATTGAAAGAGAAGTTTGGTACAAAAGTAAAACAAATTGGGTTCAGCGGACATCACCTCGGCATCGCAGCAGATATCGCCGCCCAAGCGCTCGGAGCAGCAGTCTTTGAGCGACATTTCACGATCGACCGGACCTGGAAAGGCACTGATCACGCCGCGAGTTTGGAGCCTGATGGCATGCGCCGATTGGCCCGCGACTTGAGGAATGTATCGAAATCGCTTGCCTATAAAGCAGCAGAAATTCTTCCTGTCGAAGACGTTCAACGAAAAAAACTTAAAAGGGTCTGATTTCGACATGCGCAATTCCAATCTCGCAGATGAAAGAATCGACGTTCACACTAACGGTGACGGGTTCCAGAACTATCTTCACTGGCAAAGGTATAACTTTGTTCTCGACCGGATTGACTCCGAATCCGACTCTATCGAGATTGGCACCGGATTAGGCGTCTTCAGTGAAATGCTCATTCCAAAGGTTGGCTCATACCGAGGAATTGAGTTTGATCCAGAAGCTTGTCTAGCTGCACAGAAGCGAATCTCAAATCCCTCTCTCATCACGCGTGGCGATGCGCAGGCAATGGATTTTCCCGCACAATCCTTCGACTGCGCAGTATGCCTGGAAGTCCTTGAGCACCTCCCAAATTACCGGTGCGCTCTTGACGAGGTCTTAAGGGTCTTGCGCCCAAGTGGAACTTTTTTTGTTTCGGTCCCGTTCCGGAAAGTTGGCGGCCCCAGCAAGGTGAATATTCATCATGTTTACGAACCTGGTGAAGCGGAGCTTCTTCGTGAACTCGAAAAGCGTTTTAGTTCCATCGAAGTCTTCTATCAAAGATATGAGGAAACACGGTTACAAGGTTTTGCCCGGCGACTTCATTTGAGACGGATCCTTGGGCTGGTAGGACCTTATCGAAATCTGACCCAAGGAGATAAAGCTGAACTTGCCAAGATCCAACTTGATCAGACACGCCAAGGCATGTTGCTCGGCGTCATTTGTGTGTGCCGACTCTAGATATTCAAGCTGTGTCTCAGAAATCGCCGTGCGACGTCTTTCTTAAAGATTGGGACGCCAAAATTGATCGTTCAAACCGAGCTTTTTTGGCTGCTGGCCTCGTTTGGCATGTGCTTGAATTGGGCACACCGGATTCCAAACTTCGCCAAAAATTAGGAATCTTATCTTGGAGCCTTTGGTGGTTTAGGCACACTTTACGAGCTTTGTTTCGTCCCTGTTCAGCCGACAGGGTGGAGGCGGGAGAGATCGTGACTTTCGCCTTCCTTCCGACTCCTGCACACCAAGACACATTAGAACCTTTGCTTGAGGAAATGCAGAGCCTTTCCCCGGCCAGGTTGAAGGAGCCAGGCAACCCGGCACCTGGGCAGATATTTCAGATTCCAGAATATCCGCCTAGTCTTTTTGGGGGGGTGGTGTCGCTATGCGCGATCTTTCGGCTATTAACTACGATTAGATGTTTTAAGAAACTTGATTTCTGGGTTTCTGGACGACTTGCTGAGCAGCTCTATTCCTTCTTGACGGTATTCCAGTGGACCAAGCTTTTAATTGAGCCTCGCGGAGTTCTCTTTCTCACCTACGAACTTCATCCCTGGTTGAAAAGTCTTGCGTCGCTATGGCGTCAATCCGACAAGAGAGTTATTCATGTTATGCATGGGCAACGTCTTGATTTCTATCAGCACACCGAAGCAAGCGATTTGGTCCTATTTTCCAAGGTTGACGAGCCCTGGTTCCGACAGAGGGTTGACCCGTCCGTTCGGATCTGGACGATTGGGCACCCCAGACTCGAAAGCGTTCGGAAGTTGGTCGGTAAACCGGTACAGCATGAGCGAACAAGACTCCCACGAATTACTTTTTTCTCACAGCCTGTCGAGGGAAAGTATTCGCGTTCTCTACGCATTGCGGATTGGAAATTATTGTCTGCGCTCAACGGATGCGCCGAGGTGCGCTTGCGAGCCCACCCAAGAGAAAGCCGAGAGAATATAGAGCGCGATCTTTTTGATGCTGGGCTCACTTTCATTACGATTAGCGAGGCCGGATTGATTGACGATTTGAAATGGTCCGACGGCGTGGCCTCGTCTTGGTCCACCGTCAGCATGGAGGCTGCCGCCTGCGGTCGCGGGATTTTTTGGACCTGCTCTAGCCCTGAACGCTATGAGGCTTCTCAAGAATTGCGAGATCACGGCATCGGGGTTTTGATCCAACATGCGGCAGAGTGGGATCAATATCTCGCAAACTGGCAACGGAATGGATGGCAACCTTCGGTCGTCGTTAGCGAATCTCGCCTCCGTGAACTTGGGATGATCGGGGATATGGATAAAACGTGGACGGAAAGACTAGAAATTGAAATCCCCGATGAAAATCTTCCAAAGAAGTAACCGCATCCACCGCTCGGCTTTGATTATTTCGTATTCATTTTTCGCAGTATTTGATTCACTGTTCAGGTCCACATTTCGACACTCTGGCAGTGCATCCACGGCAAACATCGGGATACAAGCCAAAACCATTTGCTAAAGCGAGCCCTCACTTTAATACGATGAAAATCTCCGGCCTCATTCAACGAATTCGACCCCTGGCTCTCAAGCTCGTCGGGCAATTGTCGCTGTGTCCCTGGGCTACCGTATTTTCTGCCTTCGACCCTCGGGTGCTCGGTGTCGTGCCGCCACCGATGGACATCCGGGTGGTGGCAACGGATGGCGATTTTAAAAAATTATGTTTCGCTGGGCGGCACGAGGTCTGGTTTCCCATCAATGTCGCCATCACACCGGACATGTGGGGCGAATATTTGTGCGTGTTTTAGGATCATCCCAAGAATGCGCATTACTACCTTCGCCACACCCCCATCCAGGCCGGGGATGTCTGCGTGGACTGCGGAGCGTGTGAAGGTTTTTTCGTGTTTCAAGCGCTGGCGGAGGGAGCGGCCTGTGATTTCTGACCATTCATCCTGCCAGTCTTCGGATAGTTTGACTGGCCACCCACGCCCAGAGTTCAGGGCTTTGCCAACGCAGGCGGGGCAGACATTTGAAGACAACCCACAGCCAGTCGTTAATAGAGGTGTCGACCGCTGCGGACTTGAGTGCAACATACGCGCGTTCTGCATTCAATGCATCCAGTCTCATAAAATTTTGGCAGTTGCCTATAGCGATCTTTTTCGTCTGAGCAAGCTGCGCATGAAGTTTAACCTGAGAAATCTGCTGAGAATGCCTTCGGATTCGGTACTGCACTCCCGGAACGGCTACAAATGTTCCCGTTGAAATCAGTCGGCTTGAGAAAGCGTAGTCCTCAGCTGGAAACTCGGCTTCCACATACCCCTTCGCGGCGAGGAAGGCCGACCGCTTGATCAGCGACGCCCCTATACAGATGGGATTGTGAAAACATGATTTAAGAGCGACTAGCGCCTGAGTTCTAGGCATGTGTTCCCCACTGCTTCCCTTCGTAAGTTCTCCAAAGATTTCCGTCCCGGGATATGCTAGCACAGTAGCCGGACTCCGCTGGACAGCATACCACTGTTTTGTAAGCCGCTCGGAGGCGCTGATATCATCTGCATCATGGCGAGCGATCCACTCTGCGCAGGCCAGCTCAACGCCTCGGTTGACCGCCGCAACAAATCCTAAACGCCCTTCTTGGATGACTCGAATCCTTTGATCATCGTATGATCTGAGAATCTCCGAGGTTGAATCCGTACTTCCGTCGTCAACGATAATGAGTTCAAAGTCTGTAAACGTTTGCTGGAGAATGCTATCAACTGCTTGGCGCAAATGGATCTCCCCGTTCCGAACTGGCATGACGACGGAAATGCGTGGTTTCATTTTTGATATTTTGTACATTTTCGAGTTCAAACATCAAGCAAATTGCGAGTTAGAGCATTTGAGCGCAGATCTTCACTCTGTGTTGGCAGTAACTGGTTCACATGTACAATAAATCACGCGATGGGAAGATTATGTATTCTGGTTTGCCTTCAATTAGGTTTCCATGAGTATCACTATTTTGGATCCTAATAACCGGAATTATTCCTAGCGAGGGCAGAAGCGAGAAATTTTTCCCCATTCCAAACGGGCATAACTACGGAGAGTTTCGGTCGCATCAGAGTTTGATAATAATCATAAGGAGTGATCCCATTTTCATCACTCTTTCTTCGCCAAGATTTCATGATACATAACGATGTGCGCATTGGCGATTGCCCGTGATGAGAAACGCCTTTGAGCGCTTATTTTTCCTTCTGCCGCATACCGGGACACCATACGATGGTCCATATGGGTTTTTATCAATTGCTGAGCAAGCTCCTCAACGGATGTCGGATCAAAAAGCTCTCCATCAACTCCAGGGGAAATGATATCCGGAATGCCCCCAATATTTGAACCGAGACAGGGGATCCCCGCAGCGAGCGCCTCTGCCACGACGAGGCCAAAATTTTCCTGAGTCGATGGTAAGACAGAACAAGTGGTCTTCTCCATGTGCCGTAAGATCTCATCACGATGACACTGAGCGTGATGGTGGCACCAAGGCCGATTCCGGATCGATTCGAGAAATTCTTTACCGTAGGAAGAACTTTCATGACACGTTCCGATAAAGTGAACCTCCAGATCGGGAAATGCTAGGTGTAGCTGATCGGAGGCCTCGACAAGCAAGAGTTGGTTTTTCCATTCCGATATTCCGGCCACACAAATCACGTAAGGATGAGACCCCGTTTTTCTTTCCAGTTTAAAAAAATCTTCGTGAACGGCATTTGGGATAACCCATGTTTGTTTTGCTTTTGCCTCCACCGATCGCTTGGTCGCTGACGATATGCAGTGAACTCCAGACACCCGCGGCAAACAAAAACTTTCGATCATTGCTGCAAACCGAAAATATGAGAGATATGGAAAATTCATTGATGCGGCAATCTCTCTGAAGTTTCCGTGAAGCGTCAAAACTGAAGGACGACCGCAAAGAGCCGCAACCAGACCCGACTCTCGCTCGGTTCCTTGGCCATGAACCACGTCTGGGTTGCGCCGCTTAATATGACGGAGCAGGGCCATCGTCCGTGCGATGTAGGGCCCGCCCATACCAGGTATCGGAATCGGTTTATAGCGCACAGGAGTATAATGAATACATCCATCCCAACGATCTTCGCCCATTTCTGGATTCATTCGGCCATAGGCGACCTCGACTTCGATATCTTCGAAATCTCTAAGACCAATCAGAAGATTGTGCATCGCAGAATGTAAAATCGGCGATTGCCTCTCCTTATCGCGATGGGCCGCCCCCGAAACATCATTTGCATCCGGGACTGCCATGCAGATCCGAAGCCTTTTTTTCGAATTCATGCCGCAGTCTCGTTTTTTGAAAGCCGAACAAGAACGATCAGCTCCTCTCCCGACAAGTCAAATTGCGTCTCCGCCAGGAGTGACTCATCGGTCAGCGCACTTAACGGAGCCACTACACTACCGTCCTCATTTCGGCTCATCAAAACATGAGGATATTTCGCGAGACACTTTCCCCAAAATACGTCATCCAGGAAATTTGGATGCTTACGCCCCCAGAGTTCGTGCCATCTCGATGGGCGGGCTTTCCGAAAAGCTTCTGACCCATTAGGAGTGATGATGATCGCTACGCCCCCTTCGGACAGGAGCCGCTCGGCATCTTCAAAAGCTGCATGGACGCTCGGAACATGCTCAAAGACATGGGACGAAAAGAAGACATCGAACGGGGGGTTCAATTTGTCGGCGCTATAGTGGGCGTTAACTCCAAGCTTCTCTTTCCCAAAATCGCAACGGGATTTACTGACTTCGACACCTTGCGCATCAAATCCGGCTTCACGAAATTTCCACGTATTGTATCCCCATGAGCAGCCGTAATCAACGAGACGGATTTTTTCTTTGCGGAAAAGGCGGCGAATGAGCTCGATGTAATTCGTCAGACTCCCCTTCGACGCGAAACCGTCCGCTTTAAATTCCTCAAGTGTCTTCAAATCAGGAAGGTCTGTAACGGCCGGTTCTGTGTAGTCGCTCTGATAAAAATCCGTGCTATTCAATGGCGAGTCTGTAGGCGTTCGGTAAAGCAGATGGCATGAAGAACAGCGGCGCAGGCTCATAATGCCAAATCTCCTATCAAGAGTTCGTCCTGCCGGATGTGCTCCGCAGGATGGACACAAAGCACTCTTCGGGTTCATCGATCTTTTCGACAATTCAAGAAAGGCACCGGGCCGTTGCAAAAGAACTTTAAGTTTGGGATTCATGTGGAGTTCGAGTTGGTTTTTTAACGATGTGGGATCAGAGATTTGCTTTAAATGCAGACTGATTGCCGAGTTATTTGATACGCTGCTCGACACGATGCAGACAGGTTTCTGTATTCATTTGGCAGGGTGAGCACTATTGAGGGAAATCCTTTGGTAGGCGGCCTTGATTTTCCCGGCGTATAGCGCTTGGGTATACTGCTCCTCGACTTTTTCTCGAGCCTGTCTTCCCATCTCGACCAGAGCATGCTGTTTTGTAAATAAATCCGGCAGCACAGAGTCAAACTCCTCATCCGAGAAATCCTTCAGAATAATACCATCTTTTCCAGGACTCACTGCCTCACGTCCGCCGGTGTCGTTGCTCGTGATGGCAGGAAGGCCGGTTGCCATTGCCGAGATAAGAGAAAGAGGAAAGCCCTCTTCATACGAGAACATCGCGTAGGCGTCTGCCTGCTGCAACGTCTCCACAAACGCATTCCCTTTCAATACTCCGAAGGTTCTGATTTTTGCATGGGTTTTTGCGAGCAGGATAGCGGCCTCGGGATCAAGGGGACCAACCAGCCAAAGTTCGAGGTCGAGTCCCCGCCTCCGCGCCCACTCTCCCAGTCGGATCAATCGCCAGATGCCTTTGCGTAATCCGATGGAGCCAACCGTAACGACTCTCAGCGGGCGGCCGGACCTTTCGGGCCTTTCAGCAAATCGGAACCTCTTTTCGTCGATTCCGTAGTGGCAAGTGATGGCTCGTTCTGCCGGAAAACCTCGTTTCACATAGGAGTCCCGGATCATTTCGCTCCCGCAGAGCACATAGTCCGCAAGGTGAGTCTTCTCAATCTCGTCGAGAATGGAGGCTGGCAGTTCGCCGGTCGAAGGGAGTCCCGCCTCCCGCTTGGCCCGTTCCTGAAACAGGAAGTGGTCTTCGGGATGCATGGACCCGCGCTCAATGACCAGTGTATGAGCAGCTTTTTGTAAGCGGGGGAACAAATGCCGATAGGCCGTACCGTTGCAGTTGATGATCGGGGCAAGATCGGTTTGTCTCGCGACCCACCTGGCAATAATTCTCGGTTCGCTCAGAAAAAGAGACCGTGGCAATTTTGCCTTCTGTACAAGCTGATTCCAGACGGCGGCCAATGGAAGAGTACGGATTTTTCGCGGATCAATACCTAGCCGGCGGTATCGAAATGAGGGAAAGCCACCGTAAACCCGATTCAAAAAACCTGATTCATCCAGCGCCGCAGCCAAAAGCCCAATAATCCACTCGCGCTCGACAACCGCATCCACATTTGTGTGGGCACTGGCTCTTTCGGATTCAGGGTGCGCGTCAGGCTGCATTCAAATGACACTACCTAGCACCTCGGGCGAGAAACAAGCTTGAGATTGGTTTACTTTCATCCAGGGTCCAATTTATTCCCATCGAAAGTTTTTTTCTGAACGGTCATTCACATGAAAAATGATATTCTCCTCATTGGCGGAGCTGGCTTCCTAGGGTCTCACCTTGCCACCACATTTTGCAGAAATGGCTGGAAGGTCGGGCTGATCGACCGGGTTCCTCTCACGGAAAGCGTTTCCGGCATCGAGCAGTTTGTCGGAGAATTGCGCGACATGCATTTATTGCGTCAGGCGCTGCAAAAATTTCGACGGGTGGTTTTTCTTGCCCACGAAACCCGAGTGGCTCCGGCTGCTGACCGATTGCCAGCCAATTTCTTGGGAAACATCGAACTGCTTCTGCTCGTTTTGGAGGAGGTACAAGAATGCGGGGTAGAGGATTTCGTTCTGCTTTCTTCCGGTGGAGCCGTTTACGGCGAGGCACAACTCCTTCCAATTCCAGAAAGCCATCTCAAATCTCCTCGGTCCCCTTACGGAATCGCCAAGCTCACGATGGAAAAGTATCTCGCGATGGTGGCCGATCAGAATGGTTTCCGCCAACTTGCGATTCGCCCGTCGAATCCCTACGGGCCTGGTCAGAATTTTCAGGCCTCTCAGGGATTCGTAGCTGTGGCCATGGCCCGGATCGCCAGAGGGGAGCCAATCACAATCCGAGGCGACGGATCGGCGGTGAAGGATTACCTGTTCATCAACGATTTCGCGGATGCCTGTCTCCGGCTGGTGTCGCACCAGACAGCATCCGGTCCCTTTAATCTCGGAAGCGGCCAAGGCGCGAGCCTCCTCGAGGTGATTTCCACGATTGAAAAGGTGGTTGGCAAAAAGGCAAATCTCGTCTTTCAAGCTGCGCAAGTCGGCGATGTTATGGCGAATGTCCTAGATATTTCGAAGATCCAGAAAATCATCGATTGGAATCCAACCACTCGCTTTGAAACCGGAACCGCAAAGACTTGGGAGTGGATGAAGCCCCGGCTATCGACTCTTTGAATTGCGGCGGGTCACGCTGGCGCAAGCGGCGGCGATGGCGGACCTCAACGTCTGGGAGTTTCTGGAATACCTCTTGAATGTCATTTTAGGAACTGTAAATTGTCACCATGATTACACTTTCCATCACAAACGCCCGGAAAAACCTAGGTTCGTGGGTAAAAAGAGCTGCGAGCGGAGAACAGGTGGCGATCCTTGTTGGCAACCACGTCGTAGCTCTGCGTCCGGTGGAAGTCGTTCCTAAGGACTATGCCGAGCGCGAATACCAACTTTCGCAGGAGGAAGTTTGCTCAATTGCCACAAATCTACGGACAAGGGCCAAAACAGATCGACAAGCCGGGCTTTCCTCGCGGATCTCCATGCGCTCGCCCCTCGACTCCCGACCCTCGTCTTCCACTTGACCTTCTCGATCATCACCCCCAGCTACAATCAGCTCGATTGGCTGCGCCTCTGCGTGGCCAGCATCCGCGATCAATTTGGGCCAGACAGCCCGCTTTGCGTCGAACACATTATCCAGGATGCCGGAACACCAAGCATCGAGGAGTTCGCCCGCGAGGTTGGTGCCAATTTTTATCGCGAGGGAGCCCTCGTCTTTTCCAGCCCGGAGTCGTCAGACAACACTCGACACCACCACATTTCGATTCACTGCGAATCGGACGGCGGCATGTACGACGCGGTGAACCGTGGTCTCCGCCGGGCGAGTGGGCAAATCTGTGCCTATTTAAACTGTGACGAGCAATATCTTCCCGGAGCGTTGGCTCGGACAATAGCTTGGTTCGATTCCCATCCAGATATTGACCTTCTATTTGCTGATGCCCTCCTCCTAGACGGAGAGGGCCATGGTTTGTCCTACCGCCGGACCGTTCTTCCTGACCGCTGGCACACTCGTCTCAGCCATCTAAACACGTTGACGTGCTCGACGTTTTTCCGACGTTCCATTATCGAGCGGAATATACTCTTCCCAGCAGACCGTAAAATTATCGGTGATGCCGTGTGGATCAATCAACTTCAAGAATGCGGAACGCGAATGAGATGTTTGAACTCGCCGACTTCAACTTTTACTCTCACCGGGAGCAACTTGAGTAACCTTGATCACAAGGGAGAGCTCGAATTGGCACAATGGAACCGCTCAGATGATGCGCCACCTAATTGGCTTCGAAAGCCTGTCATAAGTTGGCACCGATTGAAGAAGGCCCTCGCTGGAGCATACTTGAGAAGGTCCCTCGAGTATCAGATTTACACTCTGGACCAACCAGACTGTCGGACCCTTTTCCATTCGACACGCCTGGCAACAAACTGGCCGCAGATCAAACCCTCAGCTTCATGAATTGATTCTGCAATGGAGGGCAATGCTCCTGTCATTGCCCAAACTTCTCTCCCTTTTTTGAATGGGCAATGACGGCGCATTGCCCTCCGTGGTGGTGGGATTGGCAAGCCCTGCGTTCCGCTTTGAAAGCCTGGCCGTTCGAGCTACGCCCGATCCGTTGCAGGTTAATTCTCGGTAGTCACGCGTTGCGGGTTAGCAATCAAAAATCTGAAATCAACAGCCGAGCAAAGCGAGACAGACTGCTCCTAGCAGCCCACAGGGCGAGTCATCGAGTCAATTAGTCCTAAATCCCGTAGTTCACCGACTCGAAATGCGGAATCTACCAGGAAGACCGTGAAGCACATGAAGGGATGGTGCAGAAAATGGCGTTCCTGAATGCCCTTGTTGGCTAAAATTTTCGAATGAGTTTCTCCGAGTTGTCCCACCATGTGATCGGGTGTGCGATTGAGGTTCACCGCACGCTCGGTCCAAATAATTCATTTATCTTCATGCTCTTCATGGCCTTCATGGCCTTCATGGTGAATCCAATTGCAACATAGAGGTTCATCTACTTTTCGTGTTAAATCTCGGTTTGCGGCACTTCGCTCCCCCATGCCGTTGCTTGCATTTTTCGTTCACCCGAGATAGCCTCTACCTGTGTCAGCCGCAGACTCCATCGCCGTCGATTGCCCGCCAGAGGTTCTCTTGGAACTCCATGTCAGCAGGGAGGAACTTGGTACCATGCTCAAGGAAACCACGGCGCTCGCCCTTTTCCGCCAAGGCAGGATATCATCTGGTCTTGCGGCCAGATGGGTGGGTCAGGCGCGGATTCCTTTTTTGATGAATGCGATGGAACAGGGAGCCCGCCTGCTCGATGAGGGCGAGGCTGACTTCGTGCGCGAGTCGTCCTTGCCATGACGGTTTTTTCCAATACGACACCGCTGTTCGCCTTTGTCGCATTAAAAAAATTCGACCTCTTACGGGAAATTCATGGTCCTCTCTTCGTTGCTGAGTCGGTCATCAACGAATGCGAAATTGGTGGATCGATTCAAGTACCTGCGTTGCGCTCGCTTTCGTGGATTCATGTGGTGGCGCAGCCTGCCATTCCGGACTCTCGATTTTTGATGCTCGACGCTGGGGAGCGCGACACTATTTCCGCCGCTCTCGATTTTCGCGCCGAATTGGTTTTACTCGACGAGCGCATGGGGCGAAACCTTGCTGAAAGCCATGGACTGAGAGTCGTCGGAACCTTAGGCACTTTGCTGAAAGCCAAAAAAATCGGTCTCATCCCGGCTTTTCTTCCGCTCACCCGTCGCCTCCAAGCCGCGGGTTTTTGGTATCACGAGCCGTTGGTACGCCGCTTGGCGGCACTGGTTGACGAAACCACCTGACTCTCATCTTCCATTGGTCACACCGGTGATCGAAAAATAAATTCCTCTCTTTCATACTCCATCATTCATCATTCGTAATTCTCTTCGCCTGGCCGTTCGAGCTACGCACGATCCGTTGCAGTGCGGAATTGCGAATTGTCTATTGTTAATTCCCCGCAGTCACGCCTAGCGCTGTTCAGCAATCAGCAATTAGCAATTCAGTAATCAGCAATTTCATCCCCATGCCAAGTTACACGATCCCGGAGGAGCTCCCCTGTTACCAAATTGCCCGCCAATTTCGGATTCGTCTCTTGGAGCTCACTAAACGGTTGCCCCGCGAGGAAGAGTATCGACTGAAAGATCAAATCCTCCGTGCGGCCCGCTCGGTTACCGCTAATATCGCCGAGGGTTTTGGCCGACATCACCATCAAGAAAACATTCAGTTCTCCCGGCAAGCAAGAGGGTCCTTAGTCGAGTTGCGCGACCATTTGAATGTCGCGGGAGATGAAGGTCTCTTTTCCGAAGCTGAAATTGGGCCCCACCGAGATAGACTCGAAGCCGCTCATGTTTCTCTAAACGGCTACATTGCGTATCTCAACCGCTGTGTCGCCAAGGGATGAAATTGTTAGATTGTTAATTGATAATTATTTAGGTTCTTGAAGAATTAAGGTGGGAATTCTTGCAGGGATCGAGAAGAAGGGCAAGCCTGCGCCGATGGAAAGCACAAATTTTTACAGCCAGATTTTGGGAATATCCTCACCTTGGAAAATTGTGAGTG